>Ga0065711_1048413_pt1 | contig 11822 bp, 3 predicted proteins | sample Hoacrofraction12_FD_59098 | JGI IMG/M metagenome (GOLD analysis project Ga0065711, IMG submission 59098) | Hoatzin crop microbial communities from Cojedes, Venezuela - Epithelial fraction 12 v2 (version 2) | ecosystem: Host-associated > Birds > Digestive system > Esophagus > Crop | place... | reverse complement strand
CCCGCAGCGAGCAGGGACACCACTAACTAGATCAGGTTGCTCAGAGCCCTGTCCAACCTGGTCTTGAATGTTTCCAGGGATGGGGCCTCCACTACCTCTCTGGGCAACCCGTTCCAGTGTTTTACCACCCATTTAACTTGTAATGCAGTTAAGTCTTCAGTGATTTAATTACTTCTTTAGGTCATTATCAGAGTAAACTGTTGATAATGAAATAGCTTTGGCAGAGTTTTTCTAATGGAGTATTTTATTAGAGTGTTATGGAGCTTTGAAGAGCAGTTCTTTGTAATACTGGATTTTGATTTCAGAAGGCAGAAAGTTTTAGCATCCTGTGCACTCATATACACAGTTAAATGTTCCAGGAGAAAACCAGTATTCTTTTTCTTTTATCCCCGTTGTCATTGACTTTTGTTTTACAGCTAAAATAGAAGATACTGTGTAAGTTGTATTTAAATAGCTACTTTCTACAGAATGGTTCTTCTGAACTTTGCTGGCATCGTTTCTAGGGTTTGTAATAGCCAGCAGGCGTGGATAGGTTGCCCCTGTTTCTAACAGCAGATGTGTTGCCTGTGTGAGGGTATTAGTTGCTGGATTTACTATTAGCAGCGGATGCTTGTGTACGTTGCTGCCTAATTCTTCATTGCCAGATATGCTTCCTGAATAAGTGTTATTTCATTACATCTTTTGGCCGCCTTCTGTTCTTATTATGTGTGTTTGGTGTTTTCTGTTGCTTTGAAGGGAGGATTTAGATGTGGTGATGTGTCAATACAGTTTATGTCTGTCTGCATTTAATTTTTAATTTGTGACCCCTTCGTGGCTTGCTTGCTTGTGTTTTTGGTGAGCTCAGATAAGGGCATTTTCCTTTCTCTTTGATGTTCATGTGTTACTGATGGCATGAATAGCCACATGGCTGCAAGGGGAGGATAAGTGGAGTAGAGTTTCAGGGCTATGGAGGATTCCAAAATGACATTCATGAAATGTAGGGAAAATGAACACACAGGCTTTGTGTCGTGCGTTTGAATGCGTGCTGTTTATTGTTAAAACATGGGAAGGCTGGTAGTGCTAGCTTGTAGGACAATAATAAGTAAGGTCGGTAGTAGTAACTGGGCTATCTCATAAGGAATAAATTAATGTCCAGTATATCTAAGTACTAAACACTTAAAAGTATTCAGCAAAGCCTTTTTTTTAAAATTATATTTGTATCTAAAATTGAAAGAACAGCTAGAGGCATGAAATTGTAATTTTTAAACCTAGAATACCAAAAACCCAAAACAAAAAACCTCCCAGCATTTCAAAAGTTATCCTGTCTGTTTGGCTAAAAGCTGAGATTTTAGTTAGTCCACTTATGTCAGTATTTCTGCTTTGGAAATGATAGTCTTGGCCAGTTTTTGGAGAATATAGTGACAGTAACCTTCCAAATACCATAAACCACATCAAGCTCATCAAAGCATAGTACTACCAACTTGATTCTTTTTTTACTGTACGAATGTAAATAAAACTTAAGCAGTTTTGTAAATCTGAGGACGAATCATATCTACCTATCTGACTCTTACTATTTTTTAGCAAAATTTGTTGCACGAGTAATAGCTTGTTTAGTTTCGTATTCTTAGATTTCAGCTGTGGCTGTATTAAACATCATGGCTTGTGGTTCATGAGATAGCGGACATTAGAACAGTTATTTCTCTTGATCTGCAGCCATGTTTTGATGCTGGGTGAAGCAAGTAGCCAATTTTGATCTGGTCTTGGATACATGAACAAGGTTTTTGGGTTAAGTACCAGTGTTGGATGGGAAGTGTAGTGAAGATCATACTCACAGGCATAAACAGAAAATTTTGTCCAGGATGTGAATGTTAACATAGGCGATTAGACTTACCTGACACTTCTCAACTTGTTTTATTTACCATATTTAAAATGTGTAGCTGTGTCTGGTTATGTATCGTGAGGAGACTCACTTTTAGGTGCAGATTTACTGACATAACTCTTGCCTTTGCACAGTAGAGATTAATTGTATTTAATTGTGATTTTGGAGGTACTTGCCCCAAACCTGATTTTACTACCCCTGTGAGTCTCAACACTGGTTTCTCTGTTTCTGAGTACCTTACGTTTGTCTGCTCCAGGGGTACAGAAAAGTACAATGGGAAAGTTAAAACTTTTCTTACAGAGGTGTGTCATCTTGGCAGCGCTTGCTATTTATTAGCACCTGCTATCCTGATATTTACTTGCTGTAGTTTACCCAATAGTTTTGCAGATGGTTAAGTTGTCCGTATAATGGAAGCAGCTGTTTGGGAACACAACAGCTTCTCAAATGCATTAATTACATACACATGCAGCTGTACAGGAACTTACTTTTCCAGGTGTTTAACAGAGCTCACAAGTTGTAGCTGAAAAACACAGGACGTTTAAGTTGACCAAAGTTGAAGTTGTTCTTATTGCAACCAAGAGCTAAATGGTTTTTCTGCTTTGCTTTAGCTTCTTTTGTGTTAGTAGAAATCATACAAGTAAATTACTTTGACTATGGCATGCATGGAGTAGCCACGAACAGTATTTAGGTCTACTTGGTAAATTTTTTTCCCTCTCCTCTTCAATTTTATTTAAGAAAAGAGGTTTTCTTCATTACAATTGAAGTGCTGTTTCCCAGAAGAATCTATATGTGCCCTCTAATGTAATACTGAAGATACAATATTAGATAAGACAGAAAAGAGCTATCATTCTGTATGGGTAATGCAGATGAAGTATTATAGGTAAGTTAGGACATTTGCAGAAATCAGTAGTGGTTTTTTATTTTAATGTGGACTGTCTCTGTCTAGTAATTGTAGCTGATTTCTGATTTTAGTAATTATGTACATCTCAGCTGTTGAAGTTTTTGTAATATGATTGTTGTGTCTGAGTAGCTGGAATCTAAGATGACAGTAACAGTCAGAAGGATTTCTTTTTTGTATGTGCATGGCCTGATACTACTTGGAACAGTCAGGACTGGGTCTGCAGGGTGCTGCTGCCTTACCTCTCGTTACCAGGTGCTTGCTGCTGGCATTATATTGGAATTCGTGGGAGACTACCACAGGGGAGAATGCATTTGCTCTAAGTTTACATGAAAGGAGTTGTTAAAAGTCATTCTCTAAGTTAGACTGAAATACTGATGAAGTTTTGATTTTTAAAAGATGTGACCTCAATTTGTGACAAAGCACTGGAAGAACTCACTTCAATTGCTCTTCAGGACATTTCCATAGCAAATGTCCCTACACTGGCCTGCCTTGTTCCTGGGTGCTTTCGACAGTAGAGGAGACCAGGATCTTGTAAATAAGAGCATCATTTACTAAGCAACTGCGTGTTTCTTGAAATTTGTTCTCAATAGTGGGTGACAAAGGGGTTTTGTGGGGGGAAAATAGTTGTTGATTATGTGATTAAACCAGTATTATATACTTATCTATATATGAAATGTTGAATAAAGCTTATGATGGTGTGGTTGGCTGATCCAGCTACAGTAATGCTGCCAGTCGGGGTAGGTGCAGGTTTTTGGAATCTGGGAGTTTGAACTCATTCTTTGAGTGGTATGAACTTTTGTTTTCCATCTGCTGCTCTAATGAGGTTATTTGTTGCCTGTAGTGTGTATTTGTTCATCCTCTTTGCCCTTGGCAAAGCGTTTGTATGCCCTCGCCCTGTGCATGCCTGAGGCAGTGTCGGTGAAGGTGTTTCCATTGGCTTCAGTGGAACAGAAAATACACAGCGTATTATATGTCCACTGAGCAAGGCAAATGCTTTTTTAGGGCAAGGTTCCCCTCTCCTGATGGGATGCTGTCAAGTAGTTCATGCCCAACATTTGAACTTTAATTGCTAGTAAAGATTTTTTGCTTATTTGCTTCTGTTTATTTGAAGAGTATATGCAGATGGATCAACTACCAAACAAACACTACAGAATGACTATTTCTACCACACTTAAAAAACACTGAGTTTGTTGGATAGCAGCAAACAGTCTTCCCTGAGCTGCTGAGTGATAGCAGTATTAGCAGAACTTACTTGGCCAAGTGAAAATACTGTCTTCTAGAAGTCATCTTTCCTTCCCCCTGCTCCTTGCAATAGAGTTTTGTTTTCAGACTGTCAAATAATATTATTAACATCAACAGAAGCAGCAGAAATTTAGAATGATTGTAGTCTTGAACAGGTGATGTTATTTTAAATTTTTTTATTGAGTTTAACTTCACTGAAGTGCAGTGTTGTACGCTCTACTCTTTTTAGAGTTGCACTTGTCGGTTTGCTGTGTTCCGATTCCAATGCTTCCATAGTATGAACCTGTGTGGGTAGGCGTATGTGAGTGGTGGTGATACTGTTTTGCCATCGTGAGATGATACTTAAAAAACCCGTGATAACCCCGTGTTTGGGAAGGCTGTTACCTACCACTTCAAGCAGAAAGCAAAAAATTAACTTTTCTGATTTGGTGAGTCTCTGGGTGAGTAGGATTTAGATAAAGTTATTTAATTTCCTCATCTGTGAAAAGATCGTTATGGCAACTTGCATAAACTTTGCAGTGTCAGTGTATTATAAATATTCCAAGTGAACAAAACTGAACAAGAGTTGTCATAAATTTATTTAAAAGTAATATGCTGGCAGATACAAAATGACAAAAATTACTGTTGATCTACATGTTGAAATACAGTAAAAAATATTTGGATTTAAATTTGTTACTTCATAGCTTCCTCTTGTATTTACATAAATCTAAAATCGAACTGTTGAGATAATTACTATTAAGGAGTTGAAATGATTTTCTGTCACATGACAGAAGAGAAAAGGAATATATAGTTTTTGTTTATTAAATTATTTTGATGTTGTCCCTGATAAATTATTTGTATAAATTGTGTTTGTTGTAGGTCTCAAAAGAAGAAATCAATAGAGCCTGTAGAGAAAGTCCAGACTTGTTATGACTGCCCTTGGTAGCTTAGTATTGATTAGACACGAATATTGAGTTTAATGACAATAAATGACACTAAATGTTAACCATAAAAGTAGAGGAACACTGTTGAATTTACTTCTTTTTTTTTTTGTTCAACTTGATTCTAAAACAAAGTGTTCATTCCAAGGAACATTAATTTTAAATTCTGGATACACTGAAACATTTTGAATTTAATGTAGTTTTACAGTAGCATGGACAATGTAACTGAATTATTATGTTGGCAGTTCTTTGGAAGTTCAGGCAGATGGCCAAGATTTTGTCCTTTCAGGACTTTTTTCTGCAAAAATGCAGTGTTATGATATTGTGACATACTGTTGCATGGAGATCCAGCTTATTCTGCTGAGGTTTCATCCACCCAAACTGGGAAACATTCTCTTTTCAGGTCTACTGTAGTATCAGTGACAGACATGTGGAGTTGAGGAAAACTATATCATGGTAACTGGATCTCTGCTTGCCCAGTGCTTCTGGAGGTTGCTTTTGCAGATCCCCTGTGCTTGCTGGGGTAAGAGCAGGAAGGTTAGAGGTGCAGCTTGAGATACTGGTATTCTCAGTGAGCAGGAGCTCTGGAGAAGTTACTTAAAGAAAAGGTTTGAGGTGACCAAAATCCCTTGGTTTGCTCACAGAAGGGAACAAATGAAAAAATAAAACAAGGTTTTAATTGAAGCAAAATGACAGGTCTCTACAAGGATATCTCTGTTGCACTGTGAAGAGCACATTTTAATCTGCATTGTACAAGCAGAATCAGTGCTTCATAGAGAGAGCCGGAGTGAAAGGTGCTTAGGGATTACCGGCTGTGGACTCCTTTCCTGTGCAGATAAGCATGGGAGTTTGTATTCCTGTCACTGGAGAAATGAATGATATGCGAACTGGTGTTTTCTTGTACACGGGGCACAAAGCAGGAGCTGGGCCACTTGGATTCTATTCTTGCTTTTCTTATTAATTGTTGTTGTAACCTTGAACAGGATGCATGATTTTTGTGTCTCATTTTTCTTCCAGATAAAATAGGATAATAATACTTAACCTACTTCTTGGGAGAGTTTCTAGTCTAAATGTGTCTCAAGTGCATTGGGTTCTTTGGACAGAAATGCTTTGTAGATGCCAAGTATTATACAGTTGGTGACTAATATTGTTTGCATGGCAGTCTGGAAAAATGCCCTTTATGGGCTTTTAATTTTGTGAAAAATTTAGGCAAATGTTTTGGTGAAATGCCCTTGCTGTTCAGAATTATATTAATTTTTTTTTTTTTTTCTTAAATATGACTAGGAAACAGGTGGCTACCTCTTTGCCTCCAACTGCCGTAGTTACTAGTTATTGCTCAGTTGTCTGCCTGGAGAATATTGACTTTCATTATTGCAGGTTTGATTTTAGTGACCAGCAATGGCAGGGGTGGCAAATTCAGGTAGTGTGCAAATTATCCTTGCCGTTACAGTGCTGGGGGGAAAAAAGCCCCTGGAAAAACTATGAGGAGGAAAAAAAGTGCTTGTGCCAAAGTAGGGGGAGGGGGCAGGAATTGCAGTAGTCTACGTATACTTTACTGGAGAAGGAAAATGGTGGGACAGTAAGTTTTTCTGAGGGTCTCTGAGCAATGCAGTGATAGTTTTAAAAAAAAAAAGTGAATATGGTGAGAGGGGAAAATAGTGAAAGCCATAATGAAAACGGAGAAGCTCATAATAATAGCAACAGCAAAAGTAAGGGCAGAATCACCAGCTACTGTGTGTTGTATAGGTTTTATTCTCCTTCGAGATCCTGCCTAAAGCAGTATTTGGGGGCATTGGAGGTGGATGACATCAGTTATGTCCATCTTTTTGGGGGCTGCATCTTCCCTCCTCAGCGGGGAGTCCTTGGAATCTGCAGCTCTCAGAGCCTTGTGTTTCTTTGCATGTGATTCCTATGCTGGTTTTGAACAAAAGTCCAAACCAGGGCTATCTTAACTATTTTATTGTTACCATGTGTAATTCTAAAGGCATTTTTGACATCTAATAATTGGAACAAAAGGAAATGAAAATTACCAGTTTCGTTTTTCTTTGCATTACTGGAAAGATGCCATGGCAGGTGAGAATTTGTCACATATGCTGCCTGTGCCAGTGTAATTCCTTTGCTGGTTGGTTGAATTTCTTTGACGTTTTAGTAGGCTGCGGTTAGTTTGTTACTTTAGAAAGAGAAGAGTGATAATGAATAGCTTGTTGCTTAAAAAAATGAGAAATAATTAGCCTTTGATTTGGTCTTGTTTGTTATGTAGTTTGAATGCTTTATATTGGTGATCTTCTCAGAGTTATAATAGCAATAATTCACACTAGGATGCTATTGTGAAGTAAGGTTATATATATCCAAACAGATTTGCCTTTCTTACTGAATTTTGCTAGAATACTTTGTTTCAAATCTGAAGCAGCCTGAGAGCATGATACAGTGTTTTTCTATTGTTGTGCCTGGTGTTTGTTGTTATTCAACAGTATTTGTCAAGGCTCTGATCAAAATAATGCTGTAAGCAGTACCAGTCTCACTTTTCCTAATTATGGGAAGTGATATATCAATACACACTATTATAAATCACAGCCCCCTTGTCAGCTGGTGGGAATTATTTAATGCTTTGCAACACCTTTATTTGCTAATGAATGTTTTTTTTTTTCCCATGTTACTTTGATAAGTATTAATGTTCTAGCTGTTAGCCTATTTCAGGATGGAAATGATTGATGTTGCTCTATTTGAATCAAAACACTTCTGCCCACTACCAGTTCTTCCTTCCCTAACTCCTTTTTTTCCTCTGCAAGAACTCTTCGTACAGTTCATGTTGGATCTCTGAATTACGTAATTTGTCTCTCAGTGATCACTTTCCCTTTCTAAGCTGTATAATGTGGTCATCCAACCAAATTGGTGAAAACTGCATTGCTTTGTATTAGTAGCAGACTTTGAATCACACTAAGCCATGCACAGGCACAGAAATGCAGTATGTAGGTAAGTCGCAGTACAATCAGTAGATTAGAAGAAAAGGCTTTGCTTTTAGAAGCTGAGAAACACAACAAACTATAAGTGGAAATCCCTATGTTGTCTAGGGATTAATTGAAGAATATGTGGGACTGCAGAACAAGAAGAGAATTCTAAGAAACCCTTGGACCCCGCACTCCTTTGAATTTCAGGTTTGCCTGCTATCTTGGCTCTTGGTGGCTCAGACCGACTTACTACTGGTGATGAAAGCCTGACTTATCTTCTGGTGGATGGTGGCCACCAAGAAAGCACAGAGGATGTTTTCAGAGACTCAAAGTTGTGTCTCACTTTCTTTGAGGCGAATTAAATATGTTTCTAAAGTGTTTGGGGACCTTCATATGAAGGGCATTCAAGGAGTATGAACACTAATATAAAATAACTGATACAGGTGATAAGCATCCCATTGGTATTCTTTGTGTGGAAAAGATTTTTTTTTTTAATAGCTTCTAGAGGAAATCAAATAAAATGAAAAATGTAATGATGTCACCCTGTTGCTCTCTGCTATTGTCAGATGTTTTAGTGTGACTGTTACTTGTTTTTTTATGCAGAAATGCGCTCATCTGTCTAATATTTTTTTGGAGTTCTTTTTTGGACATACTGAACTTGGCCCCCTCAGACAGTTCACGGAGTGATTTAATTGTTTGAATTGCATATAAGAAATACTCAATTCTTCCCCATTGTATCTTAATCAGATACTGTTGATAACTGGGCTGCAAAACATGGAAATCACCTAAAAGCTAATAAAATTGAAAATAGTCTGTGTAGGGAGCTGTACGTAATCAAAGTGCGTTTCAGACCACTGGTTTGGCTACTGCTTCATGGAAATGCACATTTGCCAAAAATGAGGCAGCAGTTTTGTATTCAGCAGTAGCTAATACTAAGCTTCTGGTGTTGGAGGCATGTAACCCAGAAGGTCTGTGGTGATGCTCGAAAGCTCTTTCCTCTTGGGAGCAATGCACACAGATTTTGATTTTCCTGGGAGGAAAGAATAATCTTGCCCTGCAGGAGTGTTGTTGTTCTGTGGCTCTGATGCTGTGACAATTGAAGAACATGAATAAAAAATTACAGACATCAGTACCGTTACTGTTCACATCTGTGCCAGGTTTTTGGTTTTAACATAGATAGAGCCATGTTGAAAAAGATGTTCAGTTGATCTCAGATGACCTTTCAGAGTGAATTTGCTCTTTACAAAATAATCCTATTAATAAAATAAAATTTTGCTTGATAATTTGAAGCAAGTTGTTCTCCTCAAAGTTGTAAGATTTCGGCAATAACACTAAGGAAGTCCAAGCTTTGCAGTAATGTGGTTGTTTTATATTCTTCTGAAACTATTTGGTTTTGCTGGTGAACTTTGTTTCAGATCTGGCTGGATATGTGACTCAGTTTTGGGGGATACTTGAATTTGGTGTTCTGCTTTCTGAAGGAGCTCTGATGAATGTAGTGTGAATTTGGTGTTCTGCTTTCTGAAGGAGCTGCTCTTCTATAGAAAACCAATACATCACTTTTTTTGTAAAATGCTGCCTCTTGAGAAAAGGGCTTGGGTTTTTTTCCCCTCTGCTTACTGTAGTTATATTTTTCTGTCTTGGGTCAGCTGGGAATAGCCATGTTGAAGAACAGTACTCTAAACGTGGTAATAAGAATTGTAGCCAGTGTAACTCTTATGGCTGTCAGGCTTGTTCAGTAGTTGCAGAAACATATCTTGGCTCTCCAAGAAGTTTGAGTAGTGCCACAATTGGGCAGGTTTGGGGAGAACAGAGCAGAGATGAGAATATGAACATTGCGCTCAGAGCTACTTCACTCCTAACTCCATTTGTTGTTGCTACAGCTTGATGTGAGCTGGCATTTAAATCAATTAGAGTTGCAAAATCCTGAAATTCTGGAGATAAAGATGACTTATCAGTACAAGTTATCACTTTCTCTGCCGTTACAAGATCAGCCCAAGCATGTATAGCAGTTCATTTTATCTGATTTTAAATGCCTGAATGTAAGGCTTCCACTTGCACAAGAAACAAAAAACATGAATAAAATCTTTTAGCCACTGACATTTGTTCAGTTACAGTATATCTAGAAAAAGATGACCTCTGAATTAATAAAAGAAGATTTAATGAAAGCTGATTGATTCTGCCAGGTGCTAGTCATTCACATTTTTGATCTTTTCACAGAAAGATCAAAAGTTTACATATCTTGAGCAGCAATTATCTTGTTGTGCTCTTTGTAAGGTTCATGGCTTAGTGTGAAGCAGTCAGTCATTCTCTGGTGGTCCGCTGAGTTTACTGAGAACTTAAGTACTCAAGTTTAATGCCTAAAGCCGTGTGAGTAATCTGGAAGCTGAAATGGCGCATGACTGCAGTTGCACGCTTGCCTGGTGTCCTAGTGAGTTAAAAATGCATTTCCTGGAGCATGCGTATTTCTACATGCTCATGAGTTGGCTTGTTCCCAGATACCTCATCTTCAAAAGCACATATAGTGACAAGCTGACAGTGATAACTAATATACTTATTGGGTAGAATTAGTGTATATATATCATTATGATGAAAAGTAATGACCATGTTGAAATGCTAAGGATATTTTCAAGATTACTTTATATTTGGTTGGAAAGGAGAGTATAATGGCTACATCTTACAGCATGTAATAAAATCACACAGGTCTTTGATGTTCAGAGTTGCACTTTGGAACAAATAGTTCTATTCAAAACCAGCACCAGTCTTGATTAATTTGCTTGGTGTATTTGGATTCTCTCAGCTCCTGTAACTGGCAGTGACATAGTATAAGAGGTGCTCTGTATACTGCATGGGCCATTAGACACAAAGGAATTACATCTAGATGTGACATTTTACAGTATATTCTAAAGTAGATGTATTTGCTTCTCATTGTATGAAACTGCAATTCCTGTAGAAATTGATATTGAAAATACTTGCTAAAAGCCTCCTAGGGTCTGCAAGCATGCACAAAAAGGAGTTGTACGCATGTGCAGTTACTCACAAGTGGTGGGTTAAACTTAATTATTTTAATCTTTTCATGTCAACAGCAATTGAGTGTATTTTCCTTATTACAGCATCCTGTTACTGCTACAGAAGATGCAGAGATTGTGGACTAGAGCAGAAAGAGTCCTCAGGTGTCTTTAAGCTGTTTTAAGCTGCCCGTGGTTTGAAAATATTCAAGAATCTGTGATATGAGCTGTTTGACATTTTTCCTATTCCAAATGCTCAAAGGCATAAATCTACATAAAGAGTGTTAAAAATGAGAGTCTTTGCAACAACGTCTGGAATCTCAGAATGTTACTTTATTTCCCTCTTTTGGCTGACCACCATGATAAAACAGCAGAATCAAATACGTTCTTTTATGTATAAAATACATTTTTTGGGTCTTGACAGCTTGTTTCCAGTTTTAGTCTAATTCAGTTTGAAACAGCTGTTCCTAATCTGCGCAAAACAGTTTTTTGATGAAAATCATGACATTCTCAACTACTGCAGTGTTACTGGGCTCTGTCTGCTTTCAGAAGCTGGCTTGTCTTTATAAGAACTCTTCATTCAGAGAAAATGTCACTTTTATATCAAATAAGCTGCAGTTAAAAGAGTAATAGCTACCTCCTTCCCCCAAGGTTATCTCGCAATGAGATTGGATATATGTTTCTCTTCCTACGTGACTTTTAAGAAAAAACATCACTGTGTGTTTTACTATTAGTTAGATTTTTATTCTGATGTTCCCTGCCCTATCCATATGCTTTCAGTTGGGTTCTATTTAGAGTTTTTTCTGCAGTTGTCTCTGCACTCAGACTTAACAAGTTCTCTGGCTTGCCTTATGGTTCAGTTTTACTCTGGAGTCAAATCTTGTATTTTCAATGTAGCATTTTCAGTTTGCTCAGTGCCATCTTTTTTTTTTTTTTTTTTTTTTTTTT
>Ga0065711_1048412_pt1 | contig 11822 bp, 11 predicted proteins | sample Hoacrofraction12_FD_59098 | JGI IMG/M metagenome (GOLD analysis project Ga0065711, IMG submission 59098) | Hoatzin crop microbial communities from Cojedes, Venezuela - Epithelial fraction 12 v2 (version 2) | ecosystem: Host-associated > Birds > Digestive system > Esophagus > Crop | place... | reverse complement strand
TGGTTCCAACCCCCCTGCCATGAGCAGGGACATCTTCCACCAGCCCAGGTTGCTCAGAGCTTCATCCAACCTGGCCTTGAACCCTGCCAGTGAGTGGGCAGCCACAGCTTCTCTGGGCAGCCTGTGCCAGGGCCTCACTACCCTCATGGGAAAGAATTTCTTCCTAATATGTAATCTAAATCTGCCCTCTTTTAGTTTTCAGCCGTTCCACCTTGTCCTATCACTACACACCCTTGTGAAAAGTCCCTCTTTGTGAGATGTGGTGCCTTGAGACAGGGCTCAGCGCAGCTGAGCCACCGCAGAGCTACTTCGCTCCGGTCTCACGGAGGTGGGCAGAAATGGGACTTCAGGAAAGTCTGGTTCCCCGGTGCTCAAGTGAGATGCACGACTGCCGGGCTGCCGAGTTGTGCTCTCTCCATCAACCCCCTCCTCCATCTCTGGTTCTCCCAGTGCATGTCATTACTCTGTTCAAAGTGGAACAGCTTCAGTGTAAAAGGGTGAAGGTGGCTTACCCCAGGATAACCTTGAGGGAGGCAGGGTGCTCCCCTGTGCAGGCTGAGACCTGGCATTCAAGTCCCTGGTGGCAAATGGACCCAGCAGGGACTTGGATGTCAGTCTGTGCCAATGGCCAGGGTCCTCTGCCCATCACCCAAAGTCTGCCTGTCCCACGAGCCTGAAGAAGGCAGCAGGGTGCACCCACACCAGCACGGGCTAAACTGAACTGCAGTGGTCACGATGTTGGTGACTTTTGCCCAGGAGCTGGGGGACGCCTTCAGAGACGGCTGCAGGGAGGTCTGTGGTTTCGTTTTGGAGAGCCGGAGGGCAGTCCTGGCGGCAGCCAGCTCGAGTCAGACCTGTTCACCCCTTTCCTTGCCCCTCAGCAGGTGCATTTAAGATACCCAGCTCAAATACCCCATCTTCCAATGCCTTGTGCTGCAGGCAGCCCCCGTGCCCGCTCCGTGGGGGCAGAGGGGTGGCTGGAAGGTGGCTGTCTGCAGGCAGGTGGGGGGACTCAGTGCCCCGCTGCATTTTGGCTGCGAAAGCCACAGAGTGGAGCTTGGTTTACCAGTGCCTCCGCCCTAGCGACGTTGCCTCCTTCTGCGAGGTGCTTCTGTTCTTCTGCAGTGGTTTCCTGGCTCTCATAGCCTTCAAAATGCATCTGCGTTGTTTATCTGACCCTCACACACAGTCACAGCCTTTACAGCCTCTGCCTTGGCACTTTCCAAAGCCTCTTGATTACCTGGGTCCTCTAATCTTTCCGCCAGCACCCATGTTTTATGCCTTGGTTATGCCTCCCTTCCTTTTAATTAGTTTTTCACAATACCTTGCTTGTCCCTGTTGCCCTCTTTTATTTAATTTATTGCTCACTAGCCATCATAACCCCTGGGCAAGCCTTTAATTTATCTCTTCCCGCGTCCTGTTGCCCCCCCTCTGTCCTTTCTCATTATTGATTTCTCCAGTTTGATTTCACCCTGTGCTCGCCAGCGTCATCTCCTGCTGTTCCCTCCCCCTCAAAATTGCTTGGCTGAATTTCTCCCCCCCAGTTGGTGACCTTGCTGCCTTGTAATTCCTGGCCCAACAAGGCTGAGATTGCTGTTTGTTGGGTCCCCAACCTCCAAGTGCCTCAGAATTAACTCTGGGTGATTCCCGTCCAAGTTGCTGTGATAAGGAAATGGTCCTTTCCCAGTGAGCCTCCTCCAAACCCAAGAGGTTCGATGGCCACAACCTGCTGTAGCTTCTCTGCCGAGTTGCTCTCGGGGACAGGGATGGACTCGCTGGGTTCGACTCCACCAGCTTTCAGCTCTGACCAAGGGGAGAAGTTTGTGCTCTCAGCAGCTCTTTATTCCTGCCATTATCCTGGAGATGAGAAAGAGCCTTACCTGCCCTGGAGAGACCTTGGCTACTCGCAGCCCAACTCTCTGTTCTGAAGCTTTTTCCTCGTCTGCATTTGTATGGTGAGGACATTGCAGAAGGCGAGAGGGTATAAATGACTTTTCTTCTGCCTTTTAGCTGCCCCCTGCATGCTACAGCACAGCTCACAGGAGCTGGGTGTCCACAGGCTCAGAGAAGGAACCTTCAGCTTTGCCCTAGAGTTATGAAGAATTGAATGCTCTTATTTATGATCCATAAATAAATGGTCCATTTACTTACAGACCGGTTCCTGCCGTTGCCACAATGTGTTTGGAAAACACATTACTGCAGATACATGGGTTATTTTATCGTCTGTAATGATGTGATTTGCAAGCTGAGCCCAGAAGTGGGAGAGGGTCAGAGGTGGGAGCTGTATGTTTTAAAAAACCCACGGCATGGCAAGATCTAGAGCTATTACCTGCTTTCGTGTAGAACAGGCATAGGACATAACCATGCTGTGGCTCAAAACTGTGATTATCTACATAGTTCCCTGAGCTAGCCGTGCTAAAAAATTACTCTGGTTAGATCTGTGCCCATACACGTAGTGTCCATTGTCATTGTGTAGATGAGCTGGTCATGTCTAATGAGGGACCAGAGGGTATAAAGGGTGGGTTTGAAACTCTCTCGAGCAAAGGACATGTTTGGATATTATCACCTCCTGTCCCCCAGGCCATCAAGCTGGTTCGCCCTTGTGTATATCAGCCCTGGGATATTATTCCCATATGGGAAATACAAAGGGCGTTGCATGGGTGGTGTAAAGCTCGAAAGAGCTCAGCTGGGCAACAGCAGAGATTGTTGAGCTCCAGGGCACGGCACGTGTGGATCAGACAGGTCTGCCCGGCTTGGCAAGAGCGGCAGCCCGGCGAAGGAAGGACCAACAGGTCCCCAAGAAGGCCTCTCTGCAAGAAATGAGTTGTATGTGGCTGGTTTGACTGCTAGGTTGGTTATAAATACTTATAATTCCGCAGTGAGGTGTTGGTGTGGTTATATTTGACTAGATAATAAAATACGGGATCTATGCCACTGAATTAGTCTGTGCCGCAGGTGGAGCTGGCTGCTGCGTTCGGCAGAGGTGTGTAGGATGGGCTTCGAAAAGCGGGAATTCAGCTCCAGCCTGAGGCAGACCTTCCTCCCTCCAGCGTGGTCTGAAGTTAAATGCCGCAGTCCTTTGTTGGACTAGTTTATTCCGTTGATTTTATTCTATAAATTCTCTTTTATTCTTTTCTCTTTTTAGTTCTTCCTATTTTCTGTTCTCCCTCCGTCATTTGAGTTTGACATCATAGGTAGGATCATCCTGTAAACTCCGAAGATAGGTCATTTCCCTGACGCTTCCAGGGAAATCTGTAGGTGTCTGTGGAGTGCTGACCCTTTTTCCAAATTAAGAACCTCTCCTTGTCCATCTTTGACAATTTTTATCGTTGCACGGGAAAAGCAGACCAGCATCCTTCCACCTCTGTTGCTTTACATCTACAGGTGCAGAAATACTCTTTTTCAATGTAGGGAGGGTCCCCCACCCTACCCATAGAGTGGTTTACAGCAGTTTGGGCTGGGAGATTTTTTTCCTAACCTGTAAAAGGAAACTTTTTAAGATAATGAAGACCATTTTGGTCGTCAGTCGGTGATAACAGCTGTATCCATTAGACAAGACTTGAGATTGAAATTTAGATACGTGTGAATAGCTAGGGAAGTAGAAACCGAGACTTTTGACCCTTTGTCATTGCAACTTCAGCAAGCTAGGAAAATGGAGAAGAGCGCTGTACTTCACTGTTAGACCTAGAAAAAAGGGGCTTTTGCTTTATTTTTTGCAAAGTTTGTCTTGAGACAGTAACTGACAGACAAGGATGCGTAACTGTTTGGATAATTTATCTTCTGTTGTGAATTGTGGTTCTTTTGTGAAACACCCCAGGCCCTTCCAGATGATGATTGATTCAATTCATCTGCCTTCCCCTGTGAATGACATCTCTTCTCGTCTCCATAGGCTCTCTGCAAATAAGGAGCTATAAATAAACAACAATATCTCGATTTGCAGGGGGTGGAAAGCTACACTGGAGCTTTTCCTTTGTGCGTTGTAAAGAAAAAAGGACAACGAAGGGATACTGTAAGTCGAAGCCATATGGAAATTGGGAACGCGCACAGATGCTGCTTTGTGGCACATGAAACCTGCGGTATTGTAAAAGCAGGTGATACTATTTTGTAGTTTGAGGAAAAAGCATATAAGGGCATGGAGAGTTTATAATAATGAACAAGCAGGCCTTTCAGTGAGCTTTTTCTTTCTCGTGCCCAAAAGCAGAGTAAAAATCATGGCATCCGTGGTCCTGAAGGTTCAAGGCTTGATGGGCTGGCAGAAGCAGTGCACCGGGCAGGGGGGGAAAGCAGCTCCTTGCTGCGCCTGGCTGGCCCGGGGGGCTGGAGGAAGCTGCGGTTGTCTTCACCAGCTGTGAAAGGTCTGCTGATGCCCATTTGTGGGGAGATTTGGGGTAAAAGAATGTTGTCGTAGGGGCTTGGTGCTATGAGCTGAAGGTGAAAGCCTTGGCAGTGCCTCCTGTATTCCGTATGCAATGGTACGGAGGAAATTAAGGGTTGCTTATTATTAGCAGCATTAACTGGAGCTGCCGGGAAGTCTGAGCAGTGTAAAATTTGGGTTCTTCTCTGCTTTGGCTTTAGTGCTCTGTGATGAGGGAGTTCCTGCTGGCATCCTCATCCCGGACGGACGGTGCACGGGCCCCCTTGGCATGGGAAGGTGATTTTGTGGCTCACCACCCAGTGAACCTTAATGGGGCCATCAGGGCAGCATGTGGGGCTTGCAGGCACCAGTGTGGCAGTTCCCGTGGACTTTAAAATGATTTCCCAACCAATGGGTTATGAAAAGCACCTAATTCTTTGTAAAAATAATCTGTTCAAACATTTAACCTGCAGCTATTCCACTGGGATTTTCCAAATTGGGCTCAGGCAACGTTGCTGGCTACTTTGTGATGACCTGAGTGACTTTTCAGGAGTGCTGCTCGCTTTGCGCCGCGGGCACAGATGCGTACGAGATGCTTGTGGCGATGGAGAAGTCAATGGTAAATGTTCTAATCAGAGAGGGAGTCTGGTCTTCTGTTGGTCTCGGTACCTGGCACATGGGTTTTTATTCAGATGAACATTAGTTCAAAGGCTGAAGGTCAGAGGCATGCCTGGCTGTTCAAAAGGTCCTGGATTAATTTGTGGCACAAGTCCAAATGCTGGAGCCGTCTGCCTAGTCGCAATGGACCTCAGAAGTAAAACCACATGGCGTTGTTTTTATTTCTTTGGAGCGATAACTAAAAGCAAGCTCAGCCCTGTTTACCTCAAAGCAAGTGCTGGTGCAGGTGCTGCGAGGGGGGTGAGGACGTGAGCCTCGCAGGACGAGTACGTCGGAGTTGTCCTGCCTGGAGCCAGCGGCTGGGTCCCTGGCGCTCGGTTAGGTCTTTCTGCGACTTTACTGGGCTGTTTTTCTAAGAGAAATCACCCCAGAAAATGGTTCCCTGTGCTTTCTTTACAGCGGTGGCATTGCTTCCTCCTAAGCATTTTTCCACAGAGCTGTCTCCTTGGTAAACTGTAATCCATAGATCAGAAGCTGCATCGCAGAGCCACGTGTGGCACGAAAATCCTTCACCATCTCTTATCAGCGTCTAATTCAATTGCAAGAGAAAACAAAGCCATGTGAGGGGCTCTGCCGGTCGCTGCCTGCTGTCCTGTTTGCCCTTTGTCTGTCCTTTGAGTCCCGAGTTTTAAACTCCTAACGGTGGCATCCAGAGAGATGTCACACCTACTGCAGGCGGGACCCGGCCGGTGTCAGCTCTGCCTGCATGCTGGCAGAGCGTCTCCCTGGGACAGCACCGCTTTGGAGCCAGCAGACCAGGCGCAGCACCTCGTGTGCAAGGTGTAGTGGCCGGTGTCGCGGTGTCTGTGCTGGAAGCCTTTGGTGGAGGCAGGACACGGAGCGGAGATGGAGCTCCTGCCTCTGGCCTTTCCCACGGAGGGAGCAGGGAGTGCCCTGATGGCTGATCCCAAAGCCCCTCCACCCTGAAAGCTTGTGCTGGGACTGCTGCTGCAGCAACCCCAGGGATGGCAGTCAGGCTGAAGAAGCGTGTGAGGTCCATGATCGTGACTTGACATTGCCTCGTGCTACAAAAATCGGATGCTTCCTACTGCACCGCAGGCCAGCGGCTGATCTGGTCAGGGAGACCTCCTCACGTACACCTGCCTTTCTCAGTTCCTCACTCCCTATGGTCTGTCTGACCTATTTCACTTACAGAAGTATTTCTGTAGCGTCTACCATAGCGCTTCAGTCCCTCAGGCATGTTTTGGGTTTCTTTGCCTTCATCTTTCGTAGCAGCTGTGTGCGCTGCCACAGTGCCAGGGCTGCCTTATTGGCGCAGTGAAGCTCGTTCTCGGGCAGCAGCATTGCCAAGCTGGCAGAACATCCACCTGAATTCAGCTGACTTCTGCTTTCTTCTTAAGCCTTGGTATTAATACCAAACTTGCAGAATTGCAAGGTATTAGGTTTTTACAGAGACGCTGCTCTTTGTGTGACGAGACAGCTGATGGAAGTCTTAATACCGCAGGTGGTGAGCTGCCAAGCTGCCGAACGCTGGGCTGGATGAGCATTCTGACAGCAGAAACAGCCCTCCAACAGAGAGCGTTGGAAAGCAGAGTGCGTCGCCTCGATGTCTGGGCATGTGTACGCACGCTGCTCTTCTGGCTTCAGCTTTGCATTTGCAAAGAATCTGTCACGTCAATAATATCTCCCGCGAATTTGGATATTAGTGTGGAAAAAAACCCAAAACGCCCCGTCCCCCAAAGCGTCAGGTTGCAAGACAGCCGCCGAGGCACGAGGAGGGGACGCGGCGAGGTGGCCGCTCACCGCTGTCCCCTCTGGGTTGTGTCTGCGGAACTGGGGGACGCTCAGCAGCCAACAGCCCTGTCTGAGGAAGGCGCTCACCTCGTCTGCTTCTGCCCTTTCTTTCCCATCTTCTTCTTCCGTACTCATCTTCTCTCCTCCCTGGTACGAGACAAGACCATAGGCACATGTGGCTGCAGTCAGTTGGGGGTCCTGAGCCTCCACGGAGTTTGGGGACTTGGGGGTCCCACATCCAGACCCTCTTCCAGGGGAGGCAGTGGAAAGGATGCCCGGATGTCTGAAAGGAGATTTGGGCTGGTAACTAGACTGATGGTTTTTTAGTACCACGAATCTGCTTGCTGTTGGGTCACTTCTGTTTTTCAGTTCTAAAAATAACCCAGAACAGCAGGCAGGAAACAAAATGTATAATTTATACGACGAAACTGTTGTGGTGGTTGCGGACAAGAACATTTTTGGAAAATTCTTTTCTTCTTTTCTCCCTAAACTTTTCGGTAGTGAACAGGCTGTTTTTTTCCCACCTTGTTCCAATCAGCAAACACAGCTTAGTTGAAGGTAAATCCTGCTCGTCCCTCCGTGATTCATCGTTCCCTCGCCCTGTACCAGATCCATCACTCGTCTCGGTGTGGAGCGCTGGAGCACGGCCGGGATGCAGGGCTGGGGAGGGAGGGATGTGTGCCTGCGGACTCCAGCCGCAGTGATGGAGCAGCGGGCGGTGCGGTGTGAGCACTTAGGGCAAAGCATGCCACTCCATAAATACGCAATGTGTTACATGAAGTAACTTGGTGATTCTCAATTAATACCCTAATTGCCTTTTTTAAAATTAATGACTCCAAAATTACCGGGCTGAGTTGCAAATGCTGTGGAATGTAACACTGAAGGGCTCTTTATTGACATTTTGGAATTACAAATTACGTTTGTTGGGAAAAAATGAGAAACCATCTGTTTAATTGGTTGTAGGTTGCAATTTGTGTGCACTTAGGTAAGAAAAATACAGCTGTCTAGGGGCCCGTTAAAGATCGCTTTCCTTTGAGTCAGCAAAGTTCAGAGCCGGGGGGGAAACAGATCTATATTCTATAAAACTTCGGACTAGCAGGCAGCTCGGGCCGCGGGCTGGCTGCCGGCAGAGCGAGGGCTGCACCGACCCGGGCGGGCTGGGGGTGCGCAGGGAGGGGGAGAGGGAGCGTTTGGGGTTCCAAACCTCCGGAAGAGAAAGTCGAGTTGTCTCCCAGCTGAGGTGGCCTGACCTGACTTTGTGTCACCTTGTGAAGTGTGGGGTGAGACTCTGGGGTCAGGAGGAGTTTGTGGCTGCAAGGAGGGATTTGGGATTCACTTCTCCTAAAAAATATCAGAGGCTGAGCTGCTTATCCAGGATGCTTCTCTGGTTGCTAGGCGAGAGCAGCGATGCCTCCCATCTCGCGTGGAGTTCTCAAGGGAAGGGAAATCTGAGCGGCCTTGGCCTGAAGCAGCTCTTGTTCCCGGCACCCGCGGCGGAACGCGAAAGCCAGCACGCGGAAGGCAGCCGTGACACCCGCGGAAGGCGCTGGAGGAAGATGAGGTCTGCGGAGCAGAGCTGCCTCGGGCCGCTGCCCCAGCGCCGAGGAATCGACACGCACGCGTCTCAGCGCGGGGCGGGGGTCTCCGCTCTCCAGAACGGCGTCACCCGGGAGGGTCACCCGGCGCCCGTGTCTTCGTGACACCGCTGAAAGCTTGCTAGTGCAGAAAGACTCGTTAACACTATTAATTAGAAGTGAAGCTTATATCTGGGCAGCAGAAGCCTCTGGAGATTGAAGATCAACATTCAGACTAAGGAGGGGCTCTGCTTTTACGCGTTCGATGAATCACAATACTTGGTAGAGGATTCCGTTGCGGAGAAGGAAGTCGGGGCTGTCTGGTGTCATCACCTTCCGTCGGCGAGGAGGAGGAGGGAGGTGCTGAGGGGATGGATGTCCGAGCATGGCAATGAAATGGGGGGATGCGGGCAAGCGAGCAGGGAGCTGAGGATAAGGCGTATGTGGATAGAAACCTGGGTCTGCTGGCTGCTTTCCCATCAGCATGTTGTCTCCTTGTGTCTCCATACGATGAGTGACTGCGTGTGCTGTGTGGGTGCAGCGGGGTCCTGCCTGCGGCTCCTGCCTGCGCTGCATCTCGCTGCGGCGTGGCTCTGCTCTCCCGAAATGATGCCTGCGGTCTGCGAAATGCAGCAGGAGATCGGGTGTCTGCCATCTCCGCCTGGTCACCAAGCCGGTGCCTGTCCTGCTGAAAACCAAGGTGCTGCCCAGGTAGAAGGCCCTCATCTCCAGCTGGTGGCAGTGGCTGTAGGTCTTGCAGTGCGAGCAAGAGAGGTTCACCCTGCCAAAACCCCATGGCTCTCCTGGGGTCCGTGGCGTGGTGTCCCTTGGCCTCGGAGTCTGCTGCCATTTGCTTGTAACTGCAGAATGAGTGGTAGTGCTGAAGTGAGATGGGAAAGCTCCAAGCTGTGTCCCTCCATACGGAACTGTGCCGTGGGCAATGCTGGGAGAGGCCACCAGGAGCTCTGCAAAGTGGTGGGACAGGCGATGGAAGGAGGGGGTGCTCGTACGGTGTGCACCAGGACGCTGTCCTCCTGCGACCCTTTTGCTCACCGGTCAGCTTTGCGAGCTGGCAGAATCGTTGGCCTCTTGAGGCTCCCTTTTCCTGACCCTTCAGGCCATCATCTCTGCGTCTGCCTGGGTGCCGGGGCAGAGCGTCACCCGTGCATCGCCGCACCCAGCACAGGGGTGTGCACGGGCGTTCAACCGCCGGTCCTGCACCCCCAAAGTCAGAGGGGGCTTTGCCATGGACGTCAGTGTGTGTTCCGTTAAGCCACAGCTGGAGAGTGTTAAAACTTTACCATCCCACTGCAGCTGCCTTTGAAACTACAGAATTAATAGTAATACCTCCTGCCCCCGGCTGAGATTTAGTTGATGAGGAACTGAGGTTCCTCCTGTGATTATTTTTTTTTTTCCTATTTGTTTTGACCAGCTCTAATCAATGCTATGAAGGGCAGAGTGGCAGTTTTATTCATTTATCAGGGGAGCAGCGCAGCAAACAGTTCTCACTTTGCAGTTTGCTCGCGAACGCTCCCGCTAATCAGCGTTTTTCACTCTCATTGCAAGGAAGCCCTGCAGGGCACGATACAGCAGTGATGCAGCGATCGTGGGGTTTGAGGGGAGCTCCACCTTGCATAGATCGCGTAGCTCTCCATCGCGGTAACGCTGGGGGTTTTGTTCTACAGAACAAAAATTAAAAGGGTGAGTCTTAATTGAAGTTTTTCAGGACTTTTTCAGTGCAAACTGTTATAGAAAGTATTTTATTTCAAAGCTGACGTGTTTTTAATAAGAAGAATGAAAACGGTAACATTTACTGAGAAACTGTAAGTTGTAACTTGGGGTTTTAATCTAAAAAAAAGGACATGGTGGATGTATTTTTATGCAAGCTTTGTGACTTCATTTCACATATTTCATGGAAAACCCTTTCCGCTTCCCGACCAGCTGCTCCCCGGCGCTGTCAGGCAAGGCGTCATTTTCGAATAGATCGGAGAAGGCTCCTTTGCGAGGTCACGCCCCACGCGGTGGCCGTCTGTCCCGACCCGGGGCGGTGTGTCTCGCTGCCCGCAGAGTGCCGCTTTCGTTCCGGCGAACACTGGTGCATCTCATTTGGAAGGATCTCTTTTCACAGCACACACTTGTTTTTCAAGGGCAAAATTTGCTTTCAGGCCCCGCCAGAGCGGCGTGGGCTGCCGAAGATAAGGGTGACAAATTGGCACGCAGGGAATGAACTTGGGTCCTTGAACGCCGTCGCCGTGCCTGGCCTTCCCTCGGAGGAAGCACAGGCAAGGGCACAGCGCTTTCGCAGATCACAGCTTACTAAATGCCCTCCTTCAGGTGCTGGAAACATTTACCTTGTGTCCCTAACAGCACGGTTCACCGCATCCTTAGTGCCAGGCTGTGCTCCCGCAGCATTTCCCCTCAACCAGTTCCTGTTTATCCACCTGCTAATTAGCAGTAATTATGTCGTGTCTTGGGTGGCCAGACTGGAGCCCTCTCTGGGTCCAAGCACGGGCTTTCATCCCCCTGTGGCGTAGGCAGGAGCCTGGTGCGGGGCAGCCCGAGATGCCCAAATCTGCATCCCGGGCAGCTCCCGGGACGGGGATCCGCAGGGGTGGGCAGAAGCGCGCCCAGCCGCAGGGCACTGCGGATCCAGGTACTGCCAGCAGCGACCTCCGGCATTTCGCAGGGGTGGGAGCAACTGGTTTCGGTGGAGACTTCTCCAAAACCTGCCATCTCTGGCTCAATGACCCAAAAGGAGCCTTGCCCGGCAGATTTCATGGATCGTGCCTACAGAAAGATTTTTTTAAGCCACTCACTTTGAGCTGAGCTTTTCCAGAAGGGAGTTGTTAGCTGCTTATCGCGTGCTCTCTGCTCAGGCCTGGATTTGGGGGATCCCAGCAGTGTCCTGGCATTCAGGACCAGCCCTCTGGCAGCCACGAGCCGCCTCGGGATCCCCCCAGGAGGGTACCCTGAAGTGTCCCCAGGCCTGTCCCCCCTTGTCACCCCTTTGGAAAAGGACCTGTTGGTCTTTTGCTGCTGAGGAGCAGCCTCGACGTGCAGCTACATATTGATCCGTCTCCTGATGACGCTGTGCGTGGTTAGTGGGACCGTCGGGGTGTAACGCACAAATATTTGCTCTGTCAAGAAGCACTCGGCAGCCTGCGCGTAAATATTGTCAGAGCGGTGAGTAGCGGTGACTCTGGTGACACGGTCCCGCAGGTACAGGCTGCCGCACGGAGGAGTGCTGGGCTGAGCAGGGCAGCCTGTGCCCACGCCAGCTGAGCCACGTGCAGCCGCTTGGTGGGTGATGGATTGACGACAAGTTGACCATGAGCCAGCAGCGTGCCCTGGCTGCCAAGAAGGCCAATGGGATCCTGGGGTGCATCAAGAGGAGTGTGGCCAGCAGGTCGAGGGAGGTTCTCCTGCCCCTCTACTCTGCCCCAGTGAGGCCCCATCTGGAG
>Ga0065711_1048410_pt1 | contig 11824 bp, 6 predicted proteins | sample Hoacrofraction12_FD_59098 | JGI IMG/M metagenome (GOLD analysis project Ga0065711, IMG submission 59098) | Hoatzin crop microbial communities from Cojedes, Venezuela - Epithelial fraction 12 v2 (version 2) | ecosystem: Host-associated > Birds > Digestive system > Esophagus > Crop | place... | reverse complement strand
GGGCGGATGGATGCTTGCTGACGCCCCCATGATGTTTTCTGCTGTGATGACTCATGGTGTTCTCTCTTGCCTTTAGATACCAGCCTGTTGATATCATTCAACCAACCAATCATGTATTGCCAGCCTCATTCGGGGATTCTGATTGGTACTTTGTCACAGGCATCTCTCTTACCTCCACCAATGAGTCCTCACGTAGAAAACCACCACAGCATGACCTGCAGAAACAGGGAATGCCAGGTGAATATTGACTCTTTCTCCTCCGTCTTTGTGGTACTCACAGGCCCACGGGCCTCTGTGTCTTTTTTTTTTCTCTCTCTCTCTCCTCTAGATCACGAACTGCTCAGGCAAGAGCTGAACAACCGGTTTTTGGTTCAGAGTTCGGACCGGGCCGCTGCCTCACTTGGCCCGGTGCCGCTGCTGAGAGCGGAGTTTCACCAGCACCAACACACGCATCAGCACCAACACACCCACCAGCACACATTCACTCCTTTTCCATCCAGCTTGCCCCAGACGCCGCTCATGCCGCCCTCTGCACCTCCCATGGTGCGTACCCCAGCCCAAAATGTGAGGATAAGTAGAGCATCTCTGGTCAAAAAGCCTAACCCACTCTTGTCAAACAGAACCCAGTCCTCTTTGTTTCAGCCAGGCGTGCTGTCCCTGTCCCTCCGTCCCGGAGGCCTGGAGAGCCAGGCCCACACTCCCGAAGGGACCCCCTTTCCATCCAGCACCTCCACACCGAGCCTGCAGGTCCCCCACGCTGCTACCCGTGAGCACATACCACACCCAGGAGACAAGTCCAGAGCCCCTTTAGTTTCCCTGCTCGTGTGTCCTGCTGTGTGTTTCTGCTGCCCCTTCCCCAGAGCCCAGTGCCATGACACACCAAAACACTCCAAGGAGGACACCGCAAGATCAGTGGCCTCCAGCACCAAACGCAGTCCCCACAATGGTTCCTTGCAGGGTGGACCATACTTGCTTACCTGGAGCTCTCGCCATAGTGCAGCATCTCATCTGATACGTGTTTTGTCCCTCTTCCTCCTAATGCCCTAATCTATATCGATTTTGGCATTTATGATTTGATTACATCAATAAGGACAAATCTGATTGTGGCAGGTTCTTCTTGTGGGAGAGATCCTCCTGGCCATGTAATAAGCGTTAGCGTTTTGCCTTTGAATTTGCTTGTCACGCAATGGGACATTGCTGCAGCTGTTACAAAATTGTTAGAGATCTGCTACGGATGGATTTTGTCAGTACTTTAGAGCACACTCTCTCCCCGTTTCTGGCAATTACTTTGTGAGACTGAAAGAAGAAGATTCAGCTTTTTTTCCCCTCTCAGTTTCACACTATGTCCAAAATGTAGAAACAGCCCTCTTCTGCTAAGGCTAGCAAAAGCCGGGAGTAACAGCAAAAGCAGCATTTGGGAAGAGCTACCAAGAGCTCAAGGAGCATAACGTTTTCTTTCCCACTGCTGACTGCCCAATGACATTCTTGGGTTGTAATCTGCTTAGCCGCGAGACAACTGAAAGTAATATCATCCACCCAAAATCCAGCCCCAGGTGTTTGCTCAATGTACTCATGTGTAAACACCTTCCTCTTTTCTCGGTCTGTGTAAAACAATCTTGAAACTTTTCTCAGAAACCTCCTGTGTTACTTAAGAACCCTGATATCTGATCCTGCGAACAGCTCCATGCCCCCCACCCATGCCCGCTGATGTCAGCCTTCATAGCAAAAACAGCTTGCAAGGCTCTTTTGTTATATTTCACTCTCATCTTCTTATGTTCCACTAGATCAGGTCTGCTAATCCCAACACCAGAGAAGAGTGTTGAAATTTACAGCTGCATGTGTTTGGTAATTTATGGTATTTACACTGGAGGGGACATGGCTCCAGTAATAACTGTAATTAATGAAATTACAAATCTATTCTCCTGCACATAGAGGGGTGTGAGACAGCAGCTGACTTGCCAAATAAGCAGCTTTTCATGGGGTCCTACAGCTCCCTTCCCTGCCTTCTTCCCCATTCCCTCCTCCCCAGCAAAATGTACATACTGTTCAAAAATGTGATGTATATGCTTTGGGTTTGCTTCCAAGGTGGTACAGGACAAAAGGTCTTAAAAATAAATACAGGGCGCAGACTGCACACATGGAGGTGTTAAAGCCCCATGCTGGAACGGAAAAGGTTAACAATCAGCTTGTCTCTGGAGTGCTCGCTCGTTTGCAGGGCAAGAGGAATATATAGAGAATTGTGCATCTAAAGCTATTAAGCCCTTTTCCAAACGATTTTGGCACTTGCAGCAACCCAGAAAACAGGGAACTGGTATTGGTTGCCCCACAGTAGGTGCTGGGGTCTAACGGAAGGCGTTCCCTAGCTCCTAGTCTGCGGTCCAGTTCAGCGCTCCAGGGGCAGATCCCAGACCTAGCCCCGGAGCTGAACTCCCCCTGTCTTGCTGGGCTGCACACAGCAGGGCTGCTCTCCTCCTAGTGAAGGAACCTCTTCCCCGCAGTGTGTGCCAGCAGAGTTCTGCAGTGAGAGTCGGCCGCACCCGTGCAACCCGGGGCTAGAGCCTTTCCGTCTCTGTTAGCTTTGGGAAATCAGTCAGCTCCCTGATGAGCGAGTACGGAGTAACCAGTCAGTTCTGCTCGGTTAAACGCGGTGCAAACGGGCCGTGATTATTTGTCTGTGATGAAATCCTGATGTGTCTGCTACTGCTGAAACCAAACTCACCTGTTCCCTTTCTTTTCTCTGTTTTTTTCCAGTTTGACAAGTACGCTCCCAAATTAGACAACCCTTACTTTCGACATTCCAACGTGAGTGCTTACCTTTCTAGGTGGTGTCTTTGTTAATGGTTCTGCTTGCATTTGTTTTGCTTGGTTTTGATTGATCGAAAGTGTTTTGGTTCATTCATTCCTAAAGCTCTTTTTCCGTCTTGATTTTTTTTTTTTTTAAGGTACAAAATTCTCTTTGGGCTTTTTTTTTTTTTAACCTGTTTCTACTGCATTTTTGCTGCTGCGGCTCTATATTGCTGTGCCTGGGATGGCAGGGAATGCGCAGAAATTGCTAAATCGGTGGTCATTGCAGTACCTTTGCAGCTGGTGCTTCTCACAGTGCAGCAGCCCGGAGTGCATGGCTCTTTCACAAGATTTTGCTCAGGTCACAGGAGTAAGTCAGACTAGTGGTTTCTTCCTGGTGCTCCCCACTGCTCCAAAGCACAAGAACTATATGTTTTGGGACTTGTAAAAGTGCTGTACGTGCTCAGGAGAGGCCTAAGCAAAACTTCACCAGACCTACACAACTACAAGGTGGTGTGCATGTTGCCTATGGTTAGTGTGCAATGCAGCATCTTGTGGTTCTTTTTTGCTTTGAAAATTAAAGCAGGTCACATTTCAAAACAGGATCAATTTGTTTGCTACTGCAGAAAAATGCAAAGTTAAAAAGTGAGCAAAAACCCCAAATTGTTCTAATTCCTCTAAAAATGGTGAGTGCTCTGAGCTTCCTGCAATAGTCCACAGATTTTAAAGGCACACTTGTTTCAGCACTATCTAGAAAATCAATCAGATGAGCGCGTTTTCCAAGTTTTGCCTTTGCTCTTAAAAATTTTGAAAGCAAATTTAGTGTGTATTTTCACTGTGGCACTCATTGAACACAGTAATATTTTTGTATGTGCCAGGCTTGGCACCTACCTCCATTATTGTTCAAGTTGTCCTGTGACATAAGCATCTCTTTTTCTTTTGTAGTTCTTTCCAACCTATCCTCCAGCAATGCCTGGAATGCCACCCATGCTTCCACATTCAGGTCCCTTTGGGTCACTTCAGGGAGCATTTCAACCGAAGGTACAAACTTCTTCTTGTGAAGGCTTTGTTCTTTTGCTGGGAGAGAAACTGTATTCAGAGTCGTGTCTCTGGTGATTTTGTAGCACAGGATTTAACGAGCAGAAAGGCAGCACGGGGCTGGAAGCGATCACCCCACAGATCTGTGAGCGTCCTCTGCACAAAGCAGCCAATGCTTGAGCAGAAATTTTCTCTTGGCACTACAGATCGTTCCTTGGAAAAGCATATAGTGGTTCACTTGGGAGGTCACCTGAACCTGGGGGAGAAGTGTAGAGTCAAATGCATTATTTGATTGAAATATTTACAGCTAATAATAGATCAATGAGTCTCAAATCATTTATAAATTTAATGGCCTGAGATTGCAAAAGATACATTAGGTTTATTCCCAGAAAAAAATGAGAAATTGACTGTACAAGTGTGGGAACAATAGGGAGAGACTGCTGTAAATGGGTAGAGCAATTTGAAGGAGCTGAATTTTTATTCCCAGCTCCGACACTGTCTGACCTTGGGCAAGTCGCTTAAATCTTCTGTTCCTCAGCTTCCTTATCTGTAAAGTTATCTTGCAGTGGGTTTTATAAGGGTTGATTAATGTCTGCAAGCTTCTTTGAGATCGTGTGTTTGAAAGGTGCACTGCAACTGTAACATATCATTACAGCTAGCACTGATTGGCATTTGGAAATGTTGCTGTGATAACCAGCATTTTTTATGAGTTCTGTGGTGTGCACTGCTTTTTTTTTCCTCCCAGACTTGTTCTTTTAATGAACTATTTTTAAGTGTACAGAAACTGTTAAATCCCTCCAAACAAGAAAGATGCATTATATCTGTATAGCATTTGTTTGAAAATGGAGCATTTTCTCCATTTATAAGGTGACATGTGTTTAGCTCCCCTACGTACTGTGATTTTAGAGATTTCTTTACTTGAATTGCATTTCCATAGAGCTCTGCTACTATGATAGAGGACTTGAAGGACCAGCACTGTAGCCAGGCCGTTTCTGTTTGCATATGGAAGGTCATTTCCGTAACCCCACCAAGCGGGGCTGTGGGGTGTGCTTCCCTCGGCAGCCTCACCGACGGCAGTGGGAGTCAGTAATTAGCAACTGCTGCAAATAAGGCCTCTTGCAACCTTCCCACTTAGGTTTTTTAATGGAAGGTGGAGTATTTCCTCAGCACCCGTCAAACTCCTTACATTATTTTATTTTCTGGATACAATACGAATAGCAAAGTCTCTAAAATGGCTTCTTTCAACAAGAGTCCTGTATGTAGTGGCTACAGGCAGAGGAAAGGAGCAAGAGGGGCAGAAGATAGCTCTCCCTTGACGGAGTCTGCCCGCCAGTGTTTGTTGTCGCTGTTCTTGCAAGGGGTGCCAGGGGATCCCCTACAGACCCAGGCTGTCAGGGTGTGAACTTGACTTCCCAAGAAAAGAAACTGCACAAATAAGGTGGAATTGGCAAAATTTTTGCTAATGTGAAGATAGGGTTCAGTTTTGCCGAAAGGCTACTGTTAATGAGGAGCTTCCAAGAGACCGATAGCGTGCTCTTCTGGTTGCCATCTTCGTTACCGAGCTTTATAGATACCATCTCACTGTAAAATACCATTAGACCAAAGAGAAGCAGTTACATAGCGAGAAAGAAAAAGTGAGCACAGACCCTTTACATTTTTAAACAGTTCTTAGTGCTGTATTATAACTAGCTTTTAATTCATTTTAATGATACATACATAGAAATTGGCTAGCTTGAGTTTGAGCAGTGCAAGGTCAGACTCTGGTTCCGTGGTTAATCACTAACATCACTTGATCTCTGGACAGTGCTGTATTTATATACAATACAACATCTGAAAAAAAAAATAGAGGGATAGGTTGAAAAATGGATCTGCCACTTGGGCACATTGTTTTCCAGTTTCCTAGAGGAGAAAGAGCTGAACTGCTGGGCAAAGCTACTCTGGTCGTCATTACTGCATCATTTTTCCATGCTCTCTCCCTCCCAAGCTGTTTGACTAAAGCCTTCATAATCACTACAGACCTGATGATTTGGTTTTGGCACACTGACTCCTGCACTTCTTGCTTTCCAAAGCAGAGGTCTTGGTGCTGTTTTTCCCCTTCCCATGTCAGTTGCCTACAGCTGTGCGTGTAAATCCACTGCACATAAATCCAGGCTGACGGTAAACTTCTCAGTGAGTTTCCCGAAGGCCATTTCTCACAAGCTAAGAACTTGAAAAGGTCAGAAGTATTCAGTTTACTTTGCTGGAGGAAACTTTCACATCTTTCTCCCGGGGACAAAGGGACAGGATGACACCATGCTATTAACATGTTGTGATCTTACAGCTCTTGCCTGTATGATAGCTGTAACTTATTTGCCACCTTATATATACCTCAGCTGTCAGACAGGCCCTGAGAGCACGGATCTGCCTGGGGAGTTCGGTGACTTACCTACACACACACGCGAGAATTCTCTTTTTAATGAGTCTGGAAGTTACATAGCCTGAGACAAATTAAAACCTCTCTTTCCTCCCACACCCATGATTTTACTCATTCCTCATACAGTTTGACTGTTTGAAGTCTACTGTAATTTGACCTCAAATGTGAGTGAAATAATCTCTCAGGGAATGAGGTTTAACCCCTCTGCACTCAGCTGTGCAGAGGCACCAGGTGCAGTTGCTCTGGGAGTGGGAGATGGATGAATGCCAGAGTGAGAAGACGAACTAGTTCTTGGGGGTCATCTAGGACAGGGCAACAGGTGGGATCCGGAGGAGAAGGAGGAACAGGGATTCATTCAATGAGGTGTTTAATTCTTGCTGGAAAATGATGGGATAAACAAAGCAAAGCTATAAAAGACCCACAAGCACCTTCTAAGGTTTCTCGTTTTGCCTTGTCAAAGCAAATAGATGGGCTGTTGCTGTTTTAGCCGTTGTGTTTAGCCCTAGTTGGGAAGTGGCCATGGTCCCGATAGGTGCAATATGGGCCTAGGATGCTTGAGTTGTCCTGCTCCTGACTGCTATACTGGTTGCTGCCTGAAATACAGAGGGAGTTGGTCCACCTCTCTCATTCTCTCTCCTACTGCCTGCCTGGTTTGTCTGAAGATTAAGCTTGGGGGGCAGGGACTGTCTCTTCCCATCCACTTGCATACTGCACAGCGCAGTGGGGCTGTGATTTCAGCGGGGCTGAGGGGTGCTGCTGTAATACTGTTACTGCTGCTAAATAATGATAGATGACGTGGTGGTTAAATGCTCTTGGCTCTCAGTAAGAGATAACATTTAGCACTAATGTAGCAATATGCATGTTCAAAGCATAGTACAAACATGAACTATTTAATGCCGTTACCATCAGATACAGATGTTAAATGTACCACTGGTATGCTACAGTATTATTCACGCTCTGTTCTTGTCTTTCAGACTTCGAACCCTATTGATGTAGCAGGTAGACCAGGCGCAGTCCACCATACGCTGCTGCAGAAGACTCCAGGGGTAGGCAACAATATATAACCTTCCTTTCAGCTTATCTGGATTTACAGTAAACACAGTGATTGCTCGTAAAAAAAAAGAGAGCAGTTGGTGAGTAAATTGGCCTTCTAGACTCTGAACTGGCAGTCAAGACAGAAGCTTCTGGTGACACAAAAGTAGCCTCCACCAGTCGTGAATCCAAAGGGATGTATTTGACTTCTTTAAATAAAGTCAGAGGGAAAGGGGGCAGGAAAGCCCTTCAAGGTCTTTCCCCTAAGCTTTGCTTGGAGAGTAGTTTTATGTGCTCCATTTCAGAACGATTATAAGGTTCAAAAAAGCACTGAACTGTTCAGTTGCTGGCATGAAGCTGCTTTGTTCATCGTAAAATTCTGCTGAGTTTGGTGCAAGGAATGAAAGAGAAGTTTTAAGCCTTCTTTAAGCCTTTTAGGTTTCCTGTGTCACAGGGGACTTCTCTGGAACATTGCTTTCTAAATGCTTTTACTTGTTCAGGGGAAGGAAGTTCCCCACCTTTCTGTATATTGGCTAGTTTTAGAAAGACTGATTGTTTTCTTTCTGCTTTTTCCATAGGTGTCAGACCCTTATAGGCCTCCAGTAAGAGTAAGTAAGGTTTGTGGGGGCTTTTATATACATATCTATATACACACACATACTTCAAATATAGTGCATGTGTCTTTGAAATTTAACATGTTCAGCAGAAAATTTCACGCTCATCCTTTATTTAAAGCAAAGTGTCATAGTTAGCTTTTAGCAGCTTCTGATTAATAACATTTAGGTTGAATCCCAACCTTATTTTGCATCCATTTATGTGCATTAATAGTTCACAGTATGAAACAAGGGTCACAGAAATAAATGACTGTGATCATGGACAGACATTCAGCAGTGATCAGATTCATGGTGGCTTAGGTCAGCGTGTTTTATTTGTGCTTCTGATGTTCCACAAAAACAAATACAGTGAGTACTGCTGTGAGTACTGCTCAGCTGAAAAACAGTAGCTCGTTGAGCTGTGGCACCGCTCATCCCTGGTGATTGTTTGTCCGTACTCTTTTCCTCCCCAAATGCAAGTAGCCGTAATAACCACGCATGACTTAGCCTGCAGTGCAGCAGGAATGAATGAACAGGGCTCTTTTCAGAAGCAGCACTGTTAACAATTAGTTGCTTTCTCTTAAGCATGGCATACTGTTCTTTGCTGCCATTTATTTTGGTTTATGAAGGAGGGAGTGCAAGCAGGAAAGAACAAGGCAGAGATCTCAGATCTCCAGGAAATGTGGAAGATATCCCACATTCTTCCTGTTTGTTTCCTTCTTAATTCAAACATCATCTGCTGCAGTACAGAAAAAAATGTTGATCACCTATTGTGCCATTTCAGTAATCAACCCTTCTCATTGCTTAGCTGCCTGTTTGACAGTAAGGGAAATGAAATGTTCTATCTGATGTAGATTGCTGACGTATAAATTAATCTAAATTCTTGTGCTTTCCATTGCAGAAACCTGGGAAGTGGTGTGCGGTTCATGTACAGATCGCCTGGCAGATCTACCATCACCAGCAAAAGATAAAGGTAATGCAGACAGTTTCTGGAACAAAGCCAAGTCTTCTGGCTTACAGATTATATTTTAGTGAGTAATGAGCAGGAAGCAGTTACTGTTGGCGGTTCTCAAGCTTGCCTGTATTGATTAACTAATACTTTCAGTCCTTTAACATTTATTGTAGCAAGCGTAAAGTTTATCTGAGGGCAAAGGAGTTGGGTTGAAGGGTAGCAAAATGAGCAGGAGATACTAAGTGCACAGCCAGAAAGAGAAGAAAGGGACGGGGAGGGTACTTTAGCCCCAGATCCATCTTTTTTACAAAGCTGTCATTTTTATCTATCTGTCATTTCCCTTCTGTAGTAGTACAGATATGGTATGTATGACCGATACGGTGAAGAACATATACGAAACACAGAGCAGGCGAGTAGATTGATAGTTACTGTGTTAGAGGTTGTTGGGCTTTCTGCACTGCCCGATGATGGGCAGAGGGGAAAGAGGGGGTTTAGACCTCTAGAGGTAACAAGACGTAGGTACGCTGCGGTGCTCTTACAGGCTCAAAGCTCCCTGTGGCAGGCAGAATAGCTGGTAATGGCACTCATGTAGCGTTTTATTTTTTCATAGCTCCTGCTGTAGCTTTTTTGTCCCATTAATGAAGACTAATCAGTGCTTAAGTAGGTGCATTGTAATTAGTGCCTCTACAAGTGGTGTATGTCCATTTTTTTTCTAAGCAAATATATAATCTTTAAGCTATTGAGAGACTTATACACTGAGACTTACACAACTTCGGTGCAGTTCTGACCATGCTCACATCTATAGGGGAAGGATAAAAACAGCTTCTGGAGGAGCCTCATAGTTTTCTTTATCCTTCACCCCTTGTCTGCATACTGAGCTATACTAGCTGCAGGAAGGGCATAGTCTAGCTACATCTCTCTCTTTCCAAACTGGAGAAGCAAAACAGACGAGTCCGTCACCCAGCTCTCAAGACTTCTGTCAGCAGCTTTCTGCCTGCGGAGTATTTTTTGTCAGGCTGAGAGCACCAACAGATCCTGGGGTGCAGCACGCTCAGTGTATCATGTTGCATGCTCCGCTGTGTGTGCTGAGGGGCTGAGAGCTCACTTCAGACCTTGTTCATGTGGATGAGGCAGGCAGCTGAGAGGCTGTGGAGCGAAATGGCCTTACCGATGCTGTCAGAGCATGACTGCGGTACGTGACCAGAGACGCTGCTGTCACTCTCGCTAACTCTCCTTGGCAGGGCTAAGCAGGAGTGAGCCTGAACTCCCTCTCTTTTTCTCCCATAAAAAAGGAAGCATATAATGAGATTGTTTTTATATCATTTGACAGCAAATGCAGCTGGATCCCCACAAGCTAGAGATAGGTGGTAAACTTGACCTGTTCAGCAGACCTCCCGCCCCTGGAGTGTTTCCAGGCTTCCATTATCCACAAGATCTTGCCAGGCCTCTGTTTTCTACCACAGGTAAGGGAAGATCATCATTTGTTGTGAAAAAACCCAAAACCAGTATATGTAATGTGTGTCTCTACAGCTACATATGCCTCAAAAATTGAACCAGGCAAGATTGGTTCAGAGGGGAGTGGAGGCGCTGGCAACTGTCGTGACCGGGGCTGTCAGAGCCGCTGGGCTGGGCTCTGCCACCGCAGCCAGTGCAGGATCCTCTGCGCATCACTGAGCTGCAGCAGTTGGCTCTTACATTCATGTCTGTGCAGCTGTTTCTTACATGCCTGATTCATAGCCTATGGAGTGATTTTAAAAGTGATTTTGACGAAACACTTGAAAATGTTTCCATTGGGCTGGATTGGAAGTGGCCCCAATCTCTTTCCTGCTTTTAGATTTGCCACGTTGTTCTTCTCAGCTCCTCCGCTTAACAAGTTTCTGGTTTTTTTCTGAATACAAGGGGTTTTTGTAAAAGGAAAACTTCAATAATAGCATTGAAAATATCACAGAAGGTGTATTTGTGAAGTGTTTGGTTTTTAAGTATAAATTCCCCCATGTGTTACAAAGTCCAGTAATCTCTAGGGCCTAAAATGGCATATTGAATTAAAAAAAACATAGAATTAAATACAGTTTACATTGATCAATTGCTTTGCAATCTGTTGGAGAAGTAACTACAATTAATGCAATCGCCAAAATGCAGTAAGCTTCATTGTGCTGTTGTCGATGTCTCTGACCATGGCAGCTCTGACATTCTGGTTTTGGCGGTCACTGTGGGTTCATGAGGATGTCCGTCTACCAAATGTTGGTTTTGTTCTGTTCCCGGGGTTAACTTTCCCCCTAGACTTCTTCAGATTTTCTGTGTTTGAGGTGCTAAAGTCTGCCTTCTGAATGAGCTATATCAATTGATGAGATGTAACGTAGCTCTTTATGTTTGTAATTAATTGGCAAATAATGCAATTTTCTTTCCTAACTTTACTCTGGTTTTATGATGCAATATTGCGTGCTCATTCTAACTCAGTGCAGTCGTGGTCATATTCAGCCTTGGTTCAGCCGTGTTGAAATCAGTGGGGTTAGAAATGTTTTGAATTCCGTCCCCAGCATGACAGAAAAGCAACAGATGAGGATCGAGCTGAAACCTCCCTGAGAATTGAGTTTCAAATGCAGATGTACTATAGCCTTCAGGAACTCCACCAGAGGTTCAGTCTGTCTTTCTGCCCGTATCTGTGGATGGAAATTCTTAAACATTAAATGCATGTTTCTACCACATATAATCAGTGCTGATAGTAGCTGATCACTGTAGGATGCTACCCTGTATTTTGATCTCTGTAAAGGTACTGCGATAGTGTGGGGCCGAGATATTTATTGCATCTGTTTGGATGCATAAGCACAGCTTATTTACAAACCTCTGACTGTTTTCCTGTGGCAGCTGTTTGCTTATCACCATCCTCAGCCTGTCACAGAATCACAGAATCACAGAATGGTAGGGGTTGGAAGGGACCTCTGTGGGTCATCTAGTCCAACCCCCCTGCCGAAGCAGGGTCACCTACAGCAGGCTGCACAGGACCACGTCCAG
>Ga0065711_1048409_pt1 | contig 11824 bp, 4 predicted proteins | sample Hoacrofraction12_FD_59098 | JGI IMG/M metagenome (GOLD analysis project Ga0065711, IMG submission 59098) | Hoatzin crop microbial communities from Cojedes, Venezuela - Epithelial fraction 12 v2 (version 2) | ecosystem: Host-associated > Birds > Digestive system > Esophagus > Crop | place... | reverse complement strand
GGGGGGGGGTGGAATCTTTAGCCAAAAATAGTGCTGTCACTACAAAACATTAGATTCTGGAGCAATTTTCTCTAGCTTGTTCAGCATCATCAAACTATTAATTCTAGGTGGTGCTTTCAATGACACTCCCTCAGAGGGACAATATTAGACATTCACTTGTATGATCCTCACCTTGTAAGAAGAGAATGAATAAAAAATGAAGTTCTTCACTGTGAACTATTCCAGACTAGCTATTTTCATTTTAAAAACTGTTTATTTTACTTTGACAGTTTGAAGGTTAAATTAACTCTGAGTTTTCTGTTCATCCACTGTGAAGCTAGTAGGAAGACTCAGAGCACACCACTGCCTCGTAAGATGGTAAAGGAAGCTATAACATCTGGCCCAAATACTAATACTTTAACACTAATAAATGTCTAAGTCACAAACTCATCAAAAACTTTCTGACCAGTGATACTTTGTTCTGTCAAGAGCGTACAAGATCTTGATTACTGATACAGAGCTACTGGAAATAAAAATGATTCAAGATGCTCTTTCAAAATAAACATTTTCAGTGATGCATTTTGAATGCCATGCGATGTTTCCTATGCATTCCACAACATGTGGCTACGTACCTCCAGTAGAGATACTGTTCCTGAGTCAGAAACAGAAAGGATTTAGGTGCTGGTACACATTTTAGGGTTTTATCTCAATACTGGATTTACTGACATTGCCTAAACAGAAGAGAAGATTTTGGCCACCCTGACTATGAAAAAATGCATAAAAATGTACTGGTCACACGTATCCCTTTGCCCTTCTTAATAACAAACCTAAGCAGAATTTGGGAAATACTCTGCATGACAGATTTTCTAATTGCTTCCTCCACATAATTAGTGAATCTGAACTGAATTCACGTGGAAGGAGAGTTTTCTAAATAGTGAGGACTTTTAGAAAAAGCTGAGCTACCAGGCTTTTGGCTGAGGTTACCAGAATCTATGTGGGAAATTGTACATATCACTGCAGTCATGTCACAAAATACATACACTGCACTGGGCTACTACACTGAGAACACCACACCAGCTTTTTCTGGAATAAACCTGTAAAGCAGACCAGTGCTGGCGATATTTGCTACTAGCTCATATAGAAATGAGTTCAGACCCTTTGAATTATTTGTTCAATGCTCTAGCTGATAAAGCACAGCCTATTTATTATACTATTTATGCTTCATTGTTCAAAATTTACTTGCCTATCATGAAAGGCTGCTATACTGTAACTAAATGTAATTCCTAAACACACAAAGTCTTATCAACTATACATGGAATATCTTTTAAAAGTATATCTTCAGTTGGATATTCAGACTGACTATGTGCCTTAATTTATGCAAATAAAGCCTATAGCTAAAAGCTTTATATATTTGTTTCCCTATGGTATTAGTATTCAAAAAGGACATTCTTTCAAGGGCATTTTATAAACACAGAACTATAATTTATATAGCAAATTAGAGCTCATACAAAATGTGTGCACTGAGGTACAGATTAACATATTTAATTTCAGTATTACCTGCAAACCTATTTTTTTCCATGCACTGCTCTAATTAGCCATATAAAATCAAGTCAGTATATTGTAAGCAATTATTTTAGTGGGAGTAGAAAGAGAATCTGAATTAAATATATGGTAAGAGATAGTATCTTATGGAAATTAATATACTCATTTGTATCAAGAAAAATGTGTTCTAGCTAAATTTTATAAGATGGTTTTGAGTTCAAAAATATGACTCATGTAGAAGTTGTAGTTTTATAGTTACTAAGATGTTAGACTGTGGAACTGCTTTTAAGTTCCTTATTAATGTGCCAGTGCTCATTCTTTGATATCTACAGATTGTCAGTAACTGCTAATGTCATTCATATTGTGAAATTTCTCCTATTATGAATATTCACTCCCCCTACAGTCAAACATGTAAACTGTTAGTAACTCTGCATGTTAAAAGAAGCTTTTCTTCCATCATTTATACGTATATATCATACTTGGCTCTTCATATTTTTACTTTTGTAACTATTCTCTTGAGAGAATTAAATGATGGTGAAAATCAAAATGCAATTTTTGTTTCACTGTAATAAAAAAGTAATCCTATAAACAGTATTTTTCTCTTTCCCATTTTACCCTCAAAAAGTCTGAAAGCTAAATATGAAAATTATGTTTAAGGAATGAGAAAACAAAAAATGATCCATGTGATAATGGTCTTCAGCTGTCCCCTCCTAATGCAGTTTCCTACTGTGATGGGATTCAGACAGCAGAAACCATTTTCTAGCAGTAAGAGCATTTAGCTGATCAAGTTGCTGTAATTCAGAATCTTACACTCAATTTCAATTGTAGAGTCAGCAATACGTGCCATAGTTAAGTTCCCTTCACAGGAAGGATAACAGACCCAGACATTTCCTCCTACTCCTTGTGCATAATCTCAGAATATCCAATGAAGACCAGTACTAACTATATGGAAGTCTGATGCCTGCATAACTATCTTGCGGCCTTAAAGAAACTCTTCCCCATTTCTTGGCACAGAAGTTGCTGTCTGACAATAGCTGCCTTATACCTCCTCTCTGCCCTGGGAGAACAGTAACAAGGAATTTTATTGCTCGGAAGGGCCCACAAAAACAAGCAAGCAGATAAAGCCTTTTAGAAGAGAGGTACAACAAAATGAATTAGGTTTTGCCTTCCAGTCTCCAGCATCACACAAGAGTAGCTAATGTGCAAGAAAACTCCTGGACTGTGAGAGACTGTGGAGATAAGTTTTCCCATCTCTTGAAAATTCAAAGCTTTCAAATGCTTTACTGTTTCATATCTGGATAAACCCGTGACTACTACAAAAATACAGCACCCCCAAGCATGTATGAGTTCTTCCTTTAGTGTTCACTCACATCCCAGCTGAGCATCCTGGCGACTTGGAAGGCTGAGGTAACTTGTTCTCAAACTTCCCACTGAAGCCTTTTTGTCTTGTATAAACAGAAAATTTTCATAGGATGAACCTGTACCTGGACAGAACATTAACTACTGGCCAGTCTTAAGCAGCTGTATTTTATATATGTATATTTTTTTATATATACACAAACAGGGAAACTACATATATGTTTTTATATATACACACATACAGAGATTCCTATGAAACAGCTAGATTTGGACAAATCACCACCTCTAGTGAAACTCATTCTATTTTACTAATTCCAGATAGTTTCCCCAACTATAGGAGGAATAATTTCCAATCCTCTATATTAAAGTGTACACGTAAAAGAAGTGTGAATAAAATATTTTTATTTAAAAATTCCCTTAACATTGTAGCACAAATTGGCAACGTGGCCTCAACCCAACCTCTAGAAATATGTAGAAGGACTTCAGATGTGACAGCTAAACCTTGCACTCAACAGAAAGTGCAGTAGGAGTGACAGAAAAACTGGCAGACAAATTAAAGAGCTACCTCTGTTTTAGCAATTTTTTGTGACAGCATTTTAAAAGTTTGCTGGGCAATTGCTCTAAAATGACAGTGTGCTTCTGAGCAGGTAGTGCACCGAGTACATAAAAGAACTCGTCAACAGGTATTTCCATAGGGACTTTCAAACTCACAGGAACTTTAGTATACATCATTACATCATAAAAATATTAAATTCAGCTTTCACAGATGTAAATTTTTTTTTGCACCAATTTTGCTAATTATCTCTGGCATCTATGTTTATGGCATAAACGTTACATACCTCAGAGATGGTTCATTTCTACATCCTAGTTACTAGTCTGTGGGTTGAGTCAACATGCTTGTAGTATCAGAAGCAAAGACTAAGTACCCAAATGCAGAGAACTTTAGGCTCAGTGATGCAGTTTTGCATTTAATTTTTCTTCTTCAGTTTTTCCAACTGTCTAAGTCCAGCTTGTGGGGTGCTGTAGAGAAATTATTTCCCTGTAGCATTTTAAATACATTTTGATCTTACTGTAACAGAAATTATGTCAAGTATGAGTCATGATTTTTTTCAAAACAAAATGGTTTGCTTGCAAAGCAAATACAAATAAGGTCAGGTAACAGGAAATATTCAAGTAATATTACTAGAGAAATATTTTGCATCTGCTCTATATTACTTACCTTCTGTGTGACTTTTTGAACATATTTGCTCAAAATTAATAACACACCATTTTGGAACATAGCCTTGCTTGAGCAGTTTAAACATTCTCTGCATGTTTCAGTAAAAATGGACTAAGTTTTCTTTTTCTCACACACATCAGAGGTTTTCCAATCACTTTAACAAGTGCTGTCTTAATCTTCCCAGCCAAAGTGACTAGTAACATTTTTCATCACATTACTCTGGCTGATGAGGTGTTAGCATAAGAATGATCCAAACTTAGTTTACATCAGAATTATTGAAGTGATTCGAATGCGTTTGGTAAAAAAACATTAATCCTGGATAAACTCTGCTGATGGAGGGTTAAGATACAGATAAATTGTTTTTCATTTCCATGTCACCAGACTGAACTTATTCTACTTTAGTACTGTCCAAAAAATTATCACTGCTGTAAGCTGGCCTGTGTGAAATTACATTAGGAAACCAGTACTAAAACAAGTGAAAGAGAATCTGAGATATACAATATTATAATATATTGTTATATACTTAAACTCAAGCCCAGACTCAGATCAGTTTCTGCATTCAGACAGGAAATAGGTGGGGGAGATGTTTACCAGTGAAATCATACCCAGTCCTGCAGTTAAAGTCCACACTGGAACTCCAGTGCACTAGCTCCAATATGTCACAAAGTCCTCTACCTACCTACCTCAATCTCTGCCCTCTACCTGTCTACAGACACTGCACTGCTGAAGAGTAGTTCACAGGCTCTCATGCAAAATTCACAAAATAATCAAATCTTGCACCTTAAGATTCTCTTTCACTTCAAAAAATAGTTTTCTTCAAGCAGAGACTGCACTATCTAAATTCATGTCAATAAGCACAGTAGTACTATGAATTAATGCAAAACTCTGAAGCCCAGGTCTCCATTAGATCCTGCAAATCAATAGGCAGGAGGCGCGGTGTTATGTTAAAATGGTAATCTTAAAATACTTATTAAAAAATGACTTCAAATTTTTTTGGTTTTGAGCTACATAATGTCATTAGATTTTGACCAGTAGTTACATGCATGATTCAAACACAATTCTAAACATCTGAATGGTCAATAGCTTTACCCTATTCAAGTATTCAAAGTCATCCTCATTGATTTTGTAAGAAAATGACCAAAACTCACAACACAACAAAGAAATACAGTGCTTTTTAAAATGATACAATGGTTATAAAACAATTGACAGTGATGCATATCACTACACATAAAATGTGTATTTTGAAGATTTGTACCTTCTCTTCAATCACACTCATAGCAAGTGAAATAATACAAAAGCAACAGTACAGAATTTAGATAATATTGGCATTAAGCTATGTATCAACTACTATATCTACTATGAAGTAAACTTAAACCTACAAGCACTAAGGAAATTCAGCAGTAAGAAAACAATTTTCCTCTGATGAGTATACAAAAACTTGCAATAGACATTTATCTCACCGAATTAAATTCTCCCTAGTTATGAGACTCCAATGGGAGTGTCAAAGAATGGCTGTTATAACACATGGGCTCAATCTGCATTCAGGCAAAACTCCCATCAAATTAAATGGGAATCTCTCCTACAGCTCTGATTCTGAAAATACTTACACATGTGCCTAATGTCAGGCTTAAGTAGCCCCACTGAAGTCCGCAGGACCACATGCTTAAAATTAATCCCATATAAATTTGTGGGCTCAGAGCCTGAAGAGGGCGTACAAAAACTGAGCCTTATATGAACAATGGCTCAGAGTTTCCAAGAGGAATTCCTTATGAAAACTTACATTAAGACTGCAATGCCTATCTCTTCTAGTCTCCTTTGAAAATCTCTTGTTTGCCCCAGCTATTTCCTGAATAGTTCAAGGCTGCTGTGGGCCACGCAAAAATGAGAACAGATACCCTCACTGCCTTAACTGACTCCTGGGTTGATGCACTATATGAAGAATAGTTTTGATCCAGATCAAGTTCTACGCTTTATCAAATGCCATAAATATCCAATATGTATTCATTAGTGCTTTAGTCGATGCGGACATATGTTTGTAATGGTAACACACTGTCACTTAGGAGGGAAAAGATCATTTTGTGACAGGCAAATTATTGCTATATCTCATTAGGAATGTTATGTTCCTGTGCCAAGTTAAGACATACCAATTGCAATGTGGTAATCATCATAATATCATCAAGATGTTGCTATATTTGAAAATGATATGAGCACACCACCAGATCAGCCCACTGTCATCTACCAGCTTGGAGTACAGGGAAGATACTGCTCTACAGTGACTCATGCACAGAGAAAAAAAAAGTACCTACTATGACAATCTACTAGGAGATGCATTTAGTAATTTGTTTCTAGAAGCCTGTGATTTTACAATTGAAAGGTGGAATATTTCAAAAGTTTCTGAGCCTGCAAGCCAAGGTGTCTGATTTATCCAGTAATGTGAACAGTCTACAGCATCTTATTCTTATTATAGGATAACCGGTATCTGACAAAATTATACAAATCTGCAAGCCTGAATCAGTTTACTAGACCATTTTGCTTGACTCTGATAGTGGAAACAGCCACTATACTCATTTGGATTCCTTTTACTGCTAGCCAGCTCAGTCAGTCTTTGTTTAATGAAAAATTGTACCCTCCTAATGAACAAGTCTTCAGATGCAACAGAATAGTCTCTGACAAACAGAAGTGCCACAAAGGGTTCAAAGTCTCCTACATTTGATGAAATTTTTTCTCAAATTAGGTGGTGTAAATATCTAATACCTAAAAATTTGGAAAAATTTCTTCTCAATTATCTTACTGTAATGGGAGTTCTTCAGTTATGGATGACTAGAAGGTGTTTCTAAATAGATTCCAAGACACTGCCATGTGACAAAAAGTATCTCCCTTGTTAAATCTTACTCATAGAACTGCAAGTTCATTTGTGATATTAAAAAACTGGGTTTTCATCTGCCCCCTCAATGCCCTTGAAACTCCCACAGACACGGTGACACAGAGCTGCACAGTGATCCCCGGGACCTCACAGATCACTATGAAAGGAAGAAGCATGTTCTCTTCTTGCCAAGTCTACTGACTTGGGCAGCTGTGAAAATTGGTAATTTTTTCATTACCCTTTCTCCTACACAACAAAACAACCTAAGACATACTGCAGAGTAAGCGTTTTTTCCTATGACCAAAATAGCACAAGCACTTCACTTACAGTGGATCCAAAGACAGGTGAATAATTTCTTTCCTGGAGACCCTAATACAGTTTTCTTCATTTCTGTCTAGCCAGTGTAGTCTGGTTCCAGAAAGATCGTACCAAATTTTAATAACTGGACTGATCTAAGCAACCTTTGTTTTAGCCTGATGATTTGCCTGGCTTGCATCTGCAAATACTTCTCCATACATACTCAAATTTCAATTAGATAAGTTAAAGTTTTACATTTTTATTTATCTGCAAATTATGTTTTAATTTAACTATCATATATTTAGCAATATCTAATGATCAAACAGAAATTTTTAGATATTAAAATTATAAAGAAAATTGTCATTTACTAATGTGTTTGGCAATCATTCAGCTTCACAGCTGAATGATGGTATTCCCAGCTTTCTGGCTGCATCCTATTCTTCCTCCCATGGACAATCTCATCTAATTGCAGATCCTTGCCTTTTATTGTTTTAGGCTCCCCCTCCCTCAGCTACACCTGTGGAAAGTTAATCACAAAATAAAATTAAGAAACACAGAATTACTACTCTGGTCCTAGATATTTCTCCACCACTGCTGAAACAGTTTCCATGATGAACCAGAGGAGCCTACTGCCATTACAAAAGTGGAACCAGCACTTCCTTTTGCTTGCATATTTCCTGAGAAGTAAAAACCAAATAGGAAGGAAAGAACTGAAGAAATTGGGCGCTATTCTTCTAAAGAGGAAATGTCTTTAAACTCTGTTTAAAACTTTCATTAAGGGCATCTAGAAATAAGAAGAACGTGTTCCCACTTGGCCTACACAGAAATTTCAGTGCAATTATCAATACTTTCCAATTGGTTTCTGCTGTCCTTTCTCCCACAAAACAATGGCGCACACCTATACTGAAGAACCAAAGCTTTGTTTAGATGGGCAATTCTTCAAGATCCTGTGCTTCTAGACATCAGCTGTTTCTCTAGCACAGAATCAGCTGTGTTAGTATCATCTTATTCAGCAAGGAAGTCTTAGAAATGTCTCTGCCTGATGCTTGATAGCTATTATAGTTCCATCTGACCAAAAGTGGTCCTGAACATCACCTGAGAGTTCAGTTGGTCTTCTAAGCAATTCTCTGTCCCATGGTCTACTGACTGTACCACTTTTATATGGGATTTTATTGGATCCATACTGAAGAAGACAGAAACTTGGGACCTCGGACTTTAGATTAGGAATTCTGACATCCTTTCCTCCTGCTGACACAGCTAAAATGAAATACAGGTAATATCAATAATTCTAGTATGAGGCATTTTAAATGCAACTAAAATTTCCTGTAAAAATGAAGTCAGTTCTTTCACCCTGATTTATTGCCCTGACAAAGAAATCCCTCCTGATTTACATTTCAGTATGTGAATGAAAAATTGGTATCGTATATGTCAAAATGTTACCTGATTAATTTTTTAGAATCAGAGATTACACCACAAATATTTTTAATGAAATCTAAAAACAGACAAGTGAATTTAAGCCTCTAATTCATTAAGAGCTAAACCTTCAAGACTGAAGGACATATACCACTTGTGGGGGATTCCAAATGAATCTAAATTTTTCACCAGAATTTTAGCATCATAGGAAAATGTGACAGTAATAATACATGATATTATATACTGCTACACAAGTTGGACAAATTACATCTGCTACTGAATAGATGTGGAAAGAGTCTGTATTAGAAAACTTCCTGCTGGTTCACAAACATACATCAGTAATGGTTTGTTTTCAGCGCAAGAAAAATTGCCATTGTCATATTCCAAAGTGAGTGTAAATTGTTTTATTATAAACTCCCTGTTGGTCCCTGTTTAACTGAGAAATCATTCAATCTAAATTTATCTTCTCTCTGCATGGCATTGCCGTGTGTTGGTATCACCAAACTCTGCCTCAGTAACAAAACCAGTATTCCCTTAAAAGACAGACTGCACCCTTGATCTTAAGCAACCTGCATATATTAACTCTTGGTTTGCCCCCGCTTACTTTGATCTGTAATCCAAGGCTCTCAATTTCACAAAGCCAAGGCTTCATTGTTATTGATTCACAAGACAATTTCTACAAACTTCCACCATGCTTGACACTTAGACATTTATATTATACATGTATGTATATTAATACACAAATTTTGAAAACATAAAACTATTCCCTATTTTACATGACTTCCTGTAGCTTCAATAGAAAATCCTAGTCCAGATTAGCAACGATAGATATACTTATTCCTGCCATCCTCCATTCAAATCACTTTTTAATTTGATTTCCAAGTAAGCAGACCTGTGAAGGAAGGGGTTAAAAGGGATTTTAATACAAGTGGCATTACCTAATAGTTGCTGTGCATTTAAAAAACTGATAGTGCTTATCTATTGTCTAAATTAACTGAAGCAGAGAGTCTTACATCTCCATACAAAGGGGTTAGTTCCTGATAGGGGCTGGGAGTCACCTAGAACCAGTCACGACCGACCCTGCTGTACGGATGGGAGCCAGGAGAGAACTGAGTTTGCGCAGAAACAAAGGTCAATCAGCGGACACCGTGATGAAGAGGATGGGCCTTCATCTTGGGACCCCCGACGATCACCACTAGGAGGCACTGCGCAAGTGCAACTGGGAGGAGTATATGGAAATTATTTCTCGGAACTAATTTTGATATGCGATGAGGATAGATGCATATGTATAGGTGTATTGGGAAATCTAATGCATATGTAATATTTGATTGTATAAATTGAAGAGACACGATGCTGCTCGGTGCGCACGACTTTGGTGGGACTACCCCCTGTGCTGCCCGGCGCCGAATAAACTTACCTACTTTACAATCTTACAGATTGTGGAGTCTGCTTTCCGCACGTCACCTGCTGAAATAATGCCACTTAAATGTACACAAAACAAATATGTAGCCTTTGTGGTTCTCCTCTGCAGTTTTTATTCTTCCGTCACATTTTTAGCATTTGATGGAAACAGGGTAAGTGGCAAAGACTCAAAGAAAACTGTGAAGCAACCGCTCAGCCATCATAGAGGCTCTATTTAGCATGAGAAGGTCTTATTGTTGTCTCCAAGAGCTCCACGAAGGAAGGCTTTGTTGAGGATGTAATTTTTCAGGCTTAGTGCCATGAAATGTCAACCTGAAGCAAAATCAAATCCACCACACTTAGTGTCACGAACAGCTCTATTATATCAACAAGAGCACAGCTGAGGAAAATGAATGAATTTAGGGCCCCAGTAAATACTTATCTGCTAAAGATTAAAAGAGTTATACTTGCATTTATTTGTATTGGAAATATTATAGGTTTGATTTTTGTATGTAAACTTCTGCCCACATTCATAATGGGACAAAGTTGTTCAAAACAAAACAGGAGGATTTCTTTCATTTTCCTTAACTGGTGATTACAAACAAGCAAGGCATCAGACAACACCTCCTACCCACTAATTTAACCTCTAAGGAACAGGAAGATATTTTGTATCTTACCACTCTTCACAGGAATCCTGGAGCAATTCGTGTATTTTCTTTAATGAAGGAGGTTGAAAGACAGGATGCTACTTGAAAATGAGGTGATCCAATCTTTCCTGTATCCAGCTTCTCCACGTTCTCATTGACCAAAGTGGCAGCCAGCTCAAACAGTGTGACTTGCACAGGCAAGCCAAGCCAGGTGATAGGTGTTGTCTCAGAAGAAAGCGGGAAGGCAGAATTGGTTCTCTAATTATGCTAATCCAGGGCATTCTTAAAGCATATAATTCATTCCTCTTTTATAAGGTTTTCCAGAAGAGGAAAACTAAGGAAGGGCATAGCAGAAGGGTGACTCTTTCCTTCTATTTTTTTTTTTTTTAAAGAATCCGTGACTTACTAGGTGGAAGCAGTCCTTCCAAATCTCTTTTTATAATGGGATTTTTTCAGTTCCTTTTCTGCACCGGGTTTTTTTGCATATCTGGAGAAAGTAGAAGCCGCACGTGGTGAAAAATGATAGTTTACTTCCAGGTGACTGTGAGGTCTTCTTCCAGATTAAGAAGGGAATTCGTCTATTATTCTTCCACGGAATGCAGAAATGTAGGCGGTTATCTGGAAAGTGGGTGTTACAACATGGCTTTGACTCAGCTAAAACTTTCCTATAAGAGGAAAGAAAACCTCTGTTTGCCACTGCCCTTCTCATGCCAGACTGCTGTTTTTCAGTTCAACAGTAAGCGGTGGAGAGGCTGTGAGTGTTCCTGAAGCAGGCTGCCACTCGCCACTGGCAGCTAGTAGGTCCCACCTAGTCCAGCTGTGGCTAATTTAGGAAGTCACAGGTGCAGCAATAATCTAGCAGCAGGAACTGAGTCATTGTGGATATTCTTTTGGATATAGAACTGCAGCTACAGGCTGAGATCTGTCTTGGGTATGAACTTCCACCAGATCCTGGAAGACAGTTTATCTTCAGCAGGGACCTCAGAAGTTAGAGAAGGAAAGAAAATTTAGCTGTACTCTGAATTTTGGACATGTGTCGTATACTGTATTATTCTGGAGTTTCCCCTAGCCTAAAATGAGGAGGAAAAAAAAAAAAAAAAAAAA
>Ga0065711_1009424_pt1 | contig 11824 bp, 7 predicted proteins | sample Hoacrofraction12_FD_59098 | JGI IMG/M metagenome (GOLD analysis project Ga0065711, IMG submission 59098) | Hoatzin crop microbial communities from Cojedes, Venezuela - Epithelial fraction 12 v2 (version 2) | ecosystem: Host-associated > Birds > Digestive system > Esophagus > Crop | place... | reverse complement strand
CCTGGGTTTGAAAGCTGCAAGTTGTGTTAAAATGTGCTTGCTGGAAAGACCATCAGGAAGGAGCCAGGCCTTGCAGCTGGTCTGTCGGGACATTGCTGTGAACAGGCAGCGTGATTCGGACTCGGACTTCCAGTTTTGGGGTTCTGGGGTCACTTTCTAGCAGCAGCTGTCACTGGTGGTTGCCACTGCCACTGCCACTGGTGGTGGTGGTTTGGGGTCCTCCTCTCCATCACTCCCTGCCTGCTGCCCAGGAGGGTGCAGGGTCCCGGCTCTGTGCCGCCGAGACAGCAGTGCCCATCTGCTACAAGCACTGACTTATTTTGTGGTTATAGCCACCATCATCCGTAGATTATATTAAGCCCTGTTAAAACTGTAAATTTAACAGCAAGTGTGTAGTGGTAGAAGTCTCTTTTGCATGGTTTATGGAGGTCTGGGAGGATTTATTTCTTCAACCCAGAAAATTTTTTCCCTAACACTCAAAGATTTACAATCCCCACATCGGGAAGAAGTCTACTCCCAGCTTTATTTGAATATCCGTTGATAGATCAACAGATCTTTCCGTGATGACATCCTCCCTTTGCCTCTTCCTTGCTTGTCTGGAACACGGACTGTATGGGCTCAAAAGTACATAATTCCTAGAGCTGTTCTTTTTGGGAGGTAAAGGAAAACAAAGAATGAAAGAAAGAAGAGAAAAAAAGGAAGAAAGTCAGTTGATTTACTTTCTGTATAGGGCATATTCCAAATGTTGAATATTACATTATGTCCACAGAAAGGATTCCAGGCTTAAGTTGTCTGATATTAACAGACTAATGGCATGTTATGGAATTGATTTTCCATCAGCCTTTTCAGGGGTATCACTCCTCCTTTGTTCTTCTATTAGATAACATCACCTTCTATAACCTCTCCTCCCTGCATCTATTAACTGGCATGTGTATTCATCTCCTTCCCCTTCACTTTTTCCACATGCTATAACTTGATATGAATCTAGTTTTTCAAATGGATAATATCTTCATAATAAAGAGACAGATGAGGTCCAGATATGAGCATTTTTCATAAAGAAAAATTGCTGGGCTGAGACTGATTCTTTCATGATACAGAAAGAGTACCGTGCGAAGTACACTATAGCCACCAGCCTTGGGTCTGATATAAAATTACATTTTAGTGTTAAGAACCTGATTTAGAAGAGTACCTCAGTCCAGGGTTTTGAAATGATATCTAAGCTACTAATTCCTTTTAGTTTCTCTCAGGTGCCTTTGCACTAGTATTAACATATGCATATTAAATTATAATATAAATTTAAAAATACATCCTGGAAGATTCTGGTGGCCTTTGGGTTAAGCCCTAATTGATTTCCAGCAGTGAAATACTCAATATATTTAAAATCATACAAGGAGAGGACTTTTCTGGGACAGCTGGATCCTTGCAATTCAAGAGGCAGCTAAGAAACAGTGGAAGATTTTAAAATGTGTTATGAATATGTATTACAGAAAGGGGAGAAACAAGCTCCAAATATTTTTCTGGGACACTTTTGGTTACATTTCGACTGCCTCTCCAAACATAACAGAACCTCCAAGTATTGTACTTATCTGTGAAGTAAACATACTCTGGTATAGGTGGGGAAATATTTTATGTTGAAATGAGCAAGTTGCTGAATTGATATCACCTGGTCCGTCTTTAATGTATTCTACTCTGTTCGCAATCTGTAATGCCATCCAGAGTTATGCAAAGCTGACTGAAGGTTGTGCCAAGTTCAAATGAAGTGTCTATTTATCAATGGTAGGCTTCCTGCTGGAGCCTCAGATGTTAATATTGAATATGCCTAATAGCATTTTTCAAACTCCAACAGTCCTGGCTTAGTGCTGAGCATTTTGAAACAGAAATCTCAACTGGTATGGGCATTCTGCATCAGAAAATGACTACCCAGCTTTCTGTAATTATGGGTTTTCCTAATATACAGTTCTCCCCATAAGGCTAATCAGAAGAAGGGACTGAGAAGTCCAAATTGTCCACAAAGCAGGCATCAGAGTTTAGTTTTATATGACCCAAAGGATACATGCTAACTATATAATATCTACACATAATACTTACTGGAAGTGGTTAATTATTTACTTTTCCTACACCTGTCTTAGGAGAGAAGTGCAGACTTCTTATACTGTAATGAAAATTGTTCTTTTCGTCACATATGCCTTTGCCGTCCTAATACACCTTGAAATTGGACAAGAATTTAAAAATTATAATCCTATTTTTGTAAAAAACCCAAGACCTATTGAATCCACCTCATCTTCCTGTCCTGTCCTCCCTCATATAGCTTTTGAGCTCCATGACCAATTTTAACCAATTTTCAGTGATTGTCTATCCATCTAAAAAATAAGATAAGTTCCACAAAAATAGAAATAAAGAAAAGTCTGCATTAGGAAAGCACTCTGCTTTTATATTAAAAACAGGAAAAAATAAAAAAGAGAGGCAAAATACCTTCATTTGTCCTGTCCCTTTCCTTCTCCACAGGAAGGAGATGTTATGAATGTCTCCTTTGTGTGAAAAACTTCTGATGGAGTTCTCATTTTATTAGGCACCGGAGAATCCAACTACAAGAGACAAAACCATAAGAAAGCAGGCTTCATTAGTTTCATTGCTCGTGGAAGTGCTTGTTAATACAGACACTCCATTTTTAAAATGTGTTTCTCTGAGCACAGAGACTGTCTGCTGGAATTAAAGCTAGATAGAGGATGGGCCCCTTGCCAGTTCAAAGGAACACAAATTAAGGCTCTGATGTTGGTAGCGTTTATGCGCACGCTTAATTTTGCAAACCAGTGGGAGTAGTCATAGATCTGAACCGGAATGTATTTCTAAGTGTTTGCAGACTGGGGACTATGGAAATAAACATCATTTTGCGGTATTGTATATTTGTACTATGTAAGCTGAGTACAGCGCTTGAAGATGCACATTTGGAGTTAAGCTGGAAGCAGGCGTTCGAGGATTCTGCGATGAACATACGTAATTCCAGTTTTGCTGAGAAGTCGGTGTGTTCAAGCTTAACAGTTACAAAGTCTGTACAAGTTACTGTTGTCTTCAGAAAAATTCATTGGCTATTTCGTAGAGCAATTAGTAGATGCTAAATTAGTTGTGTTTCAGAAACAGCAACATCAGACTCGCTATAATGGACGGGAAAACCCCGAGATTACGCAAGGGCACATACCTGCAAGATCTGCCCAAAGGCACACCACTCATTTTCAGTATTTCCCTCCACACTTTTTCCTTCTCTGGCAGTCCCATGCTGCACGCAGAAGCGCAGGCTTTGAGGGCGTGCTCTGGAAAGGACCTTAGGGGAGTACCGAATGTTTTGCATGCAAGGAGAAGGATACTTCCCCCATCCTCGGGAAACAAGTAAAAACGAGCTGTCAGTCTACAAGCAGAAGATGACAACCAAGGAATGGGAGATTTGAGAAGCGTGCACGGGGGGCTGTCCAGAGCAGGCGAGACAGCAGCAGAGGTACGGGAAGGGCGGCTGAGACAGTGAGTGGATCCAGGGCTGAAGCTCGCAGCTCCCAACACCCGATTCTGAGCGCTCTCTGCCAGTCCAACGGGAATAGCACGATTCTGAGGACTCGGGCTGGTTCCCTCAGGTTGGCAGGACCGTGCCCCGCTGCAGGCTCAGCCGATGAGATGTCACCAGCCATGGATGTCAAACTGCTCTGTGTATTTACGCAGCCAGGGTCTGCAGCCCTGCGACCACACCAGGCTCTTGTTCTTCGTATTTCAAACTCAAATGCCGGATCTTGAGCTGGCACAAATCACAATAACTACGTGCAGCCAGGCTGATTTATATCAGATGGAGATTTGCACTGCAAGTTCTCTTCAGTTTCAGACTGCATTACTCCAAAGAGCCAACTCTCTCTTCAGGAGCATCTGAGTGGATATCAAAATTCCCACTCAAAGATTTAGCCAAAATGTCTTTGAAGGCTTGATCCAGCCCCCTGTACAAACAAGTATGCTGGAAGGGGTATAGACTCATCAGAAATTCATCATACATGCACTCAGATCCTGCCTCAGATGAATCAGATACACGCTGCGTGTTCCTCTCCATTTAGGACTCTAGGATGTTATAATTTAAGTCTAAATATTGCAGCACACATTTGTCTGTGACATTGAACTACTGCATATTGTTTGAAAATAGAAAGGGGCTATTTTTCAAACCCTGAAGAGATGAACAGGTAAGTAAAGCTCCCTAGGAATATTTTATCACACAAGCTCTTCTTCCAAGCACAATTAATGAAAATGTATATAATAGTTACAGAAAGAGTTTTCAAAAAACAGGCTTTTAGCCTGATTCTCCTCTCATTTACATTAACATAGATCAGGAATATCTCCTCTGAATCCACAGTAAATTATCAGCTGACTTGTGTTCGCTCAGTGAGGTAAAACTGATGAAGCAAGAATTAGACCCTTTCCATTAACTGCTATATGTTCTTTCGCACTGGAAATTAAGATTATACCTTACTGTGAGGGTAATAAAAATTACAGCCATTCTGCTGAGTTGTTTCACTAGTCTTAGTTTTTCTATTAAACATGATTGCCATCAACATCAGCATGTCTCATGCTTTCCATTTTGAGTAATTTTTATATATGTCTCACCCGTGGATGTCAGCAAACTTGCCAGTACTTCCTTAACACTCTCAGAAAATGGATGTGGTAAGAAACCCCACAAAAATCCCCATACCAGACATAGTTCTTTCTCTGAGGCTTCTCCGAATAAATTCAGCATTATCCAAAAAGAGGAAGAAGAACAAGTGGGGGTAGGAAGGAAGGGGAAAGAAGCAGTAAATCCAGGTGTCGTTGCTTGATTAAGAATTCCTTTAGGACCAAAGAACAGAACAGTTTGAAAAAAGCCCTGCAAAATTCAGTCTCACAGAGTTGAGGAAAACACTACTGACACTCTCCCCATTTGCTGGGAGTAAAGTGAAAAGAAGTTTCCCTTGCTATATTTTTTCATAGACTGCCATTATTATGTTTATATGCTTGTTTTCCTCCACCGTGTATTTTGGAAAACAACCTCAATCTTTTCAATGGCAGCTGCAGAAGGATGCAGAACTCTCCGTGCACACATTTTGTAGCTCTTAGCCTAGTTTGTAGTCCGCAGGATTTTCTGCAAGTTTGAACTATTCCTTGTGTTGAAGTACCTGGTTTCCATTAAAGTCTGATTAGATTTTAATGCCGAACTTTCTTAGGCTTCTTAGGAAATCCCCGCTATCAGGCATAAATAATTTCCGAACTACTTAAAAAAGCCACGACTTGCAATTAAACAGAGCTATATTCAGGGTAGGAAAGAACTGTTAAATCCTGATCTAAAATGAAGGTGACCCAAACTTCAGAGAAATTTCAGTGAAAGCTGGAAGTTCGATTAGTTCAACTGTTGGCAGCCTGTCCTTCTGGCTGTGGACTTAATAGAGGAGTTTAAATATGCAGTGCAGGCAGCAGAATAACATCTGCATAGCGCGTACACACAGCAGCTACAGATCTTGCAGGTATGTGCTTAAAACCAGATATTTGGATCTGAAAATGAATTGTAACCTAACATAGCATACCCTTTGCATTTTGTACCTGAAAGATGCCCGCTGAATAATAAAAAGAAGAAGCAAAGCGATGTTTCTGTCTGGGGACATTAGCAGCAGTAGAGACGGATCCCAGAAGGGAGTGCTGGCTGGTTGACCACTATGTCTCCGAGCAACCTTGATTATTACAGAACAGCTTTACCTCCCCCAGGTATTTCCACCAGTTTGCGGAGGAAAAAGCAGAAGCTTAAACACTGAATACAGGTTAGTGCTAGGGGACAGCAATTCTGACTGGAGGAAACATAAGATGATTTCTGTCATGTGTTTTGGACCTCAAAATAATCTTCTCTAGAATGTGAGAGATGATGCAGTAGAAGGAAAAGCAAACCCAGAGCCGGACCAGTGACCTGAGTTGCATGTATAAAGCTTCCAGCAAGCCTAGGGAAAAAAAATTCAATGTGTGAGTTAATGCAGACAGCAAGTTTTAACCGAGGGGCTGGAACCAGACAGACAGCAGATTACTCAGTCTTACTCCTGCAATCCCGACACTCTATTACAACGTCTATATATTTTATACTGGTAGACTCTTCTTTCTGAATGGTATCTCTGAGGTATTCGGCCCTGGCAGCAACAGGCAAGAAAGGGCTGTCTTTGGGTTTTTTTTTTGTCTATAATCATCATCATTATGGTTACCTGCATCAAAATCCCACTTCACCTACTTGTCTCTCCTGTCTCTGATTATTACAACTTCTTAAGGGGAGCAGGGCAATGTTACCTTTCCCATCTTACGGCTTATTTTAGGCATCTTACTGCAGCACTACTGCAGCAATAAATAATATTTATTCACCATAAAAGCAACAAAAATTATTATAAACTTTGATCCTACTTCCAGTGAAATCAGTGGTAAAACTGTCATTGATTTCCAGCCAGCAGGAGCTAGAGAGTTTTTCTGCACCCTCTTTACAAAGTAAAGACGGTCGAATTCTTCTTTAACATTAATGATGAAATGCAAAACTGAGTTTGGCACCAAAACATTTAAGATTTTTCAGGCATGAAACAACAGTAAAATTTAAAATCATTAAAACTAGCAAAATAGTCTCTTGTGCTGTTGGGCTAGCTATTATTGTTTCTTTCCCATCTGCTTTTCCTGTTTTTCTTTCATTCTCCTTCCCAGGAGAAAGCTTCCATCATTTCTCTTACTTAGATCACTGTTTTCTTCTTAACTGTTGTGCATATTCTCTCCAGGTACTGAAAATGGGATAAAAATAGTTCTTAGTCCCTCCATCATGTTTTCAGCATAGGAATAGCCAGTTGCTGCTTACTCAGAACACAAGGTTTGAACAACTCCAAGACAAATTTCTGAACTAAGGCATATACATGAGAATAATAAGCCCCCTTGATTTTTAGATCAAACCACTCTAATCACTGTCACATTGGATAATGTGGGCTGAACAGCTTTACTCAGTAATTTGCTCATCAAGCCCATACTCTTTGGCTGTACTTTCTTCGAGTCGACTGCTTTTGATTCAAGGGTATCACAGAGCAGAAAGTCCATTTAATTCTAAGAGAAGTTATTTTAACAGCTAGATATGTTCATTTCAAATTTGAATTAGCCTCACTTCGGCAAAATCTTTTTAATATCTTTTTTTCTGCTAGATCAAAGACTTGTTTACCATCACAATTTCCTCATTCATCACTGAAATAGAGCCTGCTCTTAGATGGGCATGAGAAATGTGAGCCTGTGCGATAGCATAAGGAGCTCCTACTGACACAGAACTGATATTTATAGTGGAGCTGTGATAATATGCCCCAATAGGAAATCTGTCCTGGGATATGGATATTATTTAATAGTTCATTATGTCATTTTTGCGGGCATGTGGAAAGAAGGGCAAAATATAAAGGAAACATGTTGACTCATCATCTTTATTAATCACAGCTCTTTGGGAGCTCTGCAATTACTCGGATGGACTCTGCAGTCCTTAGTCACTGCATCTGTTGCAGGGCTGCCATCATCAGTCCGTCTCTCCACATTTAATCCCCCTTGCCTTTTAACTCCACTTGCATACTTCTTTATGTGGTAAAGGAGGGCTGGCTAAATGCATGAGGAGTGGCAGAAGGTGCTCGTCTTGTCACACCATCCCAGAGTCACTCTACTGTTGTGACCCACCTGCAGAGCTCCCAGGGAAATGGCTCCCACTGGGTGATATAAATCATGGGTCCAAACACTGGCTTTTGCGATTCATGCTCTTTCTCCAAGTACCACGAATTTCTCTCCAGAACAACTGGCATTTGCCTTCTCATGCAGCACCCAAGCAAACAGCTGGGAGAAGCCAATCACAAAACTTTGGGTCAAATATGCAACTTTTTTTGCTCACAAATCCAGATCCCAGGTGCTATGATTCATTGGTCATAAGGGAAGACACAGAAAAGTTCTGCACCCTCTTTCCCGGTGAGGGTCTCCAAACACTTCTCTACACCAGTCTGCCATCTGTCTCAGGATTTGAAGTGGCTTTGCTATTGTTCAAGCCAAGGAAACTATAATATCATCTTTCAAATAAAGTCTTTAATTAAAATAAAATGTTCTTGCCTGTGATTGCAGAGAAGTCGTACCAGCCCCATTGCATAAAGCCTTACCCTGGAAGGCATGGAGGGGAGGAACTGGGGCGGTGATGCAGGAGTCACAGCCAGGGTGAGCAGGGGTCACTGGTCCAGCCGACCTTACCAGCTTGCTCATCCAGCTGGGACATCATTTGTGTTCCAAAGCCAAAGAGGAGAGGAAAAAGCCATCTATAAAGAAAAACAAAACCTCTTTCTTTCTCAAGAAAGAACATCTGTGCTTGGAATTTCAGGGGCTGCATTTCAAAGCATTTTGGAAAGGAAACTACTTTTTCTTTTAAATGGGTGAGACTGGGGAAACGAAGGTGGAACTTCAAGTCAAAGACATGCTGCTAAGTGCTGGGCTGGACCGTGCTCCCAGCCTGCAGGTATTTTGAGGACTGTTCCTATGAAGAATTCATGTGCAGTTATTTTCAGGGAAGGGAATTCTGCTGCATCTTTGCCATTATCAGCTCTGTCTTCTGGTCTGTTGACAGGCAAATTCAAACCCTGGGGAAGGGAATGTGGATAGAACATTTTCTTATTTTGACATACAAAATATTGCACTGCACCACTATCTAGTAATGGAAAAAGAAAAGAAAAGAGATTGTTGTGATATATATGTGAATAAATCAGCATGCTGCTTCATCTCTTTGCAAACACACTAACTTTGACTGACACGGAGACACCCATTTTAATGAAGTGTTTGCCTCAGACTGCTCTCAACCTTGCTTAAGTAGTACTTAAAAGAAAAAGGGGTATTAATTTCGACACTTTATATATACTCTTTAAAACTAGAGCAAGAAAAGTGACTACAGAGTTCTACTGGAAGAATTTAAGACATCAGCATTTGAGGTAAAGATGAGAGCTGAATTTTTAAAATAGCTCTTTCTCTTTTGTGCCTATACTAATTGCGAAAGCATTTATGTTTGACGTAATTGTCCTACACTTCTTTTTCTGTAACCCACAAATGTGCAGAAAAAGAAAAACAGAATGAACAGAGCTTTTTTTGGCCTAAATGCCAAAATAAAATTTATAGATACTTGCATGAATGAAACTCAGTTCATGGCTGAGAATTCGTTTCCTTCCTTCTTTCTTTTCCATGTCGCACCGTTTTCCTCTTACACTGCAGCTACGCTTCTGTGCTTCACGTGCAAAACAGTCTGACCAAACAAGTGACATAGAACAAAACCCTAATCAAGGAGTGCATTAGTTTAGAGGATTCCACTTGGACAATGCTGTCTTACTGTGCCCCAAACATTGTATCCAATACAAGTAAGACTCTGGCTTTAGGTTTTGCAGTGCAAAATTGTCTTTTTAAAAGAAAATTTATGGCAATGCACTCCCTAGAACTCTGGCTTCACAGTGATGTCCCTGATTTAATACGTCATGTTTTAATAGGTGAGCCATTTACCTATTTCAATATGAATTCTGTCTACCATGTAATGTATTTATTTTCAGTCTAAGGCGGCTCTTGCCCAGGATATATGTTTCAATTACATTTCGGTGCAAAACACATCCACTGCAAAAATCTTCATACTCCAGGATCTTGAGTAATGAAACATTTTAAGTGCTGGAGAGCCCAGTACTGAAATCTTTATTCAGGCAATCTCCCACAAAGGCAACCATTTCTCTCAACAACTTTGATCAATACCCCAATATGCCAGACCAAAAAGCTTTAACAGGAATGTGAATCCTTCTGTTCCTATCAATAAAATATGTAATTAATTGAAAATTGAAAACTTGATTAATTTGGGTGTGATTTTTTTTTTCATTCATATTCTATCAGCCATATTTTCTGGTATGTGTGGATCTGGCCCTCATCTGGAATGAAGCAGGGAAGCTCCAGTAAGTCCTATAAAAGCAGGTTGAATCTAAGGTCTAGAAAGAAAAAATGGCTGGAAAATGAAATAGCTCGTGTATACTGGCTGGTGAATTTACTTTATATATACCAAATACCTCTGGTGCAAGTATTACGTTAGCATATTAGTTAAATCAGAAGCCTGTGACATCCATCTGTCCCCAGTAAAAAAATGATGGTGCTATGCAACCTTGGCTTGCTTGGACATTGAGGACTCACAAGGTGTCCCTGCAGCAGGAGCCATCCAAGCTGGTCCCAGGTCTATCCCAGCACTGCTCCTGGGGCCAGGAGGGGCTGAGGAAATACAAAACCGGAGAAGTCAGACACAAAAGAACGGCTTGATTTTCTACCCTCTTACACCAGTTTTACACCAGTGTAAATTCATGGATGGCTCGAAAATAGCAAAACTTGTGGGGGGAGAAAAAAAAGCACAGAAAAGACTGAATGATTTGAACAGCGTACACTGTCACGTCCTAGGCTGGCTTTAGAGACTCAGGCTGAGACAGGGTACTGCATTAACGTCACGAGCAAATCCTTTCTCAGCGTAACCTATTAGTGAAGCTGCTAAATCTGAAGCCTCCCAAAGCTGAGAATAATCATGTGTTTTCATCCATATTTGTTTTCCAGCAGCTGCAATTAATCTGAAGGGCTTTTTAAGTAACTGTTTAACAAAGTTGCAAATTGCAGTGCCTCATTCTTGGTATGGCCATTGGATTTTGTTCACGAAAGTCATTTCCTACTAGAGTGAAATCCTGAACCAAGTGAAAGTAATCTAGTAAAGATGAGCAATAGATGCAGATATGAGATTTATATGCTTTTCACATTAAAAGAGCTTCTATTATAAATCCCTATTAATCAGGCATTCCATTAATATAAAGTTTTCCACTAAATTCAAAGAGGAACTCTAGCGAGTGTAATCATAGAGCTTGTTTAATACAGTGCAATGAGCCAACATTTCTATAGTGCAATGAGCCAACATTTCNATCTCATCTATCTAGCTGCAGAGCTTTTTTCCTACTGAGCTCATCGCTGGAGTTTCTGAACAGCTCAGTGACAGAGCAGAAAATTCTCCCAAACATCTACAGGGGAAAAAAAAAAAAATCCTCCTCTCTGATTTTCACCAGTTTTAAAGCAAAGCCAGCAATGGCAGAATGGCGAATTACAAGTGTCAGTACAGATATTTACAGTTTTTCTGGGGCCACAGCTCACTGGTTTAAAAAAATGCCTCAAAAGGAGCTGTATAGCTTCATAGTTTTTATTTTTTACGTGACATCTGGACAAGTCACAGGAGCAGAATTGAAAAGCTGCAGTATCCAGGGTGAGGCAGGAATGGAAAAAGCAGGGGTTTTTTAAAAGTATTTGTATGCTTTGTATAGTTTTTTTGGTTCGTTATCAATACAGGAGAGGAGGGAAGAGACTAAAACAAGCAAAAGAGACAAAAGGAAGGGACTGAGTAATTCAGACCTGTGGAAGAAAACAACATTTTTTAAAGGAAGCATTACACAGTCTTGTTAAAATTAAATAGTAGATACTGAGTTGGATTAGACATGAGAGAGAAGAAAATGAAATAGAACAGCATAGGGAGGAGGGGTGTTTAACTCACCCAGCTTCCTTGGCGAGAAGTCAATGAGAAGGAGAAAGGCTCCACAGAGATCATCAAGCTCCTGGGGAGTTTCTGTTCCCTTGATTACAGGGGATGTTAGGCGAGGTGTGGAAGTGGGATGGAAGCTTCTCCACCTCAGGGGGCTCCTGGGGCTGGCAGCTTCTACAAGGGTCCAAGGCTTCCCATTACACCTTTTTTTTTTTTTTTTTTTTTTTT
>Ga0065711_1048407_pt1 | contig 11825 bp, 7 predicted proteins | sample Hoacrofraction12_FD_59098 | JGI IMG/M metagenome (GOLD analysis project Ga0065711, IMG submission 59098) | Hoatzin crop microbial communities from Cojedes, Venezuela - Epithelial fraction 12 v2 (version 2) | ecosystem: Host-associated > Birds > Digestive system > Esophagus > Crop | place... | reverse complement strand
CTGGCCACACTCTTCTTGATGCACCCCAGGATCCCATTGGCTTTCTTGGCAGCCAGGGCACACTGCTGGCTCATGGTTAACCTGTCGTCCACCAGGACACCCAGGTCCTTCTTCGCAGAGCTGCTCTCCAGCAGGTCCGCCCCAAGCCTGTACTGGTGCATGGGTCACTTATGGTCAAATTAGGAAAATGTTTAGTATGCATTAAAGGGTTTACCATCAAGGGTCATATCTTGTTTTCTGCTTTGATCCATTAGTAGTTTATTGTAGATGTACTGTTTCATTCTCTACAATTTAGCTCTCTGTGAATCTGCTGCTAAAGTCTACTGGACAACTGAGCTAACAAAGACTCCAGGTATTAGTGTATGAATTCCTAGCCCACTCTGTGGTATTTTCAAAGGTATGTTACAAGGCAAAGTTTTAAATATTGTGTGGTTTGCAGTTTCTGTATTAAATGTTTTTTTATACTATAGACAACCATATAAAGGGAGGTGAAACTGCATTAAAAAGAAAATATTTCGTTAGGCTTCTTTTTTTTAGTGATAACTTCATGTTTCACCAGAAATGAGGTGCTCAGAGATGTATTTTATTCTGTGAAGTTTTTACCTTTTTGACAATCAAATGATCTGAACCACTGGGGAGTTACAGCAGGCTTTTTAGGCTTCATTTCAAAAAAGGACAATACCATATAACTAGGACATAATACATGTCGCTTATTAAAGGCTGTTTACTGAAGGCTGAGGGTTTGTTTCACCAGTCTACAGTTATTTCTTTGTATTGTCAGAGGGAGAAAACTTGAAGACTGAAGAGGATCTGTGAACAAATAACAAATCACAACTCAAGCTAAGCCAGAAAGGTTTGCAACGTTTCAGTAACTGTTATTTCAACAAACACCAGCAAGTCACAACCACCCACTCGAATAATTCAAAATCTGTCACTCTAGTATAAAAACACACCAGTCAAAATTTTCTCGCTGTCTATTACAGTGGTTGACAGACTGAAGTGTTATCAATGAAAACCAAAACCAAAGTGATCATCTGCACAGCCCCCTAGGATACATGCGTAACTAGTATAAGGCGACATAATACTGCTCACCAGAATGGGCACAGGCCAGGTTATAGCTGCTAGACATCAGGCCACTGAGTTTAAAATATTAAGGATTATCTTTATATTTCTGTGATTTTTGGTATTGTTTACAAGCAAGCCCAGCACTTGTGAAGAACAGTCTAGTTTGTTCTATAACTTACTGTTTATCATGCTTCTGCCAGGACATGAATTTTATATAACAAGTCTTTTTTACAGAGCCCTAATAGCAAAAATCCATGTATCATCTAGCATGCCTCATCCATAGAGGTAGTGCATTTACTATATTAAGATAACCTTTTAAGGAATGACCCAATTAAAAAAATTGAATGAAGGAAAAACAAATCTCTGGCACTTTAATCTAATTGTAACAGAAAACGTTAACTGCTGATCCTCAGAGAAATCCAAAACCAGCAAGAGGAAAGTATTACCACTCAATAAAAGTCTTGGCAACTTCCCACAGAGACCTGAAACACAATATGTACACATCAAACAATCACTAACTTCTTGGATCATAAGGTAAAAGCCAGAGTCATTTGAAGAGAGTGCTGCTTTCCTTAAAGCTGAAGTATTTCCTGGTGCAATAAATCAAGCAGGCACAAATAAGTCCACATAATAGGAATTATTATGAATAATAAATATTAGGAAGGAATATGCTAAACTGTACTGTGAAGTTAACTTTTCTTTTTCATTGCACTCAAGAAATTTTACCAGTCCAAACAATGTTACTTTTCCACTTTTGCAAATACAGAAACCAGAATGCCAAGGACATGAAACTCAAACGTTTCTCAGTGCAACTGGAAGAATGCAGATGGAGAGTAAAATGACATCTGAAAATGTTCTTGCAAATAACTCCCACTGCATAAAGGTACAAATAATTGCAATATTTTTCCTTTTTTCTCTTTCTGTTCTTTGAGCAATATTTCCTAATCCCTCTCTCTCCCCTTAAACTACTATTACTACTATCTATCTATCTATCTATCTCTCTCTCTCTCTCTCTCTCTCTCTCTCTTCCAGGAAGCTGCCTGATCTAACTTCACCCACACCTTCTGCGGTCCCTTGTCCTTACTTCCAGCCCCCTTTATAACAACTCTTAGTACATTGCACAACTGTTCTGTTTCTGCCTCTTTATAGGGCTCCTCTCTTCCCACTCTTTGCCATCAAATCTCCCTTCCCGACTAATCCTCCAGCTCAGTTTCACAACCCTCCTCGCACGCCTCCTCTTACAAGTCTCCCTTCCCCTCTCTCCTACCTCCACCCTTTTCTCCTTGCTGATCGTGACTGGGAGGTAAGATAACCTCTGCGCTGACCTAAGGAAGACAATCCCTGAAGATCCTCTCCAAGACAAGCATATTCCAACCAACCAGATAGTACCTCAATGGAGAGAAAAGTGCCCTTTTCCCCTTACACTGCTAATTTTTTTCCTTAAAATTGTTTTAATGTTCCTGCTGGATATTTGTATTTAAAAAAAAATCATGCTGGAATAAGAACTAAATTAATCAGGGATTAGTAACTGAGAGTGAGTGAGAAGGTGTAAAATTTCCTTGGCTTCTACAATGCACAGTCTAGGTTAGCTGCTATAAACAGCTGTAGGTCTATCGACAGCCAGGGGCCTATGACAGTTTATGCCAGCTAAAGAACCACTCCAGTATTTGGAATGAAAGAAACATTGTGAGCCTGCTCAAGCCCTGTTTGAAGCTGAAGTCAAATAAAGAACTTGTTTTCAATGGCATTCGTTCATGCAGAGCAGGAATAGAGACATTTTGGCTGCAATCAATTAAGGTGTTATGTATTTTTCTCAGAGAACAACTGAATGTGGTAGTGTTGCATAGCTCCCATTTAACTACTGTTAATATGTATTTGAGTGATTTCTTGCAGAAGAAAAGATACAGAATGAAAATACTATCTTGCATATATTTACTTTCTTTTGATAACAAAATCTATTTGGTGCTCAATCCTCTAGCACAGGTAAACTCTTTGAAAGCCATAAAACACAAGTGACACACAAGCTATAACGTTATAGCATTTGTAATGAATTAGATTTGCTGCACTTGGACACAGCAAGAACACGGAAATGTGCAATACTGTAGTTAACTATTGACTATCATTATGCTACGCATAACTGTGGGTATAATTGTTTGCTGCATTATGTTTTGTCTTCTGCATGGTGCCCTATTCAACAAAAACTCTGTCACATTCAAATGATGACTTCCAGTTAATGTTGAAGAAAATGTGTTCATCATCTCATCCTGGATGAAGAAGTTGATGGGACATGGAGGAGAATGATAGATTATTTGCATAAGGGTCTTTTTGTGGGATAATTTTCTTGATCAAAGTCACAATGGTCGCGTTCATGTGCTTAAGAGGAGGTGGGTTTCAGAGGACAGGAATAGGGACTTGAGCAAGGTTTCTTTCTGTATCTTTGAATCTTGTGGTGTGCACAGCTCAAACTCAGAGACAGCTGGACAGCAATGTAATCTGGATGGGAATTTTTGGTCTTTGACACATTTTGTTGTTCTTTGGGTCAAGAAGTCAAAGAGACCATCCAGCTGAAAAAACATGAGAAAATACTGGTTTAATGTCTTTATCTAGAAAATGCTGAGGAAAAAAAAAATGTGTAAGTATTTGATGAGATGTTAAGCACACCTAGAGATGTAGAAAATTCAGGATTTTAAGAAAAAACACTGTTTAAAATAAACTTGCTTTCTCACAAAAAAAGTAATTTCCTGTCACTCAGTGATCCCTACATAAAGTTTAAGGGTTTTAACCTGAAACGTCTTTGTCAGAGAACTTTGTAATACTATCATCAACATCACAATTCTACTCACTGTTTCAAACAGCTTCTTTGTTGTAATTTAGAAAAAATCAACACTGTCTTCTGCATTTCAAAGTCTAAGCAAGGGTGGAAATGTCGGAACTTGAAGGTACCTTTTCTTAATAGTGACAGTGTAGTTTTCTGTCCCATGTCTGCCTGTTTTCAACTCCTTGTTTGGCAGTATTGTCTTTGTAACACACTCAGGTACACTGTATGGGCACTATCCAGGTATTTCAGCCTAAAGCCAACTGGCTTTTGTTTAAAATGTGACAGAAAGGCTCAGTCTCCCAGCACCTTCTGTAGGTGTTCAGGGGCAGTGAGGATGTTCAGCACCCAGCAGAGCTACACATAAAATAATTTCTCTGGCATGCTGTGGTTGTGGATCTCCAGCAAGAGGATCAATAGACATGCACATTGCAGGCTCTTTGCCCTGGGGAAGAGAAAAAAATCACATAAGCAGAATCAATGGCAATGTAATATGGATGACGTTTTATGTGACCAGGGACAGGAAGAAGAACAGCTATATTTATGTAAGCACACAGTCAACTGGATTTTGTTTATTCCTCACACAATTGAACCTCATTCCCACTTTTACTGTGCAAAGCTATGGTTTTGATAAAATTTTCTCCTCCCCCTGACAACCCAAAGAAAATTTATCTTCCTTATCGAACACTGGCATGTCAAAATCCCTATAAATTTATGGGATATGAAACATGGATGTAAATTTGTAGTTTAGAAACATCTCACATTCCCAGTACTGTTTCTAGTTCCCCATCTGCAACATAAAGTCGGACTGATCTCTCTAAATCAAAATTACATTTTTCTGACACTTCATCTCTTTGTCATGTTGTCTCCTCGCAATATCTGTGCTACAAAACTCTGTTTCTATATCCATTTATAGCATCATAGGACACACATCAATTTTACAGGTAACAAGACTAATATATATAGAAAAAATCTTACAAATCACATTTTTGCAGAGGAAAACTCCATTAAACACCACATTCATTTAAAGAAAACCCATTTGTTTAGCAATTTTTTCAGCTGATGTGTAATATTTTGAAATCAGGCTATGTTGGACACATCTATTGTGATGTTGTATATGATGTGCAATGCACGCTAACACACAGCTGTGATAGCGCATCTTTTCCTTCGAAAGGAAAACAGACTGGCTATCCAGAAATACCTCTAACCACTATCCTGTTTTCTCTCATTACAAACTTACTTGCATGTTTTCACCTCATTTGTTCCCTCTTTGCCAACTGACAGAGGGTAAGTATCCTATAATTCTGACAACGGCTTTCCTCCTCCAGTTACCTGCTACAGATTCCTATCCCAGTATCCTTAACTGGGTGTAACACCATGAGTGAATCAGTCGCTCCATACACACACTGATCTCTTCCTGCTTTTTCCTACACAAAGACAAGACAAAAGGTATCAGTGATTTCTAATTATCTCCAATTAGTGAATTTTAATAATCCAAAAGACAAAATAGTACCAAACAATTCTGTCGAGACCTGCTCATTCAGAAAATTTTTCATGCTTCGGATATATTTGCTTTTACCTTTATCATAAAGAAACATATAGACTGGATCAAAAGGGGCACCGTATCTCCATTACTTGTATGCTAATGACTTCACTGAGTCTGCAGAGACAACTGCAAGTTGAAGTTGGCACATAAAACAAACCGTCCTTATTTTCAGAATATTTCAATTAGCTAAACTGTTTCATTTGCCCTACTGGTAGTTCCATCTGGATAATGATTTCACAGAAATAAGCATATTTTTAGAGAAGTCCCTGGACTAATAAGAATGGGAAAAAAAACCTAACCCTGGACTTTAATCAGCCAATACCAGATGAGAAAGCACAGTTCTGTCCCCTTACATTTCAACACAACCTGATAGACTTGCATGTTGAAACACTTTATTATTCTTTTCAGAAAAAGCCGTATCTTTGATCCCATATTCAGTTTGACACCCAGCCTTTCATCCATTATTCCCCTAGGCTTGCCTGCTGAACCACCACAAAAAGATTAAGAGAATATCTTCCCATTCTAGTAATGGCTGGCATAGTATTAGACATAATTATCAGCAACTATTACAGGAGTATCAGGCTGGGTTTTGGGGTGTAGTAAATTCATCTGTTTCATTTCATTGTTTATTAGACCTAAGGTACCTGCTGTTTCTACTCCCCTTTCTTTAACAACACTGCTTTGCATGAAAGTATATACACTTCTTAAATTCCTCTGCTATTGCACCTCTGGAAATCCTGGGCTGATGTTAATCGGTAAAATTCGCATTTAAATTCAGTTACCAAGTCATTTCAGAAGCTGAGGATCCAGCCTTCCGAAGTGAAGCTGCTGCTGGTCCAAAGGCTTAACAAGAGGTTGTGTTAACATGCAAAAAGTATGCCAGAACATTAATTTTGAAAAGATTAGAAACCATAAAGGCTATTGAAAATGGAAATTTTATTCACACTCAAAGTCAGTTTGTTCTCTGAGTTAATAATGAAATCCCAAATCTGAAGAGCCTTCTGATGTTATAATTACTCTTTAAATCTTTTTGTATAGCTGTTATATCCTGTGGAGGGGGAATCTGTTTACTTTAATACAGATGCACAGCAATATAACACATTTAAATAACACACAGTGCTACAGTGTCATAGGGCCTTCTAAGCGATTCTCTACTCTGTTCATATTGGTCTATACTCTATTGACATGCAGGTCATTAAAGTGAAATTCACACTGGTGCTCTCAGCCTGCACAGGGCCTACGCATCACTTAAACCCTATTTAAAACTCTCTGAATGGGGCTTTAAAAGGATTTATGAGGTGTGCAGCCTTACGAGCCTTCTAGGCTGGAAGGTGAATGTCACCGTTAATTTGCTTCACCTCTGCGAACCCTTAGAGTAAAGTTACAGTAACTTCAGTTGTTGTCTTTATTGAAATAGGTTCAGCAAAGCTTGACAGGACTCTTGTGCTCCTATCTGTAGAACTGTGCTTGATCTTAGTACTGGAGCCGGGCAGGAAACAACAGTTCAAGTTTTAGAAAAATTGCTAAAAATTAAGACCTAAAAGAGCAACTGGTAATTTTTAAACTTAGTTAAAAAAGAATATGAATGCAAAGGCTTCTGTGGGTACTTCTTTTACTACCACATCCTTCAGCTTGTGAAGAAAAATTCTTCCAAATATTCTTGATTATGACTAATTATGATTATGACTAAGTGTTACACTTCTGTATCGTTTAGTCAGAATTTGTGGGACATAGTAGCTTAGGTAGTCTTTGTAACGGATGATCTTTTGACCTCTTCTTTATAGTCGCAAAGTGTGGGATCTTTCAAACTCATCTTATTGTGCTTTTCATATTTTACACTGTTCTAAGCTGGTTTGTTTAAAAACATCATTCTCCTTTCATTCTGTATTAGTTATCTCACAGAAGACATGAACAGTGTGATGGGCAGTCATATCCTGTTTTGAAACAGTAAAATAGATGGGTATTTTTTAAATCTGCCTTGCCTAATTTGATCTCATTTTGAAAGTGATCTGATCAAATCCTCCCTATGCAACTAAACAGCAATATTTAACAACTGTTTGGATCATGTAAATTTGAAGTTGAGATACAGGCTGATCTGGCAAACTGTGTACTTTTTATCCTTGAGATTGTCAATCAGCTTTTCTGATTAGCAAATATCAGATTAAAAAAACCCAAACACTTCTTTCACAGAAAAAAATTAAAAAAAAAGACAACTGAAGTTTAGGGTCAGCGTGACCCTTTATACTGAGGAGATGTTACTCACCTGAGGTGTAACATGGACTTTTTGGAGTCGTTATATCCACCTGTCAATGCAGTGCGTTATCAGTAACACTAATCAGGACTGGGCACTTTCTATAGCTTTATAGACGGTATTTCACGTAGAATTCTCTACAGCAAGTAAACATCCACTGATAACTGAGTTTCCACTATAATTCAGTATTCCCTGTCTTTTAGGAGAATGTGTGATGCCTCTAATCGATGGTTTCTACACACAAATAACGTCAAAACATTCTACTATTTATTTTCACCTCTTTTTAACAAAATGGCAGCTACAAGAAGAAAGAGAACATTTTAGAGCTTTTTCTCTGAAAACAGGATATTTATTGAGAAAGATTAAAAAAGCTAATTTAATTCCTTCTTTTTTAATCACTGCTGCTAGGGCTCTGGACCATATCAAGAGAGATTCTGACAGCTTAGTGTTAGTGGGAGAAGGAAAGAGAAAAACCTATCAGCAGTGAATGATTGTATTTAAGGTTGACAATGATTAAATAGTAGAGGCCATGCTACAATTTCTGCTCCTTCATTTGTCTTTGTTGATAAAATGAGCACTGTCAGAGGCTCCACCTCACAGCAAATTTAACGTAACTCTGTTTATCCCTGCACTGAACAAGGTTTGCACATGATCAGATGACAAATGTACAAAGTTCTGGGATACCCCTTCCTTCTGTTTAACAGAAACATGCAATTTTCCTATATTTTTTTTAACTTAAAAGAATGAAGATGACAAATAGCTAAATAGATTTTATTCAAGAAAATACTTCACCAAATAGCACAACTTATCCAAAAGTAATACAAATGTACAAAGTAACCAGTTTTTGAACACCATTTTTCTAAAATAATCTTCTGGCCTTGTCAAAAAAATACACTCATCATTCATTCCTACTTTTTGATAGCTTCCTACTCCACAAGCTCAGCTTCTCATCTTGTATTTCAAAGGTCCCTCTTCAAACTACAGGCTGAAAGAAGTGTGCTGAGAAAGGACAGGCTGGATCAATGGGCCACGGCCAACTGTATGAGGTTCAACAAAGCCAAGTGCCAGGTCCTGCACTCTGCGCACAACAACCCCATGCAATGCTACAGGCTTGGGGAGGAGTGGCTGGAAAGCTGCCCAGCGGAAAAGGACCTTGGGTTGCTGGCTGAAATCTGGCTGAACGTGAGCCAGCATTGTGCCCAGGTGGCCAAGAAGGCCAAATGCATCTTGGCTTGTATCAGGAACAGTGTGGCCAGCAGGAGCAGGGAGGTGACAGTGCCCCTGTACTCGGCACTGGTGAGGCCACACCTCGAGTACTGTGTTCAGTTTTGGGCCCCTCACTACAAGCAGGACATTGAGGTGCTGGAGTGTGTCCAGAGAAGAGCAATGAGGCTGGTGAGAGGTCTAGAGAACAAGTCTTGTGAGGAGTGTCTGAGGGAGCTGGGGCTGTTTAGTCTGGAGAAGGCTGAAGGGGGAAGCTTAGGATCTTATTGCTGTCAACAACTCCCTGAAAGGAGGTTGTAGTGAGGCAGGTGTTGGTCTCTTCACCCAAGTAACTAGCGATAGGATGAGAAGCAATGGCCTCAAGTTGCATCAGGGGAGGTTTAGATTGGAAATCAGGAAAAATTTCTTTACTGAAAGAGTGGTCAGGCATTGGAATAGGCTGCCCAGGGAAGTGGTTGTGTCCCCATCCCTGGAGGTGTTTCAGTAAACGTGTAGATGTGGCACTTCGGATATGGTTTAGCAGGCATGGTGGTGTTGGGATGACAGTTGGACTTCATGCTCTTAGAGGTCTTTTCTAACCTTAATGATTCTACAAAAACCAAAAATGGCAGTCTGAGATGGAGGTAAAACTAGGAGGCCCTGTTGAAACAACACATATGATTAAACTTGCAACAGTTTCCTCATCATACAACTAGATTTTGGTTTGTGCAATGGTGAGTTGCCAAATACCATTCTACACAAAAATATGTCATAGCTAAAAGATGGACACAGAAGGGGTTGAAACTCCAACCTTTATTCTATAAAACACATATATAAGAGTACATATGTAATACCATTCAATTTCATTTAAAAATATGGTTGTAAATCCAAAAATACAGTGCTTATCAGATTTCTATGATGTTCTGCAAACCTTCCCTTTCATTGCGCTTTATACTGATCAAACTGTAACATGCAGTCCACGACCTAATATTCAACAATCCACAATTCACATTTCATACATGCAATGTCATTTTTTCAGAGCATTTTTCAATGTCAGAACATGACAAGAATACCAGGGGTATTCTGCAGAAGGTTGCATCTGCCTCCCAGGTGATTTCTGGATTATTTCAGGATTATTTCAGTCAGTGACTGGGTTTCCATGTAGTACCCACTGAAAGGCCTATTTCAGTTTTCTGAACTCCATGCTAATGCCTCTTTTCTGCCTTTCAAGAGGCACGTGATGACATGGGATTTAAACTGGGAAAGCTCTTTGATAAAAATTACTTAATATAGACCATTGGTTTTTACGATCAGAATTCCATTATATAACTTATTTACTTCCACACTTTCGTGCTGGGTAGAATTTCTGTAAGAAGTTCTAATTCAGTATGTACAAAGGTATAGGTAAGAAACGAAGAATGAGAAAGTGTGCACTGTTTTCTTTCTTTTTTCACATTCATTGGTTTTAGGGGCTGGGGGAGCTAGGGAACACAATTCCTGCTTTCAGAAACTCTACAGTTTCTTACACACAAAAAAACTTAATATTAACATCTAAAAACAAAGATGACAAAATCTGTGCTGTGCATCATCTACCCTTTGTGGGAAGCTTAATTTTTCAACAAAGAACAATGCCCAAATGCCCATTCTAGGCTGCCATTGAAAACATGACATGTTTCTGGTTTTTATAGCCAATTATCTGTTTCCTATAAAGACTTTCAACTGTCTTGTTAAAGGATTAAACATTGTGGTATGTAGGAACAGGAAGTCCCCTTTGAGTAGTAGCTCCTCAGCAGTGTTTTCTACCCTCACAACCACACTCTTATGAACAACACTTCAGGATAAATTTATGTATCATTACCTTTGATTTTAGTGGATACGTGGGTCAATTTGTTTTTCGATTTGCATTCCTTTCTATAACGTCCACCCAATTCATCTCAGAGATAGTAATTCAGATAACAGATGTGACCAAGGTGTATCCCTTTAAAAAAACATCCAGTGCAAGCAGTTCATAAAGAAGTCTTTATAACTCTCTCTAAAAAAAATAGTATTAAATCAAAACAAACCAGGTAAGTAGTGTTTTCACGTTGAGAGAAATAAGTATTTCCTAAACCTTAAACAGGTGCAGGAAAAAAACAAAACTAAAATAAAACATACAACCACCAATCAATCAAACCACCACCAAAACCTAAACTACTACTGCTGTTACTTCCAGTACCCTCCCAGTAACAATACTCTCCCCAATGTAACAAATCTAATTTTTGTACTGCTTAGCTACATGAGCCTATCAGGAGTCTGGACAGAATGAAACAGCGTACCCAACCCCTTTGCTTCAACAACATTTTGTCTACCAGTAGTGGCAGTGCGAGCCCTCCTCTGGGGCCCACCCAGGGGACCAGGCCCTGTAGTGTGGGCGAGGCCTGACCTCAGCCAGGTTTACTCTCACATTTTCTTTCCACTAAACTGAGATTTACTGATGATGAAGTTTGCCCACATTCTCCGAGAGCCAGAACCTATTTCCTGTTTCCTTCACCGTTTACATTATTATAAAAAAGTACAATTTGTTAAAACAATTGCTTTGCTTAGTGTCATTTGTTTGGGGTTTTCTGTATAATTGCACGTAGCAATAATCCTTCGATTTATATAGGCACACCGGCAGACGGAGAAGAATCAAAGGCCATACATGAACTCAGGTGGCTGTATAAGAGAAAGCGACACCTTGATCTGTCAGTTAGAAGTTTACTTCCTAGGATGACATACTGGGGCTCTTCCACACAGCACAATAAGGGAAAACAAAACAAAACAAAACAAAACACGTAAAAGATGAAATTAAAGTAGGAATTTCATGCATATCAACATTCCAGCTGTGCAGACACAGCGGCTACAGACAGCACCCGGGGGGCTGGAACCAGATGATCTTTAAGGTCCCTTCCAACCCAAACCGTTCT
>Ga0065711_1048406_pt1 | contig 11825 bp, 3 predicted proteins | sample Hoacrofraction12_FD_59098 | JGI IMG/M metagenome (GOLD analysis project Ga0065711, IMG submission 59098) | Hoatzin crop microbial communities from Cojedes, Venezuela - Epithelial fraction 12 v2 (version 2) | ecosystem: Host-associated > Birds > Digestive system > Esophagus > Crop | place... | reverse complement strand
ATGGTATGGAATACCGGGCTCTGTTTGGCCAGGTGGGGTCAGCCCCCACCCCCCGGCTGTGCCCCTTCCTGGAGTCCGGTGAAAATTAACCCTGTCCTGGCCAAACCCAGGACAGGGCACATTGTAACCTTTTGCAGCCTAAAAAAGCACTAAGAAAGGGGTACAGTGAAATCCAGAAAGAAAATTAGTTCAGACTGCACTGGAGACTTCTTACCTTTCTCAGCCATGCAACCCTACATATGTATTGTCTTTTGTCTCTCACCCCATAAGTATCATATTCTGCGAGAAGCCCCTTCCAGCAGTTGCTGTGTTAGGAAGTTCAATGTGTTTTTTTTATAGGGTGGAGGGGATTGAGAAGTTCTGTGAAGAAACTGCAGAGAGGAGACAGTGGTTGATAACAGCATGAAGAAACATGGGAGGGTAGATTCGGTACATTAAGAGTGTGTCTCTTAGGCATAGCAGAAGAAATAATACTTCCCCATAATGAGCTATTAATGGTACTGAAATTGTATCATTCGTTTGTTAGAATGAATATGCTTGACTGTAGATTTTCTTGTCAGTCTATATATTTTGATTATATGCACCATACAGCTCAGCAGTAAATTACTGCAATTAACTTTGATTCTTTAGGATCTACAAGAGTAGCATATGCTCATCTCGTAGCAGAATCTAGAATGCAACTCTAAATTCTTGTCTAAAATGTTTGTGCAAAGCAAGTAGTTACATTCAAAAGTGCTGACAAACTTCAGCAGGAATTTGACAGAGATCTAAGGCTGGTTTCTTAAATTTCCCGTAAGAAGAAAACTTTTTAAAAAGCCAAAGAAAAATTAGTATGTCTGTCACAGTAAAGTTTGAAAAAGAAGTACAGTTTGAGTTCATTTCTTAACAAACACCTTAAGGATTCAGTCACCATATCTGTGTACCAAATACAGACATTTCAATGAGAATCTTAGCTTCCAGATAAAATGTTTTTCATGCTGTTCCTTTTTAGTTTTAGTAGCACATCCACTGTGAAACTAGCACCATTCCATCTGCGAAACTATATAGTCAGACATTTTACCTCATCACAAATTTGTGTAGATTGCTATTTTTTGGCTGCATGAGTACAAAAGAACTTGACACAAAACAAACTGCAAATAATCAGATGTAAGACATAACTCTCTAGAAGAAAGTTCTATCCCCACTTTGTTAGAAGAAACAACAAATTAAATGTCAATAGAGGCTCGGCAAGAGAAGAGAGGACAAAATACAAGAACTAGGGGAACTAAGAGAGATTCCACAGTAGAAGATCTGCCAGGAAATAGCAAGTAATTCAACTAATCCACTGAATTAACTTTGACAAAGTGTGAGAAGAGTCAGATCTTTATTTCTTATTACAAAATCTAATAGTGTCCATGTATGCTCTTCTGGTTTTGTTTTCACAATTTCCCAGTGAACTACTGGGCACTTGCCAGTGCTGAAATAATTTAACTGACAAATTAAGTGTGCTTTTCTTCTTTGTAAAAGTTACTGTGTGGAACAATTAATTCTTACTACCTCATCATAGAATCATAGAATCATAAATATGATACTATATTGTATACATACTATATATCTATACTTTATACTTATATATTCTACTTAATATATTACTACAGTATAATTTAGAAAATGATACATATACAGTAGACATAATGGAGAATTTTGTCATAACTCAGAAATCCTGTCAATAGATCGTCCAAAGGCAAAAGGCAGCACAGAACTGGGCACAATCTACTTACTAGTACTTGCTTTTTATATCACAGGAGAGTCTGAAGATCCCAAATAGCACTTGATGCTTTTTTGTGAGTCAGTGCACAAACACAAAATACAGGATTTTACAGATGTCACCTGACAGGCTATGACACTACTCACTCCATTTGACTCCACTCTGAAGAACAGCCAGCAAAATTAAGCATGTCCACACATCTCAGACACTCTCAGCTTAAGCTATGATCTATCTGCATGAAGACAATGCCCTGTGAACTGAAATGGCTGTGGCACTTATACATGTTCCATTAAGCTACAAATGTGGGGAGATAATAATGGTATTTTTTAAATTTGCCAGATTATTCACTATGGTTTTGACAAACACAGTAAAGCCATGATTAAAACAGCTGCACCCTTCCCTAAAAAAATCAACAAATCCCCCTTACAGCTCTTTAATAAAGTTATAACTTGCACTATTAATCTGGTAAATAAAAATCCTTGGAAAAATGGAAACAATGAGAAAACAGTTCTATGCATATTCAAATAGTTGTAATTGCTATGGAAACCATCTCTAGTAATTTAGTCTTTGTCTCAAAGCATCAGAGGCAAATGATGATACATTGACAGCAAAAGAAAGTGTAACACTGCTTAAGACTTCAAAGTTCAAAATTCAAGAGGAAATTAAACCACCGTATAGGAAAAGCCTTCACTTTCTCCCATCTCCCAGGCTGTTTTTGGAGCATATTTATGTGGATGAGCTCTTTGTTATTGTTTTCTGTCTGGGCTTCCCAAATAGCTGCATAAGTAACACTGAAGACTGGCAGAATCACTATAGTTATCGCAAAAAATGGATACTGTTTCCTCAGTCTATTCTTCAAGTAATCATAATTTTAACCACCCTACACTATCAGAAATTTTGGGAAACCTGAAAACGTGTGACCGTGTTCAAGCAATGGCATTCATTTTCAAGCTCCAGGAAGACCTATAATACGGTCAAAGACAGTAACTGGGTCAAGGATTCAGAGATCATCAATGACAGTAATTAGCTATAATGTAAATAAAGGTAGATGAAATAGGAAGCTACTATTTTTAGACTGAAAAAACCCCAATTATTTCAGAATATTATATGCCTTGCTCTCATTTTTTTATAGTAAACATTCTCAATTTATTTTTCTCTATTTGTACCACATAGATGTGTTAAGGGGTAGTTCAGAATATTTTCAACATTTTATCTCATTTCCCTGCAGTAGTCAGCTTGCTGATAAACCAGAGGTGATCTCACAATTGTTCCAAATCAACCTCAACACCTATGTCTGAGTTTCATTGTACCACTTTCCAAATTAATTCGCTGAACAAAAACAGTAAATGCAATATATACACACCTACTACTCTGAATTATGTCGAAAAATTGCTATTTCAGATGCGCTAGCCTTTATTCTTTCTAGGTACATAATTTCTAGAAAGAATACCACCCCACATATTATTTGAGAAGTACATTTCATTTCAAACACTAACCACTCACTTTTCTTTTTTCAGGTACATTATACTCTCACAAAGCAGAAGACCCCAGCAGTTTGATTTATCAAAGGTTTACAGTAATAAGTCATTAATGTTGTTGTTTATAAGCAACAACTTATGCTTTTAAAGTACAAAAAAAAAAAGTTACTTTATTTGAAATTCTGCACACCCGCCTTGTGAATCAGTATTTACGTAACCAGGATTTTGTCTGATGATGATGTGAACCTTGCCTAGAAAAGGCAGTTAGTCTTCTAAGCCATAGAAACCAACTAACTTCCCACAGAAAACAAACTCTGGGAAACACAAGTTTTCCAGATTACAATCGGTCAGAAGTCCAGTCAGATGTGAGAAAATAACCACATTTTGTCAAGCAAAGCATAGGATGCAAATTTTATGCTAGCATTATTCTGATAATCAGAAGGCAAACAATAACTATTCTCACATAATGTTATTTGGTTTCGTATTAATCTACCAACATTTTTGAATGAATGTGAACTGGCAGGGTGTGAACCTTACAGATCACTGTGTCATAGGATCACAGCCTTCTTTCATAGCTATAGTCAGATGTACAGCTTGATGTATCATACTGCCAAACCACACCCAGGGCTTTCAAGATACAAAGTGGCCAAAATATACAGCAAGTTACACACACAATTAAACACACTTGTGTACAAGCCAAAAGAATGTTTGGTTCTTCACATTATTTCAGAAAAAAATGTTTATCAAACCTCAAAAAATGTAGCAAGGACATTGATTTTGCTTCTCTAAAATCCTTCACTTCATCATTGTCAAAGTTAGCAAACTATAACAAAAATGATATTGGTCAAAATGTCTCAAAGGAAAAAAACATGTAGTGTTTATTCTTTTTAGACTACCAGAATAAAAAACCAAAAAGTTTTGCTTCTGGCACTGACTGTTCACTGTGATTAATACAAATAACTTTTTCGTCCAAACAAATTAATACATTTAAGTAAGCCTCCTACATAAGGAAAAAAAAAATCAGACTGAAGCAATCACAGGAAATGCACAGGAAAGGCAGACTGGGATTACAGTGGAAAATTCTGGGAACACAGAGGAGAGTACCCAAGAAACTGGGAGTTGAAGAGGGAAAGGCAGCAATGGAGAATCTGAAAGAATGACTCAATACGTCATGAGATTTCTAGAAGCACATCTCTTTCTGCATAGAACATATTTCTATTCAAACCCCAGATTCAAGAAATCACTACTAGAGTTCTCTACACTGCAGCATCCAAAAAAATAAAAAAATAAAATTACAAGACATGTCTAATTCCATCAATGAAAAAAATGTGGTTACTAACTTGATCTTACAGCAGCATTAGGGTTAGTTCCCTGCTTTACCTGATACATTGTCCATACATCTGGATCTGAAAATTTTATGTTTTCCTCCTCAGGGACCTGCCCCAGCCCTCTACAGACTGCTTTAACAAAACCCTAGGTAGCTTTAGTTCTGTCTGTCTTACATTATGCTTATGCTGCAGGTTTAAACTGCATTTTTATAAAGAATTATTTAATCCATACTTCTTTAGTATCTACATTATCTTTACTTATGTGGACTCGTATGTTTAGAGTTCTGTTTGCTTCCCTGGCGGGAAAGTGGTTTAAATCTTTTTTTCAAGTCTTGCATATCATGAGGTATTTTATTTGTAGAATTCCTCATTAACATACAAAGATTATATCTCTACAACAAAGTACTTGTTTTCTTAGCAATCAAAGAAATAAATGATTGGTACCGCCGTAGGCCTCACACTTTCAAGCATGTAAGAAAACCTTCAAGAGTCAGATGAGATTTTTTAGTGTTATATTTGTAAAACATTTTATCTGCCTAACCTACAAACTCCCTAGAAACATATACTCCAGTATAAAAAGCAGCATGCAAAGTCTGAAAGTGATTCAAAGAACTCTTGAAGCTCAGTAAAGACAATTTACTATTCATGTCTAAAATAAGAAGCCAGCTTCAGTCTTAACTATGAAATGATTATTGCTGCTTCATAATTAGAGGTTTCCTACAGGCTCCAAAGAATGTAAGCCAACAGTTTTCTCTTTACTTTAAATTGAGTTTAAAACATCATTAAAAATAGATCAGATCACACATTCATAATACAATCTTACTAAGACAGAAACCTGAGAGGTGAGATAATTTGGTACATCTCTAATTTTTCAGACACAGTTACAGAAAGTAAAGGTAGAAAAGACGTATGTATTTGAAACGCAAGTAAAGATGTAGATTCCAATTTTGATTTTCGTATTGTGTGATAAATCCCAGGAAATTCATTCAAGCTTATAAATGCTCCAGAGATGTTCCAGATACTATTTACTAAAGAGAAAGTCAGTTTTCTTCATGTGTTTCTGAGAAATATGATACAGTCAAACTAGGATGTAAAAGTCAACAACTACTGAAATATAGAGAAGAGAAAGTATCACAATCCCTGAACTATTTCCTCTGGAATAATGTAACACTGGTAGGAGGTAGCATTATTTCTCACTTTGAACTGCCCTAAATAACAACATTCTAATAGTGACATGGTACTGTAGAGCTTCTATACATTTTCAGTCAGACACTTCATTTTTCTTTCCTACAAGCAGTTAACCACCCTCTTTACCTCACTGCAATATGCCAGCTAGGCAGATGGCCATTTTATTTACTGACAAGTTCTGGTTTACTTGGCATAGCAGAAGCAGGAATGAGCTTTTTCCTTTGTTCGCAAATCTAAATCTCTCATCCTAGAAAATAGTTATCTAAAGTAGTATGTCATTCTCCTGGCTTTCTTGAACAGTCAGACTTACACAGGGCACTACAGGAGAGCTGACATCACTGGGCAAGGCATGAATTGATGGTGCAAATTACAGAAGACCAAGCCTGAAATTTGAGTCCAAATTTCCTCTCCTTGGTTGCTTGCCCATGTCTGCATAGCACTAAGTTCTAGTAACTGAAGCTTTGGTCAACTCATTTTTTGCCCTCAAATTTCCTTGTATATATCTACTTGTTCAGGAAGTACATAAACAGAACATTGTACAACGTGTAAAAATGCTGCAACTGCTGTCTTTGCTGTATATATTCTATAAACAAATGCTTAGAGGAATGGAAAATTCCATGTATCAGGAATGTTTGCTTCATGTTAACTTTACGCTCTCTTTAAAAGTCAAGGAGAAGTTACAGAGGTATGGAACTGCCCCACAGAGAAAATCAGAATATATTCCTTCAGTGAAGAAACTGCAGTTGCCTTCAGTTATTAAAGTGTTAATTATTACAAATGTGATCCTACATTAGCAGCAATATCCTGTTTCAATAATAGGCTATAAACACCCTAATTCGAAATGTTTATCATGTAAAACAATACCACTTTTACAATTTTCAAATTAATATGAAAAGGTTTTTGATTGTCTTGTTAGTACATTTCCTCGCTAAACTACCTTTGTACTGGAGAAACAGTAAATTTGGTAATATGCCTCACAAAAAATGTCTGCATAAAACTGATACTTCACACTAACTTGTAAGGTAACACTGTTTAACCAGTGAAATTGAGCAACAGTCACAATTTTGTCTCCTGTTTGTTTTACCGACAGGACACTACCACAGCAATGTCGTTGCTCTGTACTTTAGACAAGCTCTCACTCACACAGCAAACACTGGTTTTGCAATACTGCTTTAAAAACGACGACTAAATCTGGTTTACCCACAAAACCAAATATGGTTTGGAAAGAAAAGAATGTCACTCCTTTCTCAACATGGACTGATGAAAATAACAGGCTGAGGTGCAAATTAGCTCCTCAATTGTCTATCTGTTTTCCTGGTGCCTAAAAAGCATGCTCTTCAGAACGCTGCGTCAGTTGTCTCTGATACTTTTTTCTCTACAAGATCTTATCCAGGCTCTTTAGCAAAGTAGCAACTTCATAGAATATTTGGTTTGTGAGTGACAGTAACCTATACTCTTGTAAAGTTCCAGTTCTAATCCCTAAATTTTATAACTATTCTATTGGCATCAGAAGGATTAATAAATACTCATTGAACTACATGTTCCAACAACTTCTGTTACGACTGCAGTTCAGATGAACAAATTGAAGCAATAACATTGCGAGATCACTTTTTTTCACAAAAAAACCCACTTCAAGTATCACTCAGAACATGGTGGTTTTCATCAACATTTTTTCACCTAGGGTCAGGAAACACGAAATCTTCAACTGAAATTGCAACACCAGATTTGCATTGCCACTGCTATACAACAAATCTACACTGGCCACAACGGTGCAAAGGCTTACGCCTACGTAATACTGTCTATACGCATCCATGCTGAAATATTCCCCACTGCATCATCAACTGCTGCTTCTGCTAATAACAAAGCAGTTAATTTGTAAAAGTACTTTGATTAAATGAACAGCTAAACATCTCTATGAGTGACTATGACCATGTCTCTTAGAAACATATGATAGACTTGAACATAAGTAACGTATTACAGCACTTAATCTGTCATTTTTATATATTTTATATATTGCTACAATAGAGAAACCTTGTTGTATTTCATGACTTTTACATCTAGAAACTATTAAAGTAGAATATTCTACACAGTCACCACATATGTTTTTTATCTAAGACGCACAAGTAGAGGGGAAAAAAACCCCAAAATTAAGGTTGTTCAAGGTACTTAAGTACAGACTATACATATCTTTAAAGTTTTTAACCTAGCTTTTCAATGGTGGAGAAAGTATACTGTGGAAATCATCAGCAGCTGCTTAAGTTCAATTCTAAGTTTACTTAAGACAAAGTACATTGAACACATCGGCTCCGACTTCTATGGCAATTATACCTCAGGGTGAAAAGAAGTTGAAGGAGTTCGTAACTCCAGGGTCTCCTGGTCTGTGCAGAGCCAATGTAGGACGAGAACTTAACTTTCCCTTACTAATGTTCCCTATCCATCAGACCATAGCCCAAATCAATTCTTTAATTGGAGTTCATTTTTAACCCAGCAAAGCATGCCATGTTTAATTTTTACAATAGCTCTTCTGAAAAAGAATAATTAGGTTTTCCTTTACAGGGGAAATATTTTTTAACCTGTAAAGAATGTTCCGTATGTAGGCTGCTGGAGAAAAATCTGTTTCAGCCAATTACAACTTAGAGAAAGTGCCCACCTCAGAACTGAATATTTTAAGAACATGAACAGATGTGGCTATAAGATGGCTTATAATAAATTTCCAAATTATGGAACATGTTTTTTTCATTTTCAATGATACCTACAGATAAATATCAGTATTTCTAATTTTGCTCTTTTGCTTAGAAAGGAAGTTTGTTCTTACTTTAAAAAAATAAATATATTTCTTCAGGAACCTGGATAACAACACTATGCCTTAGTTCAGACAATTTCATTTCAGCAGTCTTATCTTTTAACTATCAGCTCTGACAGGTCTTCGCTTAAAGAATAAATATGTAGTCTATGATATAATGATGCAAGGTAACTCTAATAACAGGACTATGGATGTTAATCCATGCTAGGATTCATCAGCTAATGAGTTTAGGAACTAGTATGTTGATAAACCTAATCAGAGATAAGGAATCAAAACGTATACAGGATTTGAGGTAAATATAGTAGATTTTATTCATAATCAAATTGGCTCTTTGGGAAATTGCAAAATGTGAGAATTTTTAGGCCATTTCAGAGAAGTTGGCCCTAGTCGTCTTAGTTGGCTAACACAACTGAGGTTTAAAACACCCCCAAATCAGTGAGATATTTTTCTGTAGATAATGCGGTTGGTCAGGCTTAAAATCCAAACAACAAACCAGGCCAAATCCACGCTCAAAAATCCACAGGGAAGGAAATCTCACTACATTTTCACAGCTGACAATATTGAGTCTTACTTAAATACAAAGATAGGATGGAAGACAAAACGAAATGTTGATGTTTTAGAAAGAATATAAAATGAGTTTTACGTAACTTATCTAAATATTGGTTTTCTTCTCACAGGGAGTCCTCCTCAGCTCTTTACATTATCAGTAACAAAAGTTTATTAATAAGAACTGTTACTAGTTTTCAGAAAAGACCGTTGTCATTACACAAATGGGCAGATTAATGACTTAGTCATGGTTTTTTGCATTGTTCTCTTCCCTAGTAATGATTAATAACTTGTCAAAAATAAAATAGAAAAAAAATTTGATTGTCAAAAGCATATGTTAAAGAGAAGATTAATATTAATACTGGTGATCCAAATAATAATCCTGCCTCCAGCGATTTCTTCTATTGCACTACCATACAACTAACCTGCCTTTCAGATAGTGTTAATATGGTGAAGTAAATACGTCTGTTAATGCATCTTTAAAACACACAAGTAAGTGTCTTTCTTGGGAGGCTGACAATGGGCTGTACTGACCATCTCATATAATTTAGCATCTTGAAAGTAGCCTATAATTTGTGTTTGTTTATAATTTCATCCGGTATGAAACTCCTGAAGTTATTCAAAATGTTTACTACGTATATATATAAAAAAGACAAGATTTGATATGTTTAAAATTAAAAGCAAGTCTTCATTGTTAAATATAGAAATGTATTAGCATGTACTCCCCGAGTATCATTCTCCTAGCTTATTATTCCAAACTAAAAATTATGTATCATATCTAATTCTTAGATAATTCTTAGACAAATTTTATTTATTCTGTTCCTGTGCAAGTTTTTTCTTGTGTTTTTATGAATACTTTTTTAATATTACACTAATGCTTTGCAAAGAAAAATTACATTAAAATGAATTGCGAGATTTAGGCCTAAACTCTGCTCTTCTAAGGCAACAAATGACAGCCCTCTACTGGTTAATAAATATACAAGCACAAGGCATACACAACAATTTTACATTAATACTACATTTAGCCAAAGTAGAAAAATATAAAAACAGATATAGTACAAAACAAAATCAGACTGCAGAGATGCCTGAAATACTTTATTTGGACCATTAGAAAACACATTATTTCTAATTCGTGTAGCAAACAGTAGGTCAAGGAAATGGCTGGTTCCTAAATTATATGGACAACTCTGTAGAATGCTGTAATTCGTCGAAGGAGCAGCCTTATTGGACATACAGTATTCAAAAATAGTAATAAATGTTAATAATAGTTGTCATGTTATTGTGTAAGACTTTGTTTTTGTCAGTAAAATGACCTGCAGGCCACAAAAATGAAATGTTGTCCAAGTAAAAATACTGGCATTTCTGACACTTTTGTGGTCTAAAATAAGTTTCAAATGCAAACATCAAAGAGCTGAGTAGCAGCCAGCTAAAAATGAGAACCAAAGCACAGTATTTGCTACAACCATTGGCAATCCGGTATGATTTCCAAACAAAAAAAATGTTCAGCTATCAGCGTAACATTTCAGAAATATGACATATGCATGAGAAAAATCAGGAATACTTCTCGTATTTCATTAATATCTGCCAGTTTTAAAACTTTTTTCTACTTCGCCCTGAGTCTCTGTACTGTGTGTTAAAATGCAGATATATATATTATTAAATAATTTGAAAATTTCCTATATTAATTTAAAAGGTTCTACAGCATAATCCTGACCATCTGGCAAACCTACAAATACGCATTGTAAAGTGCAGCTTCATTAACAGCAGCAACTGGAGTAAGTATGCAGTGAAAGAACATGTTGGCAGCCGTATGCTCTGTTTTCCTGTACTTTGAAAAAACCAAAAACCCGAAGAAGCCCCACTGCAACTGCCAACAGGTGACACCATGAAACGAAGAACTGAAAGTGTTTATTCGACTGTAGCAGACAGTTGACTCGATGCCCTGGTAACGGCATCTTGCCAAAAGAAGCCAGTATCGGAGAAAATAATGGGAATTCATACCCAGTATAAACAAAATTGATTTGGAACTCCTTGCATGCATTCACACTACGGACGGAACTGGCTGCACGCTGCCCCTCTGCCCAGCAACCCTGCGAAGCCAGCCGCCGGCCTTCCCCCCTTGCTTGCTCAGAGGCCGTCTGACCCAGCTGCAGCGGCACCCACCCCGCAGCAGGCCCAGGGAGCTCGCTGCGGTGAGGGGGTCCGGCAGCTGCACCCACTCCGCAGCTGGCCCAGGGAGCTCGCTGCGGTGAGGGGGTCCGGCCGGGGGCGAGGCGGCCGCGGAGAGGGGGAGTGGCCGGGGGCGATCCGGCCCCTCGCCAGGCGCCCCCCCCCGCCGCCCCGGAGAGCCCTTGTGTCCGGCGCTGCCCAAAGCGGGTCTGCAGAGTCTCTCAGCGCGGAGCGAACGAGCAGCCGCCTCCGCGCTGACTGAGGCGCGGACAGAGCAGCGTGCGGTGCCAGCAGAACCCGGCGGGACTGCTGCCCTGCGTGAGGAACGCGGGCTGGAGGTCAGTCAGCTCTGGGGGTTTTTTTGCTTAAGAAATGCAAGCAGTTACTAACGAACAACGGATAATTGATAATAAAAAGGGAAGCGCCCCCCTACCTCGTGTTACACGCAGCAGCAGCAGGGGAGGGGGCTTCAGCTCGCCCCGCCTCGCCTCAGGCACCTCGCGCTGCGGGCGGGAAAACCGCCGCGCGCTCGTGGCCGGAGGACCGCACCGCCCGCGCTCGGCAGG
>Ga0065711_1048405_pt1 | contig 11825 bp, 7 predicted proteins | sample Hoacrofraction12_FD_59098 | JGI IMG/M metagenome (GOLD analysis project Ga0065711, IMG submission 59098) | Hoatzin crop microbial communities from Cojedes, Venezuela - Epithelial fraction 12 v2 (version 2) | ecosystem: Host-associated > Birds > Digestive system > Esophagus > Crop | place... | reverse complement strand
GTCACCCTCAGAGGGAAGAAATTCTTCCTCATGTTCAGATGGAACTTCCTGTGCCTCAGTTTGTGCCCATTGCCCCTTGTCCTGTCACTGGGCACCACTGAAAAGAGCTTGGCCCCATCCTCCTGACACCTACCCTTCAGATTTGAGTTTCTTCGCTTGAGTTCCAGCTCCCAGCCCCATGTATTGTGTCTCTCTTTCCTTGGCCTGTCACTCATGGCAGTCTCTCAAAGTTGCTGACCTTCAGGCACCTCTATTAGCCTCCAAACGAAGAGACAAGCCTCTGCTCTTTCTAGTGAGGTGCTCTTTTTTACACCTCATCTACTCACTCTTTTAATAGACTATAATATCAAAATATTTACTGAAATGCAGATAAATGGGATATACTTAATTTTCTTTGGCCAAAGGCCATCAAAGAACACTTCTAGGTCAATCTGTCAAGAGGTCTCCTTAAAAAAACGTTACCTTTTTTCTCATCTACCTCTAGGTTTTCGTTTATCCCTTCCTTCCAAGTCTGTTCTCCAGCCTGCTATGTTGGAGTTTAGACAGAGAGGCTTGAAATTGCTCACATAACTTTCCTAAATATAGGTACATCATTTGTTATCTTCAATTGTGCAGAAGGACTTGCTAAAATACTTGCTGTGGGATTTACAATTCATTACCAATTCTGAGGAAATTATCTTGCTATCTGACCTATGTTCTGTAAGATTTTTCTCTGCTGCAGTTGTGAAAATTTCTGGTTTTAAATATGCATTCTCATTATCTGGTTTCATTTTGCATTAGTTTTCTACATCGTCAGTTTTGGAAGCTAACCAGAGTATATTTAGCTTTGTAGCACACCAACATTATCTTACTCTTAACTGCTTTAGTATTCTTGTGTCCCTGCTCAATAATAATTTCTTTATGTGACTGGACAAATTTTCTCTCTAATTGCTTTCAGAAAGCTGAATTCAGCTTGAGTTTTTGGTCCTTACCACAGCAACCTCTGCCTGACTTGATATCCAACATACAGATATCTGTGCTTTTTTCTATTCTCTTCTTATTTTTAGTATCCTTCTTATTCTCAGACCCCTTTTCTCCTAAATATTCCAGTGAATCAGATAAATGTTTGCCCAAGGTTTTCATTCATTGGGGAATACAGACTCCTGATTGTGTTAGCTCCTTGGATATGAAGAAAGTCTGTTTTCAAGGCTTTCTGTGTGCCTTCATCCATCCAATTCTACTATGAATTTTCTTTTAACTTTTCAATACTCAAGTCTTAGCTGTAGACCTATATATTTTATTGTTTAATTTGAGTTGAACAGAAATAACACATCACTTCTCAATCCAAGATTATTTTCTACAACAAGAATCTGAATTGTCTTACTATTCGATAAAATCAAGTCTAAACAGCATCCTGTTTATTGTTTCGGTGACTATGTAATGAAGAAATCTGACAACTATCACACCTAGGAAAATGTTTTCCAAGCTGTTTCTACTAACGTCCTCTATGGAACAATTCTGGGTAATAATTTTCTCTCTAATAAAATAACAGATTTCCTACGCGTATCCAAAACACGCCCAGAGATTCTCTGCCAGGCTACTGGCATCAGTCCAGGCGAAGCTGTTTTAACATCTTTGTTTTATGTCCTTGTAAAAAATATACCTTAGGAGATAAAAGGTGAAATAATTTTATTCCCACTTAAGGAACTTCTGCTGAGTGTAATTCATGAATTGTTTTTGGGATGCTATGTGGAGCTTTGACTAACTCTGGACTCTGCATCCCAGGGCAAAATGATTAATTTTGTGTCAATCTTAGATTAATTTTATGTCAATCTTAGGTATTTCATGTCTGAAATAGGCTGCTAAAGGGAAGAAGAGGATGAATCCGCAGCTTGGGGATAATGATGAGCAGACACCTGTTTTCTCTTATGTTGCTAGAGTGATATGCCAACCTGAGGCTCAATGCAGTGATGATGAATAACGGTATTGAGGGATAGCCTGTAATCCTAAGTTGGGAAAATTTAAAAATTTTAGTAGGTGTTTGTGTAAAGAATAGATGCAGAAATGTCCTTTGCATTTTGACAAACCAAGAATAATGCTGTAAGTGACTATTTAATGAGTGAGAAGACCAGAATGCATTTGGGAGAGCATTTGAGGAGGAGAGAAAACAAATGTAAATAACATTGAACTTTGTATTGCTGATTGCCTGGTATTGAGCCCTAACAGCATGTGATGCATTATTTGCTCTCATCTAATTAAAGATGAATCAAAACAAAACCCCATTTTCTTAGTCATCTGAAAACATTCATTTTATATCCAATTAGTCTCCTTTGGAGTGGACTTCAGTCATTAATTTTTTTTTATGATGAAGTTATACCAGAAATTTAAGTTGATGTAAGTTCACAGTACTACCAAAGGCCTAACCCCTGCCCATACCTGCGAAAACGCAGCTGCACATCGTCAGCTCTTACCTTATGGACTCATTAGTGCCCATGCATTCTGGGTGGACCTTATCCAGCTGAAATATCGTTCACTCAGCAAGTTATGTTTAGTTCTTAAGTCCCTGACTGGGTTCATCTTGTACCCTCTTGCATACTAGAGCCAGCAACTCCCAGCTGGCAGCTGGGAAAAGGTGTGGATTAGCTTTTCAGAAAAGAATTGCATGAAAGTGGGATACCTCTACCTCTGCTCTAGTCCTATGCTTAGTTGTTAAGTCCAATCTATTAACCATAGAATCAAAGAATCATTAAGGTTGGAAAAGACCTCTAAGATCACTAAGTCCAACTGTCAACCCAACACCACCATGCCTGCTAAACCATGTCCTGAAGTGCCATAGCCACACGTTTTTTTGAACACCTCCGGGGACAGTGACTCCACCACTTCCCTGGGCAGCCTGTTCCCATGCCTGACCACAGCTATAAACGTGTGCAAATACAGTGCATGGAGAAAGTTATATTTGCCTAACTGTGATTGTGCTCCTTTAAAGGGAGATTCTCTACCTCCAAAATTTGTGAATACACAGATTACGTACTATAACATCTGTGCTGCAAGAAGATACAGCTAGGCATCAGTTTCACAAAACCCCTACAAGTGAAAAATTTAGAAAGGACACTCTGGGTTGCTTTTATTTTCCTGTCATCTTATGCCATCTTATGCAGGCTCATAAACCAAAACAATCTGAGGTGTATAACCATCACTTCCTGTTAATAAATATGTTTTGCAAGACATATACTCTCCACACCAGGAAAGAAATAAAGCAAAAAAATGCAGATGACTCTATATAAGACTTTCTTTTGACCTTTGTTGGCAAAGAAGGGCATTGCAGGCAGAAATGTGTTTTATGGCCCCTATAGAGAGCATCGCAAATTTAGGATGTCTTTCTTGAACTGCTATTGGCTGCTACAAGAGGTTGCTCTTCTCCTTGAACTTTTCAAGTTTTTTCATATTAGTTCCTTCCTCTGTCTGCTAGATGCTAGGAATAAGAATGTCTCCAGAGACAGGGACAGTTTTCTTTCTTGACTGGTTTTATTCAGAAAAGTTTTCCTGCGGCAAAGAGAGGAAGAGATTTAGGAGCCAGGCATTACAATATAAAGGACAGGATAAGTCTAGATCTTATATGATCTGTTTCTATTTACACTGAAATATTTCACACTTAGGATAGTTTGTTGCTTGCCATAGTTCTGCTGCCTCGAAGCACAGCTATATACTATTGGGGTATTTGCTCTCTGTTTTAGAGCACATGTTGAAGGGAAAGCTCTTGCAACCTCTGAAGGAGATCTTACCCACTGCTGGGAGCAAATATGCAAGGACTTTCCTCCTGCTGCCAGGAATTAGATTTAGTAATGCATATATATGCAAAGGTCTTATAAGACGAGCATCGGTGCTTGAATGACTATCCTTTCCATTTAGTGACCTGGTTAAGCATTTTCATTTCCTAAGAAGCTTTAGAAACTCTCTGTCAAGTAGCACAGTTGCCTGGCATTGACACAATATGGAGAACTGTGCTACAAATATGTGTGCAGGCGTTACCAGGGATTTGTGTAGTAAGGTATGTGGCCACTGTGACATGGTGCCAGTGGGTCCTCAGTAACTGTACTTTGGTAAATAGCCATCACAACTTGAAAAAATACCTTTCTCTTATTGCTCTCTGCATTTCTTTATGTGAATGTAGCTGGCACAGATTGTTTCTTTTTGACTAGGATATTGAACGGAAGTATCGTAGAAATTTGATTTAGACACATGGACCTGAGGGTAAATTTCATTTTTATGAATGCCTCAGAATAGTGTAGCACAGAAATGAAACTGAGCAGCGATGCCCTGGTTTGGGTGGGACGGCCTCAGTGCTTTGAGAACTGGGGCAGATCTGAGCAAGTCATTCTAGTTTCGACCCATTTTCAGTTCACTTTGGATGTAAGCAGGTTACTGTTTGACATGTCATTTCCAATAACACATTAAAAACTTTTTTATACATGCATAAAAACCTCCCTGTTTTTCTGGAATTGCTGGTGCTTGAAATGCAGGGAGGGATGTGCCTTCCTGTTACTACAAAAGAATTAGCAGACTTTATTATAGGAATCTGAGGCATTTCAGAGTTAATTACTATCAAAGAATGTAGACAGATCAATAAAGTAGGCTTTTTGTTAGAACCATCTATTTTTTTCACCTGGATGAGCAAGCCAGAAGTTTGCACTGTCTTATTGGTATCCTGGCTGCTCCAGTCACCACTACAATATAACACCTGAGAGTCTGTGGAGAAGCTCATGCCCTGAGCATTAGTCACCTTGAGAATCATTTTTGTTTGGTGGGGCTGGAGGTTCCTTCTGTCTGACCCAGCAAGCAATGAGGGGATGTGGAAAGAAATGAACTAAAGATTTACTGTTGCTCTAGCAAGCCAAAGCTACGGTAAAAAATAATGCAGAAGGGGTAGCTGGAGCTGCCTGATAACTCATACAGATTCATGGGGAGACCGAAGCCAATTAACTTAATCTCCTAGTTCGTGGGTGGTGAGGAGCAGAGCCAGGAGAGCATGCAATGTCATGCGATGTTGCAAGAGAAGGAAGAAGAGAAAGAATATTAATCTGGAAGCTGTTTTTATTTCAGAAAATAGGCTGGGACTTTTTTTTGGGGGAGAGGGTGTTTTGTCTTGTTTTGTTGTGATTTTTTTTTCAACAGGGTTTACATCGTGTGACTGTCCAGGCTGAGAGGATAGGTTATGTTATTATACCCCATCTGTCAGATCCAAATGCACAAATTCAGTTTGGATGGGTTAAGATAATTTTATAAGCCAGGTTGCCATGTTACTCTCTTCCCTGTGTAGCTCTGTATTTTGCTTGTGTTTTGGAAGCACAGTCTTCAATGACACACACACACACACACACTCTCACTGCAGAGATAAAAGCTGATTCATCTGAAAAAAGGCAGAAAACAAACTGCTACCAGCCTTAAATTTGCTAGTCACTACATTCCCCCCTCTCTTTCCTGCAAGAAGGTCAGGCAAAAGATATCCTCCAGGCACAAGGGAAGGGGCAAAACTGCAGGCTGCCACTATTCAAATGCATGGTGTCATCCTGAGTGTATACAGGTGCTCAGAGGACACACGTTCCCCAGGTTTCCTCTGTTAAATTTCAAGAATTCAACTCAATTCCACCTATTTCATTGCATCCAGTAGAACAAAGTAGCCAACCCAAGGGCATGAGTTATGTTAAAGGCTCTCTAGAGGACCTGAAGTTGATTAACAACTAAAAGAGAAAGCTGCAAAGGTGAGCTGTGTGAACAAAGCCTGACTGGCTTATTGACCCTTGCTGCAGTGTTACCACTGGGCTGACAAGGAACAAGCCTGTATTTTTTATACCTAGGAAAAGGGAATGCTGTAAAGGACTTAAGCAGGGAATCCAAAAAAGCCATAGGTATCATGGTCATGAGCTTAGAGTTGAAGGGGAGAGCTTGATGTTTTAGAGGATAATCCGCCACAACCTTCCTGAGTAAGCAACAAGTAAATGGGTATGTTCATGAAGGAGATGGCTACCAATCAGGGCACAAAATTCTCAACAACTCTCCTTGCCAAGCACTACTGGGAGTAATTACTGCCTAATGCCCAGATCACTCAATGTGCTCCAGAGGTGACACTGGAACTAGGAAGATACTGGAATTTGCTTTCCCTATTCCCTTCTTGAATAGTGAAGTCATTATATCAAATGATATGTCTCCACCTCTGGCTTGACTGTGAAGAAGGTGGCAGCCACCACTCCACTCTGTGCTGAGCTCAAGACCGCTTGCAGATCCTTTGAAAATTGGAGTGGAATAAGCCGTGGAAGGAGTCAGGTGGAAAGATACTTGGGTTTTGCCTTCTCAGTCTGAAGCAGGTGCTAGGCTTCCCAGCTGTGCCAATACTGAGAAACTTCTAATTCTGCAGAGGTGAACACTGCTAGAAAACAAAGTGTGCCTCAGTCACTGTGGGCTTCCTTCAGAGGTGCAGGAATGAGTCATTTCCAAACATCAACTCATTCAAACTCTTTTGGACATGTCCTTTGGACACCTGTGTCTGAGATACTAAATTCTCATGTGAGGTGTTTGATTTTTTTCTGAATAGGTCTCCTTGAATATCATTCCGGATGGTGTTTTTGAGAACTGAGACTGGAGATGTCTGGAAAAAAAGCATGACTAATTCTGATCTGCTGCATTTCCATGGCAGGTGACACTGGGGATGAAATGGAATATTTTGCCACAAAGGCATCCTATTAATCAAGGTATATGGGACTTAAAAAAGATTAAATGTTTTAAATAAAAGGTATTTTCATTTTTAAAAAGTTTTTTTCTGAACTAAACTGTTTGCAATTAAAATTCAAGAAGGTATTGATGAAAACATAAAGGTCATTTTCTATATTTTCTTCTCCAGGAAATTAATCTGCTTTCCAAACTTCCCATCATGGAATAGGTTCTACTCTTATCTACATCCACCCACATCTGTTGCTTCTTTACTACAGGGATAGCTGCAGACATAGTTTAGCCCTCAGATTTAGAGCGAAGTTAGAGTCAGTATCAAAGACATGGCCAATATCTCCCTTCAATTACCTTCACACAATTCTCTCCCTTCACAGAATAAATGATTTTTATTGCTTTGTGGGTTTTGCCAAGCCCTGAGCATTATGTGCTGTAGGTTTTATACTTTGAAATAGGTTACAGGATAAGAAATCATAAATATTCATTCTTTAGCATCATCCTTTGAACAGCTTCCTCACCGCTGCTGTCTGGGGTCTGCCCATAATCGCATGCCGTCAGCCTCCCTGCCCTTTGCCCTTCTTGCTCAATCAGGACAGGAAATAAGGCAAAATAATGAAGCAGGGGCTTTTAAATGTTGATTTCTGTGTATGGAGCACACCATGTGGTATTGCTCTCAGGAAAAAAGCTCTGATAGAGGCGTTTTCAAATGATGAAAAGTCATAGGTAAACTATGGAAAAGCAGTTGCTTGCTGTGGGTTTCTAGAGCAAAGAATATGCTGAAATACACCATGGCACACTGATGGGAAAAACAGAGAATATACGATTTCTCTATACAAAAAGACCTTTCTCAGGAAGAACTTAAAGAAGACTCGCTGGTAGGATGCAGCAATTAACCTCTATATAACCTGTATTCAAATATGGATGGAATGGTCTGAAAGGCAAGGAAACGGTATTTGAATGTACAGAGAAGCCTCTTACTGATCTTCTAACCTTTTGGGGACATATAGCATACGCAAGCCCAGAGAACGTTGCTTTTGAAAGCGAATTGAAAGCTATAATGAAAGGCTTTTTAAACTTCTTTGCCAAAATCGTCCCTTCTCCTCTTCAGTTTAGGGTGAACTGTCCACCAGCTATGCTCAAAAGGAGGGTGGTAAAATGTAAATCCCATTTACAATACATAGCTCTGAAACAGCCCTGTGAAGTACTGAGTACTAAATGCAAGCCCCATGAAAGCAGTCCCCTCTGCTTTTTGCAAAATTTTTGGTTGTTGTGGTCTTGACTGTTTAAAGTATTTTGCCTAGCTGTGCCCTGCGTTAGTCTCTGTCTAACTTGCTGGATAAGGGATGGTCATTACTGAGTTGCTGTGGAACTACAGAAAGAAAAAGGGAAAAAGCATGAAGTGACACAAAACCCAGAAATATCCAGTTTCTTTGAAATCAGAGATCTTGAGGGCATTTTTTCCTGCAGTTTGAAATGTGACTTTCGCCATGTCACAGGCAGAAAGGGAAACCCAGAGGCCTTTTCTGTGCAGAACTTCTAGGTGGAATTGCCTTCAAAAGAGAGGAGTGCATAAAGCTACTTCTTCGTCTTCTTGATGTGCTGTGAGCCATCAGCAGATTGTCTTTTTTCATATTTTGTAGATTCACAATGACCTTCAAGTCTTTTCTTTTCCTCTTTTGAGCTCTGAAAATATCCCTTAACACTGTCGCCTCCAATGCAGTGCATACATGATTGTAATCCTGACAAGTCACAGTTACTTCAAGTACAGGAGCACTCTCTCTGCCTTTGTCTCTCTGTGCTCCTCATTTCTCCAGGGATTTTTCTCATTTAAAACTGTATTTAAAAAAAAAAACAAAACCAAACAGTTCCCAAATATGAGAGCACTCTTGAATTGACTGCTGTGATATTACCAAATGATAGCAAAACACATACCTTCTGAGCTCACATTTTGGTCATTTAAAGTTTTGCACATTCCTTTGAAGGTCTCCACAGACTACTCACACACTGGTATACTGCATGGCTACGTGTCTCATGTCAATGAAATGTATGAAGTGTCCATTTCAGAGAAGTTATCAGTTTCTAAAAACCCATACTGAATCATGGTGACTACCATTCTTCTGAATAAATCAACACTTCAATAAACCATAAAGCAGAAACAGAGAATCCATGTGACTATTAAAGAAAACACTGAGTAATACAGTTGCTGTGTAGATTGTAACACTGTTACTACAAATTGTGAAACCATGGAATTGTAAGAATAGCAGTTATGAGAACAGTCTTCTTGGATTCAGTGTGGTGATTCACACGAGAAGGAGTCTTCAGAAGAAGGCAATTGCTAGAGTTACTACTGAATTTATAATTCCTGAGTAGTCTTTCTGTTAGCTCTGCATGTAAAACCACATTGTGGATGCACTGTAAACTGATTATAGATGCTAGGAAATAGAAATACATATTTATTTAAGAGGGTGACAGTATTTTACCCCTTTAGGTTGTATTTTATTTGGTATGCTGACAATACATTGGCTTTCTGAAGTGCTTAACAGTGCTTACTATACAGCCCTCACTGCTCAGCTATAATTGTGTGAACCCTAAATGAGAAATTGAATTTGTTTTATCAGCAGGAATATGGTCTCACGGTAAAAGTCAAGAATGTTACAGGCCTCGTTGTTTACCTTGGCAGTTGTATAATACCATTTTTGTCCTAGGATGTACTGGTAGATTGAGTAGGATCTCGATCTGCAGTGCTTTGCTGTTAAATCCTTGCTCTGAAGATAAGAGACATTCCCTGTGTTTTCCACCTTTATGTTTTTTAATTACAGTGTTTGCATATTAATAAGGCCCTGCTATTTGTGCTTTCTGGTCTGTCGTCAAAAGCAAATGCCAGGTATAAGACTATGCTCTAGAAAAGTTTCAAAAGTTAATGCTTTCATTTGGCCACAAGTTCCCAGCGGCGTAGTGTCACCAGCCTTCCCCACCTGTGGGCTGAACTCATTGTATTTTAACATTCAACACACAAAGCAATTTCTGCCTCTAACTTTTAACCAGTTGACGTAGATGCATGTTATCTCAAACTCCTTTAAGGCCTTCTTTATGCTACTTACAGGCATTGATACTTTCTCTACAACACACCTAAGTAATTTGCCCTGCATTGCCTCAGGACTACATATTCTTTGATTGGTATCCTATCTTGTGTCTTCACGTTTCTCTATAGCCTCAGGGGCATGCAGGGTTTCTGAGTAACATGCTGCAGAATTTCTCATTTCACTACGCCTAGGATCCCCTTTATCCTCTATAAGTAATAATAACAATAATAGTAAAGCAATGATGATATTGTTTATAAATGATAGACTATTTATAACTTTTTACTTCTTGAAGATAATGACTATAATCCCCAAACACCTTTAGAATATTTTTGAAGAAGGAAACAAACTGGTAATGTGTCTTCAAAAATGCATGTTTCAGTTTCCAGAAAAATGAAAAGTGAAAAGAATTGCTCCCAGTGCTGGGATTGAATGAAAAAAAGAAAAAAAAAAAGCTACATATCAGAATCAGGAACCAACAAACTGCTTTAATCTTTAAGAAACATTTATTTTATGTATATGTAAAGATGTGTCAGGTGACTGTAGAAGTGCAGTAAAAATAAGTAAATGATACTGTGCTTTTATCCAAAGCTTATTTCAGAGGATTTGGGTTTTGAACGTCTTTATTTAGGCTGATTAAAGGTGGCCATTGAAGTTCAAAGTCTATAGGAACATTTGTGTGTAAAACATGTGTAATTTATACTTTTCAGATTTTAGTTTCATATTGATCTTCCTTAAATTTAAATAATAAAACCCCTTTTATTCTTTAAATAATTGCTGCCATACTACTAGGAATATGATGGGGAAAATAAAATCAATCATTAGAAAAAGACCACGTAGATCCAGTCTCTGCATTGCTGTTATTATCAAAGATGAGAGAGCGCTGTAAAGAAGCTCTGGCACTGCTGAAGTACACACATGGTGATACAATGAAAGAGTCTGTATGTAGCAAAATGAGCATAAGAAGTCATAGCAAACTGTCTTTGACACGGAAGGTTATCTTGGGCGTGCTTACTCTCTGCTCCTATGCACAGGTTTGGTGCATCAGTTCTCCTTTACTGCATTCTTCATTCCATTTTTGCTGTGTCAATACGTAATAAATCAATACTGATTTAAGGAACAGACCCTGAATATTTTGTCAGTGAAAATTCTGTTCTACATCAGATGAGTATAGATGGTGTCAAAACCTTTGACTCTGGGAAGTCTTAGAGACAGTCAAGAAAGCATTATCTGAGACTTCTGAAATAAATCCTCTGTTACTTATTTTTATACTGGTGATCCCTATGCTGAAGGAAAATTGAGGTTACTCAGCACGAAAAATGGACATGGATGGGGAGCAAAAGTATAATGGTTCCTATGTATGTATTTTTATTTTTGTGCACCCTGGACAAAAGAGTAGGGATTCATCTCAACAAAATGTAGACAATGTATCTGCCTATATCTAAGCTAGTTGTCAAAAATTTCCTATATAGACTTTACCTCCATTGAGAGAGAAAAAGACATTTTATGGTGAAATTAATCTCCTCAAAAGTAGACGTACTACTTAAGTCAGAGGAATCTCTTTAAAAGTGCCTCTTTTACTACAGTGGGTATGAAAGGAAGACAGGTGCCCAACTCATTGATGGTCCCTAACGTCTGAAAGGTAATTCATCTAAGGGACCAGAAGTTCAGTGGAGCCATGTGGGTATTGGATGCACAGCAGCTACAGCATCACCCTTAGAATAAATATTGTCTTTACATAAACCACACAGAAAGCTCTCACAATTTCAGCAGCAGCCTCTTTGCCTTTCATCATGCTTTTATTAACAGAATACAAAGTGTTAGCTTAACCAGTTGTTAACCAGAATTCACCAATGTAACCATAGGTAGCTTACACACAGGTATGGAAGCAAAAATCACAGAATCGCAGGATCACAGAATCACAGAATAGTAGGGGTTGGAAGGGACCTCTGTGGGTCATCTAGTCCAACCCCCCTGCCGAAGCAGATTCACCTAGAGCAGGCTACACAGGACCTCATCCAGGTGGGTTTTGAATATCTCCAGAGA
>Ga0065711_1048404_pt1 | contig 11825 bp, 7 predicted proteins | sample Hoacrofraction12_FD_59098 | JGI IMG/M metagenome (GOLD analysis project Ga0065711, IMG submission 59098) | Hoatzin crop microbial communities from Cojedes, Venezuela - Epithelial fraction 12 v2 (version 2) | ecosystem: Host-associated > Birds > Digestive system > Esophagus > Crop | place... | reverse complement strand
TTTTTTTTTTTTTTTTTTTTTTTTTTTTTTTTTTTTTTTTTTTTTTTCCTAATACAAAGCTATGGTCTTTGTTATGGTATGCAAGCAGATCACTAGAGCCTGATGTAAATTTTGGGTAATGGAACAGACAATGAGAAACAGAGACAAGTGACTTAAAAATGGCTGGACATTACAAGTAAAAGAGCAAGAAGCAGAGTAAGAAGCTCATATACAGTGCTATGAGAGAAGGCCACATAATCCAGATAGTTCAGAGGGTGATATGCAAGAGATGGCTGAGCTTTGAAGGGAGGGCTGGGGGCCAGTTGGGAAAAGAATCTCACAGATTTTTTTACAGATGGATGATGTTAGCAATTGTACTAAACATTTCTACTCACTTGCACATTCTGACTAACATTTACATTATCAAGCAGACATAAGAGTTAAGGAGTCTGTACAGAACTTAGTCTTAATGCGAAAGGGGATAAAGTGACCTGCATAAGATCTGGCACATGAGGGAATGACAAAAACACAGACAAAACCCCTTTCTGAGAGCCAGTGTTTCATCCGGCTGGACATAGATACAAAAGCAACCTTAGGATTCCCACTGATGAATGTAGCTAAGAAGAGGAATAACAAGCTTGGTCTCCTGGAGGGGAAATGATTCCTCATTGCTTTGTTAGTTGGCACCATCTCAACTGATGAAAAAGCACTTTTAGCAGCGTATATGGAGATAATGTTTTCATCCTTCTGGCTGAAATGAAAGTAACGATGAGAAAAAAAATCAGAATCAGCACTGACAGAGCTCAAGAAATGTTGAGACAACAGAAGCAGCAGTACTTTCTTATCCACCAAGACAAGCCTTACATCAGGAGAAAACTAAATCTGAAATGACTGAAAAAGGGCATTAACCAAACAGAAACTAGTAAATGCAAAAAAATTACATACTTATTCAGTGCCTACTTGATGGTCCTTCAAACTTAAAAAAACAGTAAAATCTCTATTCTCACACCATTAATAGCATGCTTGAATTTACACAGATTTCTACATACTAAAATCAGGAGAAGCCCAATCACAAAATTATAGAATTATAGAAACAGAATTGTTTGGGTTGAAAGCGACCTTCAAAGATCGTCTAGTCCAATCCCCCTTGCTATGGGCAGAGACATCTTCTACTAGGTCAAGTTGCTCAGAGGCCTGCCCAAACTGACCATGAAAACCTCCAGTGGTGGAGCATCCACAGATTCTCTGGGCAACCTGTTCTGGTGTCTCACAACCCTCATAAAAAGATTCTTCCTCATGCTTAATCTAAACCTACCCTCTTTTGGTTTAAAATCATTACCCCTGTCACTCCTGTCTCTCACTACAGGCCTTGGTAAAAAGTCTCTCTGTCTTTCTTATAAGTAGTCTATAAGTATTTAAAGGTTGCAATAAGATCCCCTAGGAGTCTTCTCCAGACTGAAAAACCCCAATTGTCTCAGCCTTTCTTCATGGGAGAAGTGTTCCAGCCCTCTGATCATTTCTGTGGCCCTCCTCTGTACCCGCTCCAACAAGTCCATGTCTTTCTTGTTCTGAGGGGCCTCAGAGCTAAGTGCAATATTCCAGGTGGAGTATCATGTGATTGGAGTAGAAGGGAGAGAATCACCTCCGTTGACCTGCTGGTCACGCTTCCTTTGGCATAGCCCAAGATACAGCTGTTTTTTTATGTTGCTAGTGCACTTTGCCAGCTCATATCCAATTTTCCATCCACCAGTACCCCAAAGGCCTTCTCTGCAGGGCTGCTCTTAATCCATTCATCCCGTAGCCTGTTTTGACATTGGGAATTGCCCTAACTCAGGTACAAGACCTCACATTTAGCTTGGTTGAACTTCATGAATTTTGCATAGCCACTCCTCAAGCCTGCCAAGGTCTCTCTGTATAGTATCTCTTCCCTCAAGTGTGACAACTGCACCAGTCGGCTTGATGCCATCTGCAGACTTGCTGAATGTGCACTCAGTCCCACTGTGTATGTCTTTGATGAAGATCTTGAACAGTATTTGTCCCAACATGGACCCTTAAAAGACACCTCTTGTTCCTGGTTTCCTGTTAGACATTAAGCTGTTGACTGTAACTCTTTGGATGTGAAAATCTATCCAATTTCTTATCCATCTGATGGTCCATCCATCAAATCCATATCTCTCTAATTTAGAGAAGGATATTGTGAGGGACTGTAGCAAATGCCTTACATAAGTCCAGCCAGAAGGTATCTGTAGGTCTTCCCTTGTCAACTGATGCAATTAGTCCATCATAGAATGCCACAGGATTAGCCAGGTCCTATTTGCCCTAGGTAAAGCTATTTTGGCTGTCTCTAATCACCTCCCTGTCTTCCATACGCCTTGACATGTCTTACAGGAGGATCTGTTCTGTGATTTTAATGAACATGGCCGTGAGCCTGCCTGGTTGCTATCATGAATGAGTGATTTAGACCATTTAAAGAATCACCATCAAAGAAATTATCAAAAGAATTTATGAAAGTGTAACGAAGTTTGACAATAAGGTTCCCTCTATCACTTGCTACATGGATGGAACACACAGAGGAAAACTGAGTTAGAAACGAATTAGAATGATTTATACAGAGACCAAAGACAGAAAAGTGTAAGTGAGAACCTGCCGTTGAGTCACAAGGTTCAGAATGGATAACCTTGCTTTCTAAACTCCTCCTCAGAGAGGAGCCTAGGTGCGGCTAGATGCAGACTTAGCCCCAGACTATATAAATGGTTTATGTTTAAAGGATTATATGTTTCTAGCAGCAGTCTCAGGTTTGTTCACATTTTTAAGGTGGATCATAAGATTTTTAGCAACCCTTCATCATTGACTAATTTACATTTACTAAGTGATTCGATAGAATTTCTACAATCACAACAATGAATTAATTACAGATTCAAGATGGCAATATTTATACTATATTTACTATGAGGTACCCAAATCAATTCACATATGCACACACACAGACACAAAGATATATAAACATATAAAGATTTAGCTGTTAAAAATTCCTCTCGAGTACAGTGAAATCACATTTCTCAATAGGTGAGGGTTGAACCTTAAGATGTGAAGGGTTTCAGCCCAGGTCCCGCCACTGGTCTTCAGCGATGGTCCTCTGAATTTCACAAAATTGAGAGTTTGAAAGCTCTGAGAAGCATCCCACTCAGAGGGAGATGCTGGTTGCAGCCTGCTGCCGTTCAGAAGAGTTCAAAGGGCCTCACTTAGGAACTCTGTTTATAGGGTCACCAGATGATTGACTTCAGACATCAATAAATTTCCATCCTGGCCCCAGTCCAGGTCAGTAGTTACTGGAATTCTCACAATTCCAGTAACACTGGTAGTGATTGTGAAGCCCCAGGCCGGGGTGGGCAGTTGTCACAAACATCCTTCTTGAGAAACAGATAAAGACGCTCAAATTAAGTAAACTCCAAAATCAGGCATTGTGCTTTGGGAACTTCCTTGTCTTGATAAGGGAGTGTGGAAGACTGAGAAAAACCCTGTAGAGGCAGCCTATTGGCTTGCAAAACCTGCCTATGTCACGCAGGCAAAGAAGTTAAGCATTTTGTCTTCAGCGGGAGGGGGGCTGTGAGACCATCAAGACCTTCCCCCATGTCCACTAACTCATTTTTAAGAACTTTTGGGAAGCTATGAGATACGTGCCTGAAGGGTATAAAAGGAGAACGGGCCAGCCCCTTGCTGTGCACGCCCACCACCGGAAGACCCCTACCACCAACTCAGAGACCGCTGCCAGATCCAAGGATAGTGATATCTTTTCGCTTATTTCTTCTCTTATCTCTCCTTTCGTTTTCCTCTCTGTCTCTTTGGGCATATAAGGGTAAATGTTGTCAATTTGTCATCCTGCTGTATTCTGTGGTTTTGTGAAATCAAATACTGTGTTGTTGAGACCTTTGCCAAGTCAATATCCTATTCCAACCCCACTGTGCTAAAAGTAATGTTCAAAGTTCTCATCTTTTGTAATTCCATTGCCTTCCACGTAAATCTTTGGTTTTAGTCAAGGCTCTTGGTCATTTTTATGACTCTTGGTACTATACAGAGAATTAAAAAGTTTACCTTCCCCTTCACCCATTGAGTGGGACAGGACACTGATACACCCAAGTTACTATCTAAATAAGATTGTGCTCCAAGGCTGTCAGGGAATGACTGATTATTCCTGCTCTTGTTCCCCATCTTGTCCAGGAAAGTGGAGTTTCTGGCTCAGCGTCAGTGTCGCTCCCCACCTTAGCCATGCAAGAGATCCTGGTATGGTCAAAGGACACTTAACTGACAAACTCATTACACAAAAGTCAAGACTTGTTGGAAATTCCTGAGATCATAGAGCAGTTCAGGAGAGGGGGCTGAAATGCGCCTTCATGGTTGGCAGTTCCCAGTTCCTCCTTATTAACCTTTTTAAAAATGGGCTCAATATTTTCCTGTTTCCAGTCACTGGGGACTTTGTCTTACTGCCATGACTTTTTAAATATGATGGAGAGCAGCTTAGTGACTACATCAGCCAATTCTCTCAGGACTCTGGGATGCATCTCTAAGTCCCATGGACTTGTGTACATTCAAGTTCCTCAGGTGATCTCAGACTTGATCTTCTCTTATGATGGGAAAGATTTTGTTCCCCTAGTCCTTGCCTTGAGGTTCAGGGACTTGAGAGATGTGAGAGGACTTGTCCTGTAAATTGAAGTTTAATGGCAGTGGAAGATGATGATTTTCTTATTTTTCCATTTCTAGTTATAAAGTTGTTCAGAGCTTTTTCTTATTATTAGATAGCTATGATTATTCAGCCAATAAGTAGAAAAAAAAAATAGTTGAAAGGAACATAATATCATTCTTAAAAGAAATACACATTTTCTAAAGCACTTTGATATTCGCTGTGCTAAAAGTCTTTGCTGACTTTATAGAAAAGTATGTTCTTTTCTTCAAATAGAAACAGTATTTGTTTTTCAGTTGCTGCAGCAGTAATTGGACTCTAATGGGCCACATGAGTTTTTCCACGTTTAATTTTCCATATTTCCAAATGTATCTGTCTTTTGCCAGGTATTTTTTTTTGTTTTCTTGCCTTGCTTTGCTTTGTTTCACCTTGCCTCACCTCACTTCTCAATGCCTTGCCTTACCTCACCCAAAAACTGTCAAAACCTTTAGCTAGAGAACAGCCTTGCATGCTTCATCTTCTGTCATCAAACTCATTCAAATGTTAGTTGATGTAATCTGACACACATACAGGTCAGTGTCTCATCTTCTTCTTTCCTTATTTTCATAAAAGAAAAAGTTTCACATGCTATGTTCAGTCTGTGTGCCTCTCTTCAGGAGGGAAGATATGCAGAGATGCTTAATCGGAAGACTACTTTTTTGTGGGTTTTTTTGGTTTGTTTTTTTTTCATTGCATGGATTGTACTGTCAGTCACTGTTCTAGTGAATCACAAATGCCTGCTGTTTATTCACTCTCACACTTGCAGACTGAACTATGTGTGATTTGGGATTTTCGTATTCAGTAATATTAAACAGATTTCATAGTTCGTCATTCATTTAGTCTTCATGGATGCTCCAGTGACTTGGAAATACACTTCAAAATATGACAGGCTTTTTGTTTGGTTGTTTTTTTTAGTTTGTGTGTGAGTTTTGTCTTTTTATTTTTTCCACTCTGCAGGATATGATGTTTGCACCGATCAGCTTTGTTTAAAAGATTTTTTTCTCTTATTTTTTTATGATTTTGTTTTTCTAATGTTGCATCTTATCAACTCTGTGTTGTTTCAATTCATATAACGAGATTTGTGGTCCCTTTAATTCCTTGCCCATGTCAAGTTGGCCTGCACGTGTTTCTTGAGAACATCAGCTGCTTTTCACAAAGATCGCTGTTTTTCTTCCAGCTTTGCAGAAGCAGGAGGACTTCATAAGAAATATTGCATTCAGTGGAAGGGGCTTTTTTTGCATCCCAAAAGTTAAACAGAAACATTTCTCACTTTTGATTAATATCAGACCCTTGCCACACACTTATAATAGGATTCCCAGTGTGAGAACTGGCACCAATGCATAGAATTGTGCTTTCCCCTGAACCAAAATTTATCTGCCTTCTCACACTATATTCATAGTTGTTACATTTCAATAGAATTAACATCATTGAAAAAGGGTAAGCTTTATCTACACTTGAAAAATAATTTTGCTTTCCACAAAGGAAAATAAAAACTATGACTTGTAGTGTGTGGTAAAATAAACTTACCTAATTTGAGAAGTAGAACTTGGATGCTCTCTTTTATCAAAGTGACAGTGTGCTTTTCTCAGGCACTAAAAATTTTTTTCTGTTCTCATGAGAGCTTTGTAGGATTTTGGGGTTTTATTTTTTCAGTTTGTTTTTTTTTTTTATTTGTTTGTATTTTGGTCAGAGGACCATAAGATGATAGTTATTGAATACCTGCTATTGAATATTTTCAGCTGCAGGTGTCCACATTTCTTCTTCCAAAGTATCTTACATGCTGAGTGGAACATTTTCATGAAAAGAAGACGTTAGATATCTCAAGATTAACAATACTGCTGTAAAAATGAAAGGACCATTTAACTTAAAATTCTGTGTGTGACATTAATTATGTGATTTGGGGCAGGGTGAAGATTACTCGGTATTTTGTGATACTCATCACATCAATATCTATGTTTACAGGTTTATTATTAACAACAGAAGTAATTAGATAGTCATAGTATGGAAAGATTCCCAACTAAAAAAAAAAAGAATCTTACATCTTTGATGGAAATATTTTGTCTCCTTTGTTGGGTAATATTATACTCCAGGCTGATGTTGATTTTTTCCCTTAGATTACTCACAAAGTAAATTCTTAATTGCTGTGAATAAGGCTGACAGAAAAAAAGCAAATATTTATTTCTCTGAAATAACTACAGCATTCCAGTTAAAAAGATCACTTTGCACATTTTTGGAATTGTATTTTGAAGAATTGTGTATAAACAGCATGAAGAAAAAAAAAATCAGACACCACCCTCCCTCCCAGTGTTTCAAAGTATACACATCTCTAGGACTCAATTAGTAGAATTGGAAAGATAGACAGTTCATATAATGATGTAACAGAATTTTCATCTCAAAAGAACTACTTGAAATCTGTCTTCAGTCTCAACTGAAATATATTCTCTGACCTTAAGATCAAGTGATTTTCTTGATATGATGTTGTACATTCTGTACAAAGCAGCCTCTAACCATAAGGCACGAAGGACTGTAATAGCAAGGCAATTTAGGAATTGATTCCAAGATATTTTATCTATACAGAAGAATAGAGAGATTGGTGGGGTTTTATTTTTCCTTTTCTTTTGCATCACGCATGAAATTCACAAAGTTCTTTCCAAAACAAATTAAAAATAGAAAAACAATATTAAACCAAGATTAATGGAAATATTAGGTCCTATAATATTAAAGACAGTTCTAATTATTGCCCAGTTCTAGAATAAAATCTTATCAAAACAAAAAATATCTAGAAATATTTAGCTATTACAATAAACAATAAACCATTTTTTTGTTGATTTGGTGAACAGAACAAGTTCATGAACCCATAGAGGACAGCGAGAGAGAAATGGCAAGACATCACCTATTTCCTCTGATGTTCATCTCATCTGTTCTGAAAAATAATCATGATTTCACAACCTTTCTAGAAAATCTGTTCAGGTTCTCAATCATTCTTAAATTTAGAAGAGTTTTGGCAGGGTTTTTTCCTCCTAAAATCTACCTTGAAACATACTTGTTTTTTTGCTAAACCTCAGGCTTATTGCCTACTACCTAGAACTCAACAGTATTTTACAGCCAGTAGACAGAAATAGCCGTTTTCAGGTGAAGTTTGTCTCGTTCTAGGACGATATACTAGTCAGGGAAGATAAACCACTGTCTTTAGTGTCCAGATCTCTCCAGTGGCAATAAAAAGAATGTAAAATGACTTGATCAGACTTAAGTGTATAATTTTTAGATATACAAAGTTCATTGAGATAAATCATGCTTCATGCACTCTGTCAGACTAACAAAGTGAAAACAGAAAATCATAACAGCATATCAGGGAAAGGAAGAATTTCAACAGGCATAATTAATATTCCAGACTCTGTAATTTCTACCTAAAAGAGAGAAATGAGTCAAATCACAACAGCATAGCTTAATAAGTCATATAATAAATTTTGTTTTAGTAAAAAACGCTGCTAAAGAAACTTTGAGAAGCAAACAAAATGCAGGGGTCTATCTGAAAATGAAAGAATCATTACAGGATGTTGTCTCAACAGCAGCCAATACAAGCTTTGATATCAAAATGAGCAGGCTCATTGGCATCTATGACTCCAGGAATATCACATCTGGCAGCTGTGGATATAATAAGAAACAAAAAGACTAAGGAAAAAACTAAATCTATTAGAAAGGACAAACTAAACACAGAAAGAAGATAATGCAAGTATAAAATGATTTTGTATTTGGAATAAAACTACTTTTTTATTCAGATAGCATCAAGAATTTAAATCTGAAGTATGAACAGAAAACAATACCTTATGCATGAATATCTGTGAGACTTTCATGAAATTTGATAAACTGGATGCAAAAGGAAAACAGATTGGTCAATGAACAGTGTCAGTTAAGACTCTGAAGGCATCATAAAACTGAAAAAAACAAGTAATAAACTGGTTTTGCTTTCAGCGGAGACTCCCATTTCCTCCAGCATCACTCCACCTGCAAGATATCCACAGGATTCTGTACAATGATGTTAAGCTATTGTTGCTCGTAGGCTTTAATAGCATCATATACACAATCTGTTTTAGCACATGGCATTTAATTCTAATCTTCTATTTTGTGGAAATAATACCACACAAGTGAAGATTTGCCTTGAGGTTGTCTCTGCAATATTTCATTGGCTGACCTCTCAGCAATTGACTGTATTTTAATAAGTGACAGAAAATAGCTTTAGGCAATCTCTCTCCTGATATATGTACCAGATGACTGGACGAGAAAAGGCAAGCCTGCAGGATCATTGCTTTGATGCTCAGTATTTGACAACACTAAAATGTTAGTGTTTGAAGCTTATCCTACCATTTTACACCAGCAAGGACATGAAGAAAACATAAATTAACTAAGGTGATTGATGTGGTGGCTGAAGACTGTTCAAATTCTGTAGCTGTTTAGAGGAATGATGGTTATAACTGGACCATGACAGATTTTAGATGAAACAAGGATTTTAATATAACTTTAAGCATATACATAGTGATAACACTCACACTTATTTTCCCACCCTGTAAAGTGACAAAAGTCTTGTTAAGATGGCTAGCCAATAGGGAGCATTTTAGTATACATCCCTTATGAGGGAGGACATTCTTGACGGAATAAGAATGTCAGAATAGAATCGCCTTGGCTCTCATCATTTTTCCTTTTCTCCAGAGCAGGAGTGGGGAGTCCTAGGTATAGCACAGATTTTTCTGTTCCGTACCTTTTCCACTGCCAACCACACACAAGCAATTTATTTCCCAAATATTTTTCATTTCAGAGTCATAAAATATAGTTTATGTTCAAATATCTTTGTCTTTGGTTTTCTTCTTTTTATGCATGAACAAATAAGTCAGATATCACTTCTGCCCTTCTGTTTAAAAAGTAATATTATGTTTTTCTGAACAGCCTATTGACACAAATGTCTTTGTGCTGAAATTGGAAGTCTGAAGGCAAAATGCTGTTTGCCTTGAGGAAGACAGTGGGACACTTTAAATGTTAATCCCAAATACAGAGAATAGGTCTTTTCCTTTGAGTGTAGGAAATAATATTTTAAGGTATTTTTGGGCTGAGTACATTCGCTTTGTACATTTTCTGTTCCCCTTGTCTGTGCATAGAGTTAACCTTAACACTTATGATGGTTTTTTTTATGTCCATGATTTCTGAAACATGTAATAATGAGCGCGTACATTCTGTTGATTTGTTCTACTATTTAAGATACTTCATCTAAGGGGAAAGACCCTCAAAAACATCTGATCGTGAAACACCCTTATTTAGGTAAACCTAAAGGGCAGGTTTTACAATTTATAACCATAATGTTCAGTGGTTTTTTTTAAAGTTATGTTTTTCTAAAACATAGGCTTTGTTCTTTTTTAGATGTGTATTTTGTCCTAAGTATTTGATGGGAGATTTAAATTATGAAGATGCTAAACATGAGAGAAAATCAGACTTGAATATATATGGTCACTGAAGTGAAGAAAAATCCCTTTTAAGAGCAAAACATTTCCTTCAGTTTCCTCCAATCAAGCAAGTGGAGTACAGGATCCAACAATAACCTAACTGATCTACTGAGAGCTTTACTAGTACAGAGGTCCTGAGCACAATGTATAGGTAAGTGTAGTGAATTCAACATTGCATAAAAAACTGGAATCACAATAAATCTTATATTTAGTCACCTGCACCTACACAATAAATCTTATTTGTAGAGCTTGCTTTCAAAGTGCAGACCAGCATATATTGATTGTTGGTTTTCAGAATCATGGAGTTTCAGCCATCCAGATCCATGCTTGAAGTTGAAAATTAGTGGGATTTTTTTCACCTTGAGTTCTGCAGGAAGTAAAAATCCCCAATATCTATAATTTATCCGTCTCATAATCTGTTAAATATTACTGTATTCAAAAGATCTTTAACACAAGGAAACTACTAATGGGGACGCAAAAGACCAATGTGTTCTAGTTATGACAAAGTATTATGTTGTCATTTACATAAACTTCCCTTCTTTCTTGAATGCTTACAATAATGAGTCTGATTTGGGATTTAGATTGACAAATATTGTATAACCTAATATGTATCTTCGTATAATAACTTCTGGTTACCTTTAAAGTTGGTTTAAATAAAGCCCTGAAGAGAATAGTAATTAGGAAAAGAAATATGTGAAGTAAGACTGTAGAGTCCTGAAGTAGGTTTTAATACATTCTCATTTACATATGAGCTAATTGTGCAAGACTCAGTTCAGCTATCTAGGTATTAATGGCTATTATTGATGCTTTAGGGTTTCTGCTTATTATAGTTTAGCTGTGGCTGGCAACAAAAGCAGCACACAGCTGCCCCTCCCCCCATTGGGATGCGGAGGAGAATGGAAAGAAACTGGAAAAAAACTGGTGAGTCGGGATAAGGGCAGTTTAACAGAACAGCAAATAAAGGGAACAATAACAACAATGATACAGACAAGGGGAATACAAAAAACAAACCAGCCTAACACAGAGAGCTGCTCCCACCGCCTGCCGCCGACTTGCGCTCGCCAGCCACAAGAGAGTTCCCGCCACCCAGCTTCCCCTCAACCAGAACCCAGCATGATAGCACACGGTATGGAATACCCTGCTCTGTTTGGTCAGGTGGGGTCAGCCTGCCCGGCTGTGTCCCTTCCTGGATTCTGGTGAAAATTAACTCTGTCCTGGCCGAACCCAGGACATTATGCACCCCTTATTCTATATGATCTACGTCATGCCCAGGTCCCCCATTGTCCAGATGATCACCACCACTTCTCCTGTCTTGAGATATCATTCCCTCAGTCTATGGATCATCACTCTAAAGTGTCCATTGAGTTCATTTGATCCATGACTTCGGGCTCCATCTGTCGTAACAGTCTTCCATGGCAGGAGAGGTGATGTTTGGTGATGGGCGGTCGCTTGCTGCATCCGGAGCCTGCAGCTGATGTATCCGGTGTGGCTCGTGCCCAGAGTCTGCAGCAGATGTTGATGTTCATGAAGTTGCTGGATGCCAGTTGTTGAAAACCAGGTCCAGTCCCATCATCGCTGTGCTCTGCTAGGTTTTCATCAAAAAGTCCATCCTTCTTTAATCTGGACGATTCTTACTA
>Ga0065711_1048395_pt1 | contig 11825 bp, 6 predicted proteins | sample Hoacrofraction12_FD_59098 | JGI IMG/M metagenome (GOLD analysis project Ga0065711, IMG submission 59098) | Hoatzin crop microbial communities from Cojedes, Venezuela - Epithelial fraction 12 v2 (version 2) | ecosystem: Host-associated > Birds > Digestive system > Esophagus > Crop | place... | reverse complement strand
GGAGGCACCACGCAAGCGCAGTCCAGAGGAGTTTATGGAAATGACTTCTTGGAACTAATTTTAATACGAAGCGGGAAAGGTTATGCATATGTATAGGTGTATATGAATATACAAAATGGAACTGTGTAAGTTATAGATGGCTTGGCGATATCGGCACGCACGTCTTTGGCGGTGCTAACCCCCGTGCGCCCAGTGCTGAATAAAACATACCTACTCTACAGTCGGAGGGTTGTGGAGTCTCATCTTTTCCGCAAGTCAACAGTTATCACCTATTTTTGTGGTGCTTCCTTACAGGATTTAGAACTTTAAATGCATGATACACTCGTGCAGAAAGGTCATTACTTTAAAAAAAGTGTGTGAGTGAGGTTGCTACGGAATCTTAGAGGCTGAAATCTGTTTAATTTCTGTTAAACTCTGAGTTTCATCTTTCATGGGAACAAATTTACTGCAAGCTTCCTCATTTGAATTAATGCAAGTATGAGGCATACAGATTCCTCAGTGCAGCAGCTCAGAAAGAGTTACTCAACGAGGTTACTTTTCCAGTTGTGACTAAGGGGCCAATTAGCAGCATCCGGAATGAGACGGCGGTGCCTAGGTAAAAATAGATGGCATTTGGAGAAGCTGGGGGCTGTTTTGGAGAAGGTCTTCAGCTGCAGACTGGGAGAAGACACAGAGTCGAGCTTCAAAAAGGAGTATTACAGACATGATTGTGAGAAACTCCAGGAACAAGCAAAGGTAGGAGCAGCGCAGAGAGACAGCAAGAAGTAATACCAGATTGGACTCTGAAACTGAAGGGCCTCTGCTGCCAAAGGAGTGCCTGATCTGGGTTCTTCACTCCCTTCTGACAAAAGAGATAATGCTAGCATTGATATTAAAACGAAACAAGCTGTAACATCCTCTGAAAATGACAGGAACCAGAGGAGTGGGCGTGAAGCTAGCTAGATTGTTAGGTCTTATGTTAAGGATTGATACTTTAATGGGTCTGTCGGAGGAAGGAGTAAGGCACACAAGTGCTGCTTCACTAGGTTTGCTTGAAGGCGATTAGTTGACTACTGCCAGAGTCTCTGAGACCAAAGAATTAAGTAATGTGCCAGGTACTGGGAGGAGAACTTCATGGCATGGGATTGTATTTTACTTGCTAGCCTTTACAGTTACAAATTCATCCGTGGCCACAACAGTTTCGATGGTCCTTCTCTGTCGTTGCTGAATAGGATACTGGAGCTGCTGGATTAGTATAGTTTAAAACTGTTTTGTTCTTCACTGACCTACTTTGACTGCCTGTTAGCTATTGGATTGGGAAAGGGCCATCTGTATGTGTGCCTGCTGATACAACCTGAAAGTAAAGAGAATGTGGAATGCTGTCTGCTTTCTCTTGGTAAACTTCAGTCCAGTGGAGGTTGTCGCTTAAAATACTCATTTTTACTATAAGTGGCATGCTCTATTTGTCCTTTAGTAATGTGTTCGGGAATTTGATATTTCTTGAAAATTAAAGGCGGCAAGAAGGGATGCGCCAGAAGTCCCATCCTTAAATACACGAAGAATGTGTGCAAGTTAAAAGTTCTTACTAGTGGTCTAGTAGAGAGCCTGTTATTCCTTAAAAAGTATGGGCAAACTAGAGACTGTATGATCTGTGTTTTTGCATGGTCAGATACAAGGCATGTTTGCTGTACTACACGTGCTTTCTTGATAGTGTTCTGTATCTGCAAAGACTATAAAAAAGCCTTTTAAAGCTTACACTAATTCACCAATAGTGTCTTTGGATCACCTCAGTTATGAAGAGGAGCTTTCAGACTGCACTGTGTGTGTGTAAACCTGCAAAACACACGCTTTTCCTGTCGAGGTTTTTCTCCATTTATTTTTCGTGGAAAACATTCCTGATGAGATTGCTTTTCCTTTTCTTGATTAGTAAGCAATGAGCTTTCTGCCAATTAGAGCAAAGGTGTAAACGCAAATCTAATGAACCAATGTCACACTCCCATTGACTTCAGTTTGGCCAGGATGCCAACTGAAGATGTGATTTGTGACCACAGTGCAGCTGAGGATAAATGTTATTGGTAATCTAATTTCAATTTATCATCTTCAATAGAGAAGCACCTTAACTAATGAGTAGTTTGGAAGAGGTAGAGCGGGTAGCAGCTGACGATGAAGAGTATTGTTTGGTGACCATAGAGGAAAGGTTTTAATTATATTTAATGCCTCAGCTGTTATGTCTGGTTAATATTTGTAACGGTCTAAAGTGACTTGATGTGCAGCAGAGCGATATCTCTGGTTGCATTAATTGCATGACATAACCTTGTCTGTGTAGTTTTCAATTTTCTTGAACTTGTTCATGAATCTTAAGAACTTGATACAAAACTCTTTATTTGTGATGGATCAAATATTTATTTTTAAAGGTAATATGCTGTAGTAGACTGATAGTCATATTGCAGAGGGCTAAGTAATGTGTAGGAAAAGTCACTTCAGGTGCCAAGGCCCAGTGATCAGCAGAATGATTTGTCTGTCCAGTAGCAGGTGGCATTTCTGAGGGACAAAAAAAAATCTATGATTGATATGCGTGCGTGTAGGTAAATATATTCTGCCAAAAGGAATCTGCATTTTTTTATTCAGTGTTCTTGGAAGAGGTCAGAGGTAAAGATGATATGAAAAAACGCCCACATACACTATGGTAATGGAAGGCTATGATAAGGTTTGTTCTTTAGACGATTACAGATATTCAGAAATGAGGTCTTTGCCCTCTAGAACCTTGTGTTGTGGAGATAAAATGCGTACCCCATATAGGATTCAAGCAGCAAAACCAAGTTGCTATTTAAAACATAGAAAAGTGGCCTAATACTCTACATCAGTCAGATTTCCAAGTTTTAGCAAAAATACTCAGTTTAGGTATAACAGAGCAGTGGACTCTGAGGATGCATGACAATTACTAGTAAATAAGTCTCTCATTTACATTGTTTTAAAACTGAACTGTGCCATTCTGTGGTGGAGAAGATCCTGTTTTTAAAGGAATGACTGGTATTTTTACATAGACATATGTAATGATAATACAAATAACAAAAAATATACAACATAACACAAGACTGACTTGGCAGGTTATAGGGAAGTATTACATAAATGTCATGTTTTTCCCCTCTGTGATGAATTGTTCCAGATCCTGAATAATCTGAAGATCAAAGAGGTTGCTGTAGAATTGGTCTAGGTTGGGGGTCTATTTCTGTGCACCAGGGAATGCAGGAGAGCTCTACAGTAATTACAAAAGCAAAATAAAAGAAAGTAGATTTATTTATTTATTTGCTGTCATTTAGACAGATCTGCTAGGCTTGGCAGTATGAGAGAGGGTGTTCCCTTAACTAAGAGCTTGACTAATTTTGAGTTATGTCATAAGGTATTGAATAACATAGTCTGAGCCTTACGGATGACCATATCTCAGGGCAGCTGGTTGAGCCTAAGCACTAGAAGGCCTTATGCAAAGAAAATATCTTGAAGGAGGGAATGATGTGGTAACCTTTCTTGACAAATAAGCCACGTGGATTGCTTGTGGATGCAAAGTCCTCACGTAGCATCTTTGAGTAATGCTTTCTAGGTTCTAAGTTGGCAAGGATATGTCATTCCAGTGTGTAGATCAGGTTTTCCTGTGTTTTCTTGTGGCTCAAACAGAATGCAATGCAGATTCATGTTCTCGGTGCTCAGGAAGTGCACATGAGCAGTGGTATTCCTGAAGGACAAAACACTGCAGATACATCTCCCCATGCGACTCTGGCCTTGGTTTTGGAATAACATGGAATCCAGCTTGAGGTGTTGATTCTGATCTTGGAGGATCTCAGTGGGCTGAGTCTAGTATTTAGCAGACTAAATGAATCATGAAGGCCAAACACAATAGTTTTGCTCTTCTGTCATGCTGGACCTTCTGCAGTGAAGAGGAAATGTGTATAAGAAGTTGAACTTTCTGGGGCAGGGTCTGTTTTGGGACTGTAGAATGAACTCCGAGTTTGTTCTCCCATATTCCGTTGTAACTTTGGGGTATATTTATTAAGTCTTGTCTTTTTCTTCCACAAACATCTTACACGTGTGCGGTTCCATGAAATTCTTACTTCATTACACACATTGCTCCGTCTATGGAGAAAATGAACGAGCAAACACATGATGGACAGTCGGATTGTGCAGTGCATTATTGGAAAATACTGGGAGACTGTTGTGGTAGATTAGCATAGAATAGAATATGCTCTTGACTAAATTTATACTACCAAATGAGAAGGGAATGGAAGTTATGTTTTCAGGGTTCAATTAAACTCTTCTAAATGTATAAATAGAGTTACAGAAATCTCTCTTTTATATGTATGTATATTATTTAATAAATGTAAATATTTTTAAATATAAGCCTGAGCTCTTAGACTTTGGGTTGTGTATGTAGAACAGCTCTCACTTAATTACTTCTTTCATGGAGAATGAAGTACTCCTGTGACTTCTGGGATAAATTAGTGGGTCAGTATCAAGCAGAGCAGTAATCCTTGCACTTGTTCTGAGCCCATGTGGATGAGAGTTACGTTTTGGGTTCCCTGTGCTCTTGGTTCAGATTTTTGCAAGCATCTGTTTCTGAATAAATTTCACAGAGTAACTCTGTAGTTTGAGCAAAGTGTATGTTACATGTTTTTATTTGGACGCATGGTGGTTTCAGAGCACTTACTGAGCAAGGTATAATTTTTTGCACTCTTACAGGAAGCACGTACAGCTGTATAATTTTATCATGATTTCATTATATACTTAGTGCACCAAACAAATAAATTCCAATGCAAATCCTGAACTGCCTTGTGAGCGCAGTTAGAGTGGGAGGTAACTGCAAGATTGCTGTGACATGTTTGTGTTGTTATATTTAATGATCATTACAGCGCAGAAGCTTCTCATGTCATGCAGAAAAAAATTGTGATCTGATAAGCATCTTACTGAAAGGAAGACAATAATCCTCTTAAGGATTCTTCTGTCTAAGGTCAGCGGGCCATAGTGGGTGTTTTTATGTCTTAATAGTCTGGAACTTGTAAACAGTTTTCTGGTTTTTAGATTTTTTTGCCCTCAAAGGAACGTGGAAATCATGAGATGTTCATTACAAATTGCTAAAGTTTCAATTTTCTGATATTTGCCATTAATTTACCATGCAAAAAAAAAAAAATCTGGACACAATGTAGCAAGATAAAGTTGAAGCTGCAGTGTAATCCATCATTTTCTCTAAAATTAACAAAGTACAAGATAAAAGTGATATGAGCATAGCATGGCAAAGTTAAAATAATGAGCCGAGACTTGTGTCTCGATTGATGTTTGGAATTCCAGTGCTCTACTAAGAACTTAGGAATGGATGGAGGATGGCAGGGTCCTAGAGGCTAGCTAAGCAATTAAAAATACACTGCAAAGCCAGCCTGAAAACTGTTGGTGATTTTAAAGGAAAGGCAGACAGTGGTATGGTGACCCAGTGGAGTTCGAAGTTACTATTGTGTAGCTTTGCTCTACGTGTGTAATTTGAGAAATCACTTGAAAAATGAGATGTCTTTGTTAATGTGGTGTTCCTGTCTCAGGTCTTCGCCTTGTGTTCTAGGGTAGAGATGCTGAACAAGTAGGCAAGTTCAGCTGATTTTGGATTTGCATTTGCTCTACCTGTAGCTTTTACTATTCAAATGTCTACAGAAAAGCCTGGCTTTAATTCTGGTGTACAGCTCCTCCTGGTTAACAGCTGAAAGGAACCAACGGATGATTTAGTGCTGGAGGCTTTACTAGCTAGACTTGCACGAAGGTGTAAGGAGTAATACTTACTAATCCTTGAGTCTCAAAAACCCAACAGCAAAGATTTTTCATGTAGAGGAAGTCTTGTGTTTGTAAGGGAGCATGATGTTAAAATTCATAGATCTTTGAATCTTTGAGTTTGCAGTTATTTTGATTCTTAGACTAAGGATATTGTAGCACAGCTCTGGGAGCTCCAAAGTGTGAGCTGGTTGTACTGGGTTTTAGTGTTGTCTCCCAGCGTATTGGTATTGGGTTGTTTTTTTACACACCTAGCTAAATTAACAGGTTAGTGCCTAAAAAGAAAACAACAAACAGACAAACAAACAAACCCAAAATAACCATAAATCCTGAAAGTTAATATATGCTTATGTTTATGTAAATGTAGAAAGTAGCAGACAAACCTTTTGTTTTTTTAATAGAAGAGCATTTAAAATCCATCCCCTTTTTTTTTTCCTTTTGTCCTGGGAGATGACTTTGAAAAGTAACAATTATGTCTTTCTTATCTAATGATAGAAGGTTAGGCAGAAGGTGTGCGGCAAAGGTATCCTGGTAATTTCTTCAGTACCTCTGGTCAGTATTCTCAAATGGCAGGACAAACATGGACAGCACATAGTGACTTTGACTCTTCTGAGTGAAGGTTAGCTTGTATTTTGAAAGTGCAATTCAGTAACAACCTGCTTAAAACAACTAGCATAAATTTTCTGAGCCAGTATAAAAGGAACTTGAGTCAGTCCAGGAAAACTGGCCACAATAAGTCAGTGTTTCAGCGAAGTATTTCAGTTTTATTTGGGGATTTTATGCCACGTATTCAATTTAGGAAATTGAAGTAACATTTATGTGTTATTTTTGCCAGACTTTTTGCTTCCCTTTAAAAAAAGATAAAAATTGGTAATCGTAATTTTTGAAATATTAGTAAAAAGGGGGTGTGGGAAGAAAGCAACCTATAAAATCGGTGATGAAAAATAAATATTAATTTAATGTCCATGCAAACTCACCATAAATAATGTAATGGGATATATTAAAGAAGTCCCAGAGTGTCAGGAACCTCCAGATAGGTAGCTGCTTAGTCAAGTCCAGCCCCTAACCACTAACTCATGCACTCGTGTTTTGCTTAAACACTTTGAGCTCCTGTTTTTTTCTTTTTAAAATATTCTGCTGCTTTCATTGTATTACCTATTCCCCAAGTAGTTTTTTTCCTCTCTGTCTTTTCTGAATCTCCTGCTCATGCTCTGCCTCATTCTCTTTCTCTCTTGTTTTTTTAATCCTTTTTTGTGTTGTTGCTTTGTCTTCTTTGGCTCCCCACTCTGTCCCCTTTTCGTAATATTCACAGCTGCTTTGCCATTCTTCCATCTCTTCTGAAAATTTTTGGTATACTCATCCGCTTGCTTTTTTCACATCAGTTTTTCTCTAAAATTTGTGTCGTTTGAATCCTTTTTTGTACCTTCTCTGTTATTTTCTTTGACCTGCATCATTTTTGGCTTGAATGTGCTTGTAGGTAGCATAGGTAAACTTTGACTGTCTTGGATTACCCCATTACTCTAAGCTTCTCCCATTCCTTGAAGAACTAATGAAGAGGGGTCAAAAAGGGTTGTCAGCTTGCTGCAGGAGGAAGACATTGCTGCTTGATTATGAAAAGACATGGTTACTACTAAGTGGTGATTATTAATACTAGTGTGGGGGACACTATATACTACTAAATATCTGGGGAGTCCCTATTCTTGTGGAACCTCGAACAGCGATTGGTGTACCCAAATACCCTGGTAGTCTTGTCTTCCATTAGCTGCTCATGAATTCTGACTATTCGCTGTGTGTTTCCTTGGTTGCTTATTATTATCTGAGATGTTTGATATAGCTGTTTCATAATGGATTTATCAAGTTAGGTTAGTGGTGAGTAAACTCGAGTACCCAAACTTGTGGAGCATGGGGCACCCTGGAAACAGTCTGCTCGCTTGAGGGTGGCACATCATCAATTGTGATTAATGCCATTTGCATTAATACAGTCCTTTTGCAAGAAGTAGGAGTGTAACAGTATTTTGCTATGGCTCATTAATAGCTTTGACAACCAGCCTTGTGGTCTTGGTTTGCTTCCAAGTTGAAAGATGTCCACAGCACAGACACCATTGGTGTAGTCAGTGGTGGGATGAACAAGTGTTGTTCACAGCCTGACAAAGCGTAGCCCAAAGGAATCTTTTCATTGAACCCTTGACTGCCACGGCTCTGGATTGAGCCATATGGGTGAAAGTGAGGAGGCTTGAACTGTTGCCTGCACCATGCCTGCTGTGAAAGTAGGCAAAAAGTTTAACTGAAGTTTCATAAACTTTGAAAGTATGGTTTTTAGAAATACTTTTTACTGAAATTCTTTTCATTGTCAGTCTGTTTTTAATTCTTGGTCTCGTGATGAAGGAAATGGCAGCCCTTCATCCATGTGTTCTATTAAGGGACTGAAGCTCATAAGATTTTACATGTGTGACTAAGGCACAATTTTGATTAATAAATTTAAAAGCATATCTACACTAAAAAGTTTTGTCAGTGTATATGACTAAGAGTACGTCTACTGAAGATTATCCTGTTGCTTATAGTGCTACTCCCTATACACTCAAGGCACTCAAATCAAATGCTAGATCTATACAGCTTTCAGACTGCTTGGCCCAGCAAATGATGTGTGTTGAAAACCTCTGTGAAATGATCTGAGAGTATTAGCAAGCAACAGAGGGATTCGCAGTATCCAGGATGCCTGCGAAACTACCCAGGAGAGGCGCATTCGGTCAGGACTTGTTCAGTTTGATCAGGGAGAAACTTATGGTCGTAGAAGCAATTCTCAATTTTGTGATTGATTATTTGAATAGACACTGATTATCAGGGACGGAGGTGGAGTATATCCTGTGTTGCTCTTCTAATCATGCGTTTTGAATGTGCTGAAAAGAGTGTGTTAATGTTGTGCTTTTCTTTTTGTGTGTATTCACTCATGAAAGTCAGCTTGAGTTTGTCCCACTGTATTTATCGCTGTGTGAATAATGTTGGTACTGGTTAGACTCTATATATTCAGAACACAACGCCTAACTGCTGCCATGCCTGTGTAATTATTAAGTATAGAGAATGGGTTAGGAAAACAGCTTTGAAAAAAGCACCTATTATAAATGAATGATTATGGACTTGACAAAGCATTCATAATATTGACAGCCAGTCAGGAAAATTAAATGATTGCAATTGGGATAGTGATTACTTTTCTCAAGAAGTGTGTGTAAGAAAGAGGGGGCAAACATTTGTACTTTTTGGCGTCTTAAGACCAATATTCTGCTGTGAAAAGTGGGAAACGATCTCAGTGGGTGGAGACTAGTGAATACAGAGTTCTTAGATGTTGGGAAATTATAAGGAAATTCTTAATATGAGTTTAAAAGTTACTATTAATCTCCCTGTCTCCCATTCTGGACATACTTTGGTTTTAGTATGTGGTTTTTTTTTTATTTTTCATGCCTAATGTGGTATTTGATTTTACTGTCATACAAGAAGATGATGCTAATTCTTTATGCAAATGTCATCTTCAAGCTAATTAATAACAGTAATGTATATACTGGAAGCAGTAGGTATTCTGAGGGCATTTTGATATTAATTATTAATAAATGTTCTGATAGTACATATGTAGGTGCAGGGTAGCATATGCGAGTGTATCCTAGTTTTGATTAATATTTTATATGCAATCTGCATCATTTGTCTTGTTTTATTCGAATTCTAGGCCCTATGCTGTCTTGCGTCTGCAGTCCCGTGACTTTTCCTTGCAGTCGCCATGCTGGCTTGAGCAGCTCAGTCCCTCCCCCCATCTTCACGTCTTCCCTGCCCAGCGTTGTACCCTTCACTGCAGAACTACAGGGTGAAGTGAACCAGGGAACTGATCCAGGTGTTCAGTACCTCGCTCTTGGCTTTTCTCTGCCGTTGAGGGGAGAATCATAGCTCAGTTCTCTGGATGCAGTTTTGCTTGTCTGATGCGTAGCTTTAGTTTTCTGTGATCCAAAATTGGTTACTTGCAAATTCCTTTAATTAACATACTAATGTAGTATAAACATGAATATTTTTTATGTATGTTATGGACTTTCAATAGAAGCATGCTATCAGATTATTATTTCTTCATTCGATAAAAGGGTGCCCAAGGCAGAGTCTGCAGAGAGGACTGATGAGAAGGGATGGGCTGGTTAGATTACGATTATTTTGGAAAAAGGCTATGAAGAGAGAAACTGAATTGCTTTGGCCATTTTACAATCAGTATTTCAACTGTGGTTGTAACAATTGTTGGTCCATGTCTAACAAAAATTACCATACTTTCTGTCATTTTTTGTGATAACTTTATAAATTTGTTGAAGGCTCTGATTCTACCATGGTTATCATTGTTCAGATGTATTCCTGCTTGCACTCACTGAGCCAATTTCCTTTGACTGTGTGAATACTCAGTGTATTTCAGAAGCTCTGTACAGTTTTAAATGGCTAAAGAGAAAACTGATGAGCCTGAAAATTAACTTGTGGCAAAGACCTTCTTCTGAAAATGAGAATTCTTACAGTCATCCAGACCCAAGTTTATCTTTCTTTACATTTTGTTTTTAATAAATGTACACTCTCCTGTGCATTGGACAAAAATCGCACATTCTGCCTAGTAGTGTTGTTTTGGTTTTATTTTATAGATTATTAAAGTATTATAGGTATTTACACAGACTTATTAGAGCAGTTGCTCAATTTTCAGTTCTTTCAACTGAAAGTAGATACAGTGGCAATATTGAAGGCTAATAAATTTGGGGGCCTAAGTGTTTGGCTTTGCAAGAGTAAAATGTTGCAGAATTCACTGAAAGCTCTGAGTATCCATCTGCTGAGAAGAAAATGATTTGCCGTTTTTCATCAACTAACTGTGAGGATCTGGAAGGAGCTGCGCGTTTCATTTCAGGTCACAGAATTGGAGAGTTCAGTTCTGCCGTGGAGCACAGTAGTTCTGTACCCCAGGTACCAGTGTGCTCCGAGCAATGGTGTGAGGGTGGCTGGGGAAGTCTGTTCTTAGTGATCTTTTGGTAAGGTTTGTAAAGCTATGAAAGAGGTGGTAGAGGATTAAGAAAAAAGAAAAAAAGGAAAAAAAAAAAAAAAAAGAAAAAAGTGAACAAACAAAAAAAACCGCACAATCAACTAATGGCATGGTCTCTGTGGGAAGGTAGGGAACATGGAATACTGAGTTTATTGATTTCTGCTGCCCTTTTCTTGTGCTGTGCATATTAGGACCCCTTAAAATTTACTCTCGCATACTTTGCCTGTTTCCAAGTAGAAAACCCCTAGATATTAGGTGTTAGCCTGTTATCAAGGCACCCCAAATTCCCAAGTACAGTGTGACATACTATTGCATGAAGCTTCTAGAAATTTTAGCTTGTAGTGTGAATGGCAACTTGCTTAATAAAGAAAAGCAGATATGACCAGAATGACTGGGTTGAGGGGTTTTATTTTGTGGAGCCTTGGGGCTTTTTTGTTGTTTGTTTGTGGGTTTTTGGGTTGCTTGCTTTTTTGTTTATTTGCTTGCCCCTGTGGTTTGCATGGCTCACTGACGCAGTAGTGCTGGCATGACATTCATGTGGTTTTCTAGAGTGGTTTTCTTGAGAAGAACTTAATTATTTTTCATTTTATTCCCACACCTCCAGATACTTCACTGGAGGAAAAAAGAAAACAAAGTTTTATGACTTATTTTAATTCTTTAGTCATTTTTAAATTTTTAATTAATGTCAACCTTACCTTAAAATGACTGTAAACTTGAGTAGTCATCTGAGTCTGATTATAACTTGGGCTGAACTGTATCTTAATGGATTCCCATTTGATTTCAGCCTGTGTTTTTCTTTGACTAGGATATCCTTGTTGGCCAAACTGAATGCGTGCAAGCCATGTAGAACATGGCAACCAAAAACCCATAAGGTTCATGTAACATAGATTTTATTGATACTACTTACATGTTTTCAAGTTCTGTGGGGGTTATATATAGCATAAGAAAGAATGGAAGTTAGAATTAAACGTAATATTCTTGAAAAGTAACCAGTTGCACTTTT
>Ga0065711_1048403_pt1 | contig 11826 bp, 3 predicted proteins | sample Hoacrofraction12_FD_59098 | JGI IMG/M metagenome (GOLD analysis project Ga0065711, IMG submission 59098) | Hoatzin crop microbial communities from Cojedes, Venezuela - Epithelial fraction 12 v2 (version 2) | ecosystem: Host-associated > Birds > Digestive system > Esophagus > Crop | place... | reverse complement strand
CCCCCCCTCCTCCCCGCGGTGCCGGCGGCGGATCGGGCGCGGAGGCTGGCGGCGGGGGGCTGGTGGATGAAAAAGAGGAAAATCCCTTTATAAAGGAGGAGGGTTGAGTGGGGTGAGAGGACCGCGTCCGTCAGCGCTGGGGGGGAGGAAGGGGGGAAGACGTCAGAGTGCTAGGGGACGTTGGGGGGAAGCAAGGATGACTCAAGGGAGAGTGATTGTCGTGTCATGGCAGGGGAACAGGGTTAGGAAGTAAAATCGGGGTGACAAAACAACAGGGGATGAGGAGGAGAAAGGAAGGAACGAAGCCAAGCCAGCGGGAAAGCGAAAGGAAGGAAAGAAAGGGCTGATCAAAAGAGACGCGCTGGAAGGAGGGCTGGAGGCAGGGGAGGGGGCTGAGGTAGGGAGAGGGAAGGTGTGAGCCCCCTGCTCTCATTGCCCTCCCTGGCACCCTTCCCGCACCGCCCTCGGACCTAATGCTGGGCAGGCACCAAGGCAAGGCACGGCTGTGCGGGGCTGGTCGGGGCCGTCGCTCCCCACAGCTCCCTTCCAGACCTGGCTGAACGGGCGGCCGTGCTTCCCAGTGGCAGGACGGCTCGTTCTTGGGGCTCTCCCTTCTTGCCATACCTCTTATGAACCTCACTGGCAGAGCTGCGGGAGTATCAGGCTTTACCGTGAAAGGACTCTTGCTCCCTGTCTCCAAATGGTGCTGGACAATGAGCCTCTAAGTGCTGAGAATAAGGGCACACGTGCAAAGAGGAGCCACACGTGCCCTTGCCCCAGTTTTTACACAGGTGAGATGGTGCTGAGCTGTAGCGGTCGCTGTCAGCTCTGGAGAGGCAGGTGACATGGGCCGCTGGCTTGTGCAGGAGAGAAAAGTAGAAATAAAAAGCCCACAGGAGTACAGAACTGAGACTGGTGAAAGAACTAATTTAAAGCAGAAAATATAAAAGCATCCTACACTTAAGAGGAAAACTACGATGTAGGAAGATGTACGAACAGAGAGAAGGAAGGTGGCAAGTTGGCAAAGCTGAGCCCACTGCAAGGAACGACCCGAGGGCTGGGGCTTTCCTGCCTGTTTGCCGACTGCCTGGCCAACGGAGCAGCTTCGGCTGCCGGCTCATGGGCTGCTGAGCATATCACGCCAAGTAGCACGTTAGCCCCAGACATTTATTATGTACACTATGTGCAATAAATTATGATTGCATACTCATAAGTTGCGTGCATGATACTGCTTTCAAGTCCCCGGGCTCCATTGAAGAAGCCCAAACAAAGGTGGCCAAAGAAATAAAGGTTAGAAATGTTACTATATTTGTCAGCCAATCTCATGGGTTGTTGCGTGACGCTAGCGATGCAACGTTTGCTTCGGGAGTCTGCAGTAAAAACTTCCTCCCGGTAAAAGGCAACAGAGACACATTTTACACGCAGAGGAGCATCAAGGTGCCTTCTAGACAGAAACCCTGTCAGAAGTAAGACAATATAAATAAGAAGAATTCAGAGACCTTGGAAACAATGTTGAGGGTGTCTCAATTAAGAATAAATAAACAAGTTCCAGCAATTAAAATGTGATAGAAAATGCTTGGACGCTAAAATGGATGTTAAAATAAATTCACAGAAAGTTTTAATTTCATTTTAGTGTGTTTTGCTCCAGCTTAATACAGAGAAAGAAGTCATGACAACACAAAGTACGGAAAACTCAGGAAAAGTGTTAGCCAAAGTCACTGAATCACAGAATCACAGAAGGTTAGGGGTTGGGAGGGGCGTCTGAGGATCACCTAGTCTACCCTCCTGCCAAAGCAGGGTCACCTAGAGCAGACTGCACAGGGCCTCATCCAGGCGGGGTTTGAATATCTCCAGAGAAGCAGACTCCACAACTCCTGTGGGCAGCCTGTTCCAGCGCTCCGTCACCCTCAGAGGAGAAATTCTTCCTTGTGTTCAGCTGGAACTTCCTCTGCTTCAATTTGTGCCCGCTGCCCCTTGTCCTGGGGCTAAGTCTATCTCAGGCAACTTCAAAAAATGATAACCAATGAAAACAATAAAACCCAAAACAACTTAGATTAAATTCCAGCTTTGCTCTTCACTGAAAACTGTAACAAGTTCCTGTTGTCCTTAGTGGGCCTAGTTAACACCTGTTTTTCATTCCTAGAAGTTAATTATTTCTAAATTAATTAGATTTTATTGAAAAATCTTGAGGTCTTTTCCAACCTAAGATTCTATGGAATTTATTACAATGAATCTGGAAAATTTATTAATTTTTATTTGTTTAGCCTCTTTTGACCAGTTTTATCTACTTAATACTAAGGAATGGTTTGCAGTCTTCCATCCAATGAACCAGCTGCACTGGCCAAGTTTTACTTTACATGTGTATCTACTCCAGTAGTTACTTAACCACAGCTAATTTAAATCATACATTCTTTCATGAGGTGTTATTTAAGCTATAGGCCCCTTGAACAGATATGGCTCTGGGTTTTGAAGCTGTCTTCACCTGGATGCAGCTTGGAAAGACTGAGACAATAATTTTGGAGAGGTGAGAACATTAGTTGATTTAATAATTTACTACCCCTTCTTTGCTCGTGTGCTGTTACTATTTCAGGTACTTTTCTGGTGCTTTTTTTTTTTGAAAGGACCCTGGTACACTGGATGCCTGCAAACATTCTGCTGGCTGCACCCCAAAAGCATCCATCAACTGCAGCCATACACAAAGCTCATTTCTCGTGATATCTGAGCGTGTGCACAAGTAAGTACCAGAAAATTTTATGGCTCTTGGGAAAAGATGCACTATGGTGCCAGAGATACTAGCTGCCACTGCAAGGCAGATTCCATACTAGACCTGACCACATTTCCAAAGAGAATTACTTCTGCTATTGAACTGAGGTCATCTTTTCCAGGAGAGGCAGTCCATTGGCAGTTTGTGGCTTCTAAAACATTCTTTGTTTGAACATCATTTTCTTTTTTTAGAGAACATAGCTTGAAAACATGCTGTTCAAAAAAAGAAATCTTAAAACTTAGTTTTTGTATTTAAAGAAAGCTGGCACAGAAGCCTGCATTTACTCGCCTTGAATCATGTGCAAGTTTTTTTGTCCTTGGTGGGGGGTTCACGGCTGCCCATCACCATGGGCTGCCTTTGCCCCTTGTGGAAGTCTTGCTCTGCCCAGTGACAGTAGTAGACTTGACAACCCCATAGTGAGGCAGTCCAAAGAAGACAGGTAGGATGGGTTGACAGAAGATCCCTTACTGCTCTTTCATTTTAGGTAAAGTTAGATGAATTAGTATGAAGCACTGAAGAGTAATCTGATGAATACTGGTACCTTGGTAAATAAAGTTTTGCAAATAACCCTGCATCCTCACTCCTGCCTGCTGCAGGCTTGCAAGGGCTCATCCTACACTGGGCTATCCAGCACTCAGTTTTACCTTACAGGCTTTACGAAATACTGAGGAAGAGCCAGGTTTTACTTTAATTAGCCACAGTGCAAACCTGGAACAACTCAAAAGAATGCACTTGAGATTTACTCCACTAACAGAAACTGGCCTCAAGTCCTCTTTCTTTTCTTGTGGCAACTTTTCAAATACTAAAATGAATGTTTATTTCAGTGACAGCCAAATCCTTTGAAAAATTTTGTGGGGAGCTTGTGCAGAGGCAGGATACCTATCAAGAAGCAGAAGGCTGAAAGTGCAGGTCCCTACTCACATTGGTTCAGAACACGGTTTTTCATCCCATAACAGATGGCTTCACTTGAGCTTGTATTTTCTGACCAGTCTTTGCTATACAACTGTATCTGATACTCTTTCCTCCTTAATTTCTTTATACAGCTATTAAGGAATGTTTTGTGGAAACAATGGAAGTTAGCTTTCATGTACAATATCTGTCTCTTTTTTAAGCAAAGATGTTACAATATTTCTAAAGATTTCTTGAGCCTACATATAATTATTTGAACTCCCTCTTGGTAACAGTAAAGATGTTTGTGTTTTAATCCTATGCCCACCACTAAGACTTTGGTTAGAAAAAGGTCATCGTGGGTACAACTCATGGAGCTGATCAAAATAAAAGCATTTGTTTAGGGCCAGTTAGGCTAAACCACCACCCAGTTTCTTTTTCTTAATGTTTCCTACTAGCTAGTCCTTCCAAGGAGTCTGAACAATAGGAAACATGAGGGACAGAAACTGAAGTCTAGCCCCAGTGAACGTCTATGTTAAGGACTGTAATTCACAGTATTTGAGAAGCTGCAGGTTTAAGTCATGACATAAAACCTCTATGGAATATATATCTATCTGTCTGGCTAAATATATTTTTGAGATAAATATTCTGATAGATTTCTATGTTTTAAAATTCGCATGGTGTAATTATGCATTTTACAAGATTCGATTACAGGGTTACTGAAAATGACACTAGCTTCCTTAAAAAAAAAACAGCAGAGTTTTGGTGAGCATTGCCTGAATAAGAAAGCTTTTACTACAGTTTAGTTTAAGGCCTGTAATAAAAGCTTTCCTGAGACAGATGCTACAGAAAGTTTTATGGTAGAATTATTCTAAAAACAGGCCTCTTGATCAGGTTGTGGTTTTTTGGGATAGTATCCATCTTAGATTCCCTCTGCAGTTTCTTTATTAACCATGGAGTCCCCAAAGAAATTATCCATCCATTTGCTCAACAGCTCAGAAAAACCACCTGGATGAGAACTCTTTTGGAAGATATATTTGAAAGGTATTAACAGTCCCTGGTTACCTTGTGGGAAGATACAGCTACAGCTGTAGTTTCGAGCTCTCAGGATTCCAGACAGTGTAGATCACGGATGTGACTCTCCTGATAGTAAACTGGATAAAATGTCAGAGAAACAGCTATTTTTTCCTACTGTGGTAAATACTATATGTGACATGCTGTTTAATACTGTGTACCATAGCTTCTGTCAGTCTATAGTACTGAAAAAAAAACAGTAAAGAATGATATGCCTGTAAAGTTTAGTACTCAAAAACATAAGAAAAGAGAAGTTAAGACTGCATGTGAAATCTTACTACAGTCTTCTTGTCCACACACTCTTTATGACAGTTGTTAATTGCATGTTCACATACTACTTTTTCCCTGAGATGCCTCTCTCTTTCAGTAAGAGTAAATCTTCACCATTTCTGTTTATCGTCCTCGTTAATCACGTGGCCTTACACATTTCACTCATTCAAACTTTGCAATGAAAAAAAAAACAGGTGATTTTCTCCAGGTGTTTCTGCAGTGCAGAGTATTAGTGCTTCAAAATTTGGATAATTTTATCTGTAGAACAACTAAGAGAATAGGTAGCGTTTTTGTACAGATTTATATATTTAAAACATAGCTTTAGTTTCTGTTGCTGCTTTATTCAATGTTTACGCAAACCTCAGAAGCAACTAATATTGTTTTTGCTGAAATGGTGAAGGAAAGAAAATCAATATTCAATCTAAGTCAGACATCTGGTGTGAAAAATTTCAGCTGGTAGCCTGATACCTGGCAAAGTTATATGCAATTAAAAGTAAGGCTTTTATTGTGGCTTTTATTGTGGGAAATTTCAGGCAACCTGAACTGAACAAGATTTTCAACACCTGTTCCAAGAAAGCTGTCATAAAAAATTTGAAATTAAGGGATTGAAAGAGAAAATAGAATGTGTTCAATTTTTTCATTCACTTACATCCAGCTGCATTACATTATTTCTGTTTCCTGGTGTGAATAAGAGTGAATCAGATTGAAGATACACACTGCCTGATGGTGAACTGTTATCTCTGAACTGTACTGAACAGGTGACTAAAATGAAACAAGTGAGGTAGTTGTGTATTGTTATTGTTATTTAATATTGATATTGCCAGTCATTCCCCGAAGCCAGTCACATCAAAGTGCCATTGCAATAAGTGCTATATAAATCCATTGTAAAGTGAAGACCCTGACACAGAAACTACATATTTTCCTTTAGGCTTTTCTGTCTTGTTGATCAGCATCACTGAACACAATGGGGATTAAGTAAAATAAAATAACTGTAACAGAATAAAACTATAATGCAAATCAGTGACTCTTAATATAGGACATAATACCAAAATAGCTATTCGGCAAGCTACTTGGAAGTAATACTTCTCATTCTCCTTTTGATTTTTGAAAGAGACTGTAACCTGTCTCAAGAACAAGAAAGGGGAATAGGCAAACCAAGGATCCTCCTTTCTTTGGTGTGCCTTAAACTAAACAAGATCAAGCTGATTGAAATGCTTATTCAGTTTCTGGGGAAATCTACCCCTCAGCAATAAATCTGTCTGAATGGAGACCCACCGTTTATCAAGCTTACAGCAAAAGGCCTTTGAACCTGTGGACAGTTGGCATAGGAACACCCTCAGCTAGGCTAGCATTTCTGCCGTCTGTGATTTGTGTTGCGTAACGATTTACAGTGTGTCAGTGCACAATCACATACCCAAGAAGACAAGGAGCATGCCTACTTGGGCATTATGGTCTTGAAACCACATTAGTGCTTCACATCCATATGGGAAACAGAAATTCAATATAACCCAAAGCTGAAAAAAGGAGTGTGATAAATCGAGGGTGTCCCAGCAAATAAACTCACAAAATCATATGCGAACTGATGCAGAAGTGGGCCACAGATCTGCCTTCAAACTTTGATGGCAATCAAGTGCCATATCACAGGAAAAGTGTAGCCTGGAGCAAAGAGGGAAAGCAAAGGAGGAAGAGCAGTTTCTGAAATACTTTTGGAGCTATTACTGACTATGTGAATATTCTTAATCCATGCTGAAAATGGCTTGTAGTCTTGAATTTGGGTTTGAACTGAAAGGGACGCAAGAAAAAGAATATTCCTTCAAATGCAGAGACTAGCAGAGGAGTTTAAGCCACCTTCAGTTGTTTAAACTCTGCTACTTTGTCCTGCAGTGCCAGTCATGAGGACTTTACGTTAATCTGTCTGAAATCAAATTGTCCATTATTTACTAGTCAATTTTCTGTTGCGGTCCTGGAAAAAATTAGGAATTGAGAAAGGATTTAAAGAACATTAAGTTTTCAAATTTCCGTTTCAGAAAGGTGGGGGTTTTTTTGGTAATAGCATGGAGGAGAATTTTACAAATGCACTTTTAGGAGAATGTAGAGAAAAGTGCTTCTGTACCTTCAGTGAAAAAAACAACCACCCAGCTTCATGTAGTTTCCATCTTTGCTCTGATAGGACTTCAGTCTTTAGATATGAACTGTGAAAAGTTTTGGTAAAATCTCTGATGACTAGTTCTTTCTCATTATGAATTTCACATAAGCACCTTTTATATATCCTTTTATAGATCCATGGATATCACCTTCTACTAAGAAATCAGAAAACAAGATGAATTAAAAGCAAAAAATATAGTAAAATTATTAAGCACTAAATGAAACCACACAAAAATTGTATTTGTTAACTATGATCCAAAGATACCATATCAACTTTAATTTAAATGCTATTATTATTAATAGGTAGGGTGCTTGTGTTCTTACTATAGTCATATTTAAAGAAACCCTCTGATAATCTTCAGTGAATAATTTTGACCATGTAGGAACTGGCAAAAAATTGAAGAAAATCCTATTGAGATTTAACTATGAGGATTTGCTTGGAAACATCTAGTGAGGGCAATGTGAAAAACTGGCCTTCCAGGCATCACCACCAGTAACTGATCCTAAACAGTATAAAATAATTTTCTTTATGGCACTGTGTAGACTGAGATATGAAAAACTGGTGTTGTTTGGACCGAATTTCTCTTTACTCATGTCAATACATTTTGTCTAAAGAAGCAATGATTTTGTGAGGGAAAACCTGAAAATATTGATAGGATTCTGTAAGGATTTTAGGATTAGATAATCAAACCTTTTTTATTTTATTTTTTTTTTTTTTAACAGCAGTAGCTTTTGAATAGTATAGCTGAAATGTCCACACAGTGTAAGTCAGATGACTCTATCTGGGCAACGATTTCATCTACTGCTATGATCATGGTCTGTAATAATGAAAAAGTTGAAAATAGTGTCAGCCAATTTCAAAATATTGAGAGAGAAAACAACATGTATGAGGTTTAAATTAGTTTTTAATGGAACCTTTGCCAGAACAATTTACAGATCTCCTGTATAACAGTTGCAGAAATATAATTAAAGTCTATACCTGCTTAGTGTGTTGTGACAGTCACATAAAATGTGACTTAAGCCAGCATGTTTTGTTTCACAATGAAAATGAAGCAATGAAAGTGAGACATTTGCAGATGGTCAGTCAATGACAGGCATTAACCCATTAAACCACAATATCTCCATGCTTCATGCTTCTGAAGCTTTCAGATTAAACATGAGACTTGTCTTCTGCACAGGTTTGAAATTTATCCTGTCTTTAAAGTTATCCAGTATCTCTTCAAACATCCATCCCTGTTCACTTGCTCCACTGCTCCATTCCGTCTGGAAAATTAAAGTGTGTACCTACTTACTGAAGTTTTAAAAGGCACACACAAAATAAGGAGCATGGGTGAACAGAGGAGAACCAAAATGGTAATCCTTACTGTAGCAGCCACTTACACAAAAAAAAAAGTGTCAGCTTCTTAGTGGCCAACAAGTTGCATACAGCTATCAGGGCAAAATTCAGAGCTGTTCTCTGAATTCTGTGATCTAATTTATAAGTGATCTATGTGAAATATTATTTGGTCTTTTCAAATTAAATCTTCTGTCTAAATAAAAATGGAAAATGTATCATTTCACTACTGTTAAGCCAGAGAATTTAAAATAGTATTTGCAGCCAAAATGAAAACAGAGAGTAAAGTTATACTGATTTTATCTTATTAGAAGTAATTTTTCTCATCAGCTTCAACTGATAGGAGATGATTTTATAAGCACATCTACTTCTACCAGGAATTTGTAAAGAGGGTTTGTAATTAGTGTGGGAAAAGAATATCATAGTAGATATGTCCTTGGAGAAATGTGAAAGAAATGAGCGTGAAGGGGTTTAGCCAGTAAAAATCTCAGACAGAATATATAGGAGTTTATAGAGAACCCGTTTAACTGCAAGATCTACAGTACTTAAGTCTTATTAAAGATGTCCTGAATTTATGTAAAATTGTCAAATTGGAAAACTTGCACATTTAATGACAGGGTTCACAAAGCCAATACTTCTGGCCTGAAATACTATCTAGTTTCACCACGACAGTCCTTTTTATCTACAAGTTATTATTTTATGACTGCTGAGTGACCTCAAAGTTTACAGGAGAAGTATGTTGGTTTGTATTTAATTTGTTTACTAATGCATATTCGTAAATATTGTCTAAGAGAGCACCATAACACTTGGTTGAAGTTGGCTGGAGTATTTCTGTTCATTTTAGAAAAAGTTGTTTGAAATTGATGAGATTAAAAAGGCATCTCTAACTTCAAGAACAAAAGTCTTCCTTTTGAAATCATACAGTAATTTCAAAGTGTTTGGAACAGTATGGGAAGACAGCTGGATTAACACTATAACCTTGACGTTTTTAAAGATACAATATAAAAATATTTATCTTGGTTTAAGAGCTTCAGTAAAACTTAGACACTGCCTGGGCATTGAGTAGGCCCTTGTACACAGATGTATTTGACGCAAAACACAGTTCTTTCTGTTGTGTTTATGACTTTATTATTTGTTTTGGTCATTGCTACTTACAGACAAATATCTTGTTTGTCATGTCTGTGAAGAAATCTATTTAAAACCAATTTAATTTCTGTGTTTTGATGTCCATTGCCACTATTTAGTAAATGGGCTCTGCTTTCAACAATTCAAGGCTTCCTATGGATAACTAATTGCTAATCAGACTAATCCTGTAGATTTCAGTGTTTCCACTACCAGGTTTACAAACATCTTGAAATAAGAACCTCAGTACCTACAGGTACCTTGAAACTGATAAGTCAAAGCTAAAAAAAGCTTTCAGTGAAAAGTTCTTAACTGTGGACAAAAATGGCTTAGCTCCTCTTTCTTGTGAGAATGCTTTCATCCAAAAAACACTTTATTTCTGTATTTCTCTGTTTTAAGTGTTAGTACTTCAAATGCCATCAGAAAACATTTGGCACACAAATTTGTATTGATAAAATTCTGAATAATGTCTCAGTGTAGCTCCTATGTATCAGTAAATGCATAATCCGAGTTCAAGGGGACTGCTCCAGTGCCTGGCAAATTACTGTAACTGACTTCAGTGAAATTTCGTTCAAGGCATAAAAAAATGGTGAATTAGAGAAAGAAAAGTAAGTCCCAAAATGCCATAGATTTATTACAAGGGTCTTGGTCTGCAACGCAGAGTGTAAATGACAAAAAATATTGCAGGCTGTGAGACAGGAATACTTGATAAATGAGCATCTGATCACAGCAAGAAGGATTTTGAAAGAAAACTTTGTGATTGGAATGGCCAAAGTTGGCCAGAAAACCTTGTATCTGCAGCTACTTATCTGCTTGGAGTCTTGGTACTGTTTGCAAGGCATTCTGGTTTTTTGCTGTGTCAAAAACCACACACTTCATAGCAGTAATTGCTGCCAGTTGCTAATCTTGATGTACTTAAGGAAAGGAGCAGGTGACCTTTAAGAAACTATGGCTCTTGCAGACCTGGGTCATAGCAGAACAAGAAAGAAGGAAGCTTGCTTAGCACTGCTAAACTTGTTTGTTGATCTGCAAGAAGATTAAGTATCTAGTTTAAAATATGTAATCGTTACTGAAGCAGTGATGGAACTAACATCTTCAGAACAACTTTATTTAGTGGTTTTGATTAATTCCATTTTAATTAGAATAATTACTTCTATTGATTTATTTATGAAAAAAAATAACCTAGTTCACATACGTGAACTAATCCTTAAAATATTTGTGCTTTGACACATTTGGGAGGCAAATGCACATAGCATGAAAGCTGGTATTTTTCTATGATTTGTTGTTCATTGAACTTGAAGCTGGGAAAAGTGAGATTAAAAATTGAAGTGAACCTGGTGACAATTCCTTAGATGCATTTCACTTGGGGAATTTGCTAAAAATGTTCTTTAGAGCATGATTTTGGAAAGGGCTCATAAATTAGCTGAGGAGAAAAATTAAAAAATAAGAAAAGAAAAGAAGCTAGGCTCCATTACCCAGTACGCTAGCAGATTTATTGGGAAGTCACCCTTTCAGCCAGTGTTTTTATAACTTAAACAAATTGCAAGTAAACATCATATTTGCATGTGACTTTTCATGAAAGCAATGTTTCAAAGTGATTCATTATTTACTACATGCTCTGTGGTATACAGGCTATCCATTCTGCAGCTGTTAGATGTAATGAGAACAAGAAAAAGACCTTGTGTGCTTTAGAAGAAGATAGCAAACCTAAAGTAACCTTCAAACAATGTAAAAAGAAGATCTTTAAATACAAAACTCATGAAACTTATCTCAACAGATGAGAGGCTCTTCTGAAACACAGTAGCCCATCCCACTTGCCTCCTTACTCTGACTCAGTGGTTAAATCTATGTGTTTTATGGTTATATAGTGGTTTAAAATGTATTTGCATATATGTATTCAAAATGCAATCTTTCCCTCTCTGCTTAGAATAATAAAAAATATCAGCTTAGGGAAAAAAGTGGAAGGCATATATTCCTCTTAATTTCTGAATTTTCTTGATTTTGTTAAATTGTTTTTGTAATTTTAAGTGGTTCTGTGGTGTAATTTCAGGATGTATAAACTGGCACAAGGAAATATGCTAATATTTACACTACCAAATTAATTATTAATTGCTATATTTAGAATATAATTAATATAAAATATTTTAAGATTAACTTAGACATTTTTAAACTTCACAATTTCACTGACTTTCCAGTAGAACTATATTTTTTACTTCCCCCCCCCCCCCCC
>Ga0065711_1048402_pt1 | contig 11826 bp, 4 predicted proteins | sample Hoacrofraction12_FD_59098 | JGI IMG/M metagenome (GOLD analysis project Ga0065711, IMG submission 59098) | Hoatzin crop microbial communities from Cojedes, Venezuela - Epithelial fraction 12 v2 (version 2) | ecosystem: Host-associated > Birds > Digestive system > Esophagus > Crop | place... | reverse complement strand
CCCGCCTGGACAAGTTCCTGTGCAGCCTGCTGTAGGTGACCCTGCTTTGGCAGGAGGGTTGGACTAGATGACCCACAGAGGTCCCTTCCAGCCCCTACTATTCGGTGATTCTGTGATTCTGTGATTCTGTGATTCTGTTCCTTCCAACTTAAATTATGACTCTACTATTGTACTAAGAAAACATCTAAATACAATTTTCCAGACCGCTGCCATTCACTAAGATTTTATCAGGTTTTCTTTGGACAACAAAACTATTTGTCTTCCTACATATTTGTCTTTCCTACTCAATCTCTTCCCTCCAGCATAAAAATTGCCATGCCATATCCCTTCCATGAAACACTCACTGTACAAGAATAGAACACATAACCATGGTTAGACAGGAGCTGATTTTCTAGCTGGTATATTTGTACTGACCAGTGAGGCAGCTGTTTCAATCAGAACAGAAATCATCTCTCCCCCCCCCTTCCCCGCCCCCGAGAGTTATTACTATTCTCTTGCCATTCCTGCATTCACGGAATTCTGGACAATGAATATCTTGAAGACCTCTAACCTTTTGACAAATGCTTTTGAAGCTATTGGTTAACAAATTCCTAGTGATGGTGAAAAGATAGGCAGTACACATAGCCTGCTAGCCAACTACATTCGGATTCACTGCTGGTTAATGCACAGGGCAAGCAGCTTGAACTATGGCTCCACTTTCTCCTTGTACTTTCTGACATCTAGTATTGGCTTTGATTTCGCATCTCAGAAGTGGCCTTTGTGTTTCCATACAAGAAAGAGCAAGATCTTTCCTTACTCTTTCTTTTCCTTCCTTCAAAGCCCAGAAACAAATCCTTAGACACCAAGATTTGTCTTTCAAAATCAAGTTAGGATAGGAATCACAAAGACAGTACCACCAAGATTGCTTTAAAAACAAACACCCGTTCAAACCAGATCACGTTAAATCACTAACTTCAAGCAAATCATTTTTCCATCTAGCATTACCATAGGATTGAACAAATGTAAGTGAATCAGCCTATGCAGATCAAAATGGATAGGCATGGGGGTAATTCTGTGTTCTTCCTCTAGAACATTCATGCTATTTCACACTTCTAGTTATATTTTTGTATTTTCCATGTATATATGGTACTGTTACATGACAGTCACTTGCTGGACAGTACTTTATTTCTTCAGTATTTTGAAACTGCATAAAACCATTTTTCTTAGAAATTAATGTCCATCCAGAAAGAGGGATACCTTCTGAGAGAAACACAAAACGTCCTTTTTGCTTTTAGTCCTTGTCTTGCACTGCTACTGCTTCCTGTACTGTTTGTACATTTCTCCGGATTCCCAATTTTAAGCAATTTATTTCTTAGGTAAAATTTATGTAAACACCCCCAACTTCACAAGATCCTCACTTAAATTTGAGACTGTCATTTCAAGAAAGAGAACTGTTCATTGAACTGGGGATTAAATCTTTTCAGACTTCTCCACTGGTCATAACACAGCCTTGCTTTGTTTTCCCCAGAAGAGGTAGAGACACAGATAATTGATCTGGCAGCTGGTCTCCCTGTTGGCAGTATGCTCTACAGGCACTTTATTATCAGGCTAAATAAATATATTTAACTTTCACATTATAAACAAAAATTGCCACTTCAGTAATAACACCACTGTCTAGTATGAATTTATTTAATGAAAGCCTTAATATAACCAAAACTAACCACAGAACAAAAAAGGTGAATGCAAAAGCACCAAATTATGTGCACCATATTTGAAAAGAAAAAAAGGCATTAACTTTTAACAAGTTTCAATTTTCCTGACACAATATTTGAAGTATATGTGATGATTGTAAAACTAATCTTTGTAGCTACATTAATTTTTTTTTAATCTGTATTTGCTTCTGCCTGCAAGTTTCTCTGTGTTTCCTAGTCCTGCTGCCATCCCTTGCAATCTGCAGCCGTGATTGCTTTTTTTATATGCACACAGCTAGTCTAAGTGGGCAAATAAGCAGATGAATCTTACTAAAACACCAACAAGCTTTCTCAATACCTGTCAGGAGAATCCTTTAAACTTGAGATACTGAAACTTTCCAAAAGAAAGATGAAAGAAACTGGAGAAAATAGACAAAAGCCTCCTTTTTTTTAGTGCCATTATAAAGCTTAGTAAAAACAGATTTTTTTTTGTTTTTTCCTTCCTCCTTACAAGCTTCCTTTCCATTTTTTGGTACTGAAATTGAGCAGTAAGCCAGGCTAGTAATTAATATTTGCTACATTTGTGATATACAATTAATTTGTCAAAACTCATTACTTGTCCAACAACAGTTTCTACCTGCAACAGTTTTGTTAGGTTTTTTAAAATTGTGAATCCAACAATAAACACATTCTGAACTCTGTATGTGGTATTCGGTTACAAACAGCATTACTACAGTAGAAAAAAAGACAATGGAGAAACAAATCTTAAACTTCAAAATTGTTTTCTGGGATTAAAATGCATTTGATACACATGATGGGATGACGGACACTTGCAATGACATGAATATCTGCTGTCTACTTTTTTAAAATTTCATTCAAAAAAGAGAATAAAAAATTTTAAAATGCTGCAGAACTGATGCAATCGGTGAAAACCAGGAAACAATACTTACTGGAGGATGAAAAGGCTTTGATGTGTCAAAATTAAAAATTTTTAAAATTGCCACATTTTTGTTGTGATGTAAGCCAGCATATTAATATTGGCTATTGTACCTGTTTTATACCCCCCAGTATGTGCTGTTCTAATCACTTGACAGCTTAATTTCCTTGATCTTGTTGAAAAGCAATTATATTATGGGTTATTTGCTGAGCTGGTACTTTCAGAGCAAGCTCATAATTTGTATACAAGACTATTTCATTTGCCAGATTGCTTTTTAGTATCAAATGTACTTTTAATGTTTATTTTATGCTTTTCAAATTTTCTACAAGCCTGGAGAGTTGTCAGGATCTTCTAATATGCTCTTATTAAAAATTCTTTGGAATTGTTTTGCTGTTTAAATATATTCTGCCATTCATCCATTAATAGAGATCTGTCCACTGCAATAAAATCTTCTTACATTTTTGTTTTAATTTGAACATCACGGAACTTGGATAGGGGCTATTACATAGCACAGACTCTACGGAACACTAACTCTACCTCTGCATAGATACTGGCTTTTCAGTACCCTTCTCATTCCACCCCCTCTCAAATACTCTGTCAGCAAAATTAATAAATAAGTAATGTCAAGATAGGGTTGTCTGTTGGAGGTGATTCAAGGTAAAAGAGATTCTGAATGATACTATCCTATTGAGTGCCTACATCACGCATCACAAAATACAAATTCATCTACTGAAACAGTTGTCTATATTATGCTTGTTTTGCAGTTAATGGAATGGTACAATTCACCATTCAGTACTAAGCACTTTTAAATGCACTAAGACTCTATTAAATGTTTGATTCCAGTACTAATTGCTTGCAATTTCTGTTTCTCTTTTTTTTTTTGAGAATTATTTGAAGTGATCTTTACATCCATCTCTATATTATCATAATTATATTTGAATGCAGAACTCTACATATTATAAATGTAACACATAAGAATACTTATATACTTTTCTATTCAGACTGCAGAAGTTTTTCGTTTAGCACATTCAGCCAATCTCTCCTGCCTTCAAATGTAAGTACATAGACAGAAAAATAAGTTAAGGCTTTTCTTGTGATCATTATATTGAAGAGTCAGGTCACACCTCAACAAATTATCACAAGCTAGTTATACTAAATAGTACTTTAAAAAAAAATCAGATTATTTCTTTTGAACTATTACTTATGAAATGGATCTAAGAGTAAGTTTCTATTCATACATGGTAACATTGTTCCTAGTTATTATATTTTTACTAATTTAGAACATGGGTACTCAAAAAGCAATGATCACATTAGAACTTACATTAGAAACAGTATCAAGAAAAATTCTAAATGAAAATTGAAACAATTTTTTATCTTGTAATCCAGATCTTCCTAAGAAATTTTTTGTAGCCTTTGTAATCCATGATGTTATGATACACATTTACATCATTTGAAAACAGCACATAGTGTCTCATTTGCTTCTGCTGTATTGCAGGAGAATGTCTAGGGTCTGCAGTGATGATCTGCACATATAAAATGTTACATCTATGCTCTTTTCATTAATGCATTCCCATTATGGAATCCATTTGCAGGGTTCTGAAACCAATGTTAAGAAGCTGTTGATGATTAAGACTCAGAAAGAAAGTCCGAAGCCAGAGATTTTTGTTCTATTTTCATCTTGTTAGTCTGAAAAAATATCTTTGCTTCATCATTTAATTGGGGAAAAGGAAATGCATGCCTCATTAAAACAACCATAATCTCTAATATAACATTATTGAAAGTAACAAATAGCCAGTTAAAAGTTTTAGATAATAAATCTGTTATCAGATCCACCAATAAGTAATTGCATCCTCTAAAAATCAAGAACAAAGGTGGCAGCAAGCCTCGTACCCCCAAGATGTAATTTTTTTCTGTCCCTATGACTGAAGATGAGTTTCATTCTCCCATACTTCTTTCAAGATTCTACAGCCACAACTTCCTGCCTTTTTATGATTTTCATGCTGAAGCTTAAGGAGTAAAGATAAGAGGTATGAGGCAGAGATGAGATGAAAAAGGGGTTCCATGGGAGGAGAAGGGAAAGAGAACCCTCTGGGGCTGAAATATATTCTTGGCTATAGCATTCAGAACAAGTCTTTTACTATTGTACCTCTCGTTAACTACCGATAATTTTCTCTTCTTTTTGTTGTTTGCTATAAGGATCAGCCTTCACACTTCTGATTTCATGAAAGATTGTACTCCCATACAGATGAACACAGTGTCCCCCCTAGAAATTAACTTTCAAGGGAAGTAAGAAAAAAGTCTATAGGCCCTAACAGTTTAATTCAGTATGATCCATCTCTCAGTAGATATAATACAGGGGAGAACTCTCTGAAGATAAAGGGTCTGGTTTGTTTGTTTGTTTTGTTGGCATTTGTTTTTTGGTTCCTTTTTCTTCCAGATTTTTCTTGGATTTTTTTCCCCATCTAAGCCTTATAACTAGAAGTTTCTAAAACATACATACATACACAGTTATACATACACACATACAATATACGTATACATATGGCCAACATTCCTAATACTGCCAAAGATCAAAAACTACTGATGAAGAAAATGGAAGCTATTCAGATCTTCAGAGCAGTGAGATAAAGTTTTCAATATGAATGCCAAGGAGTAATACAACTATAGATTTTACATTAATTTAAAAGAAGAAAGGAGCAAGCATAAAATTATTTGAAAAAGACACTTTATAAATGTCTTTTCCTCTTTAGAATATAACTTCCACCAGGCACATTTACTACATCCTTTACTAGCAACAGTATCAGACAGTTACAAACAACTCCACGCCAAGCTACTGATAGGCTGCTGCTAACAAGATGCTTGATGCATGAAGTTTCTCCCATATGTTGCTAAATTATCTTACAATAAGCATATTCAATTAATGAAATCTAAACCGAGTATTAATCAGTATGGAGTTCAAGTACTGTATTTTAAACTTCTTTTTACAAAGGGATTATAGATCATGAAAATTTTATCTTCCTCCTCCTCTGTTGCCATTCTCATTTTCTCCCTCATGAGCTGTCCAATATCTGGCAGCTCATCCCAGTCTCCTGCCCTGCAGCTCAGACAGCTGCTCTAATTCAAAAGCATAGAGAGAGCCCAACACAATGGCTCCAGGAAAAAAGGGAAGGTCAATGGCTGTGCATAAGACACAATCATCAGCTTTTTGTATGACTTCTTTCCCTGACTTCCATCATTTGGATAAACTGTCATCGCCAATCGGGTACACAAGTCTGAAAGAACATGTATCAGAGATCACTGAATCACAGGCTGGAAAAGACCTTTGAGATCATGAAGTCCAATCATCTACCCAAAAAACACCATGCCTACTAAACCATATCCTGAAGTGCCACATCTACATGTTTTTTAAAGACCTCCAGGGATGGGGACTCCACCACCTCCCTGGGCAGCCTATTCCAATGCCTGACCACTCTTTCAGTAAAGACATTTTTGCTAATATCTAATCTAAACCTCCCCTGATGCAACCTGAGGCTGTTGCCTCTCATCCCTTCGCTAGTTACCTGGGAGAAGAGACGAACACCTGCCTCACTACAACCTCCTTTCATGGAATTGTAGAGAGCAATAATGTCCCCCCTCAGCCTTCTCTTCTCCAGACTAAACAGCCCCAGCTCCCTCAGCCACTCCTCATAAGACTTGTTCTCTAGACCCTTGACCAGCCTCATTGCCCTTCTCTGGAAACGCTCCAGCACCTCTAAGTCCTTCTTGTAGTGAGGGGCCCAAAACTGAACACAGTACTCCAGGTGCGGCCTCACCAGTGCCGAGCACAGGGGCACGATCGCCTCCCTACTCCTGCTGGCCACACTATTCCTGATACAAGGCAGGATGCTGCTGGCCTTCTTGGCCACCTGGGCACACTGCTGGCTCATGTTCAGCAAGATGCCAACCAACACCCCCAGATCCTTTTCTGCCGTGCAGCTTTCCAGCCACTCCTCCCCAAGCCCGTAACGTTGCATGGGGTTGTTGTGACCGAAGTGTGGGACCTGGCACTTAGCCTTGTTGTACCTCGTACAGTTGGCCTCAGCCCATTGATCCAGTATGCCCAAATCCCTCTGCAGAGCCTTCCTACCCTCAAGCATGATGGACACTCCCACCCAGCTTGGTGTCATCTGCAAACTTACTGAGGGAGCACTCAATCTCCTCATCCAGATCATTGATAAAGATGTCAAGCAAGACCGGACTCAAAACTGAGCCCTGGGGGACACCAGTTGTGACCGGCCGCCAGCTGGATTTAACTCCATTCACCACCACTCTCTGGGCTTGGCCATTCAGCCAGTTCTTTATCCAGAAAAGAGTACACCCATCCAAACCATAGGCAGCTAGTTTCTCCAGAGGGATGCTCTGGGGAACAGCGTCAAAGGCCTTACTAAAGTCTAGGTAGACAACATCCACAGCCTTTCCCTCATCCACTAGGTGGGTCACCTGGTCATAGCAGGAGATCAGGTTGGTCAAGCAGGTCCTGCCTTTCATGAACCCATGCTGGATGGGCCTGATCCCCTCATTATCCTTCACATGCCTGGTGAGTGCACTCAAGATGAACCACTTTTTTTTAGCATACAGCACCCGGTATTCCTAGGCTGTCTCCCATCCAAGTACTAACCGGGCCCAACCCTGCTTAAGTTCACAGATCAGATGAGATCAGGCGTTCTCAGGGTGGTATGGCCAGAGGCCATTTGCTGTGTGAGCAGTGGAAAGGGCCAGAAATGTAATCCAACACTGAAATACCAGATCATCAAATAATTTGCTGTGGAGGTCGGTTCTTGCTTCCTCCCTTGTCTCACAGAATGTATAAAGTAATAAGTGAGGAAAAAAAAACCTAAAAATAACATTTTGCCTTTTTAATTCTCATCTAAAATCTCTCTCCCCCCCTCCAACCTTTTCTTAATATATATGCACCTTCAATTACACTGCAACTATTGGCACTTCCTCTATAATCATGATACTCTTACAGTGGTATAAACAGCCCAAATATCAGAGAGCTTCAGGTGATTTTGGTCAAGACCTGCCAAAGAGCATTAAAAGCTGCAATGGAAATTGTGCAGAAACCATATTGCCTATTTGAGATTACACATAGATAGTTTCCAATATACTAATCCATTTGGATTAAAAATCTCTGAGGTAACACTTAAATTATCTGTTTAATAATACAACATTGACAGTCGGGCTTTTGCGACTCATCTGATTATACTGATACTCTGTTGGTACTCCTGAAAAAGATGACACATACTTTTAAGCATCAGTAAAACAAATTAGTCAGTCTTTCTCATCAATAACCTTCAGCTTTTACAAGAGGAATGCCTGCTTACATGAATCAGTATAGACACCAACTCTTTCAGTATGAGACTGATACCCGTAAATGTAAAATTTCCACTTACTAGAGTGATTGTAATTGGAGGAGAGGTCCCCTGTGTGCCTGGTGCCATAATAAAGAATACCTACTAAATAGCCTTCCAACTATAGAGTCTTCAACTCCAGCTTTCCACGGCATCATATACTTTTTATACAAAACAAATTAATTCTCCAGAAGACTCAAGTTTCACCTTGTCTAATTATTGAGAGTTCCTTTTATACCTTTAGAGCTAACATACCAGCTGAAGACATCCATGTCTTACGTGAAAGTGAAGGCTTTAGAATATTAATTACACTGACATCTGAAACGAATGCTGCTTCTAGTAAGCCATCTCTGCACTTACATTTCATCTGTTATCCAAACTTTACTTCATCAGACAGGAGCTGAAAGTGAGTGCACTTAGGAGATATGAATTTATTTACCACTCAAGCTTTCTACTGACATTTTGATCTAAATTTAAACTATCTTCAGTATGGATAAGCAGGACTCATTAGTATTTTTAAAACTTCCTTGTCTAGTTCTGTCATAAGAAATTTCTCAAAAAATCTCACAGTCAAGCCAAACAAGTAAAGATTAGGGGAAGTGAGAATGGTCTCTGTAATATCAAAGGTTTCCCACTGAACAAAAATATATTACTAACTTATCTGTATTTGCATTTAAGGTTGTAAACACAACACCAACAAAAGTTGGTTTCTTCTAGCAACAACCTCTCTAGCCTCTGTTCTTCTGCATATCCTCATAACACATTACAAAGACATGGAAATTTAAAATTAATTTGACTCCTGACTTCCACATGATGACGTGTGTCATCACAACAGTAAAACAGCAGAAAATAGTAGTCACACTACTACTCCCCGGTAACTGATCTGAAATATTTGCAGCTTTTGGAAGTTACCCCTCATAAACATGTGCAATGGCAACTCTAGATAGCCAGCAGCCTTCCCCTTGAAGGCTGTGAGAGTGACTGTCATGACCTTATCTTGATCAAGATACTTCCTGAGTGAGGGCGAGCCAGATCTCTGGCAGTTTCTGCACAGTACATTATCTGAAATAAAACCCTTTCCCTTGCCAGCAGGCACTGTGCTACACTTCTTGCAGCAGTCTTATCTATTCCAGACTATAAGAAGCCTTTTCATGAGTTAGGCAAGGTAGCAACTTGGAAGCTTTCTCAAAAACTTGAACTTGTAAATCCACTAAATAAGGCTTAATAAATGACGTGTCTGATTAAGTCAAAGACTTTGGAAGAAGCTTTCCTGGCTTTTTTGTTAGAGACAGTGGCTTTTCAGTGCCTGGCTACAAAAAAAGTGACAATTTGACTTCAAAATCTAGCACAAGACAAAAGCCTCAAATACATGCTTTTATCTTAAGCACAAACCTCAAATACTTTTTGCCACTGTAGTTGAGTTATTACCTCAAAGATACTCTCAAAAAGTAGAACACAACACTTCATCTTAAAACTGTCACTGAATTCCATGATGTACTCTGAGGACCACTGACCTTTGGCCATCTAACTTTGTAAAACAGTTTTTACTTGCACATTATTGACACGAAAAAGAATGGTAAATCAGGGTCAGGGCCAAGCCTAGGTCTGCATTTCTGTGAGCAAATTATTACAGTTGCTGGCATACTTCCTTTGATAAAAAGCTAAACTACTCTTTTCCAAGTTCAAACCAACCTTTTAGTATACAAGTAATTGGAACTGTAGACTGGTATAAATCAATCATCATAACATCCTCAAGCTATCGTGTTGAGGTAACAAAGTCCATCTGTCTTGTGATCAACATCATGTGACGTAGAGCTTTTTGGACATGAGATGTATAAATACCTACCTCTACAGTACTTGTATAAACCACATCAAATTCGAACAAATTACCACACTTCCCAGTAACTAACCAATTAACTAACATTCTGATCCTCTGACTTTAAAAAAATAATTAAAAAAAAAAGATCTGGAACTGCTCTATTTTGGTTATTATACCATATTTTTAATTGGTATTTTATATAATCTGTATTAGCAAAAATGCAATGATAAGTGATGAAAATATTAATTAAAAAATGAAAATTGAGCTCAGTGAATAAAAATGATTGGTCTTGCACAATATATTGTAAAGGTTTAGTATTCATCAGCCAGATTACAGTCACCAGTGTGCACTGCAATTTTAGCTGATAGTTTTGACTAGGTAGCAAGAATGCACATTTTGAAGGAGACTCAGATGAAATAGGTTGCTCACTGCCAAAGTATTTGTTAGATTTTTTTCAATACGAGAGAGTATGATTTCCAGGACTGCTGCACTCAAACCTATGTACTTGAAATACTGAGAATTTTTTACCTAATTATACAATTAATAATGATATTTCATAGTTTCTATTGGTTAGTGTTGGAAGCTTACTCTATAATACATCACATTTTGCCCAAATTTCTCCATTTCTAATGCTGAACTGCTCTTGAAAATGATCTTTGACTTCTTCCCATTTTTTTTGTGCACTAGGTACTAAAACATATTCTCAAAAGCTATTTAGGAAAGAATTTGTCACTGTGTGGTTATTTGAGAGAGATTTCTTTATTTAAGCACATCTTGACAGATGGTGACTAAGCTGACCTAAGCTAGTTCAGCAGCTGACCAGTTATAGTCTACACAGGAATTAAGTAACTACACAAACAAGCAAAAGACCCTGTGGTGAACTAGCTACGGAAATAAGACAGATGTTTGTGGTTTGCCCAGCAGCAATGGGGAAGAAATAAAGGGAAAAGCTTACTAGTGTCATGTACCCAACTTCCATCAAGCAGGTTCCCCTGTGTTCTGTGCGTTTTCTGTTTGAGCAATGAAACTGATTCCAGCAAAACTATAAGCAGAAAGCATCCTCTGTCCTTTCTGGACTGGACAGACAGGCTTGCAGCTTCTGGCCATCAACCACACTGAAATTCACCTATGTCATCCTGTTTTTTCTGATGCTTTACCAAGGGACTATTGAAAAGCATTCTATAAAACACAAGGTCAGTCTATCATATTCTCATTTCTTTTTCTCTCTCCCTTTGCTTCTGTAAGCCATTACATCTAAATTTGTTCTTTGGGTAAGGCATTCACAGAATCATAGAATGTTAGGGATTGGAAGGGACCTCTGTGGGTCATCTAGTTCAACCCTCCTGCCGAAGCAGGGGCAAATACAGCAGGCTGCACAGAACCTTGTCCAGGCAGGTCTTGAATATCTCCAGAGAAGGAGAATCCATAGCCTCTCTGGACAATCTGTTTCAGTGCTCCGTCACCCTCAGAGGGAAGAAGTTCTTCCTCACGTTCAGATGGAACTTCCCACGATTCAGTTTGTGCCCATTGCCCCTTGTCCTGTCACTGGGCACCACTGAAAAGAGTCTGGCCCCATCCTCCTGACACCCACCCTTCAGATATTTATAAGCATTTAGTAGGTCCCCTCACAGCCTTCTCTTCTTCAGGCTGAACAAGCCCAGCTCCCTCAGCCTCTCCTCATAGGAGAGATGCTCCGGTCCCCTCATCATCCTTGTAGCCCTCCGCTGGACTCTCTCCAGTAGCTCCTCATCTCTCTTGAACTGGGGAGCCCAGAACTGGATGCAGTACTCCAGATGGGGCCTCATTAGGGCAGTGTAGAGGGGAAGGAGAACCTCCCTCGTCCTGCTGGCCACACTCCTCTTAATGCATCCCAGAATGCCATTGGCCTTCTTGGCAGCCAGGGCACACTGCTGGCTCATGGTCAACCTGTCGTCCACCAGGACACCCAGGTCCCTCTCCTCCACAGAGCTGCTCTCCAGCAGGTCCGCCCCAAGCCTGTACTGATGCATG
>Ga0065711_1048401_pt1 | contig 11826 bp, 7 predicted proteins | sample Hoacrofraction12_FD_59098 | JGI IMG/M metagenome (GOLD analysis project Ga0065711, IMG submission 59098) | Hoatzin crop microbial communities from Cojedes, Venezuela - Epithelial fraction 12 v2 (version 2) | ecosystem: Host-associated > Birds > Digestive system > Esophagus > Crop | place... | reverse complement strand
AGGTCGTTGATGAAGAAGTTAAACAAGACTGGGCCCAGTACTGACCCCTGGGGGACACCACTAGTTACAGGCCTCCAACTAGACTCAGTGCCGCTGATGACAATGCTCTGAGTTCTGCCTTTCAGCCAGTTCTCAATTCACTTCATCGACCACTCATCCAGCCCACATTTCCTGAGCTTCCCTAGGAGGATATCATGGGAGACCGTGTCGAAAGCCTTGCTGAAGTCGAGGTAGACAATACCCACCGCTCTCCTCTCATCTACCCAGCCGGTCATGCCATCATAGAAAGCTATCAGATCAAAGGTGAGAACCTTGATTTTTGTTACTGAATGCCAGGACAACAAATCAATGTACCAGTCAAGCATACAACCCTCCCAGGTTTTATGTGAAATCAATTCCAGTTACTCTGAGTAATATTGACTTATGTGAAACTGTCATGAAACCATGTCTGTCACATGTCACCTAAGTGCTCTAGGTGTACAGTTTAGCAGAAGATTGTATTTTGTCTCATTTTTGAATGGGAAGATGAGTGAATTTTTTAACTGAATAAACCACTTCCTTCTCAACTTCACCATCACTATTCCTAAACTCTTAAACCCAAAGAAAGGAGATGAAAACTATGACCATTGTAAGAGACTAAACACAGGTGGATATATGCCCAAAAATTTGATCACAGGTGAATAAGCCAAAATTTGAGGAGTCTGTATGGCTCCAAACACAAATGGTGTACTGGAGAGAAATAAAACAGCAGTGGAGGCAGTGCAACCTGAAAAGCCTTTGGCTTGGATAAAGACTCTTTTCTGGTAAACTATTATTTTATTCAAGAAAAATTGTGAGTAATATTGACTCTGACTTAATATGGGGTAGACATTAATGTATGAATTTCACACAGAAAAAAATCCTGAAGTTTTCAGTCTGAAAACACAATAGAAAAATCTCTCTTTATTTTCTATTTAATTTCAGGGATATGCATAAGGATTCTGAACATCTGACAATAATTTTCTTTTTCTGTCAAGTTAGTTTACATTTGTCCAAATGCTAGTATACATACTAAGGTTGTCTATAAGATGATTTAATGGGTCATTCCATCTTCCTTCAACATAAAAAGGGTTTGGAGGAGTAACAGAAACTGGAGACAGTTACAGAGTCCTATGTGTCAAAATCAGATTAGTAAAAGAAGCCAATCCTGTTTCCACTGAAACCAAACAAAATTACTTTGAATTCATTGTTTGCAAAATCAGAGAATCATGCTTCTGCTTCTGTAATAGTTGCATTTTAGTATCGATCTCTTATGCAAAGTTGTCGATATTTATTCATGTTCTATCCAGTATGCATCAGGCTTACAATACACATGGCGAGTTTATAACATAAGCTAATTTGAGATAAAAATACTAGTTCCGCAGTTAAGTTTTCTCTAGAATAAATGGATATCAGAGAACTCATAAACATGTGGGTTAAATAAACTTCTGCCAAGTCACACAGCCAGTGTTTGTTCACTTTAGTGGCACTTATTTTAAGCAATCATAAGAGAGGGATAAAATGATTCTTCCATACGATGTTGGATGAATCTTATGTAGTCCTAGCAACAGCTGAGAACCCTAACTAAAATTTATTTTCATTAAGTGAAAGTGACTATTCAGACTATTTTCCTCTTCCATTCCTTTCTAGAAAATCTGCATTCTGTTCACATTTGCTAGTTAAACATGCACATTGCTACAGACGACAGTAATTCATGCGAGAAATGAAGCAGTGCAATCGGATGTGGACTGGCGCAGGTAATAGGGCCAAAATGATTGTTGATGGCATGTTAAGCTGGCTCTATCTGCCACTTTTTCCATCTCACTGGAACTTGCTTTGAGTGCTATGAAGGAAAGGAAAGAAAAGCATCATTTTCAGTAAATTTACTGATGGCTATGATCCCTTTCTGAATCCACGCTGGCCAAATCACAGGAGTTCAGTGTTGAACCAGATAGAAAGCTTAGTATATAGGGGCAGGAGGAATTTAAATTTAGCAGCTGCTGTATGCCAAGTATATAGTCATTTTTCTTCAGGGAATTGGTTGAGTCCAGCACATTGGCAATGGGTAAGGGGAAACCTATTTTGCTTCCAGCTGGCCAGTTTACGACTCTATAGCTCAGGGGTTTAAAGTATTATGCTGCCTGATGTGGGACGATTGCCTGATGACCAAGTGTGAAGTTGGGAAATAGAAATTACCTGCTCTGACAGAGCTGTAATATTTGTAGTGAGATTCTGATCTTGTTACTAGTATTATGAAAAACCAGTTAAGTATGTTTATTTTAGTAAAATAACAGGAAGAAAGATGGATAAAAAGCACACCCAAAATAAACTGTATTTTAAAAGGGGAATTCCTTTAAAATTTCTTTTATTTTTTCCCAGAGGGTAAAAAGCAGTGTTTGTTAATCATGCAAACTACCTTCTAACTATACATTTAATTAGTCCAAGTTCAATTTGACTGTATTTCAAAAAAATCATTTAGGTAGTCTAGAGTACTTTTATTCAGCCTCAAAAGTGGAACTATTTGCTACAAGGGCCTATACACCTGTCTGAAAACCTGAATCTAAACCAGATAATCGGCAACAGGCGAGCCCTTTCCCCATTCTCAGCTATAAGAACTTCTAAATTGAAAATCTATGGTGCTTATACGTTCACTACTATAAAACCTCCTGGAAGTTTGAGAAAATGCTTATTCAAAAACAAAGATGAGAAAAGCTAGGAATCTGAGTTTAAACACAGTACTCTAACCATAATACAAGATCAATTTGTTATTTTAATAGCAGAGCATTATTTTATCGAAATTATAAAGCATTAATTTAAATAGTAGTCCTGCCCACCCTCTCAATACCAGCATATGCACATTTCACATTCAAACAAATCTATATTTAAATCTATATAAATAGGCCTGAAACACTGGAATGGGTTGCCTGGAGAGGTGGCAGATGCCCCATGCCTGGAAATGTTCAAGCTTGGGTTGGACGGGGCTCTGAGCAGCCTGATCTAGTGGAAGATGTACCTGCTCATTGCAGGGGAGTCGAACCAGATGACCTTTAAATGTCCCTTCCAACCCAAACCATTCTATGATTCTATTCTATGATCCTATGATTCTACGAAAATAGTTAAAATTTTTTAATGTGCATTGAAGTCTCTAAGCCTGTGTGACCTTGCCAACTAATATACAGTAAACTGTTACTCATTTGTGAAGCTGTTTAATAAGCTAAGAGGTAATGACCACTGGATTGCACACACTTACCATTAATATTGGACATAATTACCATTAATATTCTCAATACATCTCAGAGATCAGGGGAGAATTCACTTTCTCCTTGATCAGGATTAGAGAGGCAGACACAATTAGGATAGCCCTGATATATTGTCAGTCCCACTACTGGTGGTAGTTCGTTAACAATGGACAAAGCACAGCATTCATTATTGTTGATCACCGGGCCATTGTCTCATCTGCAAACACTGTAAGATTCAGTAAGTGTATATTACATACTTAAGTGCTTCATAATCAAGAAAACACAAAAAGTAGCAATGGTCATCTTTTTCTACCGCTTTTTGATGTTGAGTCATACAAGATTCATTCCTCTGTTCCACATAAAATACATGCATAAAACAACTGGAAGAACTTCTGAGATGCTTAAAGGCCTAGATGTTAGCAAGGGGCAGATGACACTTGGGTAGCAATGCGTCCACCAAGGCACATTTACTAAGACATATGTTTAATGCCACAAGCATCACGAGTTTTTTTTGAGAAAAACAGTCATAATATCTAATCATACTTTATAGAGAGTGTGCACATTTTGTCACCCACAGTTCTGTTGTCAAGATGAAAAAATCCTCTTCTGCACATCATATTTCATCAAACTCCCCAGATTTTTGAACTAAAAATAAAAAAGCACCTTGTCTCTGTCCTTTTTAGTTAGAGAGCAGAGATTAAACAAACAAGCACAAAAAGCTTTTTATCTTCAAAACTACAGCTGGACTTCAGAAGAATTACAGTAATGTATTTTACAACCCATCTTTGGTAAGAAACCATGTAGCTGGTAAGAGATTTGTGTGTAGTTTTACTGTAGAGCAGTGCATGAGGAGTGGTGGGCTGCCCTGCCTATTCTGAAAGTTTTCCATCAGACATTTCAAGCTTCTGAATTTCTTTTTTCCATGGAGTCTCAGAAAAAAAAAAAAACTTTGCAGAGATAGCGCACAAAGTGAATTCCCTGGTCTTCTTTTGCAGTTAATTTGTTTCATCCCCCAAAAGAAAGACCCCAATAGAAGGGTATCCATTCATGTGCAAAGCCGAGAAGCTGGGGCAGAACAAGAGCAAAGGTTACCCCTGCACCCTCCCCCAAGCCTATTCAGAGAGAATCCCAATTCTGTTTCTCACCTCTGAAAGTCAGGCATTGTATCTGTGGACAGAGAAAGAGAATGGCCCCGGGACAGCTATTCGAAAATGAGAAATAAAAATGCTCTATGTCTGGACTTTAAATGGAAATGACAGCCTATACCCACAGGTGATGCAACAAACTAACGATACTTTAGAAGAGCCTACACTGGGGGAATAAGCAGTTTTGCAGTGGCAGAAGTATCTGTAAAATACCTGATTTTTTGTAATTACTAAAATGTACTTCGGCCTGATTTAATATTTGTACCAGCTGAACTGAACGTGTGACATTGCACAAATTTAAACTACCTGAGATACGTAGATCCTTGAATTATGAAGTAATTAATGCTTCATTATACCTAGGTCCCTTGTAGTCCCATTTGAACTCTTAGCAAATATCAACCATATCTGGCAAAACACAACACTAAACTTTTAACTTCTGCACTACTCAGGATGAGCATCAACTTGCATAGGAAAGAGGCAAACCTTTAAACCCTTCTTTTAAAGGCAGTAGAAGAAATTCAGCATAGATACACTCTTGCAGGTGGGATATCTCTGTGTTCGTACTCGTTATGTGTGTACATGATCGCCTTTGTAAATACACTGTTAAATCAAGATGGCTGTAGGTACTTACTGTTAGTCTAATTTTATACAGACTGGCAGTACTGGAAGAGTTGTGTTATGTTTATAATTAATTTTATGCAGAAAAGTGTTCATGCAATAATTTATATAGGAGCTTACTCTATTTATTGCCAGATAACCTGTGGATGAAATAGTGTAGATTTACAGATGGCTGCAATTGTGGATGCAATGAGCTAAAAATAAATGTCCAGCATTTTCTGCAAGCCTGTAGATTTCTCTAGCTGTTACTCCTTTTGCTTTGCTTTTTATTTTGGCTGAGAAACCTCTTGATACACTATTAATTACAAAGTTTACAAAAATAATGTATAGACATTATTAGCACTAATTGAGTTTCAGGCATGGTGGGAATACACAGAGTATTTTAAAAACAAACAAAACAAAACAAAACAAAAAAACAAAACAAAACAAAAAAACCCAAACCAAACCCAAACTGAAGTTAGGTGAAGTTAGCCCTTCAGGAACTCAGAAGGTTGCTGTTAGAGTCAGCTTGAATTCATATCAGAGTTTCCAGCGATGATCACATGGAGGATGAGGCCTCTTTTGATCTTGGCTCATCATGTAACTACAAACACAGGAACAAGTTGCTTTTCCCTCCTCCTCAGCTCTCAAACATCTGTGAACAGCCACACACCATCATCTTCAAATCCCTGGATAGTTTTACGGTTATTTCATGTTAGAATGCAAAACTGATAGCATACGCTGTAAACCACAGTATTAAGCATCTTGAAAATTTTTGAGAAAAATTGAATCTTACCCTTTTCCATTATAACTTGCCTATTGATGCAAATAATCACTTAATGGCTATAGCAGAACAGAAATACGCTAAACCCAGTTCATATTTCAGTTCACAGATTGTGCCCAGAATATAGGCCTGTAACTAAGAAATGTAATCTTTTGACTCCTTAGAAACAAAAAGTTGTTTGTGATTTTAATGCACAGCTGAGTTTTCAGCAAAATGTGAAAAAGATATTTTTGGTCCTGGAAAACTTCTGTTGTGACCTTTGATCTTATATTGGAAGTCCTTTATTTCAGTTTTGTCTTTAGACTCTAACCATACCCTTTTAACAAATAATAAACAAAAACATATGCAAGACTGAGTGTATTTCAAGAGTATTCAGTGGAATAAGAGAAGATTCCTATGAAAGGCCTCTATAAATTTCAACCATCGCGGTATTTGCTCTTGCTCTCAGGCTTTGTGTAAGTAGCAGAGGACTTTGAGAGGTTCGTTTGACAAATGGCTGTGGTCATTACTAGGGGAACAGTAACTGTTCTTTTTTGGGACTTCTTTCTATCCCTTTTCTTTTGTGGGAGATCACTGCTCTTACAGCTAATTGCAATGTACCGATGCTCCTGAGTGGCCTCAGTGTGAAATCCAACAACATAGTGGACTCTTGTGGATGCCTGTGAATGCCAGTGGATTGCAGCGGAAATCAGTGGGAAGTGCTTTTAAGTTGAGCCATTTACAATTTGTACTGAAGCAGAAGAAGACTGCTTTTAACATAAAAACAGCTGCTGGATCACACCAAAAGATTCATCTGGCACTGGATTTCATCTCCAAGAGTGGCTATCTGGGGATAACAGGTTAACTGTGCAAAGAACAGGGCAAGCATATACCGCAGAACCCCTTGCTACTCAGCCAGTTCCAGGTCAGGGACCTATACGGAGCTCAGAGCCCTTACTGCTGCACAAACCATCTTCACACAAAACCAGCCAATCCTAAATAAGCTGGAAAAGGGAAATGCTGGACTTTTTAAATGGGCCTTCAAAGCAGAACACTGTCTTCCCTAAACAAGGAGCTTAGTGCTGTGATAACCCTGTAAGAAAAAACAATGAAGTTGCTTCTGAGGTAAGAGGAAAGAAATGTATTTACTAACCACACTCACTTAACACCTCACTGCATTCACAATAAGTCTTTGCATTTTGGAGGGATACCTAAAAGTTAAAAGGGGAGAGGTAAGCGTTGTAGTTTTTTTCCCAATTCTTCTTCAAACCATTGGCTTAACAGCTTTTATTAAAGATAGTTCCATTTATAAACTGTTGCAAGACACTGTCGTAGAAAGAATGCCAGAAAACCATCAAAATTAGACAAAGTTGTAATCTGTGTCCAAAGCAGTATGCACTGTACACTCTAGAGCCTTTAATAAATCTTTTCCAGCTATACAGTCCAGGAATAGGGAAAGGAAAGTCCAATTCTTTCCATTCAAAATAAATCTGTGCTCATTTCACGATCCAATTTTACAATCTCTGACATTAGTGTATGTGTTCATGTTCTTCTGTAAAGCATGCCAAGAAAAGGGGAATCACCAATAGTTCATCAGATGCTAAATGAGGGGTCCATGATGCTTATCAGTGTGACCACTGCCATTGTCCTTCAGTTCAGAAACTAAACAAGTCACTCAGGCACCTGACACCAAGGTGCCTAATTCTGCTGCACTGGGAGCATCATCCCTAGAGCTGAGTGCCAGACTGCAAAGCACTGCAGTGCTCTGCATGGTAATAGCCAAGTCTTCTTGTGAGTCAATTCCAGATTTTTCATTCTAAAATCAAAATAACTGAATTCTTATGTATTTACTAAGATTTTCTGCATAGCTTTTATATGGTTCTGTGTACACCAGTCTTTGAGGAACAGCATTTGCCAAATTTTTCCGTAGAGATTTTCCATACACATTTTCCACATATTGTACAACTTGTCTCAGCTTTGTTCACTGTAAGTCTTACTGATTGTTCAGATCTTATGAACAACTTTATCTGGAAATAGGAAAATAACAACACATGAATACACACAAAAACTATAATACATATAGCTGGAAAATGCTCCCTTTAAGCAAGATAATGCGTCCTGACCTAGTCTTCTTTCTGGTATCTCTCTCTTGACTTGGAAAGCTGAAAATAGACAAAGCAGGAAAAAAATAATCTGTTGTTGAAATAAAACAACTCCCTCACCTGAGTTACCTCTTTTTTTTCTACTTACTACTATTCTTGTGTAGAACTGTATTGTTTTTTCTATACCTTCTACTTTAATCTTAATGAGGATAGGCTCAGTTCCATCTTATTTGCCTGCAAAATTTGAGGCCAACATTCATTCTGCTATAGGGATTCCCTAATCAGTTTGAGTAGTCTAAGATTCCTCATCTCAGGTTTATTAGAGAGATATTTAATCTTACCCCTCCCACTGTCCACCCCTCTGACGTTTTGAGCAAGCTCTGAGCCTTAGTCTCATCACATTCATATTCTCTGATCTTCTCTGCTCTGCCTCATCTGTGTTCCACCGCAGAGGAAACTGGCCAGGACGTGCTGGAGGATGCCAAGCTTATATGAAGTCTTCCAGTTACATTTCCAAATCTCATACTAAAATAATTGGGCTGGCCAGGTTCACAGTGTCTTGCAGAAACAAGGAGGCTTGGGTGATGATAAGCCCCGCATCAGGAAAACACACACAGCTGCTTTCAGGGAGCATCCTAGAAAAGGGTGGTCTGCCATCCTGCCTTTGGTAAGGCTCTTCACATTCAAACGAAGACATTCTTGGCAGTATCTGCATTGCTGGGCAGAAGTAGTCTCAAAGCCATAGCTGAAGCTACAAGCACAGCTGTGAATTTTGTTTTAGAGGGCCATCAAGGACAGCTCAACTCAAAAGGGGTGCATTTTCCAACTGAAAGTACACTTTGATATACGTTTTCTCTCTGAAATACAGTGTGCCAGGCACAATAGCTTCTCTTGGCAAGTGGCTGGCATTAGGCTGAACACACGGCCCAGGGCCATTTCTAGAGATGTTTTTAGATCTCTTCCTGCAAGGGGAGGTGAGGTTTGTAAGAAATCTGAATTCAGGCTGTTTACAAGGAAACATCTCAACAGCACCATTACCTTCCAGCACCTCTAAAACCTTTTAGTTCAGAAGACTGAAAATCAAGCCCTTATGCACATCAGGAGCTTTCTCCTTACAGACACAGATAAAGCACAGAACATAGAGTACACACAAATGCAAGGTTATTGTGTATTATTTTTTTCAACTGTTTTATCAACCAAAGTATTTCAGCAAGTGTATCTACATTATTTATAACATCATTTTATATATAATTTTTTAAAAACTGCTGGGATATTTCTAAATGTGATAGGTTATTATCCTCAGGTCTTCACTGACCAGGTAAAAATACATTCTGGAAAACTCCCATATTTCCAAGCAGGTCCATCCAAATGTGCAGGCAACAAGAATCTCATCTTACAGACATGCACTGCCCACCGAAGACTTGTGGGTCTTCTCTTCTATATTTATTTCAGTTAGAAGCAAGATTCCTGGAATCAACCCCAAATACCTCTGAATATATCTAGCAATGTTAAACTTAAGTTTAACATAAATATTTACTTAAACAAAAAAGTGTGCTTGCCAATCTTATCAGTTGTTGACTGACATACTGCAGGATTCAAAGGCTTAAAGTAAAAAGTGCTTTAGCTAACTACTTCCTTGGTCAGCAAAGACTAACAAACTGGTTAAGGCACGGAGTAATAAGCTCTGTGCTCAATAAGCGTGTAATCCTGTCCAGAGCTTGAGACACAGTTGCCCAAAAGGTTTACACATATTATCAGGATTCACAGTAGAATTCCTATTCCTTCTACAAAGACTTCTACTTGCAGCAAAGAAAAATTTATGCTGAGAACATCCATACTACTTTCCGTGCAAGTTTCTTTTCTAAGAAGTTGCAGATTTTCAAAAATGCAATTAGATACGATTTGGGCTGATGAAACAAATACAAAAGTCAACAAAAAAGCTCACTAGTTTTATCTCAGTGAGGTTCACTCTGAAAAATGATTTTATGCAATAAAGCAAAACAGGTAAGTCAAACTGTATTGGGAATGCTGTCAGAAATTCTAATCACAGATGGTCAGGAATTTTTTGACTGGAGCCAAAGCTTTTCCTGGTAATATACCACTTTTGACAAAATTGCGATTGGAAACATTTTCTCAGGTCCAGCAGTGGGTGTGGGCAAGAAAATGGAGTTGTCTGGGACTGGGAATAAATAACTTGCTGGTCTGAGCAAGCAGCTGGGCTTTGCACAGCCCAGTATATCTTTGCTTTGTTTTGCTTGGTTTAGAGCACGGAGTTGGACCCATGTGAGGAACCTAACCAGACAGTGATAAGCTCTCTTTCTTTTTAGCTTGATGAGTATTTAATCAGCTATACGCAGTGGGGCAGCTCCAGCTGCGGAGGCCAGTCTTCCACACCAGAATAGTCCGCAGCCTAGCTGTCAGACAGCAACATGAGGATTCCCGAGTCCGATTCAGACAGGGTCTGATTTGAAGACAGGTCTCCCAAATCCCACGAGGATACCATAAGCATGAGGCAATTGGCTGCGATATGTGCCCGTCTGTTCAAAAGGTTATTTCTGGTCCTGATGCAGAATGAGGGAAAAAAACTCTCTCTTCACAACCTGTCCTTTCAAAAGGATAGACTCTCCCAGTTTGTGCTGGATAGGGGACTCCACCGAGTCTGCAGGGAGGGCTGAGCAGAACCTGTCGCAATGCCTGTCCACAGAGACGAGTGACGTGGCTAAGGCACACCTGGCCGCACCTGCCGCAGAGCCCGCCTGGCGAGTGTGGTTTATTCGCATGATCCTCTCGCACGTTAACTCGCTACTGAAGCAGAAACTTGGGAATATTAACAAAACCCACTCGTCCCAACATTAGAAATGCCTGTTTTAATTAAGTAGGCACACCCAGACGTACCGACCAGAGCAGCGATTATCCACGCACGTATGCGAGGAAGAGGAGGACAGGAGGAGCTCGCTCCCTCCCTCCCTCTGCGCTGGCCGACGCGGGATGGCGCCCTCGGAATGAGCAATTAACCCGGGGTGGAGCAGGTGGACAACCCATGTCCAGAATAAAGCGTCTCACTCTCGGAATGGCTGTATTCCTAAGGAGTGTTGGTTTTACAGCTCCGGTTTGTGATGTGCCGATGTATTTTGCTGCTCCCTGCGCCGCGGTAATGTCAATTTGCCTGACGACTGTGAAAGGATCTCACAAATCAGTGTTCGTCGTCTTTGGTGTGAAGCTTCACTGCCAACGATGAACGCAACTAACTTTTCAGAGGGTTGTGCTTTACTTTGCCAGAGCAGCTGCAGAAATAAATTTCACGAAGTTATAGGCAGAGCCTAACCGCGCTGCAGCAGTGCTGCGTGCCCAAAGACAAGCGCACAGCGTTGGTGCGAACGGGTGGCTGCCAGCCATCCCCAGGGCACGCAGCCGGCCCTCGGCGACCGCGAGGGACCCTCCGCCGACCGTCGGCTCTGCAGCCGGGTCCTGCTCCCTCGGTCCTCCGAGCAGCTGCGCTCTCGGACCTTCCCCTGCCAATGGTTTCTGCAGGCCGGCCAGCTGTGATGGACTCGCCAGCAGCAGTACCCCTGCCACCCCCGGCTTGGGGGGACACCGCGCACCCGCGCCATTTGGGAAATGCCGTTAGCAGAAGCTTGAAACCTTAGAACCTAGATTCGGGAAGGATTTTGTTCTCCCCCCTCTTTTCCCCCCGTTTTTGGCTATCGGAAATTAACTCGGCAGTTAGGGGCGCAAGTCTCGGGTTCCATCCCCCCAAGCGATCCCGCAGACCGCCGGCCACCCTCCGCCGTGCCCCGCCGCCCGGTTCCCCGCCCCGAATGAAAGCGAAAGCGCTGCGCGGGCTGGGCCCAGGCGGGACCCCGGCTCCCCCGCCGCGGTCCCCGGACAGCGGCAAACGCCGTTATTTTCAAACCATCCCCGCCCCCCCCTTTCCACCGCCGCCGCCGGTTCTCGTTACCCCG
>Ga0065711_1048400_pt1 | contig 11826 bp, 5 predicted proteins | sample Hoacrofraction12_FD_59098 | JGI IMG/M metagenome (GOLD analysis project Ga0065711, IMG submission 59098) | Hoatzin crop microbial communities from Cojedes, Venezuela - Epithelial fraction 12 v2 (version 2) | ecosystem: Host-associated > Birds > Digestive system > Esophagus > Crop | place... | reverse complement strand
GAAGAACTTCTTCCCTCTGAGGGTGACGGAGCACTGGAACAGGCTGCCCAGGGAGGTTGTGGAGTCTCCTTCTCTGGAGATATTCAAGACCCGCCTGGACAAGGTCTTCTACAGCCTACTGTAGGTGACCGTGCTTCGGCAGGAGGTTTGGACTAGATGACCCACAGAGGTCCCTTCCAACCCCTACCATTCTGTGATTCTGTGATTCTGTGATTCAGAATCCTATACTCAACATTTAGACTTGTCCTCTTAGCATGTTTTTATTGGTAAAAACTCCTAACCTGTCACATAACTTTATTCTAGACACATCTAAAACTGTCTCAAAGTCCTGACCAAAGTTCCCACATAGGTCAGTGTGGAAAAGCTGTCCCTTCCTCCCCCCAATTCACCTATTCCTGAGTTACTACGTGGCTTTCTGCTGATGGGAATTTTGTACCAAAATCTCCTTCTTTGCAATGGTGCTCAGGCATGAGATAATGAATGTCTTTCCTCTGGTTAGTGGATTTTTCAAAATATTTGAAACATTCTGAAGTATTAGAAGGAAAAATGTTCAACAATTTTTTCTGTGAAACCCCTGTCTTATGGAACTCTATAGTGTGCTGTGGAGACTACGCATACACATATATTTAAACATACATGTATAATACAAAATGTCTACATAGACTCTACACCTATAGTCCCAGTCATGTGACTGGGGTACAAGTGATGCAATTTCAAGCGATGCTGGGCAGGGAGGGGATCCAGCTCATGCGCTCCAGCAAATAGTCTGCTAAAAGGCAGCTACTAGGCTGCGGCAGGGCTGGTGTGCAGAAAGGCCTGGCTAAATTGGACATATTTTTTAGAAGCTTCATGTAGTTGAGAGAGCTGAACCCTTCTCCATCAACTAGGCCCATCTATACATAAGTTAATAAAAAACACTGATGAGCATATCAAATGCATGCAACACATATAGCATCAGCTGCATGCTTTGCTAGTGACATTTTGACGTTCATTTTCTCAGCTTCTACTATAAAACTGCCTCTTTCTGGGCAAGAAGACAACACTGAAAATCACTGTGGTTACTACCAGTAACAAAGTCAGCAAGAAAGTTAAAATCTCCTTTGTGTCACAATGACCTGATGAACACAAGTCTGTTGGCACAAGGGCAAAACAGACATAGGCAAGGCATCCTGGCATCCCTGCGCTGTGTCTGAGTGTCAGCAGTCCTCAGAAAGACAAAGCCCAAAAGCGCTTCCCCAGACTGGTTCTCTAACATTCAAAATACCAGCTCTTCAGCAGATCCATTTTGGCCGAGGTGTTTGTCAATCTGCCAGGAGAGAGCTGCTTCTGAAGCAAAGCAGCTGAGCTGCAGAAGTCAGCTAGCAGAGGAAGACATTGGAAGAGAAAAATGCATCCTGGCCCAGAACAATTTATATTCTGAAGAAATCTTTCAGATTAGATGAAGAATCACCAGCGAGGAATTTAAACAAATAGCAATAGGCAATTAGACATGCATGGGACACAGTGATGGTCAAATGTATCCTAAGAATATTTTCATTCAGCCAAGCAACAAAACCTTTCAGTGGCACCTGCCGAATACAGTTGCTTTTGCTGTTCCGCTCAGTGAATTATGAAGCTGCTCAGGAGAGGCTGGAGCATTGCTACCCATCGGGTTCCTTGGGCTGGCAAATGCACCTCATGGATAAATGCTTTTTTGGCATCAAATATGTCTTACTCTCATTTAACTAAGCCTTCCGCACCTAAAGACTATCTGCAAAGAAAAAGGTGAAAAACCTTTTTTTCATATTCTTTAGACAAATGACAAAACTAATGGTCTTCAATTAGCAGTTACACATTATCTGTCTTAGAATTAGAAAGTCTATCTTCATCCAGGGGACAGATGGCCCCAGAGGGTCCTAAGTGTCTGTCCTAGGAGGTATTTCAAGGATGTTAGACAAACAAACTCAGAACTGATAGAGGTGGACCTAACTGTTTTCTTATAGATAGCATTGTAATAATAAATAATTGCATGTTAACAATATCCCATTTTCAATGGGGGAACTCCCCTCCAAGCCTCAAACACTTACTTGACTTTTGGAGGGTTGTTTTTTGTTTCTCCTGGTAGAAAACCATTCATAATATTGCCCATCAAAATAGACTTCACCCCTACCACTATTTTTCCATAACGTTACTCGTAGTTCTAATTTGAAACACAGAATAATTGCATATGTGGATGCAGTTTCAAAGTAACAGCCAAAGATGATTGTTCCATTTCTGAATTGAAAACCACTCTGCTTCACACAGAATTTTGTATGTTTCTCTACTGTGTTCAGACATAGTTCTGAGGTTCTTCCCTACTGTGAGACATCAGTGACTTTCACAAATGGGCCCTGAGCATGAATGAATTTTGTAATGCCAAAACAAAAAAAAGCACCAAACATTTTTGCTGATATGGATTTTAGGATCATAGGTAGGGGATGGCTTGTGTTCAGACTGTGTGGCAGAGACATACAGAATTGGCATGAAGTCTTTTATATGTTACAGCAATAGTGAAAGCCTAGCTTTTTGAAAGTATTTTGGTCCCATGAATTTCCCAAATTCATCTAAGGAGGGGGTCAAGCTTAGAAAATTGTCCCACTGGCTCTGGTAGAAAGTATCTCACATTTTCACAATGCCATGTGTCACAGCACAAAAGAGGTTATCAACATTATGTCAGAGTAATACTCTCCAAAGCAAGACTCCGATTCTTAACGGTGCAGGAGCAAGGCAGTGAATACTTCTGCAAGTCTGATCTTAAAATACCACCCATCCCCACCCCCAATAATCTGCCATAGCAGGATGGATTAATAATTGATCCGTACCTCTATTGTGCCTATAGGCCTTGCCCACTGCCCCCAGATAGCCACTTTTTTTCTCTTCAAAGCCCAAACCCTTTCCTGTCATGAAAGCCTTGAAAAATTCCCACTGGTTCATGCTGGAAAGCCTCTGCCCTCTTACCTGCCTCGGGCTGATTTAACTGGGTACATTCAGTAGAATGACTGACTAAAAGTGCTGTTTTGTCCTTTGCTGGCAAGATCTACAGCAGTGTAAATCCTGGTTAATCTCCACCAGATTTCTTTGGGTTTGGAACCTGTCTCCACCATTGGTGTGTTAGCTGTGAGTGATCCAGAATAGACAAGGACAAAGAGCAATTTTTCTGCACATTTCTAGTTTTTCAAAACCAGGCTGTGTTGGATGTAGCACCTTGGAAAATGTATCTGAAATCAACAGAGATTTGCTATTTTTATTGCACTTGAGAAAACACAGCTCGTTGGTTTCCTTGGGAAATGTATTTGTTTGAGTAAATAGCAAAGCCAAGTTTCAGTGTGGTCATCTTAGAAGCAGCTGAAATATTAAACCCTAATTTCCAAGATGGAAACTACAATAAGCAAAATACAATATTACAATTGGTACTAAGAAGAAACTGGGATTAAAGAGGAGCCATGGTGGACTACGGTGGTACAATACAGGTGTTCTAGTTGCATTTTTGCACAGAACTCAGCATTCAAAATTCATATCAGAATCACACTTTGGACATCTTCTCTTACAGCATAATTTTGCCTTTCTTCATCTCTATCTTTCAGAAAGCTGTCATTGTATCCCTAATTCTTTGCTACAACTGACTCTGTCAAAACGTGTTTTGAAAGTGTCAGGATTTCCAGGGACCACGCACACTTCTTGGGCTCCTGGCCAATGGCACGTTCTTACTAGCTTCAATTTTTTTTTTTTTTGTGACACTGAAAGAAGGCATTGATAGTGGAGGAGCCTTGTCTTCCTGTTGAGTGGGTCCTGGTTTCAGGTTCTCACAGCCCTCAGAGGAAGGGGGCAGGGGGGAGGGGGTGGTTATTCCTTCCCTGGTGATGGTTGTGATCTTCTACAGCCATGGGGCAAAATGAGAAAGGCAAAACAGTTCCCTTACAGCCCAAACAGCACAGATTAGAGTGACTATGCGAAACAAACAAAAAAAAATGCTGGTCATGTATGTTAAACTCTCGCGAGCTACAAGGAGTTTCCTCTGCTACTGGTTAGTGCTGCAGATCGGAGAGTGACATGAGCACACCTTCTTCTCTCTGGAGGTGGCATTCGCTCTAAATACCGCACCACAAAGCAAGAAAGAAACTCTAGTACAAAAAACTTTTAGCTTTTTTAGCCCTAAAATGTGTGCTGTGGGGCAGCGTAGTGTATGTTATGAGGTTACTTTCTTTCTTAGGCTTGGCAGGGACTCACAAAACGAGCACCAACACCACTTTACTGTGTGAGGAACAGCCCATGCAGAAGTCATGAGCAATCTGCCTGAAGCTGAGAAAATCTCACAAAGCTAGTCAGATACAGAGGGGTTTGGAGGGTCATAATTTTTCTGACATTCTGACTGCAACAGGACACACGGGAGTTAACACATCTGAATTTATTTACCTTTAAAAACATGTGGGCTCCAAATGGAGCCTGTTTCCTATTCAAAAAGCCATGTCTGAGAGCTTTCAAATCCCACTAGCATCACTGCTGTCCAGAGACAATCTGGCTGCATGAAAATGGTGTTGACAATCTTGTGTTGATCTGATTTATTTCGTCTGAGTTAGAAATGTCTCTGAAGAATCTAGAAAACCCTTCTATGCATCCAAACCTCTTTAGCAGAGTTATTCATGTTGCCACTCAACTGCTTGGTTTCTAATCTCTCTACTGGTGGCCAGTAAGAACAGAAAATTATGAAATTTGGTGTTCTCGTCTCAGACGTGAGGATCACAGCACTTCACTGCTCATAGCTATCCTCCTCTTTCTCTCTAAACTATGATTAAGACAATCATAGTCTATATTATGATTATTTCTTATTTAAGTGTTTTGTTTGCCAGAAGATCCTACGCAATGGCTAGGAGTGCTGTCACCTGGATGCAGCAAGGCAAAGCCAACAGGAGACCCTGGTCTGTGAAAGGCTCAGGAGTCTGCCCACAGAGACTCTGTTTTCACTCACTGCACTCCACAGCAGGACTGAATTTACACAAGGCAGGTGCGTGCAGGGCTGACGCCTGGGCATAGAGCGCTTCGTACTTTGAGGAAGGAGCACTGGGAATTCAGTCTGCAAAGTGCAGGAGCAATACAAGTGAAAATATCTGATATGTTTTCTTACAAGTGCATGTATGTTTACAGATAGATGTGTGTGTATGCTATTCTCTACATACACCCAAATAAGCATGATAATATGGTAACACATGCCAGGGACCTGCCTTGTCTGGAGCAGCCAAAGCGACCAGGAGTTTGGCTGCTGTGGAGCCAAGTACCCTCTGAATGATTCAAGAGATTTGGGCTGACTAAAATTATATTTTGACATAATGAAGCTATTTTTCACTAGAAATAACTATCTTACATGGGGTTTTTTGTTTTGTTGGGGGCTGTTCTTAATTCTCTTGCACCTTGGCTTCAAGGAGCTCTGCACCTCTGCAGTGGAAAGGCAGAGAGCCTTGCTCGCAGCCGCTGTCCACCCCACCCAGCCGCTGGGTATTTTTCCACCTGACACGATTTGTTTTATGAAAGTGCCAGCAGAGATTAACACTTCATTAACAAATTCCACTTCTTCTTTAAGGAAACATTTTTATTATTATTTTCTAAGATCTCTCACTTACTAATTTATTCCTCTGTCATTTTTTTTTTTCACAGTGAGTCAGCCAGAAGACTATAGTCTTTAATGAATTAAACAGTGTCATATCTTTGTCTTACAGCTCCAGGTATATTGGCTATCTAATTCTGATGTGCGTTAATCTGTTCCACTCTCCTTTTAGGCCAGACTCCTTATCTAGGAAGCACAGCATTTTCTACTAACCAGACTAATGGTAATTTATGAAAGTACCTGAAGTGCTTCTCTCTTCCCCTTCCCAGCTCAATAGCCATTTCTACATGCCCAGGTTGAATTGTAGCCTTTTGATTCTTTTCTCTAAAGAGAATAAATAAATAGACAAATTGCACACTCCAAAAATATTCTGTTTTTTTGCTTCATCTACCTCAGCAGATTTGGTTGAGGAGGGCACAGTGAGGAGATGGTAGACTGCAATGTGGGAAAGGAGGGGGGAAAGGAAGACCCTGGCATTGGCTTGGCTTCCAGAGAAAATGCCATGTGGAACCACTTATTGTACTTAATTTCCTTCATCCTGAAGGATGAATTGGTGAACAACTCTCATCAGTTCTGCTCAGGAACAGAAAAACCCACTTCATGCCAGTAGAGCCAAGGGGGATGGCAGCAATAGGAGGACTAATATCACCCATGAAAGAGAGATGGGCTGGCAGAAGATGAGTGTGGAGAAAGATGCAAGGTAAATTGAAACCTCTGTTTCTGTTGAGGTGCTTTGTTTGGTGTTTAATTCTCAAGCTCAGCTTTTGAAGATATTTTATGCCCTAATCATGTAGGTTACACAGAGAAGGGGGGGTTCACAGGCCCTCAGCACTGAAAAGCCATATAGCAAAGAGGAAAGGATCACCTGTTACGTGACTGTCTGGAAGTTATGGTTGTAAATATAGCAGTGAGGACTTGGAAAGACATTTTTCTCTCTGAAAATAGAATATGAGCTTCCTGTCATTTCTCAAAGCCTCTTTTATTGTTTTTTCATCCAGTTGAAGACCCCAAAGAACCACTCATTCTTAGTTTTCCACTAAGACAAAGTCTGGACACTGTCTAGGTTGATGTCTAACATAGATGTTCTACAGTTTATTGCAAAAGGCCTCAGTTTCCTGAATTTCGTTATGACATGGAAACTTCAGTCATTGTACTAATTACAAATCTTTTGGCTATGTCTTCAGATTTATGGTTCCAAACAACCTTTCCAAAATAGGACTCACAAATGAAAAACTATTGGTTTCTATAACATTGATGCACAGGAATTTTACATCACTGCAGTTGATGCTTGAAACAGTCAGGATCTATCAGGACTGAAAGGCTACGACTCAGTCTGATAGATTGACCCTCTTAATTATCCACTTCATTAATTGGCTGTCTGCAGTTTGCTACTGTCTCCATTTTCAGGAGTTTCAATATTAAATTCTAGGCAGATCCAAACCCCACTCTGAGGTTAACTGAAACATGTGTCCCTGTAACATCCATATTATAAATTCACTGTAGATTCAGAACAGACTGATAGGACCAAAATTAGTTCATCTGCCAAGCACTGAAATCAAGCAGATTGCTGAAAGGGTGCTAACAATTATTATTATTCCCATGTTACCTTCCCGTTCTTCTGCCAGATGTTGCTGCCCCCACAGCTGATACAGCAGTATACCCTTTTCCCAGTCAGAATTCAATCAAACCACTATGAATTTCAGGTCTCAGGCTAAGCTGCAAGCATTTTTGCTGGCTCTGATTTAGGGACAGCACTCTTCAGACACCACAGTGATGGTCAATATTTTAAGTGATGCTGAGGATAAACAAGTATTCTATGAATTTTCTTCAAATGAGGTTGAAGGAAACTGATTCTGTGTATACTTTTGCTTTTCCTTGAGTCATTTTGCCAGATGTACCAATAACTTAGAATAAAATAGGTAATTTTAGAAGCAAAAGTCACTATACTTTGCTATAAAATTACATTTAAAATGTTAAGACAATATCATATTCTATCAACATATTTTCAATCAATTTACCAAACTGGAAAACTCCTACTCCGATACCAGAAGGCTAATACAATTACTTTGGTTATGTGCTCCAAATCTCTGTACTTGCAATGGGAAAAAAAAATCTCATCATTTCCTACAAATAAAGAGTAGCAACTGCATTTATTCAGAAATCTTGTAAATGAAGTCAATAAACAGTATTTTATCTCTAGTTATGAAACGCACAATATCAACCACAAAAAGGTGCTTATCATGAAAATAAACAACATATGAAAATTCTTGTATGATCGTCTTGTGTAAATGAAAAAAATATGTGTGTAGGCCTTATAAAGGAAAGAACAATAGGTATTTCTTTTCCAGAACTTATTTGCAACTTTGGATTACTGCAATTAGGATTCCCGGTCTTGGATTTACCTTAAAGGAGTTATGGTTTTCATAAGTCATATCCTCAGCTGAGTCTGGGTTGGGTACATCTGCTCTGAAAGGTGTCTCAAGGAAGCTGTAATATAATATGACATGACATGATATGATACGATAATATTGTAATATAATGTAATACAATACAATGCAATTAATGTATTATGTCACTATAGTATATATTAATATATTATTATATGTTTTAATAACATAATATATAATATAACTTTGGATATAAGTTTTGCAAACAGAGTGGAAACAACTCCCATCAAATTCCAGCAAGAATCTCTGGTTGGCGAAGGATACCCAATGTGAGAGCTAGGGTAAGGTAAAGACAACTGTAGAGTAATTCACCAGCCATGCTACCAAGAGAGGAATCGTGGCTGCAATTAGTTGAGAATCGGAATTTCCACCAGAAGCTCTTAAACTAGGCAAAACAGAGCAGCGCCGCATTCCCCCAAGCCCCGCTCCCCAAGCAGCCCGCACAGCGAGCTGGCAACAGTCGCAGCAGCTCTCAGCTTGAATCCTTCCTTTGCCACGTGCAGGGCAAACCTCTCCGTGAGCAATAACCGGGCTGTTCCGGAGCAGGTGGGAATAAGCTCCGGCACTTCTGTTTGGTTGCTGAACCCTGAGGGCTTTGCTGCCTTATATAAGGCTTCTGGCTGCCATCAGGGAAAAGCACCAGTGACACAAATGAGATTGGAGGAGAAAAAAACCCTGTATTGCAGTTTTTGTGAAGAAATAAAAACACACATAATAATTCAAGTCTTTTATTTCATGGGCACAGCCTCAAAGCGGCAAGTCAGCAGAACAGGAAGCAGACGTGTTATAAAAAGATCTGGGATAAATTCCTCATAGAAAAGAAATCCACTTCAAACACGTGAAGAGGAGCATTGCATCCAAGCCACCTTCCCTTTGCCTGTTCCCACCGGGGCCTTTGGAGATGAGTTTCCTCGCCTGGAGTCCTGTTCCCAGCGAGCTGACAAGGACACTGTAAGTGCGTATTCTACATGCTGGAGATGGTTAGATTAGGATTCTCACGCTACAGCTGTACTGCGGCATGCTGAGAACAGTTATGGGAAAAAAAAGAGGCTTGGATAGCAGCACTGCAAATGAGATGAACGTCACATCTCACAGGAACTCAGAGCTTCACTAAAACGAAGCAGAGCGAGCAGATTCCTGACTCGTTTGAATGTATGTTAGCGCAGGGAGCACCATTAGCTGGATGATGCTGGTCTAGCGGAAGCTGTCCCCACCCATGGCATGGGATTGGAACTAGATGGTCTTTAAGGTCCCTTCCAACCCAAACCATTCTATGATTTAGTGATAGATGGACTAACGTACACCACCTAATGCAATACAGCACAGACAACTGGCAGCGGATAGTTCAGAGCTGGGTGCGGAGCTGGAAACACATTCTGTCAACTCATCAAAACTGCTTTCTGGTAACACAGGTAACTCAAATCAGCTCAAACAAGAGTTAAGGTTGTGATTCATGAACAAGACCACTTGTCTTTGAATGACAGCCATTGTTCCTGTCCTTGCTGACCCACACACAAGTGTTTAGTGCCAGTGGATCCCTGCAGCAAAAGTGAGAGTCTCTAAAAATCAGCAGGACAGATAGGAAGGGACAGGAAAAGCAAGGTAAGCTATCTTTGCTCAGACTCAGAGCCCTGACTCCTGCAGTGGAGCCGCACTGTGCCACATAGGCTTGTGAAACAGCCAGCAGTGGCCTCCAGCCCTTGGCTCCACTCACCTACAGCCTACAGAGGTTTGGCAGCTGATGCTGAGATGGGCAGGGAGGCAGAACCTGGCAACATCTCCCTTGGCCCCATTATCTCCTGCTTCGGAGATGAGGTTGACAGGAGCGAAGGAAATGGTTTGGTCTTATACCCTGTGAACTGCGAAGCTGCCTGGAGTGAGGAGGTTCCCACTGGCGAGTTAGTGAGGTCCAGAAGCCCATTATGCCACATTTGCGTTCAGCACCAAATATTAGCATTAGTCCTAGAAAGAATAATGGTAATGAGAGTTCTCTAACTGCTTCGCTGCAGGTCTTGCTTTGCCTTTCCGTTCCCAGAGCGGTGACTGCAACTGAAACCCAGGCACCACGAGGGTCACACGAGCAGTGTGGTCCCTGGTCCAGCTGCTTCTGTGGCAGCATCCCCTACTGTCTTGTTCTCACCTGTGATCTGCTTGCAGATAATAGGGCAGTTTTCACCCTCAGTTATAGTTGGGACCACAGGTTTTCCTATAAGCAATGAGGTGGGGGAGCAGGGGCATCAGAGTGGGGTTAGATGGAGGAAGCCAGTGAAAGGGAATAAAATTCCTTTTTATTTCAACTTCATATTCAATTGCCCATTTCATTCCTATTACTTTATAGCTTACACCAGAGGATAACATACCTTCTGGTGCCAATGTGAGAAGCACACCACACCGGGACAAACAGCCTTCATAACTATTCAGTAGCCAACAGGATAATGAAAAACAGAAGGGCATTTGAAGGACAAGTTATGGTTTTCCCTGAAGCTTTGCAAATTTTATATGCTTCACAAAAGTTACCGAGAATAGGGAAAGTTTCCTGGGTTTGGATCATTTATAGATAAACTAGATGACAAGGTGTAGGAAAAAAGTTTCAGTTTTCTGACTCCGCAGTCAGCCAAGTGGGCAGACCCTTAGAACCGAAACGCTCTGCAAGTGCAGAACTACATTGTTTTTGGATCTAATACATCCGTAGGCAAAACTCAGCTCTGCATTTTTCCACTGCCTTCAAAGAACATATTGACAAGCAGAATGTGGCAATTTTAATTAATGGGGGGAAGAGAAAAAGCTGTCGATTTTGTCTCCTGGAAGTTTTCACTAATGTCTCTGTTAATGACTCTGTTAGTGTCTCAGTCAGTGAAAACTATTATTTCAGACAGTGGTGCAAAGGCCTGGTATGTTTGCCAGCTCTGATGAAGATTGATGCCTTTAACAACAAACAGCACAAGTGGACACCTTCCAGCTTCCCGAGCTGTTTAAACCCCGGGAAGGCTCTTCCCTTGGTGCAGCAAGACTGTAAGGAAAAATGACAGAGCTACAACCTTCAAGCTAAGTAACACATATTTGATTTACCTAAAGAAAACACAGCTGATGAAAAAGCCTCCAATAATCTGAATTTCTCCCTTTGAACAGCCACCCCATTGAATTCTTTGTTCAATATGCCTGAAGTCACAGGTTTGAAAACTAATCTGGTCGTAGAAAGAAGGTACTCTTTTAAAAGTAATTAAAATAAAATAGTTTTGTTCAGACAAACAATGTAGTGGCCTTTAAACACTCGATTTTTTTTCTCCTGTTTGAGGTTTTTAGCTAAGCACTTTCCCAAGCATTTCACTGAAGTGAGGCCCTAATTATTTTTTTTCAAAATCCTATGGTGGTACTGTAAAATGTACTAACTTTCCCTGCCTAGAGGCAAATGAAAGAAAAGGATATCATTCATGTCCTGAAGTCTTCACTTCACCCAAGGAGGGACCAAGTTCTCCCTGACATCAGCAGTGACGTTAAATTGAGGACATACATAGCAGAACTTCTAAGGTCTCAGCTGTTGCAGGCTTGTGTAGCCTTTGGGCGCGGGCTGTAGTACTTATGGTTCATGCAAAATGTTCCCTGAAATTAACAGAAAAAAGACTTGAGAAACAGGCAGAGGAATTTGGGCACAAACTGAGGCACAGGAAGTTCCATCTGAACATGAGGAAGAACTTCTTCCCTCTGAGGGTGACGGAGCACTGGAACAGGCTGCCCAGGGAGGTTGTGGAGTCTCCTTCTCTG
>Ga0065711_1048399_pt1 | contig 11827 bp, 6 predicted proteins | sample Hoacrofraction12_FD_59098 | JGI IMG/M metagenome (GOLD analysis project Ga0065711, IMG submission 59098) | Hoatzin crop microbial communities from Cojedes, Venezuela - Epithelial fraction 12 v2 (version 2) | ecosystem: Host-associated > Birds > Digestive system > Esophagus > Crop | place... | reverse complement strand
CGCATCCCTGCATGCTCTCACCACATTCCTGTACTCTTCCCAAGTGGCCTGCCCCTCTTTCCACATTCCATGGACCTTTCTCTTCCACCTGATCTCCGCTAGAAGCTCCTTGTTTAACCATGCAGTCTCCTGCCTCCTTTGCTCGATTTCTTTCTCAGGGGGATGCACTGCTCCTGAGCATGGAGGAAGTGACATTTGAAGAGCGACCAGCAGTCTTGGACTCCCCTGCCTTCGAGAGCCCTTGCCCACGGGATTTCTGCCAGTAGCTCCTTGAAGAGGCCAAAGTCAGCCCTCCTGAGGTCCAAGGTTTTGATCCTGCTTATCGCCCTGCTTCCTACACGCAGGATCCTGAACTCGACCATTTCATGGTCACTGCAGCCGAGTCTACCTCCGACCTTTTACTTATTAACAATGTAGAAGACTTAACATTCCTACACGCCTAATCTGCTTGAAAATGTTAGGTTTAAGCAAAAAAATGTGCTTATTCATGTAGCTGGAACATAAGAAGAGTATTTGAAATACAAGACTAGACATTTTTGCAAACTGTTAAAGAAATATACAGCTAAAAATACTGACTTTGGAATCCAAATGCTCTTTGAAGAAAGTTAACCTGGAAATTATCTTAAGGAACAAAACTGCAATCTGCAACCACAAATATCAATTTTTATTTTTTTAACCCATTCAAGCAATACTTTTTAGCTGCGGTACAAAGTTAAGAATGGTAATCAGGAAAGGAATGTTTATGACTTTTTTTCCTATTTAAACTGATATTTAAGACACTCTCTTTTCCCTTTCCTTTTTGGAAGCAATAGCTAGACACAATGTCCAAAGCCATGTTCCAGATCCAATTTTCAGACTCACAATTTGACATTTAAAATAAGAACCTGACCAAAATCTATGAAATTCCACCACTAATTTTGAATATATAAGTTTGCTGAATCAAGCTTTTCAGGTTTTGTAAAAATATTGTTGCAAAAGCTAATGATACTCACATTTACTTTCTTTCCCATGTTAATATTTTAGCTTACTACTTCAGCTATCAAGAGCAATTGTTTTTCTGAGAAGCCAGACTGAAAAATAGAGACAGTTAATTTTGTGGGAGCTATTAATAAAGTAATATACATTTTCCAAGTACAGAACCTTTGAGATGTTTTCTTCCCTGGCATCTGATTTGTGTGTTTAAATTAGCTTTGCCCAGCAAAACTAAATTATAAAACAAAGAGAAAAATTTTTTTTAAAAAAGATAGACATGTACTGTTTAACCTGGCTGTATTTCTTGCTAGGAAGTAAATACTATTATAAAGAATTACTGTTGACATAGCTGACTCCAAAATGAAAACAAGCTGACTGCTGCAAAACTGGCTGGGACATTAGTTACAGAGCGATCACCAACTATGTCTTGAAAACACACAATATCTGTTTTTTCTCAAAGCATTTGGCTTTGAATTAACTTTATTTTACTTTTTGTGTCTCCACTGTCTATCAGATAGTACAGCATGGAAGTTCTGCAGTTGCTGTTTAGTTGTTAGCACGATAATCTGTGCCTCCATGGAGACAAAGAAAAATAAAATATCTTCAAAGACAGTATCTTAAGGCTTGCATGATTTACAGGGTCTTCATACAAACTGCTGGATTACATAACCTAAGTCACAAACTGGATTCTGCTTCTGGCAAATTAGTGGAACTATTATCTCAGCAGTAACTGTAAAAGCAAACATCACAGCCATCCCATCAAGGTAATTGCATGCAGCAGGCTTTCCTCAAATTGAATTCTAATGGCAATACTACTCAAATCGTCTGAAAGATTCAGATGCTAAAGGGTTACAGGTTGTACTGCACTAGCATAATTTGATCTCTTATCTAGAGACTAACTCTGGACACGTACAGGCCAAACTGTAGCATGCAATAAAACAAATATCAGCAATTTTTGTGTGCATGTATTTGCATTAAGGTAATCATTCCTGAGTAATAAACATTATATTGGTGGTAAGACTAGCCCAAATCATGAATTTGCCTGCAAATTGGGCCCTTTGATTAATCTGGAAACCACATGCTTATATGTTATAAGCACTGAAGAATTTGAGAACAAGTTTCAATTTTTATACCACTGTCATAGGGAGACAAATCTGTAAAGACCTGCCTTCTTATTGTGTATGATAGGCATAGAAGACACACATCAGAGCTATTCTAACTTTGGAAGAAACAGGAACAAAAGGGTGACTAAAACAATCACAGGCACACTGAATTATATACAGCTAGCATGGGAACAGGAGAGTAGCTAACTAGGCAACCCTCTGGAAAAGAATATCGCTTTCCAGTATGCATATGGTCATGACTAAAAAAGCGTATAAATAACAAAGACTGAATAAACTGTAACTGCAAATCAAATACTGGATGTTTTCAAATTATACAGCTGTGGATGTTTTCAGATTATATAGTTGAGGAGTGATATTAGAAGAAGAACTATATCTCATCAGTATCCTGAGCTGCATTAGGAAGAGCAATGAAAGCAGGTGAGGGAGGTGAGAACTCTTCTCAGCACTGGTGAGGCCACATCTGGAGTACTGTGTCCAGTTCTGGGCTCCCCAGTGCAAGAGAGACATGGACACACTGGAGAGGGCCAGATCCAGGCCACAGATATAATCAAGGGACTGGAGCTTCTTTCGTATGAGGAGAAGCTGAAGGAGATGGGACTGTTCAGCCTGGAGAAGAGAAGGCTCAGGGGGATCTTATAAGTGCATATAAATACCTGATGGGAGGGCATGAAAAACTGGAGCCAGGCTCTTTTCAGTGGTGCTCAGTGACAGAAGAGGCAATGGGCACAAACTAAAACAGGAAATTCCACTTAAGTGTAGAAAAAATATTTTTGCTGTGAGTGTGGTTGAATGCTGGCACAGGTTGACCATCTCTGGGCAACCTGTTCCAGTGTTTTACCACTCTCATGGTAAAAAATTTCTTCCTCATATCTAGTGTAAATCTACCTTCCCTTAGTTTAAAGCTATTACTCCTTGTCCTATCTCAACAAGCCCTGCTGAAAAGATTTTCCCCATCTTTACTATAGGCCCCTTTCAGGTACTGAAAGGCTGCTATAAGGTGTCTCTCCACAGCCTTCTCTTCTGCAGGCTGAACAGCCCCAAATCTCTCAGCTGTTCCACATAGGAGAGATGCTCCAGCCCTTGGATCATCTTTGTGGCCCTCCTCTGGACCTGCTCCAACAGTTCCATGTTCTTCTTGTGCTGAGGGCTCCAGAGCTGGATGCAGGACTCCAGGTGGACTCTCACCAGAGTGGAGTAGAGGGGCAGAATCAACTCCCTCGACCTGCTGGCCACACTTCTCTTGATGCAGCCCAGGATATGGTTGGCCTGCTGGGCTGCGAGTGCATACTGGTGGCTCATGTTCAGCTTTTCATCCGCCAGTACCCCCAAGTCCTTTCTGGCAGGGCTGCTCTCGATACTTTCATCCCCCAGTCTGTACTGGTACCGGGGATTACCCCAACCAGTGTGCAGGACCTTGCACCTGGCCTTGTTAAACCTCATGAGGTTCATACAGGCCCACTTCTCAAGCTTGTCCGGGTCCCTCTGGATGGCATCTCATCCTTCTGGTGTGACAACTGTACCACTCAGCTTGCTGTCAACTGCAGAGTTGCTGAGGGTGCACTCGATCTCGCTGTCAAAGTCATTGATGAAAATGTTAAACAGCAGCGGTCCCAGTATGGACCCCTGAGGGACACCACTTCTCACTGGCATCCATTTGGACATCGAGCCATTGACCACTGCCCTCTGGCTGCAATCATCCAACCAATTCCTTACCCACCAAACAGTCCACCCATCAAATCCATATCTCCCCAATTTCGAGAGAAGGATATTGTGGGGGACCGTGTGAAAGGCTTTACAGGTCCTCCTTTCTACCCTTTTTAAAAATGGGCACAATGTTTCCCTTCCTCCAGTCACCAGGGACTTTGCCTGATTGCCATGACCTTTCACGTATCACAGATAGTGGCTTGGCAATGACATCAGCCAATTCCCTCAGGATTCTGGGATGCATCTCGTCAGGTCCCATAGACTCATGTATGTTCAGGTTCCTCAGGTGGTCACGAATCTGGTCTTCCCTTACAGTGGGAGGGTCATTACTCCTCTGGTCCCCATCTTGCAGTCCATCGACTCGGAAGGGATGAGGAGAGAGGTTGTCAGTGAAGACTGAGGCAAAAATGTTGTTGAGTGCCTCAGCCTTCTCCTCATCTGTTGACAGAAGGTTGTGGAGTCTGCATCCTTGGAGATGTCCAAAACACCCTTGAACATGGTCCTTTAGATTCGGGAGTGGGAATCATCTAGATATATCTATTTGAATGCTTCAGGAAGAACTCCTTGGCACTGTAGTCAACAAGTACATGATGACCTTTTTCTATACTATCAAAATCTTCAGATGTGAAGGAGGCCAGTCACAAACTACCATTTTTAATGGTCTTAGCCCATACAGGCCCTTACCTTTGCTGTAAATTGCTTAGTGGATTGCCATTTGGCTCAGATTAAAACTGATTCCAGGGGCACAACTGTTCTAATAATTTCACAGTACAGACAACTGGAATAAAAAGCTCTGCAAATCAAAAGAAGTCAACTTTTCAGTAAATACTTTGGTTCAGGAATGCAAGGGCTTGAACTCAGTGTAAACATTAAACTCTCAATTCTCACCTTTGTGCAGAAGAAATGTGTCAGAAGAAGTCTATTTCTTGCTTGTTGTATACCCACAGAACCTTGAAACCAAGACACCTGCAAGTGAACAGAAATGGGAGCTGCAAGGCTACAGATAGGACTTACTTTGCATAAACCTTCTGTAAATAATTTTTCCAGTCTCTAGTCTTTGGTGTCACCTTAATGCCTTCAGTAAATCAGAACTGGATTGGCAGTAAAACTACACTAAAATAGAAGAAAAACATATCCTATTTATTAGGGAAGTACTAGGATTGTTGTTTTATTTACATCATGCAAGCTTTTCGTTTTCATACAAGGACTTGACAGTTGCCACTGGAAGGCAGTAAATCTGGGAATAACTCTGGCACACAAAAATCTTCAAGGATATAAAACATAGACTAAGATACAGATACTAAATCCAAGTGAAATAGCTTCTGAAATAACAGTGCAGTGGAGAATTTCTCCCCAGTTTTCTGAATGAAGACCCACTGAAGTTTATAAAAGGATTTTAGGTACACACTAGAGACCCACAGATGAGGATGGAAAAATGCACATCAGGGGATAGAAAGAGCTTAACTTGTGAATCATCCCAAATTTAAATAGTCCAGGAGTTAACAGCAAGTCTAGATCAGTGAATATCGAATTTTCTAAAGCACTGTCAACAGTCAGCCCTCTCTCTCTGCTGTGGAACATGAGGTGACACATGACTGTAGCTAAGATCTGATGGGAAAATCTTGTCTTTCTCCCACACTAGCATGACAAATAACCTCCTACTCTCATCTTGGTGAAGGCAGGGAAGAGTGGCCGTAGTTATGAACCATAACTGGAGCCATCACAAACACAATACTAAGACATTCCTGTGGGCCACCTCAAACGAACTGAAGGATACTGAGGTCTGTGACCATAGTTTGAGACTCGATGTAACACAGATTTGGTGGGCTGCAGAAGATACAAGACCTTCTCTAGCTTGTAGGCATTCTTTTTGTTAAGAATTAGCTCAAAATGGAATTTTAAGGTACTGGCAACTTGCCTTTCTTCGTTATACACTTAACCTCTCCCTAGTTTCACAGGAGGTTTACCAAAGCTTGCAAAGGGGAATGGGTCTAATACTGAGAAAATGTGAATAATATGTGGGCTGCATATGACACTTAGGGTAGGAGTGAGTTTAAGTTCATTTCAACTAAAAGCTTGAAGTAAAAAATCTTTAAATTTGGTTCATGTGAAGCAAAGCTGAAAAATATTGAATATGAAAAACATAATATTTTAGAGGCCCTCATACCAGCCACTGTATTTCTGGCAGTTTTTACGTTGACAGTTTAGTTCTCATAGGCTATTTCATAATGACATAGAGAGTTTAACATTTAAATTAGCTTGAGCTGGAGAAAACCACAGTTGAATCTAAAACTGTACATTTGGCACTGCTACAAGTATTGCAGCTGAAAGCTTTAGGTGTGAATATATTCTGATATTTCCTGTTCTAGGTAGATAAGATAAAGATTTTATATAAAGTGAAATTCAAAGTGGAGAAAATCTGTTTTGCAAATTACCCATACGCAGTACTTTAGTTGATTGGACTCAAGATACTTTTGTTCCAAATGGAAAGCCATATCTTCTGACAGATTCCTGTGTTAGATTTCACACCTGGTGTTTTGAACTAATTTGCTAATATAAAAGTGCCTAGAATTGTTTGTCCATGTATTTTGTTTCCATTGTTTGTCCTTTATAGCAGAAAAAATAGAAGGAAGCAAAACATTGCAGTATTGTCTTTTTTACTCTGAGTGTAAACAAGACATTTGGCCTCATAGGTTCTCTCTGCAAGCTCTATGAGTTTATATTTTTCTCAACCATACCAATGACACACACTACACTACCTGATTAATCAAGCTTTCACTAATTCATTCTCCCTGGTTGCAGTCTAATTTAGATAAGCAGTTACCCTAAGTTTTAACCAGGCAAGAATTGGACGCATTTTTTCTAAGGATAAAGTTTGAGCACAATTTCTTTTTCCATCCTTTTTCCAGGTCAGTCAACGTCATTTGAAGGAAAACAAAACTGAAACAACTCCCCTTCCAACTACCGTACCGATTCCCTTCTTCCATCTCATTATTCAGTGACATTTTAAGTGTGAGCTGCTGGGAAAAAAATTGTAGTCTGGTTTTGCTTCAGCTGGTTTTGCAGTTGTTTCAGTGTCTGTGGGAGTGCTGCATTCCTAGTCTACTGGGCTGCCTGTGGAACATATGTGCAGATGAGGCACAAGAAAGCAATGTGTGTTTTTATGTTCCTTCTTCCTTTAGAAGCTGCAGAACATAATACCTGCAGAATCCCAGGTATCTAGGAGTGGCTGTTGGCCACCAACGATACCAGGGCACAAAATTGTTTAATGTTCCACTATCTTCAAAAATTGTCTGCAGATACAAGAAGCTATTCCCTCATTAGATTTCACACACTACTCTCTGACTTTGTATCAGATCACATCAGCTGAATGTGAATTGTGAATGACAGAGCTGGTAATACAGGGATGTTGTTTTGGACTAAGTTCATTTGCATAATAGGATGCAAGAGTTTGCAATAAATAATGTCTTTGAAGAGTATGGGAAAACTGATACCTAACTTAATCCCATTGAAAACAATGAGACAGGCAAGACTTCTACAAAATTTAAGTGGTAGGAATGCTGGCATTCCCTGCTGTCTGAAGAAGTCAAGACCATTGTAAGAAACACTAAGCTTTACTGTGCACATTTTGTTTTCTTCAAGGAAGCAGTCAGAGTCCCCACTGTCATCCAGAATACTTTTCCCAAGTTCATTGAGAATTCAGATCTTCATTGCTTTACTATATCCTTAAAAAACTCCATGTAGAGGAATATGTAAGCACAGACCGGCCATGTCTAGATAAAGGCACTTAACCTATAAGCATGGGACCTATCAGGGAAGAAGGTTCCTCATTCCTTGGGCAAGGCAATTCACAGGACGACCCTAATACCCTTCATTGTTGTAAAGACCACTTCTCTTACTAATTTAAGTAATTTATTTTAATAAAGATTTTTTTTTAAAGAAAACTTCTTTGCCAGAATATTGCCAAAGTTATAATTTTCCTGGTGTGGCTAGTGGGTTAATACAACCAAAGTTTAGGAAGCTGTGAGTAGTCAGCACTGCTCTGCTGTGGACATGCAATTCCTGTCAAGCATGAAAGTTCTCCTTTCAAAAACCTGCTATCTTTTAATGAAGTATGTCAAAAATGAATGGCATAAAAAATGATGTGGTGTGCAGTAATCTGATAAATGTGCTAAAACTCTGGTATTTCTGGGTATCTCCTTGACAGTGTTATTGAAGAACTGAAAACACTAAACCTCAAAAAGCATGTTTTCATGAACAGATTGACTTACCTTATAGGAAATTCAACTTGATTTTGAGGCAGTTTATAGAAGACATACTTAGGAAGTTGTTTTTTCAAACAAGTTGTACAGCATTTATCAGGAAAAGGTTTTGAATTGTTTTGGGGAGCTTCAACGTCGTGTTTGCAAATACTCTCTACAAAATCGTTTTTGAGACAATATGTAAGGATTACTTGAAAAAGATGTGTTCACCTAATATGAACTACCAGAGTATTGTCTTGCTGGGAATAGTCTACAATAACTGTAAGTCTTGGAGTTATATATTCACTGCTGGATGCAACACTCTATAAACTAGACCCAGAGTAGTTCTATATGAATTGATTTATCTATCGCACACAATGTAATACTACACAGTAGTAAAGGCTCAGGTGCTGGACACACTGAGCAAAGGCTAATGAATACTGTACCTTTGGCCCCTGGGGTTTGCTTTGCTATCTCTTCATTTTCCTTCACAGGTATCAATTTCATTTCAGATTCCTGTATACTCAGGTAAAAAAATTCAAAGAAAAGGAGAACCTGCATCTGCTACATACGATGCAGAGCCCTGAAATTACAGCAGAGTTGTTTCAAATTTTGTGTGTGTGCGCACAGAAGTTTTTAAGGAGATGACATACAAGACTGCTTGTGAAAGAGATGAGTCAAAAAATGGGCACAGAATGGTCTTGATTTTAGACTGTGAATTAGCAAGAGATTGCCATGAAATGAATAGGTGATTTATTCTATAATGGATTGTGATTTGTTTTTGCTTGCAAATTTTAAGCTTTTTGTAACAATAATACATCTTTTACAGGTATCAGATTATAACGAAAAGTCAGTTATACTCTTTTTAAACACCATTGTAGCATAGACTATTATTTTGTAGTTTCATAATGTTTTTACAGTGAATTAGGAGGGCATGTATTTAATATCATCTTGCAAACAGATATACAAAAAGGTGGCATAAAAATGAAGAAAAGAAAGAAAAAATTATTCCAGTTCTGAATGGAGAGTCAAAAGTCAAGCATTAATGCACCATAACCATCTAAAATTGAATATATTTTAACAGGCTTAATATTTGAGAATTCAAAATCACCAATGAGGAATTATACATGAAGTAAGAATTTAAATTACAGAAATTTTCAGGCTGATTTTGAAAGTCTTTTGTCTCTGGAGAGATTCTGAGGGACTGAAGTCTGGCTCATATATTGTCATTATTTGAGAAAGAGCATGAGGGTAGAGAAGAATATACAGACTGCTTGGTTGAGGAGAAAAATCTTTAAAACCTTTTGCAGGATCAAGTAGACAAATGTCTTAGAGGAATTCTTAAAGTCAAAAGAATTAGTAGATAAGAAAAGGTGAAATTATTATTATAATATTGAAATACTATTTTTGCAATAAATGAGGAAAACATCATTGAGAAAACATAATTCTTTAATGTTCAGAAAGCACATAACCTAGGATAGCATCGAAGATTAATGTTTTAAAAAACACTGTCAAAACAAAATTTATCTCAGTGAGATGTTGATTGGTTAAAGGGTGATAAGCATACGAGTAGGTTTCTTTCCTAAGATTGAACAAAAGCAATGAAATACCACAGATATCTGGGCTAGCCAAGATGATGTTAAGTCTATTTTTTTGCTACAAGAAACTTGTGAGAGAGAATTTTAACAGAAAGAAATGATGGAATGGGAACTGGACCAGACAGGTAAAGGAGATGCAGAAAGAGTCAAACTTTCTTCAGACTAAGACTGAAGATTAGAAATTACTACTATCGCTATTATCATAATTTCAGTAATTATTCTTTAGTCAGGATGGCTGTCTTTTTAAGACATGAGGTGATGGAAAAAGTCGTCTTACATTATGCCAGTTATGTTTTTGTTCTTTCTCTGTCATGAACCCAAACCTGTAACAACACCCTGACCCTTGTAATTACAGTGGGCAATTGAAAGCCTTTCAGAGAAAGTCCAGTCCCTTTACATGGTTGCATGCAGACATTATTTGGGAAGTGGCTCTTACTATTTCAAGTGAATAGTTGTTCATTTGTTATTCTGAATGAACCCATTCATCAATTTGACTGACAACTGTCCATTCTCAAGAAATAAAAATATTATTAGTTTCAGCTACTTTTTATTTTAAAGGCAATTCAAAGTGGCTATATCATATCTGACCCTGCTACCCAGCATAATGGAAAAAAACACTTTCAGTTGCTTGTAATTCAATGTTCCCAACTGATGTATGTGCATAGTGAGTTTCTGTCAGAGATTTTAATATTGCAAATTCAATTGGATTTTGCTTCCATTAAAAGTTTGTTGGAACACCTCTCTCCTTGCCCAATTTTTTATTTATCATAGAAAGACCTTTCTCAATATACTTCTAAGTGTTTCTTATCTCTGTAAAATACGATGTCTGGAATTTTACTAGAAATTTTGTTGCTATCAGAGCCTCTTTGTTTCCTGTTGCAGTTATGTTATAAAGTAGCCTTGGTTCCAATAAATACTGATTGCCCAGACTTCCTTCTTAGGTTAAGAGCAAATCACATCAACTTCAAAGCCCTAATCGCTGTAATTAAACCAGGCCTAATTACTTCACCCTCGGTGGCATCAAAATAAAAAGACCTCAACACACTGAAATATGGGGGACCAGATAACCTTTTTTAGGTAATACAGGAGGAAGAAACTTGCACATAAAAAATCAGTTGTAATATCAGGGATTTTTAATTAATCTAATTAGTGAAAGAGCAGTAAATGTGAAATGGGAATAGGTGCAACACAAATTTACCAAAAGAATGTGATGCCAAGTCAGCTGTATGGCTCTCTGAGCTCTCTGGACTTCAGATAAATTATTTTAAGGAAATCTATTACTCTAGAGAAGTTGCAGATTTGTATGAAAACTGTAAAAATTACTTTGAACCATCAATACAGTGCATCTGAAAAGGTCAGATGTGGTACTAAGATATTTCCAAACTTTTCAGTAGAGTGGGAGAATATGAATGTCAACATACAAAGCAAAAGAGACAGACATCTAGAGTTCTGTCTGCAGTTCTGATCATTGACTTTCAGAAAGATGAGCTTGGGTTTGTACAGGTGCAGGGAGGAGATGCATGACCAGGATTATGCAATGCCTTTGCCTGCAATAGGAAAGAGGCAGACAAACTGGACAAAGAATTTTCCAGAAAATAACTTACATCCATTCAAGTACAGTTAATTCAAAGACAGTTTGTGGACAATACATAAAAAGCTTCCACTATGGAGAGAAATGTCAGCATGAGTGGATTACTGGATCATTGCGAGAAATTTTATTCCGTTGTCAGACCTTGTTTGGTTAGTGATCTATAATCAAAAGAAATATGTTGTGAATCAGAACGCAGAACAACACCATCTCCTTAGATGAAATATTTGGTGGTACTGGTAGGTAACACCAAGGTTCCCATTAGAGACTCGTATATCAAGTTGGTATGGCTCAAGTTAAAGCGATAAAGATAGATAGGGTCTCTGCTCCTAATAGTTGTTAGTTCCAGTGAGACCAAACTATATCTGTGATTGAGTTATTACCGTCTCTGCCCTGGAGCAGAAAGATAGACACTTTTGCTGATAATTGCATTGAGACATATTATTATTAGGTTATTAAGCAGAATGCTTAATCTGTCTTTAAAAATGTTTCTTAGCTATTATAGATCCTTCTGCAGTGAACCATAGAATGTCATCTACCAGTATGGGAGCTGTGAACAAACTTGATACAAAAAAAAAAAAAAAAAAGGTAGAAATTTCC
>Ga0065711_1048398_pt1 | contig 11828 bp, 7 predicted proteins | sample Hoacrofraction12_FD_59098 | JGI IMG/M metagenome (GOLD analysis project Ga0065711, IMG submission 59098) | Hoatzin crop microbial communities from Cojedes, Venezuela - Epithelial fraction 12 v2 (version 2) | ecosystem: Host-associated > Birds > Digestive system > Esophagus > Crop | place... | reverse complement strand
GTTTTTTTTTTTTTTTTTTTTTTTTTTTTAAGGAGCAAATACTGATTACATGAAAGGATCCCAATATTGGTGACGTGGCATCCTAACTTCACTCCAAAATATCCCACAGATAACAACTCTCTCTTTCTAATAATTCCAATACAAATGAGTTTTCTCAGAGGCAATTAGGTCTGTTAGCAAAAAAGGCAGGGCTGACCTAGACACAGTAATCATATATTATTTCTCATCTAAAAGGATGTTGTATTTATAGCATCATATTCACAGCATGATATTTAAAGTAAACAGTTCTCTCTTTTCTTTACTGTTTACTTCATGTTGATCAACATTTACGGTTTGTTCCACGTCCTTAGGAATATTACATATTTTCCTTAAAGTAACACGTTATTTATTATTCAGATATAGTCTATTGCCAAATTTTCTCAGAGTAAATATTTCAATAAAACAAAGCCTGATCTAGGATCTCTGGGACTCATTTAGTAAATACTGTCTGCATAGATGTGTGTAAAATTTTGTCCAAAATATGACAAATCAGAAGAAATTATAAACAAATGTGGACTCAAATTTTCACAGTTTTGGTACTTACATTTCTAAAGCTAGCCTTAATAATTTAGATATTGCTTTTGAATAGGGATGACCTGTTTTCAGAATGGCCGACATCCAAAATTTCCAATCTGTCAAATTGTGCCAGTTATGTAGAGGACCAGAACCAGTTAAGAATACTGAAAATTTGAGGCATTTCTTCAGGGACTAATTACAACTCACAAGCCTTCTATCTTGATTCACACCGAGCTTTTTCTTCAACAGACTTCAATGCACTGCTATCAAAAAAACCTTACACGCTTCAAGCTAGACTACAACCATACAAACAGACATTAATTTTATTAGTGCCAAGCAGAAAACTGGGGTGAAAGGGGGTGTGGAGTGTGTGCCAAAAAAAAAAAAGAAAGCAGAAAGCTCAGGAATTTTTTGATCAAAAGAGAACACAAGTAAGGATAAAATTAAATTTTATACTCATTAGTGAATAGTGGGATTAAGTTTTTCCTCTCTTCTCTATTTTCCCGTTTCTGTTTCTACTTGGCAGTATTTTCTTCATATAGTTACTTCACTGTGCATATGAATTTGTAAATTTATTCACAGAGGCTTTTTGCTATATTGATTTGGTACAACTGCATAGTTCATGTCTGTAATTACTAGGCAAAAATTAGAAGCTTGCATATATGACACAAAAAAGATTTAGAAGAAAATTCCCATGTTATACCTTAAAAAAATTAATGATTTTTCCCCTTAAATATAAGGCTTCTAGAAAAATGTTTTATTAATAAATACCTACCTAGTATATTCTTCCTGGAGCTTGTTTGGGTCACTTACAAAAAACTTAACTCTGAAGTTCAAACTGTGAGGCGATCCTCCTACAGTCAAGAAAAGTTATTTCTAATTAATCAGGGTACCCTGGAAAAACAGAATAATAACGATATATAAATTGACCAAATACATACATGTACTCACTTTTTAATTGTTTCCTGATAGGTTTATTTGGATCCAACCACCGCTGGAAAGAGACAAATTGCAACATCAACTTTAGAGAAACAAAAAAAGTACAAATTATAGCCTTATACATCAAGTGACTGTTGCCTTTCTATTACTTTTTACTTGGTCTTTTACCAAAGTGTCTTACTGGCATACAAAGTCTTACTGATTCTGGAAAGGCACCAACATTATCATCAACAGTTGGTATTCTTCTTTCCCCAAAATTAATGTCTGTTGTCCAGATATCTGCCTTTTATAGTGCTAATTCAGCTATGACTTGGCTCTGTGATCATCACCATGCCTGAGAGAGGTTAGAACTCAGTTATGGTGTGTTTAACAATCCTCAGCTACTCTTTAAACTGATTATCTAAAGTGAACTAACTGTGGCAGTGAAGAGCTATAAGCAGGTTAATTTACCCAACTCAGAAGTTAATCTGTTTGAACTAGTTCCAGTACTTCTGACTCTGTATTTTGCAGGTCTGACACATCCAGGGAGTGATCCCACTGGCTCACAGATTCTCCTCAAATTGTCAGCCTGAGTGTCATTTCTGGCAAGTTGCTAACTGGGATCTTGGAAACCAGAGGCTCCGCACTCAGCCTACTGGATTAAGGACCACACAACAATTTTACCAAACAGTGCCCAGTCTTCGTCTCTATGAGAGTACAATGCTGTGGGGAAACACAGACAGATCTTTATGAAAATCAATGCTGCAAAGTTCAGCGAGAAGTATGGTTCTCTGGAAAGCCCTACAAGTTGTTTGAACCACTCCCCACCAGCAACCCAGCAGACTCTGCACATACCAGTGTAGTTCAGTTAACTCGTAAGTCTATCATTGTTACAGATACTATTTGATTCCTCATCCTGCCTTGCAATGCAAGCCCACAAGTGCCAGGAAATAGTTATATGGTCACAGTTCCTATGAAGTGACTGAGACCTATCCCTGTATGGCACATAACTACCTGACATTTATCACAGGGCTTTTTTTTTGATGTGAGGGATGAGGAAGCAAACACACAGAGGTACCTGAGCTATCTGATACACACTACGGATCTGAAGTTAGTTCTGAGTCATTTTATTCATTGGAAATAACAAATAACGATGACTACATAAAAAAGCTGTATCCTTCTAGTAGATGACTTAAGAGGAACTAAAGAGATAGTTTGATACAGCTTAAAGAGTGTGATTATTTCAAAAAACCTCACACAGTATCAATTGACTTTTAAGAATAAATGTAAAGGCTTAAGAAAGGCCTCTCCAGCCAGGGATACACATGAATTTTATATAATAATCTTTCAAAACATCGTGAAAGATACTTGAGTATCTTTAAACAAGGGGTTACGAACCACTATATCTGATAAATACACAGATCTGACTGAAAATCCTTGGATTTTTTTCTTTTTTGTGGGAAGTACTGTTTGAGATTACTGTTAATCCAGAAAACCTAGAATTGAAATGCCTAGCAGAAAAACTTGAGTTTACATTTCCTTCTGGCTGTAGAGTGCAATTTGGTATGTACTAGCGCAGCTCAAATCACAGAAGCATAACTTTTTCTGAAACATATTTAACAGGCAATATCTGTGCTTTCAAGTGACATCCTTAGATCCAAATGCGAAAGGTGATTTTCCCTCTGGGAAGCTGCAGAGGGTTAAACCACTTAATATTGTAAAGAAGCTGAAGTTGACAGGATTTAGGTGAAAGTACCAGAACTTTATGAATCAACGTGCTGCTAGCAAGACATCCCATTTACATCCCACTAAGTCTGAGAGGCAGGTAGATTTTGGGATCCACGAAGTTTGTACCCCAGTCCCTTGGAGGGGGGACTCACTCCCACTATGCAGCAATATCCCCTTCCCAGCATTGCTCCAGGCACCCACAGCCCAAGACTCAACTACACCACTCCAGCTGTACACAGCATCAATGCTTTCTTGCATTGACTTTCACTGTGACTTTAATATTAGACAAAAATAAAGCTTCTGCAGTTTATGAAATCCATGTTTAGGCACAATGATAGAGGTTTCACGCCCAATTAGCAGAATCCCCTTTTCCCCATCACCTTTATCTCCTGCCATATTGACTATATCTTTGTAATACTCCACTGTGTTATTTTGCAAGTAACTAGAATATTTGTCAATCCAATCTGGTTTCTTTGTCCAAATGAACCAAGTGTAAAAGTAAACTGATATCAAAAGTGGAAATTAGTCTAACCCATAAATTCTGCAAGCTTACATGGCATTGGTAACGCTTCTATTTAGCTCTGACACATTGTTTTCATGGCTACTAGATATGCGCTGAAAAGCCAAAATATTTGCAAGTCAAAGAATACTAAACCTTTAAAGTATGTGCTTATATCAAATAACTGTGAAGTCATTCTTCTTTTGGACTAACCCTTAACCAGATTCTTCTGTTACAGTGTGGTATTCAGCTGCTTATAGATGGGAATTAGGTAAAGAACTGTATTATAAGGAACAATACTTAGTTAAATTGCACTTTAAAACAAGTATTGAGCATTTGATACCTATAAAAGAAATTATACAAGACATTCTTGAGTATTCCAGAGGGACCTTGAGAGGTGAGACCGCATGAACCTCATGAAGTTCAACAAGTCCAAGTGCAAGGTCCTGTACTTGATTCAAGGCAATCCCAAGCCCAAATACAGGCAGGATGGAGAATGGATTGAGGGCCGCTCTGAGGAGCAGGACTTGGGGGTGCTGGATAACAAGAAGCTAAACATGACCCAGCAATGCGCGCTCGCAACCCAGAAGGCAAACTGTATCCTGGGCTGCATGAAGAGAAGCGTGGCCAGCAGGTGGAGGGAGGGGATTCTGCCCTTCTACTCTGCTCTGGTGAGACCCCACCTGGAATCCTGCGTCCAGCTCTGGAGCCCTCAGCACAGGAAAGACAGGGACCTGTTGGAGTGGGTCCAGAGGAGGCCACAAAAATGATCAGAGGGATGGAGCACCTCTCCCGTGAGGAAAGGCTGAGAGAGTTGGGGCTGTTCAGCCTGGAGGAGAGAAGGATACAGGGAGACCTTATTGTGGCCTTCCAGTACCTGAAGGAGGGGGCCTTACTAGACAGCTGGAGAAGGACTTTTTACAAGGGCCTGTAGGGATAGGAGAAGGGGTAATGGCTCTAAACTGAAGGAGGGTAGGTTTAGATTAGACACAAGAAATAAATTTTTCACCCTGAGGGAGGTGAGGCAGTGGAACAGGCTGACCAGAGAAGCTGTGGATGCCCCATCCCTGGAAGTGTTCAAGGTTAGGTTAGGTGGGGTTTTGAGCAACCTGCTCTAGTGGAAGGTGTCCCTGTCAATGGCAGGGATTTGGAACTAGATGCTCTATAAGGTCCCTTCCAACCCAAACCATTCTGTGATTCTATTCTTCAAGCAATCATGATCTCAGCAGTACAGCTATAACTATTACAGCCACTGAACATTACAGTTGGATCTATTAATTTCTACTGGTGAATTAAGTGATTTACAAATTTTCAGGTCCTATGGAATTTCCTTTCAATTAAAGCGTATGAACTATTATAAATGCTCACTTTCAAAGGAGTCCCCTCCTTCTTCTGTTAAGGTGATGTGCTGACAGCCCTTGTGAGATAGTGGACTATATGAAGCACTATTAAAAGATCCCGGTATCTGGGCTAGAAACAAAACCACTGTACACGATAATCTAAAAAAACCCTCATTTTTTTCTTACCCTAACTGACAATGATCATGAAGTCTAGTAAATAGATACAATAAAACAAGCAATATCATTCTAAGGTATTGTTTCATAAGCACGTATCTTCAAATTTTACTCCAAACTTGTAACTATTAACATTTAGTTTTATTATAACTACAAGGTGATACTGACCCATTCAAATAGGAGTTGGGGAAGTTGGCACAATATTGCAATGGCTTCTATTTACGTCTTTTTATAATGACACAGAGCACAGTGATAAACATGATTCTGATTTTTAAAATCATACTTATAAACAGAGTCAACTTACAGGGTTATCAGTAGATTCATCAGCCAACTGTAAACCAAAGTAATCTCTCTCTGTCAAATCGAGATGCTTGAAGACTACATCCAGTAGAACTTGTCCCTGATCGTGTTTCTGCAGAGAACAAATACATACATTGTTTAATGAACAAATATATAATCGGACACACAGGTTTCAGCCAGGCAGAAAACACACATATTCTTTCAGATGTGCGCTAGCAGCCTGAATTTTAAATATCACCAAGTGTATCCCAGGAGCACTATTTCTAAACAAGTTTCATCTCTCTTTTTGAAACATACATACAGAATTATTTTTTTTCCTCTTGATCATTTTCAGACAGTAAGAATTTCTCACTTCTCAGCTAGCTATATGAGTATTCCTGAAAGCCATTCATTGGCCAAATTTGGTATTTAAAAGTACTGAAAAAGGAGGGGAGAGGGAAGAGGGCTAGGATTTGACAAAAAACATTGTAGCCTTATTTGGGTCATTGAATTTAGAAGTATAGGTCTGTACAAGTTATTCTTATTTATTTTATCTGAAAATCTATTCCTGAATCTAAATGAACCAGCATATTGAAAATGCTTCCAAAGTTAAATGGCATAGACAGCTGAAGCAGCCAAATATCTAACCAAGAAGTGTCATTTAAATGCGTTCTCTCGAAGATGTTCCTTCACTCTAAATGAACTAATTCAAATGAACTGAATAACAGTAACGTTGCTTTTCAGAGGCAAGTGAACAAACTTGATTTCCACTACAGAGACAAATCTTACCTACAAAATGATATAAAAAAAAATTTTTAGTTATTGGTACCTAGCAATTTTTTGCTTAACCTGAAAATACTGCCAACACAGTAATTGCAATGCTGAGTGTGCCATTATGACAGGACTCAATAAATACTTCTGGTGAAATGTGAAGGGAGTTTCTCAAAGAAGTTAAGTGTCATAGCTTCTTGAAGTACAAAAAGATGAGGAAAAATTCTGCAAGAACAACTGTCAAACAAACAAACAAAAAATGATGAAAGAGATGATTGATACATTTTCCACCCAGATTTTCTACTTCTCTGGCACCAAGTAAGCTTCTAACAAATTTCCAGGTGCCAAGTATTATTGATATTACAGTGGATTTGATACATCTTGCCCTGTTTACTGTGGGCAATAAGGTATTTTTAAAGTTTTAAGGCAAAAAAAATCCCTGCTGTTCTGCTCCCAAATGACCTCACTTCTCAGAGATACAACAGTTTACTTTTACAACTGTTAAAACAGAAGTGTATAACTAAAATGTCAAAAGAAGGTTGCAAGAATTTCATTAAAATCCATATATGAGAAAAACCTACAAATCACATTCCAACATTTGCTAACATCTAAGAGTATCCTATAAAGTAAACTATTTGTTCAATTGAAATTACACCAAAGTTGAGTAAACTATCAAACCAATTTATTGGGGGTTAAAAACTCCAAGAAGCTTGATAATTTATTTCATAAGAATAAAAAAACAGAAAACAGTTATCAACAAATTATGCTTGAAATTATCCCAGCAGGACAATCATAACCATAGCTCTGCATATTTAAACTGAAATTACATAAGGCATATACTTCAGGTCCCATACAATCTTGGCTGAGTTAAAGCGATCTAAGAATTACTATTTTACTTTGAAAGAAGATCTTATTTTTTAAAAGTATCATAGAGAGAAAATATCTTGATGTTTAACATAATGAACAGCCAGTAGGAGCACCACTGTTAAAAAGTTCACTACTGAAAAATTGACTTTTCAATAACTAAAAACAACGAAAAAAAAGATGTCAACATAATAAATACAAAACAGTATAAACACAGAAGGTAATTTTTATGTACAATTCAAAAAGTCACTTTACTTTTTACTAATTTAGGAGTTTCTGATATATTTTGTAATAAATCAGTAATCAGTACAAAATTTTCAGTAAATAAAACTAATTTTAAAATTACATAGCAATATTAATTACTTCTTGGCATTTTTCCAGATGTAGATCCAAATCAGAACTCAGACTAAGAACTTATGACAGTAACTATCAGATAACAGGAGACAGTTGGAACCCAAGTTCAGGCTTACTTTTACCACAGCTGACACGTTACTTCTTCAAATACCATGCAGATATGGATTCTCTACCTTTTTTCCAATCTAAACCTGAGAGTTTATACTATTTCTTAAATATCTGAATAGATGTTTCTTAACGAAAAAAGTTTAGAACTTGCTGAGCAGTTTGAAATTAGTAATACAGAAAGTGATTTCATGACTGCAAGGAAGGTATTTCACCTGCAATAGAGCAGTAAATTTGGTAAGAGAAGACTAGTTTCAACATGAAGCATTTGTTTTGATCACAATGTTTTACTCTCAGTGCAAAATAAAGATAAGCATCTAGTAAAACCAGACCTCAGTTTAACACATCTCTGATATTTATGTAATGATGTTGCAGCTTGCCAGAGCAGGTGAAGGTCACAATCCTGCTTGTTGTGAAAGGTCCAAAATATTTTTAATAGTATCATAACTGTTGAATAGCTACCATAAATTGTAAAAAGTGTGACAACAAGTTTCTACTTTTACCTTTTTTTAAACAAAAAAGCAAAACCAATACATGTGGATCAGCATAAAAAGAACCTTGCTTTTTTCCTACAGATAAACATTATTATTTCCTTTTAAAACAGGGAATAATGGAAAAATATGGGAAAAATGGGAACTATCTAACATAAAACTGCAGTAGTTAGATACAAAACATATCAACATTTTTCCCGTATTGGAAAATTAGAATATTTTGTGTACTTCTCAGCCATTGCTGGAGGCAAAATGTCTAACAAATTTTGGCCTTTCAGAACAAATATGACACCAACACTAGACATCAATATATTAACTGCACTTTATGAAGTATCTATCATCTAGAGACTACCATCTAGTACCACTAGATTGACACACATTAATTTCTAATTGCAAAATGATTGTTAGCTGTTTATAAACACTCACGATTGAAAATTTAGGGAAACACCCACAACTACATAGGTTTAATGCCTGCATACCAACTACCACCACAATCTTCCCAATTTATACTACGGCCATTGTGGTTTTGTCGCTGGCCTACAGAACTGGCCTTGTCTACAGCAAGCACCAGCAGATATCGCCGCTGTGTCAGCCCAAACACATCTGGACTTCTGATGGCAGAGAAATGGGATGACAGGTCCTGGGCTTTCCTGGAGGGGGTCAGATGGCTCTGCTGCTCACAGGTCTGTGGGAGGCTGCGCTGCTCCTGCACTAACGACCACACAGTTTACAGTAATGCAAATCATCCTGACCATGTTATTAACTCTAGCCAGCCTCACTTCTTCCAGCTACATGTTCCATGAAGTGTTTTCAGAGTCAAAGTAGGAGTTCATTTGGCAAGCAGAGCATTTTATACACAGGATTTCTACTCTTCAAATATATGCATAGGTTAGCTCCAACTAATTCTTCTGCCTGCAACCAAAATAACCTTTGTCTAGCTACACTCCACAGGGATTATTTGATTTGATTTATTATGCTTTATACAAGGTAAGGCTTAGTTAGCACAAAGAATGCCTATTTTGCAGATCAATGGAAAAGGCTGGTTGAAATGTGAACTTAGAACGTGTCACAAATTATCAAGAGACGTTGTCTGTGATCAATACTTTGCTGTTGGAGAAGAAACAGCATTTGAGTACATTTTTATTAATACAGCACTGCATACTCCAGATGATTAAGCTTTACAATCATTAGCATACAGAATACCTATAGCAATCACCAGGAGAAAAAACCTTGTTAATTTATTTGATGTTACCTTTGTTCTTCCTATCTTGAAAACAAGTCCACAGATATTTATTGCCAAGTATTGTGTCAACCATAATAAAGTAAAACACAGCTATAAGCCTTGAAAGCCTGTATACTGTGTAGGTTAGCATGCATTTGGTATGATTTATTACTCCATATTTTTGAAAAAAAAAAAATGGATTGAGGCTAAGACCCAAGATGAAAACGTTGAGCACCAAGGGACTTATTATTCCCTAAACTCAGTTTTAACAGACAAACTTGTGGGCTGATCTGTATAAGCAGTAAAGCATGTTCCATGCAACTAAAATACATAGTACACTAGGGAGGTGGCAAGAACATATTACATAAACTTTTCTTGGGAGAGACAGAATAGATGTCCGAGGATTTATAACTGGTGATTCTACTCTAGACAGGCACTAGCATTCTCTAACAACATACAGCTTTTGAACACCTAGATCAAAAAGAAGCACAATATCCCATACCTGTTGGACAACAATTATTCCTTATGTTAGTCAACTCTTACAAACAAAAAAAAACCTGCAAGACATATTTTAACGGAAAACACATGCACCTGAAAGCAAAGAACACAACATTTACAATTTCTCACACGCTTCTAATGCTTTGACTCCAACTACATTCTGCACATACAGCTTTTTGGCAGGAGTACAGACCGGGAAAATGTTAGCAAGGATGAGAAGGTAAGGGATACAGAAAACCAGAGGAATACTGTAGAGAAAAAGGTAAAAGGGATATAGGAGAAATCATCCCAGAAGGAAATGAGGCTTGATGTTGACAAATTAAAGTCTTCGGTCATCCCTGCCCCAGCTCCACCATCCAGAATTCCCACCCTTATCTATTCAGAAGTCCTGAAAAGTTAAATAGTGCCTGAATGAACTACAAAAATTCCCTAAGAGAACACCCTAAAACCTTCTATCTTGATTGAAGTACCTAAAACAAATAACCACCAAGTCTCCCTCTAAATCTCAAGCCACTCGACACTGGATCCTTGCAAGTCTTTGCTATAACAGAGATTTTGCTCATCTGACAGGTAGCTGCAGGCTGCACAGGCTCTAACCACCTGATTACAGAAGAGAGAAATGCCATCAGTCACAAATCTTCGCTAAAACATTCGAATGTATCAATACCATCACTGAACACTGGATATCGGAATTCAATATAACTACCAAGCGTTAGAACTTTTTCATAGTCCAAATAAAACCTGTTCACACAGTTTTGAGAACCGCTTCAGTTTCTCCCTCACTTCCGATCTGAAGTCCCATAGCCTTACTTGATACCAAGCTACCCTTTCACTCCATTTGCTGAAGTTCAGTTCTCTCCTGGAGAACTTCGATAATCATGCTGCCTGGTACTTTCACCATCACATGATTACATATAACCATACACACAATTGAACATGCTCAAAATGCAAAAAACAGAATGAAGCAAAACAAAAGCTTGCTTCTCATTCAGCTCAGTGGCAAAACTGCCATCCATTTCCACTGCACAACTTTAGTCCACGAAAAGAATTACTAGAAATAAATTATGCTTTGTTTATTCAATTTTGAAATGATGATGTGTTAGTACTACAGAGGATGCCAGAATGACAAAGTTCACAGTGACTTAGTATGTACGTGTACAAGCATGCCTGCCTGAACATAACTTCCCCTTCTATTCTGCACTTAACACTTTCAAAAGTCAAACCCTATTTATACAAACCCAGCAAAGTAAAGCAAGCTTGGTGATATTGATTTGCAATAAGCAAATTACTTACATTAACTCTGAAAGCTTGTACAGTGTTATCCAGGAGAAGAATGTTGCAGACCACCTCCGTATGCTGCCTGTCTCGTGCCAGCTCAGACGCTCGTACATTGTAGGTTCTGCCAGCAGGCAATCGGAAACGTGCGGTCATTACTGTCCACACAGGGTCTTTAGGCAAAATAGAAATAAAATTAAACAACATCAAAAAATGCAAACACAAGAATGTCATACTTCAAATAAAGGTCAACACACAGGAAGTCCATTGTTACAAAATTCCATCACAGACAAAAGAAAAATGAGTACTAAATTAATGGTATCCAGTAACGAAACAATGTCTTATAAATTACAACACAACCTTCTTCCAAAATACTCAGTCCTTTGTTTTCTGCCCGTTGTCCACTCTCTCCCTATTTTAAGGCTGTTTTGTGGGTTTCATGGTTTTTTTTAAAGATTCCAAACAGTATTTTCACTTCAAAAAGCATTGCAATTGTAATTGCTGTATATCAGGCTACTAGGCTCCCAGTATTTGAGCCAATTAAGCAATTAATTACAGTGCAAAACAGAAAAAAAAAAAAATGCTTACACCAAAAACCTTTACAGAGAAAAAGCAGGAAGAAAAGAAAATAGCAAACACATGAAGATTTTGATGCATTATTCTGCAAAGCCAGTGCATTCACTGTATAATCATTAGACACGAGAATACACAGTGATAACAAAAGCATTAGCATTGTGCTTTTTTCTTTTTTTTTT
>Ga0065711_1048397_pt1 | contig 11828 bp, 6 predicted proteins | sample Hoacrofraction12_FD_59098 | JGI IMG/M metagenome (GOLD analysis project Ga0065711, IMG submission 59098) | Hoatzin crop microbial communities from Cojedes, Venezuela - Epithelial fraction 12 v2 (version 2) | ecosystem: Host-associated > Birds > Digestive system > Esophagus > Crop | place... | reverse complement strand
CTGCCCAGGGAGGTGGTGGAGTCTCCTTCTCTGGAGATATTCAAGACCCGCCTGGACAAGGTCCTGTGCAGCCTGCTGTAGGCGACCCTGTTTCAGCAGGGGGGTTGGACTAGATGACCCACAGAGGTCCCTTCCAACCCTGAACATTCTGTGATTCTGTGAACTTGTACTGCTAGCTGTAAACTTTTACTAGCACTCACATTACCGTTGTGTTTGGTCCCAGCAAGGCAACGTCTGGTGTCACCGCTGAAGCAGCAGCATGTCAGCCAAAGCTCTCATCTCAGTCACATTCTGATGGGTTTCGGGTAAGTCTGGTTATTCTTAACCCACCCTGTGCCCGTGACAGCACGCCACTTTTAAACCCTGCAGCACGCTCATAACCAATCCAGGCAAAAGCTATTTCTGTACGCTTGGCTGCCAGTGCCAAGTGTCAGTACATTAAACTATCTTTGCTCCTCTCAGCCCCGTGTGCTTTCACAGCCAGACCTGCAAGGCACAAGCAAATCCAAATGTGATATTCAAGGCAAGGAATAAAAGCTCTTGCTGTATGGTAACAGCAGTAACATATGCTGTTCCAACTGCCAGTATTCTACATCTTTTTTTTTGTGATTGCTGAACCTATTTCATTTAACACGCTTTCTGTTTTCCCCCAGGTTTATTGCTTGATATTTGTCTACAAATAATTTCTTTTTTCATTTTCTGGATAAGTAGCAAAAAGATTCAAATCTTCTCTCAGGAAGACTGCATTCCTTTTTGGTGTCACCAATGCTGCAGCCAGCAGCAAATTTCAATATCCTCCATTCTATATTCCAGCCCAAATCGTTCATATGTTGCAAACAAAAGGGAAAGTCCCATGTGAAACTAAAGAAGAGGACAAGTAATGCGTCTGCTGCTTCCTTTTTTCCCATTTCTAGAGACTCTTCCATCCCTGCATTGGCTTAGTTTATTTAAGATAATGATCTCCAAGCGAGACCTTCCCAGCGATCATGATAACACACATTGATGAAAGGCAGGGTACACTCTCGGGGTATCTAGAGCCCCATTAGACAGCAGTCAGGTACCAGAGACTGAGCTCCTGCTCTCTGGGTCAGAAGGGGCACAACTGGGAATCAGCCACGTTTCACTCCTGTTTCTGGGGCACAAGGCTGCCTGAGCTCTCGGCCACAGATCTGTTACAGTCTCGCACTATGGACAGGATACTGGAAAGCACTTCTGCGATTTAGCAGGTGAAAAACTGTTTTCACGACAAATATAGGTGTTGAGGCCAAATATTTCTACATAAATACAGCCCTAAACCAGGCACCTTTGAAAAACTAAACACCGGTGCTCTACTCCACTCAGATGCTCAAAGAGCTGTTGTATCTAATTCCCACTGACATCTGTGAGAGCTGGGTGACTAATTAGGAGCAGCCAAGCCAGGCTCTTGGCAAACTCAGCCCTAACAGGTTGTTGCATCCTTAGCTACCTAATTCTCAGTGAAGGTGATTAAGTCATTCTTTGAAAATATTAACTTTTTCTTCCCTTCAGAACAGTGGCTTTAACTGCCTTATCCTGCCACCATCTTTATTCATAGCTTTTCCTGCTCTGTTTTTTACAATTTATTTCCCAGCTGATAAATCACATAAAAATAAAACTTCCATCTTTTTCTGATTTTGCATTTCTCAAGGAAATTAATTTCCATTCTACATCTCTCAAGTGGAATGAATTTCCCTAACAAAATGTGTGCATTCAGCAGTCATAATACCACTGCCAAGTGCAGACTGTAACACTGACTGTCATAAAATGCTGCTGACTGCATTGCTAAATTATGTGAAAATTATCTGTACTGTAAGTCCTGTAAGACAGAGCAACCACAAAAAAAGAATGACAGTTTTCCTCACAGCACATCTGCTCAGAGACTCAACTGTCAAATGTGTTGGGAAACACAATTCTAAAGGGATGAAATATAAGAGAAAATATTTGCATAATATGAAACAAATCAGAATAAATATAGATATTTTACAGATGAAACATCTTCCTCCTCTACCAGTAGGTAATTGAATTGTTAGATCTGATTGCAGCTCAGAGTACATTTGGGAAACAGAAATAATTGTATGTAAACACAGTCACGCTTATGGATAGAAAAAAGGGTATTAGGGAAATGTGCTTTATTACTGGCAAACTCATAAGCTAAAGCGTGGTTCCTTAACATGGTCACTGTATTACCCTGGTAACTTCTTTCCATCTTCCTTATCAGAAATTTGTAACACGTGAAGAATAAAGGGAGAATCCAGCTTCCATTTTACAGTGGCTGCCTGGAATCTGAGTATCCGAGTGTTTATGTGATATAGATACGATCAGTAAAGCTCATGGCTATAGACCACAATAACACATTTCTGCTCTTCAGTAAAGGCACCTTTAGCACTTAGTCCATTTGCTGCACCAACCATCATAATATTATGTCGCATACCTAATAAGTTCCCTAGTTTTCCTGGCTTTGCATATTTTTTGAAAATCGCTTTATGCTTCTTACAGGAAAAATATTCTCAGATATTGAACATTGCTTTAAATTCAGTTGTTAATATTATGAGTGGTGGTTTAAACAGAAATCTCATTTGAGCCTGCATGCATTTCTGCAGGGAGAGTATTGGAGAACTGAATCCTTGGCTCTTGGTCTGCTTTTTAGACTGGATACAGACCCAGAAAGACATAGCAAACTCTCACATGAGTGGTCTGGCTGTGATATATTGAACCTAACTGCAGAAAAGCCCTAAAAGCAGTGGACCATATGCGATGTCTAATTGATTAATCCTACTCTTTGAGTATTTCTGTTATTTCTAGTAAAAAAGAATCATTTAAAAAATGGTTTCAGAGAATTCGTTTGTTGACTATGAGCCCTGGCCTGACCTCAGCCTTGAATTTAAATCCCCAGTAGAAGTCTGAAATTAATCCTCCTCTGGCTTAGTTGTCAGTAATTATAATTATTAACAGAAGTATCCAGTAAATGAATGGCTTTCAGTGACATGGTGTTTTAACTTATAATAATGGATAAATAAAAATGCACTTCCTGCTTACCTTACAGGATCTTTTCCCATAGCAATACAGGATCTGGTCCTTACATGGGCATGGTGAAAGGCACAAGCCCAGCCGTCTGCCTATACACATATGCATTTGCTCAAACACTAAAATTCCACATATTGCAAACCTAAGCAGTTGAAAACTGCTCCTCCTGTACCAGAGTCGATGGTTTGAAGCTTGCTTTCTCTGCAGCTTGTCAGCGGAGTGGAGTGTGAGCAGCAGCAGTGGCTGCCCTGGGAACACTGGCACTGGAGCTCCAAACCCTGCCTTGCATATCAGTGCTCCCAACGCATGCCGGCTCCCTTGCAAAGGCCATGATTTCACCATGTGGAATGGTCCAAGAGAGCTCCCATACTATCCCACGGAGGGATTTAGTGTCCTCCTGTTGTCTCTTCCATGCAGCATGAAGTAAACCTGCTGCTGGGAGCTATCTGACCTGGAGCTAGCTCCACTGGCCGGAGCAGACACACAGGAGACTGCTGGCCAGTTCAAACGCTGTGATTTCTTGTCACATCTCTCCAGCTATCTGCCTGTAAGCTGCTGTACACAGAAGAGGTTTAATGGGGCTGAATGGAATACTTTCTGCCTATTGTCACAGCACTCGAAAGCCTGGACCATCACCAAAACAGGAAACAGAAAAGCTAAGCTGCGAATCCAACCGAACAAGCTGGCCGGACTGTAACAGCGTTGGGAAAGCCCGTCTTTTATCATAGCTGGATTGCGTGCTGCTCAGCACTGCGGGCAATCGGAGCCCAGCAGCAGCAGGAAGTGACCTGCAGGGAGCAGCCTGCAAGCCAAACACAGCGTAACCTGGGGAGGACAGCACACAGAAGCAGGGAGGAGGCAAGGGTAGGGCAGATGAAGAGTTTTAAGGAAGAAGCCAGGGACATATTTGTAAAAGTGCCTAAGGGTTTTCAGGGAAATGCCGATTTCTTTTAGGACAATAGACAGAGCAGTGAAGGGCACAGCTCTGCAGCTGAATTACTGCACTAGTACATAAATTACTGCATGTGCATCATCGTGAGTTATGGCTCAGCAATTATGGGCACAGATACCTCTCCACACATCCCAGCTGTGAGGTAAGCCAGGGTTTTTTGTGCCTCCTCCCTCCAAGTTTAAGCTTCCATGTTTTTCTGGCTAGGAGCACGTGCTCAGTCACTGCTCTGCTGACACACAATAACTCAGTGGGCTCTCTGGGCTCAACAACTCACTTGGCAATATTTGCTCTCCTTCAACCCATCCAGCTGAATGCTATGTTTATGCTGATTCATCCATATATGAACCACTTCTACACTGAGGGTTAAAATAAGCAGCTAAAGAAAAAGATAAAATAATCAGGGTAGTCTAGATGCTGTCCCCAGGTTACACCCCTACCACCCGCAGCAAAATGAACGATGGACCGTGAGGTCTAGGGAAGACTGAATTCATATAGCTTGGACACCGCTGGCTCACTGTTTCTGGAGGGGCTTGGCAGAGCTGCAACATGAGGGAATAAATCCGGGATTTCTCTGGCTGATCATGCTCCTTCCTCCAATGACTGCTGAGGTGGAGAATCACCCTGGAGGTGTCCTTCCCCCAGACCCTACACAGTGGTCCAGCGAGCACCAGACCTCCTCCCTTCCCCCTCAGTTCACAGAAGAAAAACAGTAAGATGTTTCCATTGGCTTTTACATCATCTTTTTGTAGAGACTAATCTTCAGTTTCAACAATACATCTTTTGTGAAGCACTCCCAGCAGAAACCTTAGACACCTTCCCTAAGATCTGTTTGCTTACAGAAGACGAGGTAGGATTTGTTTAAAGCCAGCTAGATTAATGTCTTGCAGACATTAGTGAAGTGAGACTTAATCAGGTTATTGCTCTACATTTTCCAGGGAAATAAATCACACTTATTACTAGGTTGGAATAAGATGCAAGGCTTGGGCTGAGAAAATTTAGTCTTTTTTGTTTTTCCAGGGGGGAGCGAATGGATAACTCGAAAATTGCTGCAAGGCTGTCAAACAGGGAGCTCAGCAAAAGGCCCTCAACAACTTGGAGGAGGGAGAAGAGAAAGCAAGCCATAATGGCTAGTGCCAGCCCGCGGGTGGGCCTTGGTCCCCATTCCCTGCCCTATGGAGGTCCAATGCTGACTCTATTTTACTCAGGCCTAACGCTGTAGGGTCCATAGCAGTAGAGAAAGCAGACAGGAGTGTTAAACAGTGCTTAAAGCAGACTCCTGAGGCCCATTTGAGATCCTCCAGGTGAACTCTCCCATAGCCCTGGGGACCTCACGCCTCTTCTGGGTGTCTGTTTCTGCCTGGCACATGGGGATGTCTCCTTGCATCAGAGGGTGTTGTGGGATCAAGCAACCTTTGCAAACCTTCTTACAGACCCTAAATGGAAACTGTGATGGTCAGCAGGTCTCAGCCTATAGGCATATAGTGCTGCAATGGTTTCTAAGTTTGTAATATGTGTTTAATAATGAACATGCAACTGTACTTATTCACCTCAGACAAATTTCTAAAACAAGGCTGGCTAGGAAAAAAATAGCAGCTCTTTTTTCCAGACCTTTGATTTAAAACCTGCTCTTTTTCTCATTCAAAAAACAAAAAAATCCCTTCACTCTCAGCTACCCCAGCAGTGTTTTCTTTACTACAAATGCTAATACATCCCCTTGTATAAAAGCACGTTTGTGTAAAAGACAAGGTTTGGGAAATCAAACTGCAAAGGCCCTCTCTACACCAGCACGGGGACAGCTGAAGCCAATACTAATCTTTCTGCTAACTACAGGTTTGTGTGCGTTCAAGTGCCCAAAAGCTTTATATCCATCTCCCTTTACCCAACGGGCTGCGCCAATACTGGAGAAAGCAAATTATGGTAACACAGCCTGCAATCAAGTTTCAAATTGTGCAACAAAGCAGCACAGAACACAGTAGGACCAAGTGAAAATCTTACTGCGGAGCACAATAAAATATATCCTGTTCAGCATGAAGGAGAAAAGGAAACATCAGGTAAGGCAGCACAGTTGCTTGTAAATACCCTCCTGCCAACGCCTTCTCTGGGTAAAACAGTCCTCTGAACCCTGACTGCATCAGCATGAATCAGCAGGTCTGCTCCAAGGTAAAGGCTATGGTTCTGGTTCGTGTTCAATGGGAACTCCTTTCCCAGCCTTTTCTTGGCTTCCTGCTTAGAAAGAACAGACTCTCCAGAGACAATTTTGGATCTGGACCACAATCTTGCTCCCTTCAGATAACTAAGTATCTCTGGGCAGGAGTACATTTAAAGAAGCAGCTGGTAATTATGAGCCAAGTGCTTACTGGCAGGATTTCCCCCTGCTGCTGAGCCAATGCTTTTGGGAACTAAATGACTCGTGATAATTATCAGGTAAAACCCACAAGCTAGGGGAGGTTCCCTCGCTAGAACCATCACCAAGAAACAATGCAAAGGTAGGCGGACAATGGCTGCAAATTGTGTCTGAGGGTTGCTTGACTCCCTTGTCCTCCACACACTCAACATGGTTGTACATAACTGTCGGGCATTTTCTAGGTAATGCTTGAAAGCTACAAAATCTGTTCCCACACCTACAGCAGTAATAAAACCAAACAATCTTTTTCTTCCAGCTAATCAAAATGAACTGAGCAGCAGTGGAAATCCATCACAGCACTTACTCTTTTGGAGGGTTCAGGTCTTCTGGGCGAGCTTCGAAGAACCTGAAGACCTCATCGCACTGTGAAATGTGAGGAGGAAGCCGAACCAGCGCCTGCAAAACAAAACAGGGAGGGAGAAGCGCTTAGAAAAGTGAAGTTCAAAACAACTACCAAGCAAGAGGAGGCAAAACAGTCCTGGCAGGGGGAAGGGAATACAAAAGGAAAGTATCACGCCTGGCTGCTTACCTGAGAAGAAAGGAAATAGCATGTCTTGACTGCAAATGTCAGGAAGGTTGCAATGAATTGAGATAAGCGATGGTACCTAGAGTCAGCCAATGTAATTTTTTTGCCATGTGTACAAGAGCAGAATTTGGCCCATGTGTGCAAAATCATAACACTGAGTAGATAAGTGCTCTGTGGCTGGGACAGTCTCCGTGACATGTGTTTGCACAGCACCTCAAACAAAGTGGTTAGGGCTTACAGGCTTTATGTCAATGTGCACAAATTCAAGCAGTGAAAATTTACAGACTCAACATCCACTAATACAACAGATTAATATGCTCTACAAAGCTTTCCATTAAGCACTGTCAACAGAAAAAGTGGAGTTTGCTAAAAAAAAAAACAGACAAAAAAAACCCCACAAAAAACAAAACAAACAATAATTTTCTCCTAAATGAACAGGAAAGGAAGTTTGATCAATTGTCTGCAAAAAAACCCCCGCAAACCCACAAAGGCTATTTCTGCACGAAGAAGGCTTCACTGCGGCGCATCCTGGTTAACAACGTCCACGCACTCTGCAAGGCACAGGTATGCAGCGCCTATCACACCCAGCAACAGTTAAGTACAATCTGAGCAGCAACCACATTATGTTGAAGTTTACTGACAAGTGAGACTTCAAACCAATGAGACAGGCACACAAGGCAGAAACATTGCTGTTCAGACTTTGGAGCTCAACACTGCCAAAAGAGGTCAAAGAGCCATCCCCAATCCAGAGAGATGGGAAAGCAGCTGAAGTAACACTGGTCTGAGATTGCCTCCAGAAATGACCAGCAGAAGAGGAAAAGAGGATGGAGTTCACCTCCTCCTGTGCTAAGTTACATTGAAAATAGACTACAAGTTAAATATAGACCAAGCTTCTTAGAGGTGCTGTAAACCTGTTTGACAAAATGAGATTGTCTGGCTGTTCTGCTAGTTGAAACTAAGACAAACAATCTTGAAAGACAGAAGAAAAACTGCACCAGAGCTAAATGAAGGTGTATTAGGGTGAACTGGTTATACTAACCCATGAGACATCTGATTGATCTTGGTCAGACACACCAGAAGGCCCAGCCAAAGCATGAAGGCAGGACAGGGCAGTCGGTTACCCTCACGGCTGTTTTTAACTGGGCTTTAAAAGTGGCCACATTTGTTTCCAAGACCACTCCTGCTTCGGGATGTGAAGGAAAACAGCTGAAAAATGAAATAATCCTGCTCTGAAACTGCAGGCCTCCAGTATGAGATGATGCGGTCTTGTTTTGAGGTGGCCTGACATTCAAAGCCAAGTGCTTCCAGACCCACAGCTCTCCTTTCTCTGTTTGCAGGATGTTATAAAAATGCAACAAAAATCCATTGCATATCAGCAGGCCTGTGAAGAATGAGGCACTGGCCTTTGGTCATGTGCAACTGCACTACAGAGCAGAAAAAGATACCGTGTAATAAGAAAACAGCATCAGATGCCAAAACCTGGCCACAGCCTGGCGGGTCCAAGTGCCGGGGCATGCCTATAGAGCACTGCTGGTCACCGCACTAAGGCAGGATGAAACATAACAAGTGGAAAACTCAAGTGCTTTATTTTGAATGGAGGATGCCCTGGTCCCCACCGCTATCCACTCAATCTTGCCTAAAAGTGTAACAAAGGTGTAAGCTCTCTGCCCTTACTCCTAGTGTGCATAAATGCATGCAGCCAGCGGGCAAATCAAAGTCAGGAACTGGCCGGGAACAGTAACAATCATGGCATGTTGAAAGAGAAAGAGAAATGCCTGGCCAGCTCAGGCTAACAAGGACACAGACAACATCAAAGCATGTTTTATTCAGTAGCATCTCAAGCAGGAGCCAGACTCATGCCAAGGAGCAATGCTGTCTAACCAACAGTGGATGGGGCTGAGACTTAGTGATGGCTCCATTACTAACGCCCTTCTCAGTTCAAGGCAGGTTGCTTAACCTCTTTCCACCAAATTCAGCAGGGATATATCTTCAGTTCTCCATTTACAATGCTGAGCAGTAACACTTACCTAATCCGCACAAAGGTTATGAGGCTCAGATATTTAATATCTACAGTGTGTTTTGAAATCTCAAAGGGCTTGATCTTGTGCAGGCAGTGGGGCAAGAGCAAGCACTGCAAATGATACGTATCATTACTAGCGAAACACAAATACCCAAGTTATACCTGTCGCTGGGGGTCCTGGACATCAGACACCCTCTCAAAGAGTCACCACTTCCCTACAGGTCGCAGGCATTCACCCTTCCCAAAAACCAGGCTACAGATGTCAATCCTGAGCTGGAGCACAGAGCAGGTTTTCAGTGATGGAGGAGCACAAATCCTACCAAGCTGCCGTGGAGATCAGTGTTTCTAAATCTTCAGAGGCTTAAGGAAATCTAACCCCCCTGAATCAGTGGTCCCCTGCTTGGAAATCTCCAGGAGCACTGCGGTCCTGCCAGGCCGAAAGGCGGTAACTGAAAAGCACCTCTGTGACTTCAGGCTTTCACAGGCAGTGGATAAAAATCAACCCAAGCCGTCTCCACACCCAGCCATCCACGTTCCCACCCCACGGACATGGCAGCCCTGGGGTAGGGCAGGCTCTCCTGCTTCTGAATCACCTCCCAAAGTGCTGCAATTTTCAGCCCTGTGCACAGAGGTGGAATGAAATCCACCCGGTAGTTAACTTGCCATTGCATGTTTTTCAGAGAGCTCAGGTGTAAAGTTTGCAGCCAGTCAATTTTTACTTGTTTTTGTTAAGGAACAAAACCTTAAGAAGGGGTAAGAAATGCTAAGGAAGGGTAAGAAAGTGCAAACAAGGGTGTAAAACCAGGCAGAGTCGGTCTATTGATTTTGGACAGTGGCAAGGAGCAGCAACGCTTTTTTGAGAAACAAACTTCTCTTCAGCAAACACACAGCCTTCACCCAGGAGCAAGCCAAGCCCAACGCGATTCCAGCGAGCGAACAAAAAGTGCATTGAGGAGATGAGGGACACCGCTGTCACTCTGCAAGGGCAAACTGCAAGCTTCTGACACTTCCAGCAAGATGGTTCCAGCGCAGAGCTGCAACAGCCCAAAGGAAAGACTACAGGGTCAAGGAAAGAAGGGTGAAGGAGGAAAACAGATGGTGAAAGGATGGAAAGGACAGGGAAGTGACATTCTCCCTGGGATGTGGAAACCAGAGGTAAATGCACAAAGCTACAAACAGCAAGCATCCAGAAACCGCAAGGAACTTGCACAGGAAAAGTGAGAGATAAAAAGTGCCAGCGAGCAGAATTCAGCCTTGCACAGCCACCGAGTATTATCAGTAATAGCATGTTTCCTTGCTCGGCATGCAAAGATGGACATGCACTGCTCAGACCTCATATGCTTTTATGTGTTATTTCAGCCTGTAATGATGTCTGTCTCTCTATATTACAGGTTTCAGACAGTCTCGCAGAGTGGAGGATTCGAAAGGCTGTTGGAAAGCTGTAACATCACGCAGGGCGTGAGCAAGCAGCCCTTGGCGCTGGGGATGGCCGGCTACTCACACAGCCCCAGCCCGTCTGCAGGCAGGCCGCTGCACGCCGCACGCCGCAGTCGAAGCGAACAGAGCACCAGGCGCAGGCAGGGGTTCGTTGCTATAAGGTTATGTGAACGGCAGACAGCTCCGTGGGGCTACACTACAGCTCAAGAGCATCACAAAATATGTGCATATGGGTATAAAACCATGCAGGTAGTTGTAAGGATGCACCACATGCCGCGTGTTGCATTTGTGCAGACACGTTTATAAAAAACAGACTCACAGGCGTGTATACGTAGAAACACACAGTGTGTGCGTGTAGGCATGTGTGTACGCACACACAGAATGATCTTCACCCCACTGAACTTTATAGGCGTGAAATGGGAGACCGGTCACACTTGTCTATCAACTTGTATAATCGCTGGAGAAAGCCCAGCGCCTTTGGGGGCTGCTCTGCCTGCCCCACCACAGACATCCAGCTCTGGGTGGGGTGAACCATTGACTGCCTCTCCCCACAGCCCATTGAGGGAGTTCAGGTAGATGGCTCTTGGCTCCCTAATGTTCAGTGGGGTTAATCCCAGCTCTGCACATAAGTACACAGAGACAGCTGACAGTTCCACATCCTGTTCTCAACTGCTTATCATTTTAATTAAAGTTAATCATTACTGCCAGACATCTGGGAATGGCAATGAGTCCAGCAAGGGGGAAGGTGCAATTAAAATAGTTCATTTCTCGGAACAGAGAAATAAATTGGTTCACCTACGTGAAAACACTTTCCATTTCTGTTTCGTTGAGAGCCTCAAGTAACTCCAAGCTTGAATCCAAAGCACTGAAGTGTGGAGGCTGGATGGCAAACACTGAGTGTCAGATGAAGACATGGATGAAGAGTACATGGTGGTGACTCAGACTGGAGAAGTGGTGGGGAGATGCAGGAATAAATAAAGAGCTGAGAGTGCAGAGTTTTGGAAGTAACTGGGATACAGTTCTGGGCCTCTGGCACGGAAGGACATTACAGCAATGGAAAGCAAGGCTCTACTCCAGGCACTGAGGGACACTGCAAATAATTAACTCTCATTACTGCAGCTAGTCTAAGCATATTTGGATTCTGAAATGTAGATAAAAAAATGACAGATAAAATTTGAAATTTTTTCACTTCACAGAATGTTAGGGGTTGGAAGGGACCTCTGTGGGTCATCTAGTCCAACCCCCCTGCCAAAGCAGGGTCACCTACAGCAGGCTGCACAGGACCTCATCCAGGAGGGTCTTGCATATCTCCAGAGAAGACTCCACAACCTCCCTGGGCAGCCTGTTCCAGTGCTCCGTCACCCTCAGAGGGAAGAAGTTCTTCCTCATGTTCAGACGGAACTTCCTGTGCTTCAGTTTGTGCCCATTGCCCCTTGTCCTGTCGCTG
>Ga0065711_1014750_pt1 | contig 11828 bp, 7 predicted proteins | sample Hoacrofraction12_FD_59098 | JGI IMG/M metagenome (GOLD analysis project Ga0065711, IMG submission 59098) | Hoatzin crop microbial communities from Cojedes, Venezuela - Epithelial fraction 12 v2 (version 2) | ecosystem: Host-associated > Birds > Digestive system > Esophagus > Crop | place... | reverse complement strand
GCTGGCGTCGTTATGGCGACAATGAGGGTATGGTTTTCCGTAACCTTGATGAAGCCTTATTAGCCTATGAGAATAAGCAGATTCACTTGCATACCCGAATTGCGATCTTCGTTAAGAATATCGATAAGGACGAGAGTTGCTTCACGCCAACTCAAAGAGAGGGTTTATTGATCACAACGGTTGGTAAGTTGATCTTTAACTCGGTCTTCCCTAAGGATTTCCCTTATATCAATACTGTTAAAGCGAAGGAAGGCGGCAGCGTTAAGATTAGTGAAGCTAATTTAACCGCAACTCCTGGTAGTGACTTTGTTGATATTGCGGATATTAAGATTGCTGCTAATGGCAAAATTAAGGTCGATTTAAGCAAGCGTGAATTGCATTATGATATTGATAAGAAGAGCTTAGGAGCAATTATCTCCGAAGTCTTTAAACGTTATAGTACCGGTAGCAGAGAAAGCGTGGAATTCGTTTCCGATATTATGGACGGCATCAAGGACTTGGGCTTTAAATATTCTACTGTCTCTGGATTGACGGTTTCTTTGAAGGATATCAAGGTCGCTAAGGATAAGGATGCGATCATCAAGGAAGCTGATGAAGGCGCAGCGAAGCTTAAGAAATACCTTGACCGTGGTATGATTACCAAGGCCCAATGGAATAAGGACTTCCAGAAGGTTTGGGAAAATGCCAAGAAGATTATCGGTGAAGAAGCAATGAAGGATACTGAGCGCAAGAATCCAATCAAGATGATGATTGACTCTGGTGCTCGTGGTAATATGGACCAATTTACCCAATTAGCGGGTATGCGTGGTATCATGGCACGTCCGGTTCAATCCAAGACCAACAACGAAGACCAAACTGACTTTATCGAGGTTCCGATTAAGTCTTCCTTCCGTCAGGGATTGAATATTTCCGAATTCTTTATCTCCACCCACGGCGTTCGTAAGGGTATGACCGATACCGCCTTAAAGACGGCGAAGTCCGGTTACTTAACCAGACGTCTAGTTGACCGTGCTCAAGGTGTCACGATTATTGAAGATGATTGTGGTAGCGGTGAAGGCTTCTTTGTCGAGAAGTTGAATGATGGTAAGTTGATTGAATCCTTAGCTTTCCGTCTAGCAGGTCGTTATGCCGCTGAGGATTTCCTTTCAACTGATGGTAAGAAGGTTTTGATTACAGCTGGTGAGATGATCGATGATGCGACAGCTGAATTGATTGAAAAGGAAGTTGAAGCTGAAATCGCTAAAGAGAATCAGATAAAGGATGCCTTAGAAGCTAAAGAAAAGGCAGAGCGTGAAACTGATAAAGATAAGAAAGCAGAGCTTAAGAAGCAATATGAAGGCATCGAAATCGATGAGAATTTCAAGGCTCGTCGCGGTATGTATATCCGCAATGTCTTTACTTGTAAATGCATTGATGGTATCTGCTGTAAGTGTTATGGTCGTAATATGGCAACCGGTAAGGAAGTCGAGAAGGGAGAAGCGGTCGGTGTTATGGCTGCCCAATCCATCGGTGAACCTGGTACTCAGTTAACGATGCGTACCTTCCATACTGGTGGTGTTGCCTCCTCGGGCGATAGCGGTGATATTACTGAAGGTTTGGAACGCGTTACTTCTTTATTTGAAGCCCAATTCCACAACCCAATCGCTACTTTATCAGAAGTTAGAGGAACGATTACGAGCATCGGTCCTTCCGAAAAGGATCCTAATGCGAAGGTTATCACGATCTCCAATGACAATATCGAAGGTGATATCTGGCAGGTTTCCATCAAGGGTAACCAGACCTTATTACCAAGTGTTAAGATTGGCAACAAAGTCGAAGAGGGTGATCTTTTAACCCGTGGTGATGTCGATACTAAGCGCTTAGCCTATCTCAATCCGGAAAAGGCTCAGAATTATATCCTGAAGGAAGTTCAGAAGGTCTATTCCGGTAATGGTGGTGCAATTTCTGATAAGCACTTAGAGATTATTATCAACCAAATGATGCAGAATTATTTGATTACCGATGCCGGTGAGAGCGGTATGATTGAAGGTCAGATTATCTCCCGTCGCAAGTTCAAGGATTTGATTGCCCAGGGTCGCTATATTGGTGAAGTTAAGACTTACCTTCAAGGTATTACCAAGGCTTCAACCAGTGCGGATTCCTTCCTCTCGGCTGCTTCCTTCCAGGAAACACCAAGAGTCTTGACCAATGCGGTTATTCGTGGCGAAATCGATAACTTAGGCGGTTTGAAGGAAAATGTCATCATCGGTAGAATGATTCCTGCAGGTACAGGTTCCCGCTTTGATCGTGAGAGCACCAAGCTTGTTGAAGAGCGAGCTCAGGAATTACGTGANGAGCGNGAAGAGCGTAAGCGCATCAAGCTNGAAGCTCAAAAGGAGAAGGAAAGNATGCCCTCAGAAATGACTTCTGGTGGTGTGCTCGAAGATCTCGGTGACTTCGAAGAATTGAATCTGAACCTTGAAGACGATCTTCAAGATAATATCTAGACTGAGTAAGAGGTTAGTGCGCTAGCCTCTTTTCTTTTGTGTTACGATATACGAGGAGGGGGTGGATGATGAAAAAGGAAAATATTATTATTACATTAATTTTGATAACTAAAGGTTTAGCCTGTAGCTGGTTACTTGGCTTTGTCTTGTTTGGGATCTTTGAGCAGATGTGGTTTCCGATGGCAAATCAATTATGGGGTTTAGCTTATCTATTCATGGGGATAGCTGGAGTATGCTTGGTATATATCTTGTATTGTAATATTATTCAGAAGTTTAATGCAGGCATAAGCTATAAACCTTTATTAATCAGTTTAATCATCAATGTGCTCTTATATATTGTCTTAAGAATCGATGATGCGAATTTTGTTAAATTTTTGAATTGGTATATGAGTGGGCCGATGTTTATCTTGGGAATATGCTCTACATACCTGCAATTTAAGTATATCAATAAGTATTTTAAGGAGTATCGTAAACTTAATTCGTAAGTTTAGCTTTGGGGTTAATACTAACTCCTTTTCTTTTAGAATATGGTTTAAAATTTAGATATGGGAAATATCTATTTAGCCATCGATTTGAAGTCTTTCTATGCTTCGGTGGAATGTGTTACCAGGGGTCTCGATCCTTTAAATACGAATTTAGTGGTCGCGGATGAGAGCCGTACCGATAAGACGATTTGTTTGGCGGTATCGCCAGCTTTGAAATCATTTGGAATTGGATCGCGGATGCGCTTATTTGAGTTGAAACAAAGAGTGCGAGAAGTTAATTTAAATAGGCGTAAGGACTACAAACATAAGATGATAGGTAAATCCATCTATTTAAATGAATTAAGCAAGAATAAAGGTTTAAGTGTTGATTATTTAATTGCTAAACCGAGGATGGCTTATTATATCAAATATAGCTCTCAGATATATGATATTTATTTAGATTATTTCTCTAGTGAAGATATGCATATTTATTCAATTGATGAGGTCTTTATTGATGTTACGCCTTATTTAAATATCTATAAATGTAGCCCTTATGAATTATGCAGGAGAGTTTTAAAGGATGTCTATGCGAAGACGGGCATTACCGCTACGGCTGGTATTGGAACTAATTTATATTTAGCTAAGATTGCGATGGATATTGTTGCTAAGCATAGCGAAGCTGATGAGAGTGGTGTGCGGATTGCGCAGTTAGATGAAATGTCTTATCGTGAAAAATTATGGACGCATGCAGAATTGTTAGACTTTTGGCGTGTCGGCAGGGGCTATAAAAAAAGATTGAATGCTTTAGGCTTAGAGACGATGGGTGATATTGCGCGCTGTTCACTTGAAAATGAAAAGTTATTATATGATACCTTTGGTATTAATGCGGAATTATTGATTGACCATGCCTGGGGGATTGAAACCTGTAGTATGAAGGATATCAAAGGCTATCGTCCTCAGAGTAAATCCATTGGTAAAGGTCAGGTTTTAAGCCGGGCATATACATATGAGGAAGCGCATACTATTGTTAAGGAAATGTGTGAAGACTTAGTTTTAGAATTAGCAGAGAAGCAATATTATACAAGACAATTAGTCTTAAATATTGGTTATGATAGCAGCAATAAATATGAAGGTGAGAAAGAGATTGATCGCTATGGTAGATCCTTACCAAAGACGGCTCATGGTATCGCTAATTTCAATAAGCCTAATCATTCTAGTGAATTATTAGTGGGAGCCTGCATGGATATCTATGAAAAGATTATTAATCCTAAATTGAAGGTTAGACGCATCAATATTGCCTTTGGGCAATTGATTTTAAAAAAGAATTTAAAGGCTAGCGATAAGCAGGAACAGCTGTCATTATTTGGAAATAGTGATATCGATACCCATCAGGAACAATTGAAGGAAGAGCATTTTCAAAATGTTTTAGTTAATATTCGCAATAAATATGGTAAGAATGCGATTGGTAAAGTCAGTAATCTTAAAAAGGAATCGACAATTAAGGAACGGCATGCTCAAATTGGAGGACATAAAGCATGAGTAACAAATATTCCGATATTATTAATTTAGAGCGCCCTCAATCAAATTATCCTAAAATGAGCAATCATGATCGGGCCGCCCAATTTTCACCCTTTGCGGCTCTTGATGGACATCAGGATGAATTAAATGAGGTGGCCAGGGTTGTTGAAGAGAAAATGATATTGAGTCAACAGCGTAAGGAAGAGCTCAATTTAATTTTGAACAGCTTAAAGGTAGATCAGCCCATAATTATTGAATATTTCGAAAAGGATTTAGCGAAGGATGGTGGTAAATATAGGCGCCGACAAGGCTATTTTCTTAAAATTGATGACTTCGAAAAGACAATCTACTTAAATGATAAGAGTAAAATTCTAATCGCCGATATTTATGATATTGAAGTAATTTAGTCCAATTTGGACTATTTTATTTAGGAATTCTCTTACCTCCGGTAATAAAGAGACAAGGAGGAAATGAAGAATGCAATTGATTAAGGTCGAAACAGAGGCGCTATTTGATGCAGCTAAAAAGATCAATACCCATGAGGAGCAATATCATCAATTCAAAGATGAGCTCTTTAAGAAGGTTGATGCCTTAGCTAGTGCCTGGCAAGGCAGTGACAATCTTGCCTTCAGCAATCAAATACATGCCTACGAAGCTGATTTAAATCAGATCTCGCTCTTGATGAGCCAATATGCACAATTTATCAATAATAGTGCTAATGCTTATCTTGAGACTCAGGAAGGATTAAGAGCGGAAGCTCAGCGTTTAATTTAAGAAAGGAGAAGAGGGATGCATAATATTCAGATTACACTTCCTGAGGTCAGTGCTTTAGCTAAAGAGATGCGCGTTTTAAATGAGCAGATGCGGGAAGTCTTAGAGAATACAAAACAGCAGATGAATGCTTTAGCAGGGGTGTGGCAATCGCAGGGTGCTGAAGAGATTCGGGCTCGTTTTCAACACTTTTCTCTGCGCCTTCAGCAGGAGTATGACACTATCGAAAGGTATGCGAAATTTCTCGATCATACCGTTGCTTCTTATGATTCCTTAGAATCGACGATTAAGGCCAATGCGAGTACCTTCAATTAGGAAATTGGGCTTGAAGATAATCGCCATCTTATTATTAACTGTTACTTGCGGCGCATGTCTTCAAAAGGAATATACCCGAAATGAATTTCTTGATGATTTAGTAGTTTATGCTGGCTTTGAGAATCGAACCTCGCTAGAACAGTGGCAGCTATATGAAGAGGGAGTGGATTTAATCGCTCCCTTGGATAATAGTTTTCTCACCAGTACCTTAAATAAGCTATTTGACTTGGATTATGTAGATATTGGCAATTTAGGTGACAATATCAGCAAGGATGAAGCTAAAAAAATATTTGACATCTATAATGAGTATCATGATCGGAACTTTATAAACCATTTTGAATATGAATATCAGAGGGATGTCAGCGAATTGAATTTTCCAATTGTAGACAATTCATTAAATAGTGCTATAAATTATGATATCGGTACCTACATCAAAGATAGTGAAGGTAAATATTTTGAAATTATCAGCAAGGATAATGATATTTATAAATTAAAGGAATTGAGCTATCAAGATATCTTCGAATATTTCGATATGAGTTTCAATGGCGAGCTCGATTTAAGTGAAGCGGAAATTGAATTTGAAGGTCGGGAATCCAATTATAATAATTACAACAATTTCAACTACCGTCTATTAGCAACCTCAACATATAATGTTGCCGGTTTCAATATCGAATGTTCGACTACTAAAAGTACACTCAAGATAAATGCCAGTCGTAAGAAAGGAAATTTAGAAACATATTTTGATTTTTCAATTGGTGGTATAATCCCGCAATTTAAATTTAATTATCATGATGGTGAGGAAACAATCTCTTATTTTAAATTGAATTTCATGACCGCTGAGCGCTTAGGTGCTGAAATAAAAAAGGAAGCAAACTTCTATAGTCAATTTCAAAATATGAGTGGTGAAGACTTATGGAGTAAAATTCAGAGTTCATTCTCAAAAGATGAAGTGAGTGAGAGCTTTAAATTATGCACTGTTAAAATTCCATTAGCAGAATTACCATTTGTCTATATAACTTTAGATTTAAGATTGAATGTCTATGTCAGTGGTAAAGCGGAAATTGCGATTGATAATAAATATAATGTCGGTTTTGAAATCCGCAATGGTCAAATGCGTACCATCAATGACCATCATCATCATATCGACCCTTATCTTAGAGCCAGCACTAAAGCAACTCTAAGTCTAAATACTGGGATTGAAGGTGCCGGAATCTTGCTTTGTGATGTTGGTTTAGAAAGTGGTATTGAAGCAGGAGTCAAAACAAGCCTCCATTTATTCGATAAAGAGGGTAAAGTCAAAACAAATACTAGTGCCATTGCCTATTCGGAATTGAATGGCGTTGCCGCCAACAATGGCAATATAGCAGTATGCGCCGATATCGATGCTTCGCTATTATTGCAACTAAAAATCAATTCAAGTGAGACAAAGCTGGGAAAATTAGGTTATAGCTATACATTAGATATCATTAAAGAGAAGCTGAGCTTATTGGATAATAAAGCACATCTTGAGAAGGGGAATCTCATTAGCAAATGTACGATTAATGATAGCGATTTTATCAAAGAAGAAAGACAGACTTATAGTCCTGAAAAGATTACCTTAGATTCCTACGCTACAGTATTGATGTATGGAGAAAAGGAAAGTATGCCGCAAATAAATCTGCCTGAAGGATATAGCTATAATGATTTGATTATCAGTAGTGAAGATGAGGGCGTTGCGATTATAAAAGAGAATTATATTTTAGCCATCAATCAGGGCAGCACCAGAATCAAGATTGCAACACATGATAATAAATATATATCCTACTATAATGTTTTAGTCAGTTATGAATGAGTTATTTATAATTTGGAAGCGTCACGATAATTATCAGGATTTGATCATTAATATAGAGGAAAAGCAGGAATATGAAATCGATTATCTGCGTTTCTTTCTTGAAACGGGTAAGTTGAATTTGAGCTTAGCCGATGGTTATCATTTTGAAGATGGTAGTGAAGTTAAGGAAATAAATATAAACGAAAGTTATATTATAAAGCATCATGATCTATTTTATAGTGAGACCTTAGATATTTATCAAGATGGCATTGGGTATGATGAATTTGTGGAAATTGAAAATCGTGATTTCATTTTTAGTAAGCATCCGCAATCGCAAATTATAAATGGTGATGAATTGCATAATCATTATCTAATATACAAGGAGCGAAAATTTTATGGAAATGCTGATATTTTTCTCAACGGTAAGAAATATCATGGGCAATATTTAAATGATGGTGATTGTCTAAAATATCATGGTTTGGTAATTTATTATTATGCAAGCTTTCTTTTAGTCAATAAGTTCAAGAATTTGAATCATGCATCTTTAATTAGTACTTACATCAATGATCAAAAATTTCCATCAACTAAAGCTAAAAGAATTATTTTGTGTGAGGAAAATAAGAACATGCCAAAGGCACCCGTTTTGGCGGAGGTTGTCTTAGAAAAGAAGACTAATCGTTTATCTTATTCAGGTATTTTAATGACAATGGCGATGTGCGCTATGGCGCTTTTCAATTTTTACAATAGTTCCTCACAGGGAAGAAGTCTAAACGAACGCTTGGTTTATCTTATCTTTCCGTTCTTTATGGTGTTATCTTCACTTATAATTCCGGCTTTTGGTTCGCTTTTGTCTTATTTAGCTCATTTAAAGCTAAAGCGCAAAGCTTTACGGGAATATGAAGAACGCTTTTTGGATTATGAAACGAACTTAAAAGAGTATATTCAATTTCTGCGAACTAAATTTAATTCATATCTGCCGCTTGAAAATGTTGTAGCACTTAACAGATATGAAGACATCAATGTAATGAACTGCGAAGAGGGAATTAGAATTCCTTTGGGTTATTATCACGGATGTTATTTTGATGAGAAGATTGATATATTTTCTAAGAAAATTGAACAAAGAATTGATGCCTTATACCAAAAAGAATTTATCTCTAAATTTTTAAAATTAAATAATGGTGACAATATCAGGATTTATGACAATGAGGAAGGTCGAAAATTTATAATTGATATTTTGAAATATTTCTTATTGATGTATGATGGCGATTTATTGAAGCTTGTTTTATACAAATTTCCAAATGAAATAAAAGAAGAGCTTATCTTGGCGAATCATTTCTTCGATACAGGAAGGCGTTTATTTTTTGATAATGAGGATGAGCTCAATAAATACCTCAATGAAAATGATAAGGAGATCGTTTTGTTTTCATTTGTAAAATGTAATTTTGGATGTCGGAGCTTATCATTGGTTAGCGCAGATTTTGATATTAAAGTTGAAAACAATAATCTAATGTATCGAGACAATATTTTTCAACTGCAGACCCTGGAAATTACTTGGGGATTATTGAAAAGGCTACATCTTTATTATCAAAATGATAATCTCGAAAATGAAATTAAGTGTTTAGGCTATGATGATGAAATTTTCTTTAGTGAAAATATCGATGATATCGATAATGGCTTGCCTTGTCCCTTTGGTTTTAATGATATAGGTCTGATTCCTTTTAATTTGGCAGAAAAATATGAAGGTCCGCATGGTCTTATTGGTGGAACGACAGGTTCGGGGAAGAGCGAATTGCTTATCAGTTTATTATTATCACTTTGTTCTAACAATTCACCAAGAAAGGTTCGTTTAATTTTAATTGACTATAAAGGAGAAGTTTTAAAGAATAGTCTTACTTATAAGGGAAACTCATTACCTCATATTGCGGAAAGCTTCAGCAATTTTGATCTTGAACATGCTAGACGTTTTTTAATTTCTTTAAAAAATGAATGTCTTAAAAGAGAAAAGCTATTTCAACAATTATCAATTGACTCTGGTAAAGGAATCCTAAATATTGACGATTATAATAAATATAGCATTAATGAAAAGTTGGCTCACCTGGTGATTGTGATTGATGAATTTGCACAACTCAAAAGGGAGTCTCCGGAATTTATGCAAGAGATTGCTTCCTTAGCGCGGGTCGGCCGTAGCTTAGGTTTACATTTGATCCTTGCGACACAAAAGCCACGCTCATGTATTGATGATGAAATAATCGCCAATGTCAATTTTAAGATTGCCTTACGAGTTCAGGATAAATATGATTCGGTTGAGATAATAGGGAGCGATGAAGCCAGTAAACTTGATGAGGCTGGTTCTTTTATATTAGCCTGTAATAAGCAATTGCTAAAGGGTAAGAATCTCTATACAGGAAATAGCGATGATATGCATTCACTAATCTTATTGAATGATGATATTTCTACCAAATATATTAATATTAGCAGTGATGCGCTAATAAGTCGGCAGTTGATTTGTAAAAAGATATTAGAGAGGGATGGCTCTACATATGAGGATATCTTTTTAAAAAAGCCGATCGCAAAACATTATTATGAATATGATAATTGTAATGATGGAATGATTATTGGTGAAGCCGATGATTATTTTCATAACCGTCACTATCCTTTAAGTGTTGATTTAAGTAAGGATAAAACTATTCTATTCTTTAATAAGCAGAAGCTTGACATTGTCTATTTGGTGAAGCAGTTAAATTATATGCTTATTTATATTGGTGATAGTAATATTGTGAATGTTAATGTTATCGATAGCTTTACATATCGTGATGAATCACTGATAAAGGTTCTTTTCAACAAAATTAAATTAAATGGCTTACGCAAAGAAAATTTATGTTTAATAATAGAGGACTTATCCCGCTTTTTAGCATACAGTGAAAGCTATAAAGATATATTTATGAATTTCCTAAGTAGGATTCAGGAATATAATATTAAGCTAATTGTTTTCACTAGCAGTGTACTTACGCTTCCTTATCGACTTTTTTTTCATCTCGATAGTTGTATCAGTCTAGGCCCAGTCGATAAAGAAGAAAGTTATCAGCTATGGGGAATAAGCGCACGAAGTAATGAAGCTTGTTTTTGTAGTAGTGACAAATTAATTCCTTTTGTGCCTTGTTTAGCCGAACAATACGAAGGGGAAGGCACGGGGAAATATCTTCAAGATATACCTAAAGTAATAAATGCAGAAATTAAGGAGGGAAAGATTTTAGTTGGTTATGATATTTCACTTTACGAACCATTATATATCGATAGTTGCGGACTAGATATTATTTCTTATGATAAAAAGCTATTAGCAAGGTATGAGGGTTATGATAAGGTAACTATAAATCACTATGATTCTTATCAAGGCGCAGGCAAGCGAATTTTGTGGTTAGGTAGTGGCGCCTTCAAACAAAATCTTTTCTTTGCGAATTTAAAACATGATTTAAATGATGATGAAGGAATATACTGGGAGGCAGGAAGGATGAGCTTGCTGAAGATTATCAATGTCTAAATATTATGTAAAGATGAGGATTCACCCTAAGCCTCGAAGTTATGAGTTTATTTTTGATAGTGAGATAAGTTTAAATGATAACTTTAAGAAAGTTGTTAAATATTTGAAATTAAAAAAGCGAAAATATGTATTTGTGGATGATATTAGAGGCATACTGCTAGATCCAAATTCGCTTATGAATGATGGGATGATATTATATCTAAGTATCTATTAGATAATCTTAATTTCAATATCGGCTAATTCAGGATCAATATAGATTGTTTTATGAGTCGTGAAACTCACAAAACCATGTTTTTTACCTTTGACCTTCTTTAAATTCTTGACATGAGTATAGTCGACAGGTACTGATGAAGAGTGTCTACCTTGTGAAAAATAGGCGGCAATCTGAGCGCATAGTCTAATTGCTTCTTCGCTGGGATTAGGATTATCGATTACTAAATGACTGCCATGGAAATCCTTGGCATGAAACCAGAGGTAATCCTTATGGGCATATTTAAAGCTTAGATAATCATTTTGAATATTATTCTTACCGAAAGTAATAGTATATTCAGCAAATTTTATCTGATAAAGATGAATCTTATTTTTGGTTTTCTTATTCTTAAAAGTTTTAGCTTTTAGATAATGATTATTTTCAAGTTCCAATTTAATATCAGCGATATCTTGAATATTGGCAATTTCTAATTGTTGTTGCAAGGAGGTGAAGTATTCTAATTCATCCTTGGCAATCGTTAGTTGTTCAATTAAATATTGTTTACTGCGCCTTTTCTTTTGATAAGCTTGAAAGTATTTATTGGCATTCTCTTTAATGCTTAACTTGGGATTTAATTTGATTTCGATTTCATTACCTTCGTAATCATTTATTTTAATTTTAGCTAAGCCTTTGGTTTCTAATTTGCCATAAGTAAAAAGTAATTCCCCATATAGAC
>Ga0065711_1048396_pt1 | contig 11829 bp, 9 predicted proteins | sample Hoacrofraction12_FD_59098 | JGI IMG/M metagenome (GOLD analysis project Ga0065711, IMG submission 59098) | Hoatzin crop microbial communities from Cojedes, Venezuela - Epithelial fraction 12 v2 (version 2) | ecosystem: Host-associated > Birds > Digestive system > Esophagus > Crop | place... | reverse complement strand
GGGGGGGGGGGCTGTTTCTTGGTGGTCTCACAGTCCCCTCCGCGAAGGCAAGTGCTCAGCTTCCCTGCCTAAGTGACATAGGTGGGTTTTTCAAGCAGACACCCTGCCTCCCCAGGGTTTTGCTCTTCTTCCACACTTGTCAAGATGAGGAAATTCCCAAAGCACAATGCCTGATTTAGCAGCTTGCTTAATTCGAGCATCTTTATCAGTTTCTCAAGACAGGTGTTTGAGACAATTGCCTATCCCGGCCTGGGGATGTTTGTGACAACTGCCCACTCCCGACCTGGGGCTGTACGCTATCAGTTGTTGGAAAACAGCAATTTAACTCTTCATAGTCACTTGCTCCTGTGATATGGTAATCCAAGTGATTTTGATTGTATGATGGGATGTTTTCACCTTTTCAAGTATGAGGATACTTGTCCTAGACTAGGTTCTAATCTTGATCACGCTTGTACAAGCACAGAAGTAGCTTCATAGGAGCTTGTAATTTATAATGTGGTAACTGAGACACAGTCTTCTCTAGTGTCCTTTGTTGTGTGTGTTTATCAACATCCTTGTCAGTGTCAATTACAGTTTCACTGTTGCCTGTCTCATTCTTTTTTTTCAGGTAGTCTAATATTGACTCCTGATCTCTTGGCTCAGATCCCATCTCGATTAAGCCTTGTCCAGTTGAGTGCAACAGGCTTGTACCTCTTTCTGGCAGACATTCAAACACCTCATTAGTTTTCTGAAGATGTATTCTGCTCCTATTAAAATACTTTTATACCTTGTAGTCATGGTATTTTGTGATCTGGGTATGGCTTCCTTCTCATGTATAAATTATATTTTATTTCCTAGACAAACAATTACTTCCAGAAATGGTATTTTATTTCCTTAATAAATTAGTCTATGAACATTTCTTTTGATAATATGAGACTCCTTTGTTGGTCTGCTCTTTATTGGAGCAATGACTTTGCATTTGATTAGCAGCTTGGCAGGAGAGAACAGATATTTTATCTCCTGTATATGGAAAACCACTAAAAATAAATATGGAGGGAGGCAGTGATACTGCTGGTTTGTGGAAGGCACTTTTTTACTTCTGCTTTTAAAGTTTACCATATTTTAAATATTTTTACACTTGCCACTTTGCAGCGTCCTTCTATTTCTCACCTATATGACAGCGTAAAGTGGTTATTCTCATGATTTCTTCTCATTGCCATTGCTTCTCAAAGTCCTTGTATCTTCAGCTTCATTCTCTGCTTTCCTATCGGTGTCTTGACAGGAAATTGGCTAACCAGTTGTTGCATTTTTAACAAACAATTAATTTCCCATGGTCACATGTAATATCAGTGATAGAAAGAAGAAAGAAGACAGGTCTTGCTTTTCTAACATTAGCTGGGGTCAAATACAATTATGTTTCTGGCACATGCTAGGTAACGTCATCATTGAGCCCATCAAGCTTGCATCTAGCAAAATGTCAAAGAAGCTCCACCTCCTCCACTCCACCCTGCAGTTCTGTTCATGGCACGATTATTTTATGCAATGTTGTAGTTCCACTCTCTGATACTGCTTTTTGTTTTGAGGGTAAACAGTATGGAAGACTTTCTGCTTTCTAAGCACCCCTGAAGTACACTAGTTTTCACTTCATTTTTCATAGACATAAGTGTTATAGCTTTGTCTGGTTTTACTAAAACTCCTTCTGTCAGGCCTGGCTTGTCCCGACATGGGCAATACTGATTTTATGCAGTGCTGTTATACTATGGATCCAAGGCTGAACCTGTTGGTTTGTTTTTGGTTTTTTTTTTTTCCTGCAACAGTTTGGTTTTTTTTTTGTATATACATATCATGTGATTTCCACCAAATTAATGAAAGTAAATAATCTTTCAGTAAAGTATAATTGGGTGGGATTCTTTTCCAGATTCAGCATTAAGTATAATTGCAATTTGCTGTGATCATGACATTCAGCATTAAATGAGGGTATCACAAAAGTTTCTGTGCTCAGTTGTTGTGCTAGGTCTGGTTTATCCATTGCATTAATGATATTGATCCTGATGTACAATTCACTCATTGGTGGTTAATAACTTCACTGGTAAATCAATGAACCACTTTGACCATGATTTGGTTTACACTACATGAACTGGGCAGTTTTTCACTGTAGGATTTCACTACAGAAAGCTCCCAGATTTGAGTACGAAGTCTTCATGAGTACCATTTCTTTCTTTTGTTCTACTTTTTACATATTGAATTTTGGCTAGTTCTTCTCTTTAGAATTTCATTCAGTTCTCTATAGCATCTCTCAATATCTTGAACCAAAGAATTCAATTAGACATTATTCAAATACAGAATGTAAACCGTATGTGAGTAAATATAAAATGAACAAACCCTCATGTATTTGTCCTCCTTTTCAAAGAAGCCAAGTTTTCTTATTTAGCAGTCGATCTAATTCTGTGATAATGAAGGGTTTAAATTACTGTCTATTCTACACAAAATAATGTGGTCACCTGGCTAAGTGTAATAACAATTTAGTGTGCATACACATGGTAGAATTTTGTGCACACTTTGAGAACTACATATTAACTAAAATATAAAAAAAAAAAAACCAAACTTGGGGAAAAGCCAGCAAAACACAAGTATGATATCCAGGCAGAATCCATTACTGGAGGTGGCGATAAAAGCTGTGTTCCCACCTTTGGCTGGGACTGGTCAGTGAAGCCGTGAGGCCGATCAGTGTTGCCAGATCTTGATGTTGCAGGAGATGGTGAGACTAGTAGTCACAGTGTTACATGGTTTCTTTCCACTTTGGTTGTCTCCAATATTTGACTTTTACTTTGCATGTCTCATTGATGTTATCAAAAGAGATGAAGGATTTTAATTTTATCATTATTTTATCTCTCATTTAGACCTCCTTCTCTATGGATTTGTTTTGATCTATTGATTTCCAATTCTATTCTCCTTTGCTAGTAACAACGGATCATAATGCAGTTCTTTGTGATGCCAGTGCATTTTTTTCTACAAAAGAATCCAGTCTTTTCATCCTTCATTTCAGAAATGAGTTTATACAAAATAATGAAATTCACCAAAGTCTTAAAAGTACAGGCCATGATTCAAATGGTTCCGAAGCATCTTAGACACATTTCATAACGTTACCCACAGTAACGAAGTTAGAAGGGATCTGCCATATACTAAGCATATTTGTCTGACACTATTTTAATTGGTTAAGATTAATGGACACAATCCTGTATTAAAAAAAGGGAAGAGTAATGGAATAAAGGGCAATATATAAAGAGTATTGCTACCTGGTGGTGAATGGTCTAATGACATTTGTTTTGTATTTACAAAGAAAGATTTTGCTTATGTGTTCTTTTTTTTTTTCCTGTTTTGTGATTAAATCATACTCAGAAAAGATCCAACCTTTAATATTATTCATGACCTAGCTCCCCTATCTGACTGCTAGGTGACGTATGAGTACATTTAATAAAGTAAAGAAAATGATTTCAGAGCGATTGTCCATTAATGTTCCAAACATCTTAAGAATTGGGTAATGCCAGTTGACAACAAGGCCCAGATCTGTAAAGTTAGATCTTCTGTCTGCTAACTTGGTATTTTGTAAAATTTGATGTAATTTCTCCTACTTTTCTCTCCTAGTCACCTAATATGATATTTGCAAATGGCTAAATGACTTTGAAGTAATTAAAATGTAAATTAAGAGAAGCACTATCTCTGACAGGAAGAACTAGAGAGCTACTCCATAAGTGGATTGGTTTTGTCTTCAGAGCTGTAATTTTTTAGAACCTGTACCAGTCAGCTTTTCTGGACAGAATAAGTTTTGCGATAAGCAAAAGCACTAAACATATAAATGTGATAGAAGTCAGTTAGGGAAATAAATTCAGGAAGTTCATTCATTTATAATCCAGATGTATCAACTTCTGTATTAAAATGATAATTTACAGAATTTGCAGTTTGGTAATTTCATGTTTTAAGTGAGTCATATTTCAATTAGTCTGAAGTCAGTCTAACAAACTGTAACAAAATTTCTGCCAAGTTGAAAAGTGATTATAGAATAGCTATAGTGGATTGCTTATCTCTTTAAAAACGATTACATATAAGGACACATACAAATTATTATTAAAATAACTATCAAGATGCCTGCTGCAAACACTAAATGTCCTATAATACTTAGAAGGTTTTAGGTTATGCCTGTATGAGACAGTGGCACAAAAGGAGTGGATCTGTAGGGTGCAATGGTTGTCATTAAAGAGCTCATGCTTGCGATTTATCTGTTTTGGGAGGGTTTACAACAGACCAGATAGTATGGTTCAGTGGGATTCCTCCCATTAGTAAGCTGAGTGCAGGAACCATGATCCTAAGTCGTATCTTCTGGGAAAGTAGAGGGGATCAGGAGATTCACTGCAAAACCACATTGAGATCTGAGCTAGAGCACTCCTGCAGCAGCACCCTGGAGGTCTCCATAACCCCATGAGTACAAGAGCATTTTACTAGGCAGTTAATCAAGTTTCTAGGGCCTAGAGACCCTCTATTCAGGATTTCCCTAGCAGATATTTCTCAAGCTATATTGGCAAACCCACAAGTACTGTCAGGAAACACAGAATGATGCTGGAGATCCCTGAAAGGCCTCATGGGCCCTGTCAGACACCACTCAAAAATATAAAAGATCTTATCCAGCATACAAGACTCTACTGTCTTCATATGCTTTTGAAAAATCTTCTTGATTTTGTAGCTATCATTTGGAGTTTTGAGAGTGATGGCATTGAAAATACTGCCAACTTATTAATAGTGTTCATTCTGATGCTCCATCTTCAGCTATGCAAGACTCCCATGAGTCAGCTATTCTTTATAAAAGGTTTGCTGGCATGTTCTTGTTGTTACTGCAAGTGGATGCTAGTAGAATTATCTATATATCTGTTAGACTTGTGTATAAGGATCTTTCTAATTTGGAAATTCAGGGGGTTTAGAATAATTTTAATGGAAATAAAATGTAGTGACACTTAACTGGTTCTATCCACATTTACAAGAGTTTTTCAAAATTAATGCTTTCAAATATGTCATAACTGTGCTAATATAAAAGTTAAACGTTCCTTATGATTAATATGAAATTTTTAGCAATCAAATAACTGCTCTGTTTGTGATTAAACTATAATTTAGATATTTATGTGTCCTTTCTTATCTGACAATTACAGAATTTATGTTTGGATAGATAATCTACACAGCTCAAATTAATGAGTATTATTAAAAAACTAAGAGAAAATGACTGCAACATTGCATATGTTGTTTTTTTCTCATGAAAGCATTACAGGAATTAGTTATATTTCTGTAATCTGAGACCTGAAAGACACTTTTCATCCAATTGTTTCTTGTCTAGTTTAGGACAAATCAATCAACTGTAGCAATGAATATCAGTCTAATAAAATATGTTTGTGCATATGAGTGTGTGTGTAAGTAAACTTTTTCACCCTAGAAATAATAACAAATGTTCAAAATACAGCTATTGCCAGCAGTTATTATTCATTAGCCTAAAGTATGAAGTTCTCAAAAAAATTATGCATGTACTCAGCTCTGCATTGTTTTTCTTACACCAGATCATGACAGAATTTAAAATAACTAAAGGCATTTTTCTGAAATCACTGTCTGGGAGGTGAGGTGAGAGTAAGGGCAGTGCACATATAAGAAGTTAGCAGATATTTCCAGGTTTCCTTTCACAACATAATAATAGTAACTTATACCAGGCAGAAGGAGTTTTAATTGATCATCTTTCAAGCTGCAGTACATGGAGTTGTTTGGATTAATGTTAGCAAATGTAGAGAGCTTAATGCACGGTTTCAGCACATGCGATGACTTTCTGTTTTATCAACATGCCAGACTGGAGCTTAAAGCATATTTGGCATATTTACATATTCATATTACACTGTTGCTGTGCAGATTCTGAAATGTCACATTGGGACTACATGGTGCTGAAAAGCAAAAGCAAGTTAGCATTATGGTTGTTCAGAATCTCCAATATTTTTCCAATTGTTTTTGTTTATAGATGACTTCTTAAGCCAATAGTTTGCACAATAACTAATCAAACTAATTTATTGCCTGCTCAGAATGTAGCATTTTAGTTAGAGCGTTTTAGTTTCAGGTCTGTATTTCCAATACATAAAATAGATTGTAGCACAATTTGTAAGTACTTGTTTCTGCACGCAGTTCAAGTTGGCAGAATTACAGATGAATACTCTAAGGAGAAAAGAAAAATGACTTAGTTTCAGTGCTTGGAGTTTGAAGATCTTCCTTCCAGTAGAGATACTGAAACCACAGATATCTGAATGGCATGACGCTTATTGCACAGATCAAGCCTTTATCTAAATCAACCATATTCATTCTAGTTCATTTATAAAAATGGCAGCCTCTCTGTATTGTCGTGGAGTCCCCATTATTTTCCAAGGAAGTTGGCTATTGCAGGATCCGTGTTGTATTTAGAGTTGTTGCTCACTGACTAGGGAATGTTGTGAATTATTTAAATAATGTGTAAATGCCATTCTTTGATTTGTTTTCAGTGAGCGTCTAGTGAAATGTATTATTGCTGTGCCTATGCTTATTTAAAAGCACAGAGAAAAAACACGCACATACGTACATGTACGCCTATTTATGGCTGGAGAGATGTATATATCCACTTCATGGACTGTTTCAAGAAAAAAAATTGAAAAGCCACAAGATTGGTATAGTATCTTACCTTCAATCAAAGAACGACATTAATTTGAATTGCAATAGGCAAGATTCCTTCATCCTGAGAAGTGTAGTGCATGGGAAAGCAACATGGTCTCTTGCCCTGTTAAAGCCAGACTTCTTCTGCTCAGAGGAAGCAATGGCCCTAGACTCTGGATAGTCTCTCTTTCACTCTGTCAAACAGCTTACTAATTCCTTCTTTGTGTAAAGCATGCAAGAAGAATATGTTCCATGGATACCTTCTTACTGCTGAATGAAACACAAAGGTAGGCACAAATGTCATGAGTATTGATTAATCTGCACTGGAGTGGACAAACATAATCCTCTAGCTCTCTCAGTAAGCGCAGAATTTTTATAACATTAAACCTACCATTATATATCCTTGGTTTATTATGTAATTTAATGTGAACACTTCTTGGAAGAATGAATATGTAGTTATCATTTTAAAGTATTAATTGCAGAGGTACCGAATGCCTTTATTTAAGTCTACAACTCCTGCTTTTATTTCTTTCAACTATAAAATATTAAGAGCAGAAAATGTTACTGTTAATCCTCTTCTGACTTTATGCCAGAATTTATGTGAGAGTGAATGCAATTAATCAAATTTTTTCATTACTTTTCCTGAAAAAATGTGCACTGGCATGAACAAGTAACAGCTCTGACTTGATAAAATAATACTTTAAACTAAGTTTATAAAACTATAAAATAATGATTCAGAATTTTTAAAAATCTATCAAGTGTCTTTAATTTTCATGATTCTGTAGCTTTCTTCTTAATATAGCATTAGAGTAGCTGTCAGTTTAAGAAAGGTAAATGTAGATGTCTGATTAATTCGTGTTTATATTTTGACCACGTCATGTTACATCAGACCAGAATAACATAACACAAAGTGACAAAAATGCAACTTTGACTGAAACTATGCAATTCACAGTCAGAAGTATGAACTTTCGGAACAAAAATCAAATGACTTGAAAGTTTATCATTCCCTTCCTCTTCCTTCTCTTCTTAAATGTAAATATAAGTGTGCTGGCGCTATTTGGAAAAGCTGTCATGGAAGAACCCAGTGCCCCTGCACAAAGAGGCTGGACAGAAGGAGAACAACAAGGGAAAATATAGGACATTACATTGTCATTTGTCAAAACACACCTTGCTCACTTTGTATACTGAAAATGGCTTCCTAAAGACGATTATACTAAGACTAGCTAAGCTTGTCTTTTGGTTTGATACTTCTGGTGATTTTCAAACTGTAGAGTTTGATAGCAATGACCATCTGTGGCATTCAAAGCTCATTAGTTTTATTGTGGTTGTAAGGATGTACCAATGACTTACTGAATGTGACTGTAGCCCCTCAGGAAGATTGGGTTTTCAATTGTATTTAGACATCTGAAGTTGTGCCCTGATTAATTCCACATTACAGAGGCAAGTAAGTTTGGAATAGTCAGGTTATTGAATCTATCATCAATGCACAGAACTAGCAGCTCCTAGGTACCAAGTTGTCCCAAGTCGTGATCTGCGTACAGCTCTTTACCTAGCAAGAAGTAGATGGATCCCATAGTGGTGAGACTCCTTATCTGGTGACCTTGGGTAAGCACCTGGAGTTAAGCAAATAGATCCAGATCTGCCTGCACCCTTTGGCATTTAAACACTGCTGAACCAGTTCCAGGACTAGTTTCTGTTGTTCAGAAAAAAAAGGCTGACATGTACATGCCAAAACCAGGATTCTCCCATTTTTCTGGAATGGTTTGTAGCCACCTCCAACTCTTTCCTTCTTGTTGTCGGTTCCTATCCTCATGTATCATTAAATCTGACATATAAGCAGAAGTGTATGTATGTATATGTATGCTTTCCTATCCTCAACTTGCTGCAGTCCAGAAGGTTGACACTAAAATAGACTACGGAGAATTGTTTTGTTTGGAGATGAGAAAGAGCAGAAACCTCATAGTAATGGATGCCTTTTTACCAGCACACAGAGTAAAGCTATATGAGGTGACTGTTCTGTGGTATATGAAATAATGTATACGCCATAGTGTTATTCTGGAGGTCTTTTCTCAATGGCAACAATTATGGTCATCCAAGGTAAGTATTTTATCCTGTGATATCCACAGCCTGTACCCATAACTGAAACAGGCATGTTCGCTCCCTCAATTGCGTTTTATAACAAATGACAATACACAGTATGTGTTTCGCAGATTAAACTATTGACTTAGTAATGGTCTGTTCTTAATTCTGATGTGTAGCACTTGCAAAAAGACACTCAGTAGTTTCTAGGTCATTTATTCTTTAAACTGGGTTTCAGATCTGCAGCCATTTCTTTTGACTATAGTGGGAGTTATAAAGCAATTCTGTTTATTGCTTTGAAAATACAGGGGCAGATGTCATGCAGCAGGGAGCAAACAAAGCTGTCACTGCCCTAAGGAGATTTCGTCAAAGCTGTAGTGATGGTGACAAATTTAAATATCCAAAGAAACTGGCACAGTCCTTTATTTCTGACACCAATTTGACAAATTTGACTGTTTCACCTTTGTTCACCTATACCCTTCCCTAACAAGTTTTTAATCACAGAATCACAGAATGTTAGGGGTTGGAAGGAACCTCTGTGGGTCATCTAGTCCAACCCCCCTGCCGAAGCAGGGTCACCTACAGCAGGCTGCACAGGACCTTGTCCAGGTGGGTCTTGAGTATCTCCAGAGAAGGACAATCCACAACATCCCTGGGCAGCCTGTTCCAGTGCTCCGTCACCCTCAGAGTGAAGAAATTCTTCCTCATGTTCAGATGGAACTTGCTATGTTTCCCTTTCACCTAATCCAGGTTTTGTCTTAAATGTTACATTATTTACTATTGATGTACTTGTAAAAAGCTTTTAACTTTTATAACAAACCCGACTTTACTGCTGAGACTTGCTTTGGTTTTGTTTTTTTTTCAATGAAAAAAGTCAAAAGAAATGTAGAGGTGATACTTGTGGATGACTAGCGGATATGTTATACATTTATAGTGGCTCTGATGACTGGTGATATTAGATGTTAACATTTACCATATTACTATCTAGTAACTGAGCAGAAGACTTAGTAATGTATATATTTGCCAACACAATGAACTGTGTCATTTCATGTAGCAGGTAGACCCAACGGTCTGACGGAGCATGAGGTAAAGAGTAAAACTGCAAATAGTGAGTTTGCAAATCAACCTTAACTACATACTCAGATTATTCTGTCATGGAATATTTGTGAGACTGATGAAGTTGAACATCTATGACTACTTCAGTCATCTCTTATTTTCTTCCTTTTGCAGTATAGATAACATTAGGTTTAATTTTGAAAACAATCAATTCTAAAAAAAAATCCATTGTAAGATATATATATGTATATATACATAGTGACAAAATACAATTAATAGTGTCTGTTGTTGAGTAGTGATATTTTCTGCTAATAGTCTGAGTCTGGGTGAGATGCCTGCCTTGACACTATGCCTTGTTTACTGTCAGGAACATGTTATTACTTCCCGGAGAGCAACTGAGCATAGTCAGCTGAACAAGGCGGTTGCTGGATAAGCAGCATGGGAGAGGCTAAAGAAGATACCCAAAAAAGCAGCAAAAATTGCTATGATCCCTCTGATAACAAGCAAGAAGCAGATGTGTAGGTAGGAGTCAAAGGCGGTAGTGAGAAAAATACTCATCACAGGCACCAGGTCCTAAGTTCTAAACAGAGAGGAGAGAGCCAGTCCTGTACAGACAGAAAGGACCAGGGAGGTTTCTTTAAGAAACTTTTTTTTCTTATATTTTAATTATCCACTTTAACAGGGCTGCTCCACTTAAAAAAACCTACAGTTTTGATTCTTTTACTAAAGCCTGTCTTCAGATTTCGTAAGCTTTTCATGCAGCTGATATTATATTCACTCTAAGCAAAACAGCAATTTTCGACCTACCTACAAGCTCTGGCTGACTCAAGATCTCACCACTGTGGGAAACCATGTAACTTGGGAGAGAACAGCACTGTCTCATGACCCTGAAGGACCAGCGCATCCTGTGCCTCCCTTCTCTGTTCTCAGGAGATAAGCTGTTTTCACACATCCAGCTGCAAATTATCCTGGAAAACAGCAACCGTGAACTGGCATTCGCAAAGCCATGAATCCAAAGCTGATTGGCTTTAGTAACTATTGTATTAGTGTATAAGGTATTCACTTGAGCAACAAAATGATTCTGATCGAGCACAAGATTGGGGTCTGTGAAGTCATTCGCCACACACCACAGGTGCATTTAACACTTTTTCTGATTCAGAAATAGACTTAAAAAATGCACTTCGGCATGCTTTCCTGACTTATAAATATGATATGGTTTTATAAATATAGACTAGCCTCACCAAGTTATGATGACCTGCCTTAGTTTAAATAAAAATTAAAGTGCATTTGGAAGTGTTTCGAATAGTTATTCATGAAAAAATACAACTGATACTCTGACTTTGTGTCAAACTGTCCTGAAGAGATGAAAATTTGAAAATCAAAATATTTAACTCCAAAAGAAATAATTTCATTTTCATTTCAAAGAAAGAGTTCAAGACTATATTTACACATATTAAAAAATAACGCAAAACTGATAGTTTGTTTCAGATTGATCAGTTGCTTGATCTCAAATGCTGTGAGGTTTTGGGTTTGGGCCACTGAACTTCAAAGTCAGTTTCTCAGCTGTAAGGAGTAGATATCGGTATTTTTATATAAGCATAGATCTACTTGGAAGTAGATCTTATTTAAGTCTGCTGGAAGTTAGATTTGTCTTGAAAAACCATGTCTCAGAAACAATGGCCTCTGGAATGCCTGGTTAAACATTAGATTTTTGCAATTTTCCATTTTGCCAGAATCAAAAATATTTCTGGAATGAGAATTCTTGCTCTTGCTTTTTGTGACACAGTGAAAGATATGCAAGGAAAGAAGTAAAGAAGATTGTGCTGAAATCCTGACTCCAGACATGAAAAACTTAAAATTATGTAGTAATCCACTAAAGTTTACGCTATGCAATGGTACTATTTTGTCCTTGTGTTGGTTTCGGCTGCCGCCGGCAACAAAAGCGCCACGCGGCCGCCCCTCCCCCCGCCGGCGTGCGGAGGAGAATGAAAAAGAAAACAGGCAGAAACCGGT
>Ga0065711_1048378_pt1 | contig 11829 bp, 3 predicted proteins | sample Hoacrofraction12_FD_59098 | JGI IMG/M metagenome (GOLD analysis project Ga0065711, IMG submission 59098) | Hoatzin crop microbial communities from Cojedes, Venezuela - Epithelial fraction 12 v2 (version 2) | ecosystem: Host-associated > Birds > Digestive system > Esophagus > Crop | place... | reverse complement strand
TAGGGATCATAAAAAAAAAAAAAAAAACCAAAAACAAAAAACCCCCTGAACACTAGAATATGGCTTACTTTGTGACTGCAGTGTAAAGACACCTTTTGCTTCCTTTCTCATTTATGAGAGGCTTAGTATTATACTCGAAATATTTCTGAGGCACCATATCAAACCTGATTTTTTTTCTCTCATTCACTTAATAAATGTGACTCCAAAATACAAATCAGTCTATTTCATGATGAAGTGTATTTCTAAAAAAAAAAATGTTGTTATTGTTTATTTGTTTAAAAAATATAATTTTGAGGACTATTTAAAAAATCTCACAAACATCACATGTTAGAACACACATCTCTGAGTACTGAGAAGAGCCTGATAGCTAGCATACCACTCAGGGCTTAGGGCAAGGCTTTCCTGCCTGCTGCTTCGCGTGCTCTTTCTTTTACAGCTGCCCACTTTGTATGGATTAGCTAAATAGCTGCATTGCCAATTTGGTGACTAGCTGCATATCCATGTAAGGCCCTATCCTGAGGGCTGATCTTAGTTCAAGCTTGTGCTTCATTTGTTTCTCCATCTTGGTTTTGTTTCATACCTTTCCCTCGGCTTTTTGTCCTCTACTGTTTATCATCTTGTCCTAGACATGGTTCTTGTATCATCAATTGCATCACTAACAGCAGCATTATTTTATTAACCAACTCCAAGGTTTCACTTCTGCAAAACAAATAAAATGCATCCCACATAATATACACTGTACAAATCAGTGGTAGAAGTGGTATAATAATATTTGACACATAATGTTGAACTCTTTTCACATCGATGTCCTTGGCAACACTTATTTGTCACAGGGTCACATGCTGTATAAGACTTTGTTTATGAGAATTTTGATCAGAAGTATTCAAATTTAAAAAACAATCAGGCCACAGATGGCAGTTAATCTAGTCTCTGACTAAATTAGTTGCTTTCATAACAGAATACGCGTGGAGCTGTTTAAGCATTAAGCACAGTGCTTTTAGTTGTCTTTAACAAGAGAAAGTATGGCTGTTTTAAACAAACACTTCGAGCAGCTGAGAAGAACAGGAGAGTGTGTGTCATAGGAAAAAAAAAAGATGCCGTGACTGCATTTAGCTCTGCAGAGACAAGAAACAGCAAGACTAGAATTGGCATGTTTGGTTAAACTTGAGAAATGTTTTGTAATTGCACAGAAGTAGGAAACTTGTTACTGTTATCCCCTCACTGGGCACGGAATTATCTTAAATGTTTGGGAGTAACATGTTTCATCAGTTTCCCTTACACTTAACCAGCTGATTGCCTACATATGAAAATAAGAGGAGAGAAGTTTTAGTTGCAACTTGCACAACCTGTCCAGTGCTGCAGTGTGCAAACCTTGTTGAAGCTCTGCCACATCCAGTCACGGACCCTTTGCGAGGAGGATGGTGATAACCAGGGTGAAAACATGATACCTGGGGCAAGGGGAATCTGATAAGCACTGGAACACCAGAGGGTGGGGATTTTGCGTGAGTGAATTTGTACACTTACATAGCACTCTACACAAGAAGCTACTAGTGCTGACCTTGACTGGTTTCTACCTGACAGGCCAAGTTCTGTCTTAGCTCATCAGGTAGTTTTGGGAAGATCGTATTCCACATAGGCACAAGCTCCTGTCTAGCAACATACAGATCTATACAGAGCTACACAGGAACTCCCCAGCAGCAGATCAATCTCCTGTCTTGCAGGCCAGGCCTGGTAAGCCTACACCAAACAGAAAAGCACCTCTACTAAAAGTCCTAATATCCCTGAAACACAATGAAAATTCTGTCACTTAGACTCTATTTACATTCTGGCTAGCGTGCTCTTCCTATCATTTCCTTTTCTACAAAGGATACGCACAATGTTTTATAATGCAATATTTTCACTGACAAGATATATTGATCCTAGTAGTGAAAAGATGTTATTTCCAATGATCTGTTGCCAGTAATCATGCAAAACAGTTGTACAAGGTCAATGTGGAAATGGAGATGAGATTTATTTTAAAAGCAGCACTCCATGTATAAAAGCAGCATTCACAGGGGACAAGGCCACTGCTGAGGAGCTTAATGAGTTCTTTGCATCAGTGTTGGAAGTGGGAGGAGCTAGGCAGATCCTTATGCTGAACCCTTTATTTCTGGGAGGTGGGAACTTGGCAGAGGAGTTGTCGAAAATCAAAGTGGCTGTGCAAGAGCTATGGAGCAAGTTGCTAAAATAAACACTAAAAATAATTCACCAGGCTTCGAGTATTCGCTTGAGTTCTAAAAGAATTCCAGACAGAAAAGCTGAATTACTGGTGAAAGTGTATGACCTGTTATAGCTTTTTTGAATCTGAGGACTGGAGATAGCAAATCTCTAGGGATGCTATCTTCAAAATAGATACAATTTTAAAAAATCAAAATCAAGATCAAAATTGCTTTGTATTTTAAAAGCTTATGTACTTTCTACAATGAATTTGTAGCTAAATCTAGTCCAGTTTCATAGTCCTATAGATACAATCACAAAAGATTAGAGCCCACTTTAATCATCAGCAACCAATGCTATTGGTTGAAGACATTCCTAGCACCTCCTTTGACTCTCCAGTGTGAATAACTAGTTAAATCACACTGGAATCTATTTTGTGGTGGTAACATCTGGTTGATAAATGTCGAGAAAAGCTGATTTGAGAATACCTAAAAGTCTAAGAATATGAGAAATAATGTAAACACAGAGGGCTTGTTACCAAGGTATGAAAAGAACTCAGTGTGAAACCTTGTCAACCAAATCTGATGAAATGATGACACAGCCTAGGCTTGTAACAATATTTGTGTAACAACTCTATGGTTATTTTTTTGTATTTTTAATAGTAAAACACTACGAGTAATATAGCATCTTTACCTGAAAGAACGAAACTTTGCCAGCTCTTACACTCCCATTACAAAGTCTTTAAGCCCAAGACTGTAGAATCAGTGACGACAGGAGCCTCTTGGCTTCCGTTTGAAAGAAACTACTTGCATAATAGTGCAAAAAAGGTTGAAAATATACCTTGATTCAACCCTAAGCAGAAAGGCAAGAAAAATTGCACAATGGAAAGCAATACAATAGAGAGAGTGGATAGAGAAGGAACACATCTGAATCACTGTGGCACTGTACCCAAACACAACGGAGCAGGATCTCGGCATTGCTCTGAAGTGGTTATAGCACTTCCAGATCCACACCAGTTTGTTGGACATCTTGCTCTGCATTGTGGGGAGCTATTGCCAGGGAATATAGATATGTAGCTATGAAAACATCCTTCAAGGTAAATGGTAGGAACTGAAACACTTAAATTTTTAAACAAGAGCAGGAAAGGGAAGAAACAAATGTTTGGGTTTTTAGAGGAAGTGGGCTTGCTTAAGATAAAGCAGGAAAATATTAACTCTGAACCCATAAATACTTGGAATGATAAAGGCCTTTCCAGGCATGATCAAATTATGGGAAAGGGCAACAGCAACGTTACGCTTTTTCTTATGACGATCTGCAGTAGATCTACTGTGCCGTCTGCCTTTCTCAGCAGGAATCCAAGGAGGAACTGTTCAGTCTGTCATATTCAGCCTACGGTGACTTCATATTTTTCATTAGCTGAGGTTATTACTTCATGCAGTGTCAAAAAAGGAATATTTCATACGAATTTATAATTGTTCTGTTAATTTGTTTAAATAAACTTAATGCAAAAATAGTATTTAAAAATTAATGTGAAAATGGTCAATGTAAGAAAATTATAAAATCAAGATTAAGAAAAGCTACTTCAGAAATAATGAGCAAAAAAAATCATTCCATGTGTTTTATTTTAAAATCTAATTATGAAAAAAGGCACAGTAAGGAAAATATCTTGGTTATGTTGAATTAATTACCTTTGCAAAACAGAAATGCTATTTTCAGTCCTTTTGCAGCACTACTGAGACTGATTAAAACCACGTGAAAATATACCTATTGTGAATCAGCAGAAAGAAACGCAAACGCTTCAAGAATGCAGTTATGTGAAGCAATATAAAGGCCATAGCAAACTAAACCCCACAGCACTGATCTAGCTAGTGAAATAGCTGCATTTCAAGAATAAGCAGGTCCTTATTTTCAAATTATTTAGGGTCTGAGAAATCACATTGCTCTCCATTTATTTGGCTAAAAGGGTGGTGAATTTCACCCACAATGTTCTTCCTTTCTTTTTCTTCTACTTATTTCCAATTTGAGATGTTTAACTTGAAAATGGAAGAGATGGAATTGGTGGGAAAGGAAGGAGAAGGGAATTGAGGAGGAGATTTCAAAATAACATAACAAAAACCACAGACAATTCAGCTAAAAGTAAGGTTATACATAAAATTGATATGATGAACCTTACAGATGTAATAAAAATAGTTGTTCTAAATCAAACCGTGAGGAGCTCTACTTCAACAGGCAATAACTCTGCAAGTGATGTTACAGGAACTAGACTACTTTACTCAAGTGACCAATGAGCCATTCAGCCTCATTACCTACCACCTCCCATGGTGGATGCTGGTTAGGTTGGCTATAAAATTCCAGCCTATGCTGGAAACTGCAGCTGGAAACAGGTTCAAAGGTCTCCAAAACATGAATTTCTGCAGTAAGAACAAAAACTTGTTACAGGCATACACTTTCCTCCTCCCAGAATCACACACGCATCCACTCCTGTGGAGATGCTAGAGACCTAGGAGGTGTTACCCTACACTCTGCTTCCTGGACATTGACTCTGTTGTAGCAGCCAGCTTGTGAATTGGATGTTGCTTATGTGATACTCTCCCTCTCCATTTAGATTGCAAGGGAGAAGGAACCACATCCTCTGTTTGATGCTCTAAGCACATTGTATGTGGTCACATGCTCTGTTGGTGCTTCACTCATACAGGGAAACTCACCCAGTGGGACATTTCACGCAAGGATGAGTAGTACTGGGGGGAAAAACTTCCTCCTTAAATTAAATGATTATCTGTGGTCTGCAGCAGAATTAGCAGCCCTTGTATTGCTTAGCTTCAGAGAGTATTTAGTAGTGTAATTGTAGAAGTCATTCATGAAGACAGTAAACTGTTCTTTGTCTTTTCAATAATAGCGTGAGTTTGGATTACCAGCGCGTGCTCTGATGGCTGGCTCAGTATTTCATGTCTATCTCTAATATTAAGCTGCAATTAGTGATCTATTCTCTCTGGGTTTAATAGCAGTATATTTTCAGCTGCAGAGTTGCTCTGGTGATGGCATACTTAAATTACTTGGCCACTTGGGAAACTTTAGAGAGAGTGAGTGACATTACTCAGCTGTGTGGAACACAGTAACAGTTTAAATGGAAGGAAAAAACAGCTGTATTTGATATATAGTGCTATGGAGACATCACTTAAGTGTATATATGGGATTTTACCTTCCCTCTAAATTTAATTTTAATATTCTAATAATGACATGTTAAAACAGCAGTCTAATCTATAGAAGACTAATTTGTTATTTTTTGGCATTTCAAGCTGGCTCCTTTCACTTACACACCTTTTTCTGCTAGGCTAGTACCGAAACATAGGATATATTATCCTCATCATATCCACTGAACATAAGTTGTTATATTTCTAGTTGTTTTTATAAGCTAAAACCATAGTGTCTTCCATGTAGTTTGCGTAATAGCATTTGATTTCTTCTCACAAGCCTGTATTGTTTAAAGCCCTATATTTCCTACCTTACTGTGAACTGAAACGTAGCTCTGCTTTGAGAAGTCATTCTGTAAAGTAACGTTTTGGATTCCACTCTGAACATACGTGCTTGGCTCACCATAAAAGTTGCGTGATTTCTTTTTTTTCTAGCTCTAGGCGTTTGTCTAAACGTCATGCAGCCTTCGTACATGTGTGTTCTTGTGTAGTAGAGCATGTGCATGATGAGATCATGGCCCAAAGCCTCTAAGGAGTAGCGATAAACAAAGATCTGAAAATAACCTATGAAAATTTCACAATCTTTTCTAAAATGGTATCAACTGAGAGCTATATTCGTGTTTTAGTTACCCATGTAAAACCCAGAGCATCTATTTTGTAAATATTATCTGTAGAGTTTTATTATAATGCTTTCTTGCTACAAATAAGGCTAGTTTGATACATGGAAATGACATCTCTATTAAATCAGCTAGTGTAGTTAAAGTAGACAGGACACAAAGAATATTGGTGTTCTTGAAAGCTTGGCTGATTCTTACTAAGCTAATTAGATGGTCTGATATGAAAACATCCACTCAGGTACAAACTTTGTTTTACCTATTTAGATCCTCACAGCTTTAAGACCACTACTGCTAGAATATACAATAAGAAGCATTTTCCCATCTTTTCACCTTCCTATGCAAGGGATAAAGATGTCTATGGAAAATGGTCATCTGCCCGCAATAATCATGTTTCATGTACTTAGAATTAGGTCAATAACAGGGGCACAAATATAGCGCTGACTAGATTGCCTTAGTGCTGCCTCTCTACTTGAGAAAAGCGTCTTCTCTTCATGAATTTCCTGGTACTGTTCTCCAGGCTGAGATTCAAGGGTCAGATTTTGGCTTAAAAACATTATTGTGCACTTGGAAATTCACTTTGGCTAGCTTTCTACTAACCTGTGCATAGATACAGTTATGCACATACATTGAAAGATAGTGATATCATCTAATACTGATGAGATTCACAAAAGCAGACCCTGTAATTAGGAGACAGCAGTACTTTTCATTGCATATATTGCTGAAATATGCAGTTGCTGAACAACAAATACTATTCCTTGAGGTTTCAGATGTAAACAAGTGCCATTTCTTTCTTCAGCTGTCAGATATTTGGTATTAAATAATAGCCTCTTTACACATCACCATTTGTAAACTACTTTGAATTTTATAGGAGCACGGGGAGATAAAAAGCCTAAAAGCTCAGGAGCCTGGAACACTTGCCGATCTTACTTCTTCCTGGTGATTCAAAAGCCAGTGCATAGACCTGAAGTTGCCTGACTTTTCTGCCCTGTTAAAAAGATCCTTCTTTCACCTGCATGTGAAATGGAAACTTCTCAAACTGTTGTTATTTGAGTTTGAGCCTTCATTTTCCCTACTAGAACTGATAATGCAAGGAAATGTTTTGGGTTTAACTTTCAAGGCTCACAGAGCCCCTAACCCAGATGTCTGCAGCTAACCATGAAGGAATTTAGCTATTCTAAAAATAATTCTGTTTTTTAACAATTTTTTTGTGTAAGTTCACACTGATTGAGGTTGTTACAAAAATTCAAAGTCTAAACTGACTAAACACTATGCATAATCTTTTCACCTGGGCTGTGCTACTTGCTGCCACAGGCACCGAAGCAGCAGATAACAGGATGGCCCCTCTCTCACTGCATTCTTGCTGTACTGCACTACAGTGGCTGGTCCAACTTCTTCTGCTGGAGATTACCTTCCTTCTCTACTGGAGGGGAAAGAGTAGGCTGTATTTCAAATTTGGAATGGTGGAGGTGTCTGCTGGCAGTAGGTGAAATAGTGGGTGGAGCAGTAACGTGTCAAACCATACAAATCCAGCTGCAGTGGCAAAATAATTATCGTTCCCTAGCTGTTTGTGCTTACCTCTCTTTTGGAGTCTGCCAACCTATTCAGCCACCGCATTTTGCTGTAGAGCGTGTTGGTTTCAATCTCTGAAATGCATAGTATTCTAGCTGATAAGATTGCGCTCTCTCACATCTTGCCAGACTCTCACAAAACTGCTATCCGTGTGGGCTGTCCACTCCTCACGGTCTGAATCTAAGGATGCGGCTGAGCCTGAAGAATCCTGTTGCTTTTGAATAGGTGTACTTTTCCAGCTCCTGAATTCGAACTCTGCTTTGCGCAGGCAACTCTGGAGCAACTTAAATACTTTGTATGAATGTGCCTTTGGGAATGACCACAGCGATTCTGCCTTCAAAGCATGAATAAAAACCGGAGGGTTTGCTTCTCAGAGCTTTTTCCACAGAAGTTATGTCCCAGCTCCCCTAGCACTTTTTAAGATTGAGTCCTCAATGATCAGTGGGGAAAAAATGATAATTAGAAAAAAAAAAGGAAAAGTGGCATGTAAAATTCATCACTTTAAATGACATTTTTCCTACATCAGACACTGCAAAACAAAGTGGTGTATCTTATGAGCATCTTTGAATTCTTTATAATGTGCTAAATTGTTAGAAAATGGATATTGAAAATAGGTTTAAGTAGGTATGTATTGGCAATCTAGTATTCACACTGATTACTAAATAACCCTTATTCAGTTTGACTGAATCCTGCATCTAAATGATCGTGTTAGTGTTTGTGGTGAAATCTCCTCTAGTGACATTTTTTTTTACCCTTCTGTTTTCTGCTGTGATATATCTTTCAAATATGAATTATTCTCTGCAATATTCATTCACAAACTACCACACAATTCATCATTTAAATCTTCCTGTTTTACCAAGAACACCGACAGTTTCCAGGTTTACAAATTGCAGTCATGTGAGAGAAGGAGCTCACTGCTTCAGGATGTATTCACTTCAAGATAGCATCTGCAAAAGGCTTACTACAGGGTTTTGACTGTTCAGGTTAGACTGTTTTAATTACACTTCATCTCTACCCCCAGTTTCTGCGAAGCAGTACTTACGTGACAAAGAGCCATGCAAAGCTGTCTGTACGGAAGTGAATATCACCTTTGGGGATTAATTATAAAGAGGTTTTGGTGATGAAAAATTTTGCAATGTTTCAATAAGGTAGTTAAATCTCCCCAATGTGTGTTCAGAGAAATTAATTCAAAATGTCAGATTTTGATGGGGTTGTAGTATCATACCATATGCATCTGTGACTATTTTAATTTCTCTTTACCCCCAAAATGAATGTGAGATGAAACATATAGAAAGAACAGCAGTAATAATTCCTGTAGCTTCAAACAAAATTGTACTGGACTTTGCCTCCAGAGCCATTTCTAAGTAACTGACTTTGATCCCATAAAAATTGGCTAGGATAGGCAGCTACAACCAACTAAATCAAAATTATCCCTCACTGCTCCAGCTTCTGCCCTCAATCATCCTTGGAGTTTTGGTCCAACCCTTGTTCAGAAAAGTGGAATCTCTTCTGTAAAATCAAGTACAAATCCATGTAAGAAGCAACCTCTTGACTGGAAAGTCATTTTCATAGAGACGAAAATCCAGTACCGCTAATGTAAAAATAACAACTCTGATGGTTTGTTGAAGCAGGATCCTTGGGTTACCTGGTCCAGTTTGAAGTTTGGAAGAATAAAAAATCTCAAAGTGAGGGAGTGGTTCAAAAACCTAGTCTTTACAGCATATCTGATGTCTTGGCAGTATTTTCAGAAGGCCTAGGACTTCAAAATCTAGGCAACTACAAAAATTCTGCTTGAAATTCTTTTTTACCTCTTTCTTCCTCCTGCTCCCTGAAATCTGCCCACCAACTGTGTTAGCCAGGTTTACTTCTTCTTACTTTCGTGCATGGAAGTCTCGCAAACAGGAGGAACCTTGAAACTACAACAAAAAGTGTGTTAAATGAACAAAATGGGGGGCTGTGTAGTTTCTTCTCTACTCTTTATTTAATCCTAGACACCTCAAAATAAAATTCTTCAGGTACGGGGCACTTGTGTCCCTACAAAACTGATTCGTGTCAGATAACCTCAGGGATTCAGTTAAATGAACAGTGTTTAAAATTCTTGTGTTGAATTCATTAAGATCAGTTAGCTGTTTTACAGAAGTGGAAAAGTTTATTTTTATGAAATTTCTGTGCAAAAAAAAGATGCGAGCCATCTTTTACCGAAGCTTTGTTCATTCCAGTGGAAGCAGAACTGATCTTCAGGGCTGCGCTCTACAAGCAATCCTTGAATTTGTCCTTCGCCTGCAAAAAAAGAACATCTTCAAGAAGCTGAGAAGGAAATGCCCACCACGGAAGGCTGGCAGGAGCAGCAAATACATGACAGATTTATTTTTTTTTAAGCCCATCTTATGGCAAAAAGATTATTTTTAACTGAAGGATATTATTAGCTTGAAACTGATGCATTCTATCCAAATAAAGTTACATTTTAGTTTACAGAGAAATTGTCTAAGCAGTCAGGTTAGGAAACCTAAAGTCCTGGTAGAATTAAATCTGGCCAGGAACATCAAGGTCAACAAGAGGAGCTTCTATAGGTACATCAGTGATAAAAGGAAGACTGGGGAAAATGTGAGCCCTCTCTGTAAGGAAACAGGAGACCTCATTACCCAGGATACGGAGAAGACTGAGGTAGCCAACCACTTTTTTGCCTCAGTCATCACCGGCAAGTGCTCCAGCCACACTGCCCAAGTCGCAGACAGCAAAGGCAGGGACTGGGAGAATGAAGAACTGCCCACTGTAGGAGAAGATCAGATTCAAGACCATCTAAGGAACCTGAAGATGCACAAGTCCATGGGACCTGACGAGGTCCTAAGAGAACTGGTGGATGCAGTTGCTAAGCCACTATCCATCATATTTGAGAAGTCGTGGCAGTATGGTGAAGCTCCCACTGACTGGAAAAGGGGAAACATAACTCCCATTATTAAAAAGGGTAAAAAGGAAGACCCAGGGAACTACAGGCCAGACAGTCTCACCTCTATGCCCGGCAAGATCATGGAGCAGATCCTCCTGGAAACTATGCTAAGGCACATGGAAACTAAGCAGGCAATTGATGACAGCCAACATGGCTTCACTAAGGGCAAATCGTGCCTGAAAAGTTTGGTGGCCTTCTACAATGGGGTTACAGCTTTAGTGGGTAAGGGAAGAGCAACTGATGTCATCTACCTGGACTTGAGCAAAGCATTTGACGCTGTCCTATGACATCCTTGTCTCTAAATTGGAGAGACATGGATTTGACAGATGGACCACTTGGTGGATGAGGAATTGGCTGGATGGTTGCACTCAAAGAGTTGCAGTGAATGGCTTGATGTCCAAGTGGAGACCAGTGACGAGTGGTGTTCCTCAGGGGTTGGTATTGAGACTGGCACTAACATCTTTGTCAGCGGCATGGACAGTGGGATTGAGTGCACCCTCAGCAAGTTTGCTGGCGACTCCAAGCTGTGTGGTGCGGTCGACACACTGGAGGGAAGGGATGCCATCCAGAGGGACCTGGACAGGCTGGAGAGGTGGGCCTGTGCAAACCTCACAAAGTTCAGCAAGGCCAAGTGCAAGGTCCTGCACATGGGTCAGGGCAATCCCAGGCACAAAGACAGGCTGAGTGGAGAATGGATTGAGAGCAGCTCTGAGGAGAAGAACTTGGGGGTGCTGGTTGATGAAAAGCTCAACATGACCTGGCAGTGTGCGTTGTATATCCTCAGCTGCATGAAAAGCAGCATGGCCAGCAGGTCGAGGGAGGAGATTCTGTCCCTCTGCTCTGCTCTGGTGAGACCCCACCTGGAGTCCTGCATCCAGCTCTGGAGCCCTTGGCACAGGAAAGACATGGACCTGTTGGAGCAGGTCCAGAGGAGGGCCACAAAAATGATCCAAGGGCTGGAACACCTGTCCTATGAGGAAAGGCTGAGAGAGTTGGGGTTGTTCAGCCTGGAGAAGAGAAGGCTCTGGGGAGATCTTGTAGCAGGCTTCCAGTACTTGAAGCCTACAAGAAAGCTGGAGAGGAACTTATTACAAGGGCATATGGGTAATGGCTTCAAGCTGAAAGAGGGTAGATTTAGATCCAATATAAGGAGGGTGATCTTCCCCATGAGTGCGGTAAGGTGCTGGGAACAGGTTGCCCAGAGAAGTTGTGGATGGCCCCTCCCTGGCAGTGTTGAGGGCTGGGTTGGATGGGGCTTTGAGCAACCTGGTCCAGTGGAAGGTGTCCCTGCCCATGGCAGGGGGGTTGG
>Ga0065711_1048373_pt1 | contig 11830 bp, 12 predicted proteins | sample Hoacrofraction12_FD_59098 | JGI IMG/M metagenome (GOLD analysis project Ga0065711, IMG submission 59098) | Hoatzin crop microbial communities from Cojedes, Venezuela - Epithelial fraction 12 v2 (version 2) | ecosystem: Host-associated > Birds > Digestive system > Esophagus > Crop | place... | reverse complement strand
TTAAAAGCGCAAGGGCCGCCAAAGACCTGTCCCAGCAGGAGCTGGCGGATCTCTGCGGTGTGTCAAGGCAGACCATCAACGCCATTGAAAAAGGGGACTACAATCCCACCATCCAGCTTTGTATCAAAATCTGCAGGACACTGGACAAAACCCTGGACGATCTGTTCTGGGAAGAGTGATTTTTCACGCCATCCGGCCGTTTCTGGATTATAATGTGACCAGAAATGAAAGGAGGCTGCTATATGGAAGAGAAGCACGGATACTGGAAACACGTGAAAGTCAGAGACGACAGCCTTATGGGCGGCTGGAGATATCTCTCTGCATGCACATGCTCGGTATGCGGGTGCCCGTCCAATATTGAAAAGGAACACTGTCCTGAATGCGGCGCAATCATGGACGAGCCTGAGCCGGAAGAGGCTGAGGACGACGAAAAAAAAGCCCCGCTCAGTGACGAGGCTTCCGCAGATTAAATTTCGCGAAATATCCACTTGCCGGTTATAATCCGGCTTTTTTCATTAATGACTTCCGAACTTGTTGTCGTTGAAGAAAGTCCGGACGGTGATACCCATGCCGTTGCACAGCTTCTCAATCGTCTTCAGCTCCACCGTTTTATTCCGGCGGGCGAGAATGTCAGACACCGTGGTAACGCCTACCTGCGAATCCACTGCAATCTGATTGATTGTGTAGCCTCTTTCGTCCATGAGCTCTCTCAGCCGCTCTGAAACGGCTTTTTTAATGTCCTTTGTCATATTCCCGTTATCCTTTCATTTACTTTTTTGATTTTCTGTCTTTCTGATCGGGCAGACCATCGCCGCTGCCGGTATACCGCAATACGGACACCCTTATTTTCCTAGAGATGATCATGAATGGTCAACCACTTTTTTTGATTTTTCCTTTCTTTTTTCATTCTTTGGCTTTCTCATCTTGAAAACCTGATGCGCTGTGTTACAATTAAATTAATTAAAACAATTAATTAATTGGAGAACCTATGGAAAGAGATCGATTCAGAAACCTGCAGCTGAAGGCCGGAAAGGGCACAGACAATTTCACCATGAGCCGCGGCAGCTTCCGTTACAGCGAAACCCTGCACTGGTATGCAAACCTTGTCAGAATGGACCCCGTCAGCGGAACGAAAAAAGACATCCTGGCATACCGCGACAACGCAAAAGGAAAAGTCTACCGTCTGGAAATCACGGAAGAAAACGGCTTTCTTCACGTATCCATGCCGGATCAGGGGAATGCCAACCGGTTTATGATCACCTTCGAAACAGACGAAGCCGAACACATCTACGGATGCGGCGAAACCTACTCCAAATTCGACATGAAAGGGGAGAAGGTGAGAATCTTCACCGCAGAACACCAGAACGCAAAGCGGATTGCCATGAAGCTGGCAAGAGAAAAAGTATCCGGCGTACATCCGGACTTCACCATGCCCTTCAGCAGCTATGAGTCCTACTTTGCCTCGCCGGTATTCGTCTCCAGTCGGAAATGGTTCCTTTTTGCGGATACCAGCCGCTATGCGGTATTCGATTTCACAAAGAAAAATCAGATTTCCTTATACTTTCAGGAAAAGCCTGACTTCTGGATCGGAGAAGCAGAAAGCTTTGAAGAACTGTCCATGAAACTGTCTTCTCTTCTTGGAAAGCAGCGGCCTCTGCCCGACTGGATCTACGACGGATCCATCCTCGCAGTACAGGGAGGTCCTTCCGTCATTGACCGGAAAATCGAAACCTGTGAAAAATACGGCATTCATCCCGCAGGCATCTGGAGCCAGGACTGGTGCGGATGCAGGAAGAACGGCTTCGGCTATCAGGTCATGTGGAACTGGAAGGCAGACGACGCCCTCTATCCGAACCTGAAAGAACATATCGCAAAGTGGAAGGAAAAAGGCATCCGGTTCCTGGGGTATATCAACCCCTTCATCGCACTGGAGCGGGACCTGTACCGGTACGCTTCCGAAAAAGGATATCTGGTGAAGAATAAAAAAGGAGAAGACTATCTGGTAACCATTACCGTCTTCCCCGCTGCCATGATCGACTTCACCAATCCCGCTGCCTACGCATGGTATAAGAACCTGATCAAGGAAAACATGATCGGCATCGGCATGGCAGGATGGATGGCAGACTTCGGAGAATACCTGCCATTAGACGCAGTGCTCTTTGACGGAGATCCGGAAGTCCTCCATAACAGGTGGGCTTCCATCTGGGCAAAGATGAACCGGGAAGCCATCGAAGAATGCGGTAAAGAAGACGAAGTGTTCTTCTTTACCAGAGCCGGCTCCACCGACTCCGTCAAATACTCTGACATGATGTGGACCGGCGACCAGCATGTGGACTGGTCAAAGGACGACGGACTTCCTTCCGTCATTCCTGCGGCGTTATCTCTGGCCATGAGCGGATGCGGCATCACCCACAGCGATGCGGGCGGCTATACAACCATCATGCATATGAGGCGGAGCGAAGAGCTTCTCAAAAGATGGGAAGAGCTGTGCGTCTTCTCACCCTTATTCAGAACCCATGAAGGCAACCAGCCGGAAAACAACGTGCAGTTCGATGACAATGAAGCGCTGCTGAAGCATCTTGCGAAGATGGATGAACTGCACAGAAAGCTGAAACCATATCTTAAAGCATGCGAAAAAGAATGCACGGAAAAAGGCATTCCCGTCATGCGGCCTCTGTTCTACCACTATGATGAAGAACAGGCCTATACGGAAATGAGCGAATATCTTCTGGGCAGGGACATTCTCGTATCGCCGGTCTTAGCAGAAGGAGCTCTGGGCAGGGAAGTCTACTTCCCTGACGATACCTGGGTGCACCTGCTGACAGGACAGGAATATGCAGGAGGCACAGCCCATGTGCCTGCCCCCATCGGCGTACCGCCGGTATTCATTCGGAAAAAAAGCAGCTTCTATGAAGAGTTGATCGGAAAGAGGTGAATCATTTTATGAAGAAAAGCGAAAACAGCGTCGTATCCAGAATGCTTTACGGATGCGCGGATATCTACGGCGGCGGTGCCTTTGTGGTCATCAGCACCTTCTACACCGTCTTCCTGACAAAAGCTCTGGGCATGAATCCGGCTCTTGCAGGAATAATCCCGTTAATCGGAAAAGTATGGGATGCCGTTACCGATCCCATCATGGGAAACATCGCAGACCGCACCGTTTCAAAGTATGGTGCCAAGAGGTTCTGGATCCTTGTCGGATGCTTTGCCTCAGCGGTGACATATGTGCTGATGTGGGTGAACATGGGCATTGACAGCGCAGGAGGGAAGTTTGCCTTCTACGCTCTGGCTTACTGCCTGTTTTCCACAGGCTTCACCATCGTCATGGTTCCCTACAACGGCTTACTGCCGGATATGATTGAAGACTATACGAAGCGCGCCCAGTTCTCCAGCATGCGCATGATCTTCTCCACCTTCGGAGCGATCTTAGCAGGACTGATTCCGTCCATCATGATCAAAGACAATACGGATCCGGGCATCTACCTGACAGTGGCGCTCATCTTCGGCGTGATCTTCACCGTATGCATATTCCTCACATTCTTAGGGACATGGGAAAGGCAGAAGCCTCCGGTGAAGACAACTATCTCAGAAAGTTTCGTGCAGGCTCTGACGGTTTATAAAAGCAGATCCTTCCGGCTGTTCCTGGCTATCTTCCTGTTCGGTCAGGCGGCTGCGGACTTCCTTACAGGACTGGCAGTGTATTACATCGATGACGTACTGAATGCCTATGGCGGCGGCAGATTCACCATGTTAATGGGAGTGATCCTGGTGGCCCAGTTTATCGGCACCATCCTCTTCTCCTTTGTACTGAACAAATTCACCAAGCGTGCACCGGTGCTCATCGGTGCTCCGATAAGAATCATCGCCACGCTGGCCATGTTCTTCTTCTCCCATGAAGGAGCCAATTTCACAGTCATTCTGATTCTCAGCTTCTTCATCGGTCTTGGCATGGCGGGAACCAGCACCACCATCTACGCCATTCTTTCCGATATGGCGGATGTGGATGAGCTGATTACTTCCGTCTCCAGATCTTCCATCGTTTCCTCCATGGCAACATTCGCAAGAAAGATCGCCACAGGATTCTCCAGTGCCATCATCGGCTTCCTCTTGGCAATGGTGGGGTACGATGAAACGTTAGCCAGTTCCGGGGCAAGGCAGAGCGCTGCCACAAGCCATGGCATTGCGATGATTTACATCTTCGTGCCGATTCTTCTGATGCTTATAACGCTTTACTTCACCGTCAAATTCCCCATGAACAAGAAGGAATATGACATTGTGAAGAAAGACATCGCCAGAAGAAAAGGCGAAGACAATTCTTCCGCAGCAGAGGAAGAGAAGAAAGTGATTGAATCCGTCACAGGATTCTCCTATGAAAATCTATGGAATTCCGCCAATGCGGACAGATTGTAAACTGCAGAAAACAAGGAGGTAAATGACAATGAAATATTTTCTCGACAGTGCGAAATTAGATGAAATCAAAGAAGCGTATCATTCCTTCGGAATCGATGGCGTGACCACCAACCCCAAGCACATCATGCTCAGCGGGAAGCCGTTCCTCACCTGCATCCAGGACATTGCGGACTGGATCAAGGAAGAAGGGCTGGAGGGCATTGACGTGTTCCCGGTATCCGTGGAAATCGATCCGTATCTGGACAAGGCGGAGGATATGATTGCGGAAGCGGAAAAGATCAGTGCGGTCTGCGGAAACTTTGCGATCAAGATTCCCTGCACGGAAGAAGGCATCAAGGCCGCAAGAGCGCTTGAGACAAAGGGAATCCGCACCAATGTGACGCTGGTATTCTCAGCTTCCCAGGCAATCCTTCCGGCAAAGAACGGTTCGAAGTTTGTCTCTCCCTTTATCGGATGGAAGGAAGACAACGGGGAAGACTGCAAAGCCTACATCAGGAACATCGTGGACATCTATAAGAACTACGGCTGGTACGGGAAGACGGAGATCATCTGTGCTGCAGTGAGATCTCCCAAGCAGATCGTGGACTGCGCGGTGAGCGGCGCTGACATTGTGACGGCAGGCTTGGCTGTATATAAGTCTTCCATCAAACATGCCTATACGACACAGGGCATTCATACGTTCTGTGATGCCTGGGACAAGATCGCAAAGGAGTGAACAGGGAATATGAAGATCGCATTTGCAGGACTCGGCATCATGGGAGAATCCATGTGCGAAAATATTGTGAAAAAGCATGACGACAAAGTATATGTGTTTGATTTTGTGAAGGAGAAGGTGGAGAAGCTGGAGGCTTCAGGCGCTGTCGGCTGCAGTTCCAATCTGGAAGCGGCGAAGCAGTGTGACGTCTTTATCTCCATGGTTCCGAAAAGCGAACATTCCCGTGCGGTGTATGAGGAGATTCTGCCTGCACTGCATGCAGGGATGACATGCATTGACATGTCCACCATCGATCCTTCCGTTTCCGTGGAACTTTCGGAAATGGTGAAGAAGACAGGTGCGGAATTCATCGATGCGCCTGTGGTAAAGTCGAAGCCTGCGGCTATTGCCGGAAAGCTGGGCATTTATGTGGGCGGCAGTGATGAGGCTTTTGAGGCCATGAAGCCCATTCTTTCCTACATGGGTGAGAATGTGATTCATATGGGTCCTAACGGCAAGGGTCTGGTGATGAAGATCTGCCATAATGCGCTGGTGTCCCAGATTCAGAACGGCGTGAATGAAACGTCTGCCTTAGCGGCTGCCAACGGCATTGATATCATGAAGTTTGCGGAAGCCATTTCCTATGGCGGCGGTCAGAATTTCTATCTGGATTCCAAGAAGACGGTGATCCGGGATGAGGATTATACGACTGCTTTCTCCATTGAGAATATGCATAAGGATGTGCACATCTGCCTGAATCTCGCCAGGGAGTGCGGTGTGAATATGCCGGGAGAAGAGAATGCGGTGCGTGTGTATGATGAAGCCATGGAAAAGGGATACGGGAAGGAAGACTTTTCCGCCACGGTGAAAGTGGTGAGGGGCGATGAATGATATTCTGCGTCATCTGAATGAGGTGAATGATATACCGATTCATTCCGTATTTGATAAAGAGTTTCAGACATACGGAAAGGTCATAGATTTCATTGATGTCTCAGACATGGCGGATGTCATGAAAAATACACAGATTCCTGAAGAAGGAAATGTGTATGTTCCGTCTTATGAATTGCTGGAAGAATGTCATAGTTTTCAGATGATACGAAAACACATCTATGGAGACATGCCTATTCAGGCTGGTTACTGCAATGGGAAGAACACTACGGTCAACGGCTTTGAATACCATAAGGGTTCGGAGATCAATATTGCGGTGGACGGATTCATGCTTAACCTGGGCCATGTATGGGATATGGATGATTTCCATTATGAAATCAGTAAGGCGGAAGTGTTCTATGTGCCGGAGGGCACGGTGATTGAGATGTATCAGACCACACTGCATCTGTCTCCCTGCCGGATTAAAGATGAAGGGTTCCGGTGTCCTGTGATTCTGCCTTTCGGTACGAATATGGATTTTGAGGAAGAAATCCGCAGCCATGAAAATGCGGAAGACCAGATTCTTCTGAAGCATAACAAATGGGTGGCGGCCCATCCTGAGAGAATTCAATTAACTTCCCAGGGCGCAAAGCCATGGGCAATTGGAGTGAACAGGGAGCTGAAATACTGAAATGAAGACGGTGCTGTTTCTTCTTGTGATCTTTCTGAGTCATGTGATTCAGGGGATCACAGGCTTTGCGGGTACGGTGCTGGCCATGCCTTTTGCATTAAGGCTGGAAGGCTATGGTACAGCGGCGGCTGTGCTGAATCTTCTCGGGCTTCTTTCGGGCATTGAGATTTTTGCGATGGAATACAAGCACCGCAATATGACCGTATTGAAGCAGGTGCTGAAGTGGATGGGACCGTTCTTTCTGCTGGGGCTGTTTCTGAGACCGTATCTTCTGCAGAAAGAGCAGGTGATGTATCGGGTTCTCGGTGTCATTGTGACGGCACTGGGAATTCATGGTCTCTACGATGTTTTCAGCCGGAAGAAGGGAAGAAGTTCTGTGATTCTTCTGGCTGCGGCGGGACTGGTTCATGGTCTTTTTGTGACTGGAGGTCCTCTGCTCATCGGATGGCTTTCGGAAGAGCTGCCGGAGAAGGAGTCTTTCCGTGCCACGATTTCTGCGGTTTGGATTGTGCTGAACGGTGCGATGTTTCTGAGTCATATTCATGAGGGGCTGTTTGCGAAAGGAACGGTACTGCTTTCTTTCTTCTCTCTGCCGGTATTCTTCCTTGCGATGGCGCTGGGCGGAAGGATTGCGGAAAAACTCAGCAGGAGGAACTTCATCATTCTGACGGATGTTCTTCTGATTCTTGCGGGCCTGAGCCTGCTTGTAAAATAGGAGGTTGTATATGAAAAAAGAACTGGAATTTCAGGCGGCGTATCTGCCTGTGGGCGTAGGAACGTTCCATCTGGAAAGTGCGGAGAAGCTGTTCCATGCGTCTGTTGAAATGCTGGAGGGGATGTGTGAAATTGCGAAGCCGGAGGAGATGCTTTTAAGCATTGATCTTCTGAAGGAGTATTTGAATGCCATTCATCCTGATCTTCTGATCATTCAAAACATCACTTTCGCCAATGGCGCCTATGCTTCGGAGATTCTTCATTCCTTCCCGGATGTGCCGGTTCTTTTATGGACTCTGCGGGAGCCGGTGATTGACGGGGGAAGGTTACGGCTGAACAGTCTTACCGGCGCGTATTCTGCGGCCAATGCCATCCGCCAGATGAAGAATTCGCCCTTTGCCTATGTGTACGGCAGTCCTGATGAAGAAAAAGTGCAGAAGGAAATCAGGGATGTGATTGAGGCGGCGAAGCTGAAGAAATACATGAAGCATATGACGCTGGCTTCCATCGGTCATACGCCCCAGGGATTCGGATTCGGCAGGGCGCTGGATCTGGATTTACTGACGTCCTTCGGCGTACACCATGAGGCCATTGAGGCGCGTGAGCTGATTGAAAGGGCGAAGGGTTACAGTGATGAGGAATGCGCGTCTTATTTAGAGAGAGCGTATGGGAAGATGAAGGGGCTGGAGAAGACGGCGGCGAAGAACCGTCTGGATTTCGCAAGGCTTCTGAAGGCCTATGAGACCTGGATTGGGGAGAACGGCATCGATGCCATAGCGTCAAGGTGCTGGCCGGATTATTTCACTTCCTACGGTACGCCGGTATGTGCGGTACTGGCGATGTTGAATGACGAAGGTGTCGCCGCGGCATGCGAAGCGGATGGGTATGGTGCTTTGTCCATGGCTTTGGGAATGTATTCCACCGGAAAGCCTGTATTCTTCGGGGATCCGGTGTCTCTCAATGAAGAGGAGAATACCATCAGCTTCTGGCACTGCGGTACTGCCGCATGTTCTTTGGCCCGTTCTGATACAGGTGCTGAGGTTGGCGAACATTGCAACAGGCATATCGGGCCGACAATGGAATTCGGCTGTAAAGCGGAGAAGGATGTGACGATTTTCCGCATCGGAAGAAATCCTGACGGGACGTTCCGCTTCTTTATTGCCAAAGGGGAAGCTTTGGATAAGCCGAAGCAGTTCCTTGGAACTTCTGTTGTGGTGAGAACGGCAGATTCTGCGGAAAAGATTGTGAAGGAGACAGTTCAGATGGGATTTGAGCCTCACTATGTGGTAATCTATGGAGACATGGTGAATGTGCTGAAGAATCTTGCGGATATGTTAAACATGGAAGCGGTGGTATACGAAGGAGAGGGATGATATGGGACGTTCCGGATTGAACATGGTGAAGGCCGGAAGGCAGAACCGGGCGGTGATCCTGCAGACGATTTCGGATGAAGGTGCGGTTTCCCGCAAGAGGATTGCGGAGATTACGGGTCTGACTCCTGCAGGCATTACTTTGATTACCAATGAGCTGTTAAGCGAAGGGCTGATCAGAGAAGGGGAGAAAGTCAGTCCTGACCATAAGGCAGGCAGAAGGCAGGTGCTGCTGGAGCTCTGCCCGCAGGTGAAGTATGTCTGGTCGGTGAATCTGGATATTGCCTCGGCTGTGATTGCCTTATGCGATCTTTCCGGCAATGTGATTCTGAAAAAGAAGATGGATGTCCCTAAGGAGAAGGGACAGTTTGCCAAAGAGGCAGGGAATGTGATTCTTGCGGAAACGGAAAATCTGGATCCGGAAGTGAAGGAAAGGATTGCGGCTATTGGTGTCGGCGTGCCGGGGCTTGTGAACCGGGAGGAAGGCATCTGGGACAATGAGATTCCTGTGGTTTCCGTGCTGGAGAAGATGACCGGGCTTCCCTGTGTGCTGGAGAATAATATCAATGCTTTTGCGGAGGCGGAGATTATGTTCGGTACAGGACGGGAAAGGGATAATCTTCTGATTGTGAAATGGGGGCCGGGTGTCGGCAGTGCGGTGGTTGTGGACCGGGAGGTTTATACCGGCAGGCATGGCCGTACGGCGGAAATCGGACATTATATTGTGAAGAAAAACGGAAGGAAGTGCTGGTGCGGCAGGCACGGATGTCTGGAGACGCTGGTTTCTGCGGAGGCTTTGAAGGAGCTGATGGACCTGAAGGATGAGGATGTCCTCGGCGCCTATGAGAGACTGGATGACAGAGGAAAAGCAAAGGTGGATGAGGCGATGGATGCGTTCGCCTGTGCCATCGTGAATTCCTGTACCATTCTGGCGCCGAACCGGATTATCCTGTCGGGACCGTTCTTCCGTGAGGAAAAGGTAAGGCAGATGACGGTGGATGCCTGTGCTTCCTATGATCCGAAGATTGCGGAGATCCGCATTGTCTATACGTCACTCAGTGACAGGGAGGATTATATCGGTCCTGCGGCCTGCGTGATCCGGAGGAGTGTGTTTGCGGGCTTATGATGAAGCGGTGGACCAGCAGTCTTGTTCTTCTGATTCTTCTGTTTTCCGTGACTGCATATGATTTATCCATATCCCGGTTTCTGACAGCACATGCCTTGCGGCCGTTCTGCAGTTTTGTGGAAATCATTATGATTCTGCCGGCATATCTTGTGATGGCTTACTGCTGTATGAATCTCTTGAGACGGGAAGAGAAAACATTTTACTTCTTCCTTTCCCTGGCATTTTCCTTCGGAGCGGCGTTTCATGTGTTTGGACTGACGTACTGGTATCTGGCATTGATATCAGGTATTGTTCTGTTCTTCCTCATGTATGCTCTTCCTGCTTATGAGGATGCGGAAAAGCTGAAGAGAGCCGTGCGCTTCATTGTCATACTGTGGTTGATTGTGCATGTGCTGAAGATTGTCATGGGAAGAACCAGATTCCTGTATCTGGATGAGAGCCATGTGTTTACGCCGTGGTTCGTGATGAACGGCATGTCTTTCTCCGACAATTACAATTCTTTTCCCAGCGGTCATACCGCTTCTGCCTGTACGCTGCTTGCGGTGTATCGGCTGACCGGGAGGAAAAATCTGAAATATATGGTATGTGCGCTGATTGCACTCACAGCCCTTGGAAGGGTGATGGCAGGCATGCATTACTGCAGTGATACGCTGTTCTCCATGTTTACAGCTTCTGTGCTGTATCAGCTGATCCTGAAAAAAGATGGGGTTGAGGTTCCACATTGAACCCCAACCTTTTTTTGCAATTGCAGAGACAGACTGAACTCTGTTTCCCGGAAGGAAAAGATGCGTCATTCCTGTCAAGGAAAGAGAATCGAAAGAATCTCATCAGAGCTCCTGCCTGCCGCCTTCATCGATTCATACCTGTTTCTCATGTCATCTACAGCTTCTTCACGTCCTTCTGCGCGTCCTTCTGCCATCCAGTCAGCGTGCAATTCTTCTGCTGCCTTACACACACTACTACCTCCAGTTTCGCTTGCGGAAGAGCCGGCAGAACATCGGCTCATGCAATTACTTGAAGAGTACAGAAAGAATCTCGTCAGAGCTCTTGCCTGCCGCCTTCATCGATTCATACCTGTTTCTCATGTCATATACAGCTTTTCGTCCTTCCCGAACTTACTGAGCATCTCGTTTCCTGTGCCTTCCGTCAGTTCGTGCTTCGCCCCGCTGAATACCGTACCGTATTCGTTTACGAGTCTTGGGGCCATGAAATAGTCCACATACGACTGCAGCTCCAGACCGTAATCCGTATTCCATTCATCATGCGCATAGCAGAGATCACATGTGACAGACTTATTCTTCTTCCGCTTCCTGTTCTTTGTATCATCCGCCGCAAGACTGATATGCTCGGGATTTGAAAGCCGCATGCATTCCGGATGAATCGCATTCCCGTCATGGTAGTTCACATATCCGATCAGGCTCGCAGCGGCTGCCTTATTCATAAACATACGCTTTAACTTAAGATCCTTATCCCCCATATTCGAATTCCTCCTTTTACCTGTACTTTGCGCAGTATTCCGGGAAGTATCAGGTTCTTCGAAAGAGGTCCGCGGAACCTCTCCGCTTTCTTTATTGCGAAGAAATTTGAAATATCACAGAAAAATTTAAAAAACTTTTCCGGCGATGCTTTCAGAAATATTCCTTCAATATTGTTATTGCGGAAAATTTCGAAATATCACGGAAAATTTTGATTTTTTGAAGATTTTTTCCGTGAGACTGCAGCTGCGCAGTCCCTTCATGATCTGTATTGTTTTTAAAATCGGAAAATCACGGAAAAGTTTATGAAAACCTCATGAAAATAATAACGGCGCTGTCTGCCGCTCCAGAGTCCGCAAAAAAAAGGCTGAGGCTCTGTGTTGAACCTCAACTTGTTTTTTTCTTCAGCTCTGGAAGCTGTAACCCTCGGAACGGTGGGAGAGAATAATCTCCGGATGGTCAGGGTCATTTTCCAGCTTCTGC
>Ga0065711_1012133_pt1 | contig 11830 bp, 6 predicted proteins | sample Hoacrofraction12_FD_59098 | JGI IMG/M metagenome (GOLD analysis project Ga0065711, IMG submission 59098) | Hoatzin crop microbial communities from Cojedes, Venezuela - Epithelial fraction 12 v2 (version 2) | ecosystem: Host-associated > Birds > Digestive system > Esophagus > Crop | place... | reverse complement strand
GTGAGGAGTTCAAAGAGATGGAAGGGCTTCCAAGCTAGGATGAGAGGAACCCACCCCTTGAAAAATTTTATCTGAAAAAACGACTACTGTAGACATCATCTTTTGCTCTTATTTCAGAGGAATTAAGCAAATGAGTATTGAATGGGTTGTATTTTAGGGTGGGAACCCTCCAAGCACAAATGAAGTTTCCCAGAAAGTGGTGTAAGTGATGCAATAAAAACTTCTCTTCTCTGATGGTATTAAATTTGTTTGCCAGAATTAATTTGAGGGTCTTTCTTTTGGTAAGACATAAACCAAAATCCCAGTGGCCACTCCCAGTTATCCAAGTTCTCCAAAGTCTCACTTTTCTTAAGTAAAAGTAGGTGTAAGCTGGTTTCCAGGCCAAATTCTGATTCATATTCTACCTACCCACACTTATTTTTACTGTAAATTTAACTGGACACAGTTCTTCTGTTGGATAAAATCATCCCCTTCCCTTCCTGTGCTGAACTGATGTTTGGTTATGATTTTGAACTTTCCAGCTAAGAAGCAGCTGCATTTTAGAGTGGGGTAATGCAGCCCTTACATTCAGTGGATATACTAGAAGTTCAGAAACGATGGCATGGAAAACAGCGTGTGCAGGAAACTTGTAGAGCTAACACACAGGACTAAGAAACAATCACCTCTGAAAAGATGTATTAATCTTTCTCTTCGTCATGAGAAACACCCAAAGAAAGCAACACTCATCAGAATTTCTGTCCAGAAATTAAATCAGAGACAGAAGGCTTCTGTGAGGCTAATTCAACTGTTCCTTCCTTGAGCTGTGTCCTGGATCTACTAACCTGGGGTTCCAGAAGCTGAGTTCAACTGATAGTGAGAGACGAAAATCTAGAGAACAGACTCTGTTTTCTGGTAAAGATGGTTTTGAAAGAGCCTGATGAGAAAGAGCCATTTGATGGGATGGAGTGGGCAGGTGGAAACAGTTAGTCACAGAGGACAAGGGATGTGAAGAGAGTAGGAGGAAAGACTCTGTCATGCTCCAGTGGGCTATGTTCCATTCCTGAACCTCCTCACATGGATTCGGGCAAGTCTTCTGGAGTCACATCTCTCAGCTGCTTGACCTTAACAAATAGGATCAGAAGTGATCACTGCTCACTGCTGGAAACCCTAAGAAATTCTGGGACTCAAGTTCTTCCTTTTAAACATGGCATACTAAGAAACACTTCTAATTCTTTCCTTCTTTTCCCCATCTCCTTGCCATCTTCTTTTATTTAACAGTAATATCAAGTTAGAGGCTTACTGAGCCTTAGGCTCATTAGAAGAAACTGAACCTCTTGGAGTTTGCCTGAACGTGCAACAGACTGGGTACGATGACAGGAGCTGCCACCAGATTGCTTAGTGTTTCTCAGTACTGAGCAGAAGAAGGCTGGATTGCTGTGATGAAAGAAATAACAAGCTAGTCAGGAATAGGCAGTGGTTTGTATCAGGCAAGAGCATTTTCGCTAAGAAAAATCCAAGCATTTTCTCTGATATGAGGCACAGTTCTGTCCCTGCAGAAGCAGTAAGATTAGAGCTGTCATTTCCTGGCCAGATGTGATACGTGATCGTATGTGATATGATATCACATGGGGCAGACCACAGATCTATGTGGCCCTGTAATGTCCAATAATATGCATATCCAACGGCCGCAGTTGTGAAAGGCAGTTCCAGGGATGTGAAGAGACCCTACACAACGCTATTTTTGGTCCCATGAAGGGCAGAATTTTTCTTTCATTTATTTCCCTGCATGCAGCTCCCCCTCTTCTCTTGACTTTTCCCTCTGCTAAATCAGCAGAAAGGATAATCGCCTTGAAATCGTCACCTCCCTGGGATGTCATAACTGCTCCATTTTGAGGGGATTACCACAGCAGAACCTGATTTCTATGCAGCAGACTTCCCCAAGAGAGGGAAAAACTGGCTGTTCAGAGACATCAATGCCCATTCACATACATGGAAGTAGTTCCTCACTTCCACTCCATCAGAGCTGACATTTCTCTGTCTCTGACTTCAACAGACATGGGCTCCAGCTTTTCTATTTTTGTTTTTCATAGGGTCTTCCTTGTTTGCAGTGCTTTAATCAAGTAAAACCAAAATAAAGATTCTCCCCACCAGAACTCAGAAAGCCCCTCCGAAGGAGGAAGCAGTTGGAGTCAGCAGACATATCAGTGAAAGAATGAAGGTCATACTTTGCATAATATATTTATCTTGGAAAACAGATTTTTATTCAGGCTATCCAAGAATTCAAGTGCTGAAACTAACACTAAGTCAACAGCACTTATAGTAATGAAATAAATTCTTTATAACAATCCAGCAGAAGGAGTTGACAAGGGTTTTGAATGGCTTGTTTTTATTAAAATTCTTTCATTCTTGCAAACCAGCATTGTCTGTGTTTCTTGGATATGGCCAATGTAGAGACACCGTGCAAAGTCTAAGCTGGAGTTTATTTAGTCTGCCTGCCTGCAGCAAAGAAAAATAAAATGCTTAATAAAAGATTTCCTTCTGTGGGAGACCCTGCAATTTGAAGATTGTAAGATAAGGGGACTGTTTAGAGGAAGGTATAATTCTACATCTAAACAGTGATGGCATTCCCAGTAGAAGTTAATAGGAATATATCTTCAGCATTTGGTTAACCACAGACCTGAGTGAGAGCCACTAGAATTGAAAGCTTAAACTGTTCTTAATTGTACTGTAAAGCTGAAATGAAAATATTTTTTATGCTCAGTCTTCTTTAATCTAAACATGATTTAAATTCTTCTGTACTATTTACCTACTGACAGTAGTATATCAAACCTTTATTTCATGACCTCTCAGATGTACTTTCTCCATACATTTGAAGCTTAATTTCCAGCGGTCCTAAAACTTTGACATTCAGTTGTGTTACAGCTACGCCGCTTGCCTGAGAAGCAAAATACAGCTTCTACTTCTGATCATTTTAACTTCACCTGGAGAGATGTTTCATCATGTTATTATGAGATATTGTGCATGGGTAATTGTTGTTGCTTTGCTCAGGTGCTCTAGGCAAGGCAGCAGTTATATGTGTGACAAATACTCTGTGAGAGGGCAGGTCCTGAAGGAGTGCGTGATCTTGGAAATGGAAAACTTTCTTCCCTTCAGTGTCTTTCAGACTCCCAGCCTGCCTCTCCAAGTGGCCACCCCCAGCCCATGGACCCATAACTCCATAGGACGTCTCTCCATTCATCCCACCAACCAGAAAATCTCCAAGATTTTGCAGTCCAAATATCCTAACATCCCAGTCATAGAAGAACAAAGAGGAGAAAAATTTACAACTCCTTTGTTGTCAGCTTTTGCAGCACTGAGCTAAAAGAAGACATAATATTCTTCTTTCACAGATGTTCTGCAAGAGGAAAGAACCACTCAAAGGCTTTACAGTAACCCTGTAGCAAAGCCAAGGAGACACCTCAAGTCATCTGTGTCCTACACTCCCATTTTGACTGTAAAACCATGATGCATTTGCTTCTTGTTCCTGAAAATACAGAAGCTGTCAATGTTTCGTAAAATTCAGACCAAGTTAAGATTTGCATCCCGGTTAAACTTCCAAGGGCCATGATGTCAAAATCTTTGGAACTTTAAAACTGGACAAAGTGGTCCATATGTCTCAACAGACCCCAGATGAGATTTAACCCAAAATCTCAGGCCCTATGAAGCACTGAAGTTCCTACAGTACTTTGTCTATGGTCTGCAATTCTGATTTAATGGCTATGTAGAGATGGTTATATTTCCTCTACATCCACCTCCTCTTCTCTTTGTTTCACCTGGGAAGCAGTTTGTCTTCTGGGTTCTGTCTTCAAATTCACCATGCTATTGATGTGGATTTGTTGGATGAAGCATGCTTTCCAGAAAAAAACATTTGGTTGGCTTCCAGATCTAGATTGCGGTTCATGCTCCTTCCCTCTTTTTCATAAGCTATCTGCTTTAAGAACTGCATTTGTGCAGCATTACATCGATATCAATTGGGCCATTAGGAGTTAATATATCTGTGATACCTCTTCTTAGGTCCAGATTTTGCTATCTGAGCCCAGACCATGCACACGTAATCCACAAGTGACCTTATTGTGCCAGACCCTCTGTGGGTATAAATGGCTACAAATCCTATCTATTTTCAGATTTTGTACAACACTATAATAACGGCTTTCAGTGAATCTACATCCATTTGCACTAGCTGATGTTCCAGCTTACTGATATTTGTGCAACCACTCCTGGAATACGGGGTGATACCATGTTTGGATCACTTGCCTACCCCAGCCCTGGAGAAAGAGTAATGTTCTTAAAGCCACCATGTTAAAATGTGACCTCCTTATACAATATTCTTCCCTTGGTAGCCGTAGGTTCCAACTACTTACTTTATGGAGAAAGCACGTTTTTATTCTCCTTTAAATTTTGGAGTTTGTCCAGTTAGAAGAATCTGAGGTCTCCAAACCAAACGGAGAGATCAAACTCTGAGCACATTATCCTGATGACCACCACAGCCTGCACAAACCCAACTTGATTGTCAGACCCCAGGTTGGGTTCCACACTGATGGGTGATCCAGAAAAAACATAAATAAATCAGCTTTCCATTTCTGAAGGGAACAAACCTTTTAAGGGCTGCAACACCCCTCTGTACTGTTCTGGTAGTATCTTTTTTAGAAGTGCTTGGGTTTTTTGATCATGTCTAGCCAGAGCGAACAATGGCAGAGGCCAGCCTGGGGTAGGATGCTCGTGTCTTTTTCTTGCACTTTCAAGCCAGGGCACACTGTTGGATCAGTGGTTAAAACAAACACGGGCTTCTGTAGTAGGAAAGAATGATGGAGCACGGTGTTCGCAGAAGTACAAAGTGTTGTACTGAAGTGTTGCTTGGACCACAGAGCCCAGGGATCCAGCATGAAGCATTAAAGCTGGGGGAAAACCAGAGGAAATTAATGATTGAATAATGGATACCAAATGTTGCAGTTCAAAGTTAAATCCTAATAATACAGTCAGTTTAGGGTACACTGAGCTCCAGAACAGATTGTTTTTCAAGGCAGAGTTGCAGCAAGGAGGATTCTGGGTAATACTATCCGAATTCCCAGTAAGGTAATACGGTGAAGATTTAGCTACACGGAACACTGCTCTGAGTCTGTTTGCTTCTGTGCGTGCAGGAACAATCACAGAGCACTCTTCCCAAGGCTTTGCACTCTGTGTTGACTGTTAATCCTGGTGGCAGGTGGCTGCCTGCCATCTGGAACATCTTTGCCCATTAAGATTCTCCCAGAAAGAAAGAAAATAGCTTACTTCGTAACCGGGCCAGGTTTTCAGGAGAGTGCTTCTGTACAGCAGCCCTGGGTCAGTGCTCACGGTTAGATGGATTGGCTCAGACCGTTGGCTCAGCATATGGGAATACTCATTCCTTTCTTCCAGGGAGGATGAAACAGCAAGTCTACCTAGATGCTGCTTCTTCTCCCACATCCTCAGTTCACCTCCTTGCTGTACTTATTGTGATGTTACCAGGGGAGCCAAGCCTGTCTTCATTCAGAGTTCAAACATACAATCTCTCAGGCCATTTCTGGCTTATCTGATGTATTACCAAGGGTTGTGTGTCCTTATGCAAGACATGTTCCTCAGGAGAGCAGGAACCTACAGAACTTCTGTGTCTCAGAAACTGTGTGGGATTTGGTAGCCTGTTTCTGTTCTCTTGGTTTTTGCTTCCTTTTTTCCTTCCTTTGGTTGTACTAATTTAAAGTGGGTTTGCATACAGAAGGAATTAAGCACAGCTCACAGATACACAAGCAGCTCTAAGACTTGCAACCATTTTGCTGTCTCTTTGCAAGAAGCAGCAAGACCACAAAAGTTATCCAAGAAGTAACAAGGCTTGCTATCTGAAACTTAACCTAGGTTTGTCTGCCTTAGATTGGTGCTGTGAGTGCTCTATAGCTTGTTCAGTGTGCTTGTACAGCACCCAGCACAGAGGAATCCCAATCACATCCTACAAATGCCATAATAATAATGCTTTCACTTTTCCAAAATGGCCCATTCTCAGGCAATGGCAGTGGTGCTAAAATTCATCAGCATTTACTGTTCGGCTTAATTCAAATCCTTCATCAAGTATCTGTGTAAAACAAATTCTTGGAGATGATTCAGTGACAGCTTCAATTTGGAACCCTGCTATTTCAAAAATCAGATGAAGAAATCCCCAAGGAACTTTCAAAGATGGTGGATTTATAACTTTGTATGTGAGGTCAGGGGAAAATAAAGCAGAACCTTCAAACAAGAGACTCAGTGCTCCTATGATTGCAGAAGACAGGCAATGAGATGGAGGGAGTTGGATAAAAGAACAGTAATTCCTCTATTAATTCTTTTCTTCAGATGACTGCAGAAATAGAAACAAATCCTTCTACAGAGGGCTCGGAGAGGTCTCCTCCCACTGCATGTGGTTTCCACATAGTCAAGAGGGGACTGGGCATAATAGTCTGGACCAAGGTCCCTGTGCCAGGGGTGCCTATATTGCCATCAGAGATTGGGGCAATTTTTTCTACGTGAACTCTTTGTCTCCTATCTCTAGTCCACCTCCTGGAAGTATCTGGCTCTTCATGATTCACAGCAGCAACCAGTTAGGCATCAAAGATAAGTGGCTGGAGTATCAGAAGCCGCATGTTTTTACCAGACCATTTTGGGTGAGAATAAGGGCTAAGTTAAGAGGAAAGTCTAAACAATGGTGTGACCGGGGTGGAAGTGGTCCCCTTTGCACTTACTGTAGGAAGTACCAGTCAGGGTCTGGTCCACTGCAAAGTCACCCCATAATGAACCTATAACTCCAAAGAGCTTTGGGAGAGCCTAACCTGGGGGAGTTAACATGTTTGTCCCCTTGATACGTGTGTCCCACAAACATGGCTTGCAGTTAGAGTGTGTAACCTTGTGTCCCTCACAGTAAATTTTACATGTCACTGCTGAGTTGTCCTGCTGACTCTAAGGGAATCAAAGCTGCTTTCGGAGGGCCCAGAGCAGAGGAATATGTTTTAACCTCCTGCTTTAACTAACTCCTCCTTAAACCCTTAAAAACTTTTCCCAGCTTCTTGGAATGCAAGTCGTGCTCATTCACGCTCCAGTATCGGCAAGCGGGTAGAAAGACAGCCCGATGTAAGAGAGATTAAAGGTATTGGCTGAAATGATTTCTGTTCCTTCAGCTCCATCCAACGCACAGAGCTGCTCCAGTGCTCAGCACTCCACAGGGCCAGGCCTTATGTCAGCATGAGCAAAACAACCTTCCCTACCCACTCAGACTATAGTCCTAGGAGCTTGGATCAGATGAAGCGGAACAGACAAGCACCTGAACCCCTAGATGGTTACCTGGAGTGAACAAAAACTGAAGATCTTTTTGAAGTTGGACCTTCCCTGTCACAAGCACCCTGTGGAAATAATTTGAACCAAAATCAGGAGTCTTAGGAAGATCCTGAGCATTATGCTGCAGCTACGATAATCTGAAAAAAGAGTGCCAGATGGAAAAACAGAATATGCCAGCTTCCCCCACAACATATAAGCTATATTTGTGCTGCCTGGACATAGCTCTACTTCCTCGCACCATTCTTTTATATCCGGTTGACGGATATTTTTCCATAGAGCGGTAATGCTAATCTTGGCAGAGGCTGAGAGCAAATATAGAAGCTTCAATGCGTGCCCGGAGATTTCCAAGCCATCGGGAAGCATGCCTAAGAACGGCTCAAGAGCAGCATGAGGAAATATAAAAGAGTCGGAGAACTGGAGAGAGCTTGTTTCACGTTCAGAAATCCCCCAGTGCCACTAGATTTTAGAAGGTGAGGGGAACCCCACCATCTTAAATAATAGGTTACTGCAGAGCTGGCTGCCAAGACATACGCTGGCAAGGTTCCTTGTCAATTATTATCTTATTTCTTTTTACTTCTGCTTCTGCTACAGATATCTGGCCTCAATCATTACAATATCAAGCACCCCACTGTCTTTAATATATTTATCTTTACCACATCCTCTAAGGCAGGCAAGTGTGCTGATCCTCAGATTACGGAAGCAGAAAAGGACCAGAGAGGCCCAGGCTCACAAAAGGACTTAGGCACTTATATTTCATTTAAGACAGACTTTGGACCCCTAAGGAAGCAGTTCATAAAATCCTCATCTATGCACATTCATACGTGCACTGGTTGTGGATACCCAACTTTGGTTTCCACTATTGTGACTTGCCAGAGGAGCCACCACCTCAATAGACTGAACAACCATTTCAATCCATGTCCCCTCCTGCTCTAGTACATGCTCAGGAGATCCCACCAAGGCATCAGAGTCCTGGGTCAGGAGGCTGGTGCTCAGATACCACTTTTAAACTTCCCTGCCCCAACTCTAGTTATAAATTTGTCCTATGACTTCTTAGTGCAAATTGAGCTGGAATCAAGAACCAGCATCCAGCATGAGCCTACAGAATAAAACAGTAGGATGAATACACTTATTGCAGCATAGGTATCCCACTCAGGTATCCTGCTCCCACAGCTCCAATGCCATACGGCCAGCTCCAGGGTAGTATCTCATGTACCATCATGTATCCCAAATGGCTCTGGATACCTATGCCTTTGCGGCTAAATTGAGTTGAGTAAATAGGAAAGCTTGAATGCCTAAGGGCACCAAGAGTCTGTAGAAGAGTTAAAAGGATTCCCAAGTGTCTTGAATCAATTCTTCTACCTCAGGATCTCCTACCAGGTCTTTGGCCAGGGCAAGCAGGCAAATGGAAGTAAATGCAGATTATATCCCTAAGAATACGAGAAAAACAAGGCCAATATAGACATGCAAGTGTAGGATGAAATATTTCTTTATAAGCTCTCAGATGTATGAAGGTAAATGATGCTGCAGCTGAGCAATCCCTTTCTACTAGCAAGTCTTTTTGCTTTTCCAGAGAAAGTGAGATGTAGACATTTTGGTAGCCTGAGCTTTTATAAACAGAGCTGCAGGAGGAGTGGGCAGGGGCCCACTAAGTAATGCCTTTTAGGTTGCAATCTTCCTTTAAAGCCACTGTTAAACCACTGGTGCAGTGTGATCTGGGTTTGGCATGAAAGCAGTGTAATTTGGTATCACTCAACCGTCCTGAGAAGAAGCAGGTTCCATTCACACCCACCAAAAAATCTGGCCTTGCATGTGCAGTCAGCACCTCAGCTGATCTTGACCCTCAGAGGGTCCTCTCCATTGCTGGCAAGACTGTTGAGCCCCAGAAAAATTCCTAACTTGTGTAATCACTTATACTTTGTCTATCTGAAAATTTCCCCCCTGTAGTTTTATCTGAATGTCACATTCCTTTCTCCTGCTCCTAAAAAAAAAAAGTGCTTTAGGACTTTGACCCGCACATGGGTGGTGTTACCCTGGTAGCAGGAGGGTTATCTGTTGATATAGGCCAACATCCAAGGGACTGACAGTGTAAACCAGTATACATTTTTGGTGGATAGCCCTGCAGAAGAAATGGGGGTCTACATTTGTTAAGCTTCTGGTGGCAGTGAGGACAGCTTTTTCCAGAGCTCTGCCTGCTAGTATTAACAGCCAAGGGTGAGACTCAGTCTGCGCAAACCAGATACTGGCAAAGTNGCTATTTTGCACTTTTGAAAGGAGAANAGCTGCCTTGATTGGNAATAAACCTCGCTGGTACTTACTTAAGCCNTCAGTGGCTGGGCTTTTGATCCTCACTGAGTACTGAATGCTCACCTATAATCCAGTTTTTCACAACAAAATGTCACTCCTGAATTATGCAGACAAGTGTAGAAAAAGTTTATTGTAGAGTTGACCTCTAGAGGCATTTACAGAGACAAGGTCATGTTGGATGAGCTTAAATTCAGACAAGGAAAACTCAGGGTGGAGATGGTGAAAAGGGTCCCAAAGCAAGAGCAGTGACTTCCTGGCAGGGATTGCTTGCAAAGTCTTCATTGCTGAGGGGTTTTAAGCACAGAGATCTGTTTGATTTCATCTCCAGTAATTTTGCAGCATCATAGAATCACAGAATCATAGAAGGTTTTGGGTTGGAAGGGACCTTTAGGGGTCATCTAGCCCAACCCGCCTGCAGTGAGCAGTGATATCTTCAACTGGACAAGTTTATTCAAAGCCCCGTCCAACTTGGCCTTAAACTTTTCCAGGGGTGGGGTCTCCACTGTTTCTCTGGGCAACCTGTTCCGGTGTTTCACCACCCTTAGCGTAAAAAATTTCTTCCTTATATCTAGTCTAAATCTATCCTCTCTTAGTTTAAAGCCGTTGCTCCTTGTCTTATTGCAACAAGCCCTGCTGAAAATATTTTCCCCATCTTTCCTATAGGCCCCTCCAGGCACTGGCAGCTGCTCTAAGGTCTCCCCACAGCCTTCTCTTCTCCAGGCTGTACAGCCCTAACTCCCTCANCCTGTCCTCGTATGAGAGGTGCTCCAGCCCTCAGATCATCTTTGTGGCCCTCCTCTGGATCTGTGTCCTTCTTGTGCTGGGGGCTCCAGAGCTGGATGCAGTACTCCAGGTGGGGTCTCAGCAGAGCGGAGCAGAGGGGTAGAATCCCCTCCCTTGTCCTCCTGCCCACACTGCTGGGGATGCAGTCCAGGGCACGGTTAGCCTTCTGGGCTGCCAGCACACATTGGTGGCTTGTGTCCAGCTTTTCATCCCCCAGTATCCCCAAGTCTTTCTCGGCAGGGCGGCTCTCAGCCCCCTCACCCCCCAGCCTGTATTGATAGCAGGGGTTGCCCTGACCCAGGTGCAGGACCTTGCACTGGGCCTTGTTGAACCTCATGAGGTTCACACAGGCCCACTTCTCGAGCTTGTTCAGGTCCCTCTGGATGGCATTCAATCCTTCTGGTGTGTCAGCTGCACTACTCCGCTTGGTGTTGCCTGCAAACTTGCTGAGGGTGCACTTGATCTCATTAAGTCATTGATGGAAGTGTTAAACAGCACCGCTCCCAGGACAGACCCCTGAGGGACACCACAAGTCACCGGCGTCCAATTGGACATCGAGCTGTTGACCACTACCCTCTGACTGCGACCTTCCAACCAATTCCTCCTTCACCTAACAGTCATCAAATCCATATTTCTCCAATTTAGAGAGAAGGATTTTGTGAGGGACTGTGTCGAAGGCTTTACAGAAGTCCAGATAGATCACATCCGTAGCTCTTCCCTTGTCCACTGATGCAGTCACNCCATCACAGAAAGCCACTAGCTNGGTCAGGCAGNACTTGCCCTTGGTGAAGCCATNCTGGCTGTCTTGAATCACCTCCCTGTCCTCCATGTGCCTTAGGATAGCTTCTAGGAAGACCTGCTCCATGATCTTCACAGNCACAGAGGTGAGGCTGACAGGTCGGTAGNTCCCAGGGTCCTCCTTCCTACCCTTTTTAAAAATGGGCACAATGATTCCCCTTTTCCAGTCAGCAGGGTCTTCGCCTGACTGCCATGACCTTTCAAATATCATGGAGAGTGGCTTGGCAATGACATCAGCCAGTTCCCTCAGGACTCTGGGATGCATCTCATCAGGTCCCAGGATGAACTGTACAACCACAGGAGAGCCTCTGAACCTTGCTAGTCAACTGCATTATGATTTCAGAAAGAGGTGTATGAGCTCAATAAGAGAAGTTCTGCCCTACTGCTTGTACTCCATCTACTCACAACAAGGAAATCTTTGGGGTAAAGGAAACAGTCTCAGTTTTCAGATGTGGGGCCAAAGTACCAGGAGAATGAATGATCCACAAACAGTTGTGCAGGGCATGGGTGGAGTGAAGCTGCCCACTTTCTAGCAGGCAGATCTTCCTATCTTTCCAGGGGTATATTTCTATATGACTGCTGGGACCACCCCACCAACCAGCCACCAGCA
>Ga0065711_1048394_pt1 | contig 11831 bp, 2 predicted proteins | sample Hoacrofraction12_FD_59098 | JGI IMG/M metagenome (GOLD analysis project Ga0065711, IMG submission 59098) | Hoatzin crop microbial communities from Cojedes, Venezuela - Epithelial fraction 12 v2 (version 2) | ecosystem: Host-associated > Birds > Digestive system > Esophagus > Crop | place... | reverse complement strand
GTTCGGGGGGGCGGGGCAGTGGTTGGCGCTGAGGCGAGGGGCGGTGGAGGCAGAGGGGAGAGCTGGGACGAGTCGGGCGCTGTTGAGGGAGCGGCGGGAAGGGGCCGCTCCTATCCCAGCGCTGGTGCTGCCTGGGAGGGGAGGGGGCCTGTGGGGAGCGGCGGCGGCAGTGGCTGCCCGTGGAGCCCCGCGGAGAGCCCCGCTGGCAGGGCGAGCCCGCGGACCCGGCGGGCTCTGCTTTGACCCGAAGGAGGATGCGAAGGGCCCTGTCTTCAATACAACGCCCGCGTTCCGGCGCACGTTCTGCCGGTGGCTGCAGAAACGAACAGTTCCGAGATCAGAAGGCAAAGGGATGGAAACGACCCTGCTTCTCCTCATGAGCGTTGAGGATGCCGAGCGTTTTGTTTTATTAAGTCATTGTACTGCAATACTGTTATGTATGTCTCCAGCACAGAGCAGTTTTAACTGCTCAAGGGGGGAAAAATGGCTATTGCTGTATTTACTGCAATTCTTTCTTCAAATCTGCCAGTCCACAAATCCAAATTCTCTCTGGCCAATGCTAGCATCAACAGTTAATTTTCCCAGCTTAAAATATTGACCTGTTTAAATTCTACACACTGAAGTTGAGGTGAATATGTTGGGTAAAGTTCTTCCTTCTAGAAAAACAGCAATACATGACAACATGCACTTTGGGAAGCGATGGAAGTCATTACTACTACCGATCTCTCGGGTTCAGATGCTCTGGGACAGAAGTAATAGGTTAAGTAGTGGTGTTAACTCCCGCTTTCACACTGGGCCTCTCTGTAGCCTCCTACAGAAGAGAAAGGGAAAGAATTCATTACCTTCTACCTCTATCCATTGATGGCTGGGTGAAACTGTATTTTGAAGTTGGAGAGCACAAAAAAGGCCTGTCACTTCAAATAAATCAAAAAAAAAAAAAAGGCAAAAGCAATCCAGCTTTCTAAAAGTGATAGGTGAAACAATAGCCTATTGCCAAGACAAAATAAACCAGAGGAGGAGGACCTGGAAAGAGATTTACTATAGTATGTAATTTCAGGGTTGGCAAAAAATGCCAGGAATTGGAAAAAAGAAGTTACAGAGGCAGAAAAAGAGTAGGTGTGTGGCTCTGAGAAACCGCTGAGTACTTCAGGACTGCATAAAAAGGAAATATCTTCTGAATTAATCCTGTCCTGAAGGAAAGCAAGTTTTCTACATTGTTTGTAAGTAAACAGGATTGACATCATCCTTGCGTCATCATCATCAGTTTCTCCTCCTAACTCAAACAACTGCAAAACACCAGATTTTAGTTAACCCCTTAGGTGGAAAAGTGAATTTCTCTTTTCAGGTTTGTTTAGTGGGAAAGGTCCCGATTGCAGTAATTCTTCCCCTCTGCATTATAGGTTGTATCAGATTAAGAACCACATCAATATTCATTGTGCATTAGGAGCTGGCAGACTGAGAGCTATTTACTGTTTGATGCCATCCATGCAGAAAAAGAATAAGCAGAGAAAGAAATATTGCCAAAAGTGAAGGAATGTTGTTTTATAGCTAACGCTTAAATTACCCAAATCTTCGTATTGCTACGATTATGCATGATTTTTTTTTAATAAATTTTATGTATTTGTATGTAGTCCTAAAAAAAAAAAAAGTAAAAATTAATTAGAGCTGTTTCCTCTTTATTCTGTGACTCTTCGTCTCCATGGCCATCTCTGATGGCGTGCAGGCAATGTGGTGGGACTAGTTGCTTTGATGTGACTATTCACAGAAGATAAATATTTTCAGTGAATCGTTTCTATGAGGTGAAACTACCACGAACCTGGGAAGCTGAGTCTTTTCAAACCGAATATTAGTCTGCTGCCCATGCCATAGTGCTGACACTTCCCCTTTCCCCCTTGCTAAAAAGAGGGTTGAGAAATGAACCACATCTATCCTACTTCTGCAAATTGTTTAAGGGAAACCTACTTGTTTGTAGTAATCCAGCCATGACAAAGAACATTTGTCTGATGACACATTTTGAATCATTATGCATGTTGCCTGCTATAATCTCCATGGTTACCATAGGTGTTACTGATATATTTGTGCTTCAGCACTTCAGGAAGAAAAATTCTATAGAACAATTTAGGGGAGAAAATTCCTTCTCATTGTAATTTATATTGCACTTATTTTATTCTAAGTGCATTGCAGACAATAAACATTCACTTTCTAAACAAGATTTCATCAGAGGTGGAAAAAATTGTCTCTAGTTGTTGCTTTATCGTGCCATAATATGTTTTAAAGTGCAGATTCTGAGAGATAGGGACAGTATTTTTGATGGCATGCATTTAGTTTCTAGCCCACGAAGAATGTAACAGGGCACTGTGTCACTGCTAGAGTCATAAACAACAGTAAGTGTGGTGGAATGACTGAGTAGCAAATATTTCTTCTTTGCAAAGATTAAGACTCGTACTCCCCTTCTGAGGAGTTTCATTTTAAAAGTAGAAAGGTATTCTAGAAAGATGGTTAGCTGAAACAAGAATTAGCTGAAATTAGTTCTGGAAGCTAGCAATGGGAAAGAGGTAAACCCCAGATATGTAGCTGTATTCAATTTTTAAAATTTTTATCTCTTCTTTTTTATTGTGGAAGTAATTGACAAAGAAAATAAAGGAGATGTATATACAGAATTAAATGGAAAAGGTGGTAGCAGATCCACTTCTACTAAGATGGGTAATAGACCCCAAAACCTAGCCCAAGTGCTGCAGGGAAGAGCTGTGTGAACTTTATGGGATGTAGCAGATCCCGTGAATTGCCATATCGACCACTGCTGAGGGGAGAGACGCTAACATTGTTATCTCCCTACTCTTTCTGATAAATTCATGCTAATGAGACTGGCAGTTCCCTTGGCCTCCATGTTTGTCATTTACAGCTGTACAGTCTTTGTGTAAAATCACCTTCTGCATACCCAATTCTCCTTTGACAGTGTTTTGTAGCATCTCTGGCCTGTTTTTATTGCACAAGTTCCTACAGGAGCAACAAGGTAAGGAATCCAGTACAGGAAAAATTTATTTGAGGAATTATAAGGCCTAGCAGGTCGCAAATGATGGACAGAAGGAATTCGCCGTTCCTGCAGGGAGCATGTAGTAGTAGTCTCAGGGGTAAAAGGGAAGGTACATAAACTGATGAGGAACTGGGTGGGAGGATCTTGAATTGCAAGGGAATCAGTGGTACCTAGGAAGTCAGTCTTTGCAGATTCAGTGATGTCATTTGCAGTTCCCAGCAACAACAGAAATGAGAGGCAGATTCCCTGCTTTGCTGACACCTGAATACTGAAGAGGGAGAGCTGCAGGACAGGTACCTGATCCACAACTTTTACCCCAGCCTCAGTTTACAAGAAACTGAGACAGGAACTGTTGCCCATAACAACCACAAAGATATCAGGGGTCAGCGGAGAAAGAAGTGGTCCTGCCGCATCGCCAGCACTGAGGCTGAGCCAGTAACATCAGAAGAGGTTACAGCACCAGGGAGGTTTTGTCCTTCTCTGAAGGAATCCTTAGTTACGCACAGCCAGTCCCTGGTAGCACCTGTGCAGCACAAAGCAATGGTTCAGTGAAGGTAACCAGACCTGTAAGTTTTTATTAATTTCTTCAGTCCAAAGCCACTGTATATTTTTATCCTACTTTTTAAACCATTTTTCAATCAAAATGAATGCTAGCGTAAAACCGTGGAGAACAGAAGAAAGCTAATTGAGGAAAACAAAGATTATCCTGTTGGATTATCAAGAATGCTGTGATGCCCTTTTTGTTCTCAAAATACAACATATTTTGTATGTGCAGAGTTCAGCTGCCAGAGTTAATCTAGGCTCAGATAACTTGTCAGAAGAGGTACATGTACGTAGTGTGCACTCAGACGGAGTTTGTTCTAAGATAAAAATAATTTAGTCAAAGATTATTTTCTCCTTGGGCATGGACAGTCTAACAAGAATTACATTATACAGATTATTTGTACACTTAAGAGAATGAAGCTGATCTTGCCATGATTTGTGAATTTCAGCATTCAAAAAACATAAAGCAGTAAACTAAAATATATCGGGAAGAAATTATAATAAATGAAATATGACTGTGGGCTTGGCCTTGTACAAATTTATGGCATTTTGACTATATCGTGCACTTTATTTTTGTTACAGACAGCAGGAAGTCACCACGCTAGAATAAAGTTCACTATCAAATCACCTTTCCATTTCAGATACAGCAGGGATTTGTGAGGATCAAATCGCAAGGTCACTTTTAAGGAGATTCTCACTGACATTTTGTGAGGTAAGGGATTTCACATTCCAGTTTCACAAGTGTTATGCTTCTGATCATCATGAGTATCAACAGCATGACAGATTTAGGGCCTGATCTTGGAGCCTTTACAGAAGGAGTTAAGTTTATTGTAAACATCTTGATAGCCTAGAATAAAAAAAAAATAAAAGGTCTAGAGAGAGTCATAAGAAGTTAGGGAGTCTTATTCCATGGCCCAAAGACAAGATCAGTTAGACATATCGTTTTTGGCATATATATTTTTAATGCAGTGAAAATTGTTGGTATCATCACAGCAATTTATTTAAAATATTGGATTACTTTATCGTAAGAAAAAAATCAACAACATTTAGCATAAATGTCACTTACTGCTGTTTAAGCATGTTAATTAGTTGCATACTGGACACAGCAATCAGATTTTTTTTTCCCTTTTGCATCAACCTGATAAATATACAAAAATCGTTGTTTTTTTCACTCCTCAGAATTCTTTTTTTCCTTCAGATAACACCTGTTTTTTCAGTTGTTTTTTATAGGTCATGTTTCCTAATTGCCAGTTACACTCTTCCTTCTTTGGACTCCCTCCAGCTGGCCCACATTTCCTGAATTACCCTGCTGAAGCAGATACATTAACTAAGGCTTTACCAGTTATATGTAGGGTAGAAAGCATACTTTAGTGTCTTACAGATAAAGCTGAATGTGATTATCATTATCACACCAAAGCCAGTGGCATAAAAACTGAAATTATTTGGGAAATAGATAAGGCGGGGGATTTTTCCAGAATAGTAAGGCAGGTGACATTACTGAGAATTTAGCTCACTGAGCTGAACACTGCTACCTCGTTGAACGGCTGCTGTTGGAGAGGGATTTGAGCATCCTTGAAAAAATTTCATGTTAACAGATCTTGTGTCCCTTATTTTTTGATTAAATTTTTCAGATTAAATTATGGATAAATACATTAAAATAGCAATGATAATTACTGGCTTTGATAGCAGCCAGCATTCTAGCAAGGTGGGATCAATACTTCAGAAAGAAGAAGATTTGTCAATTAAAATTATATCATTTTTAAGTACCTACTTCTGTCTGCAGTCTCTAAGTTGAGGTAACTTAGAATGAGGTTAAAACGTCCTTCAGAGCATTTTTTATGCAAACATGTTTTTACACTATAAAAGCCCTTCATATTTAGTCTGCTATCTTCATTGTTATCAGTGCAGTTTTCTCTTTTCAATGTTTAATTGCAACATCTATTGCAAACATTTGGGAGCTTTGATGCCCCTTTACTGTTTACGTGGCAACAGAGATTTTTTTTGCCAAGCATCTCGGAGTTTAGAAGAGGGCTCTTTGGACCTGAATTTTGTAAAATAGTTACTCAGTGGCTAAAAAAATCAGACTTTTCTTGCGCCTGCAACATAACTTTACACTATCATGCTGGCAAATGCCAAATTAAAGATGGTCTGAATGTGAACTTGAATGGAAAATCGCTTCTGGAAATGTTCTGTATGAAGTGGTTTGGATGGTGAAACAAATGGCTACAGATTTTGTCTACCAAAATTCCTCTTCAGCTGCACTTTGGTACATATTCTTTACTCCCTAAAGTTACACAGTATAACACTTCATTGTTCATTAGTTCAACCCAGAGGTGAAAGCCTCAAAAAGTAAGTAAAGTGAGTATTGTAGGAAACCTGTAGGAACTTGTTCCACCAGTGAAGTTTATGAGAAAATTTGTGGGTCTATGAATATGCTAATGTAAGTATCATATTGTTATGACATTACTTTTTTCTCAGTTATAGAGCTTGCTAAGAACACAATACAGTCATGTGATAATATTGCTGCATTTGAGAAATTTTTCACTACTGAGCTGAATGTCATGTTAGTTTACACAGCATTCTTCTCTGGAAAAGACATGTTACCTGTGGTTGATAACCTAATACAGTCTACAAACAGCCTCTCCTTATTTTCCCATGTTAAACTGATAAGAGTACAATGTGCTTTACAGTAAAGGATTAAGGAAAGTAATTTCAAAATAAGCAGCCATTTTATCCCATAACATTCTGGCTCCTGTATTGTATTTTATATTTTCAGTGAACTGTAGCACATACTTAGGATCTGTCAAAAGAGTCAGAGATTAACTTTTTAGAAAAGACTATTTGCTAAAAGCTAATTGTATCAGTAGCTGCAATTTACTATTCAACGTATTAATACATTAATTAATATTCAGCTTGTTAACTAATACATAAATTGCAAATAAAAAATAAATATCTTTTCTCTTCTGATGCAATTTACATCCTTCTATTCCTTTGAAAAAGCTTGGAAAGAGCTGTACTGGTTTGTGGGGTCCTTAGTCTGCAAAAGTAACGTACCTTGGCTAAAGAATAAGTGTGGGACTCCATCAGACACTGCAAGCCAAAAGCCCAAGCTTTGCTTAAATCCCCAGGTTTTGTGATTTCACTACGATTGATTTCTGGAAAACCATAAAAATAAAAGAGAAGCATCACATTAAAATACAAACTGAAATAATTACCAAGAGCCAGGAAGTTCTGAGTTGAGACTTCTGACACTGTGAGTAATGTGAGCAAGCAGAAGTACAATATAAGGAGAAAAGAACCTTTGAGTAGATGTGTATATACACATATATATGATGTGCATACATACATATTTTTAATTCAAAAGTTGAAGACGTTGTAATTAGATACAACTAAAATCACATTTAAGGGTCAGAAATGCTACTTTTTCCCAAACTTCATTGCAGCTACGCTGGTTTACAGCACAAGAGAACTGCATTATGTACTCACAAACAAATCTACTCACCCTTCTGCCTAAACTAATCTCCTCAAAAAAATAACTGAAATCCTAAATTCATCTGGCACTTGCAACCTAAAATAAATTGTTTGCTGGACAGCAGTGAACATTTGCTTTAATTTGGTCTTGTCTTTCGCATTTCATTGCAGGGGCATGTTTTACAACCTTACAAGCTGTGCTACACATTTTCTGCCCTAGACTGGCATGGCCAACAAATGGCTTTTTTTTGACATTTTTTGATCAACTACAGTTTATTGAATAGTGTTATATCTTGACCTTCTCAAATCTTGTTTTTACTTGATTTGACGTTATCATAGATGAGAGCAGAATGTGTGCATATCACATACTGCAGATCTGCACCTGTACTACTGCTGGATCATGTGTGTCTGTAATGCAAATGTTGAACGAATTAATTTAAGAAGTTCCATCCATTCAGAATGAAAAAACAAAATTTATAGTAAGAAACAAGCCCAAGCTGTGTCTGTATCTTCTATGAGTCCTTGAGAACTATGATTGCCCTTAATCATACAAACCACCTTTGTGTAACTTTGAAATCTTTAGTGAGAAGCTTTAGACAACCTTTCAGAGAACAATAAATCAAACTTTGACTTTTCAAAATTGCTTCTCTGCATTCAGGCATGAATTTCATCCTCAAGCTGGATTTCTTGAAGGGCAACAACAGACCTTTAGCTTCATTTTTTCCGATCAGACTTTCAGTAGCAGAAAATGAACTGGTTTGATCTGGTTCACGTAACTATATTTATTCCCCTTATAACAGTTGTCCTTTTTTAAGGCTTTCCTTTTTCTAAGCAATCATTCTCCACCATTTCAAATGGAATTACAACCAGGTCATAAGAAGTACAAGTCCTGCTTTTCCCCTACCTTTTTTCTTCCATACCAGTTCCTGTCTGTGAAAATATCTGCAAAATGCTAAATGGCAAATGATACAGATATAAATCACTGCAGAAATGGTCAGATAATGAAGAAGGTGGCCCATAATAGTATCTTTCCATTCTCCAGATGCAGTGCACAAGGCATCAAAATTAATGTGGAATCTTTCAAAACAGAAAATGTAGTATTAGCTCAGAAGCTAGTGGTCTGACTCTAAGCAACACCATCTGAGACATTGCTGTCTCTGAGCACTGGATTTTATGGTGATCTTTTTCATGCTGTTTTCAGTGTCACTTGATTATTTGCTCTTTGCTTTTAGCTTTGGACAGGAACAATCACATTACTGGAATTAGAGAAAGAATGAAAACTGATTAGTTAGGGAGACTTTTCTGAAAACTTTCAGTGCCAGTTGAGAAATCTGAGTTCCCATAAGTGAGGTGTTTGGTGGCGCATACCAAATTAATTGTTGGTCTCAGGACAGTTTGTATAGTGTAAAAATCAACTTCAGATTGAAGCATTGTGATCATCATTATTTCAGTTCAACAAAAAAAAGGAAGAAAACTCTCTTCAAGAACTGGATTTTGCAGATAATGAGTGGTATCTACTTATACACAGTGTAAGGTAAAAAATCATGATTTCCCCTTCTGCAGATCAGTAGAAGGCTTCAGTCTGCAAACCTCAAGCTTAAACTCTTATGTGGGTCACTATAAGTCAATTGATAAGGTTAAAAACTAGCATTGGTAATTTATACTGTCCCATGAGCATGCCTGGTTCACAGAAATAGATGAACGATGCCAAGCAGATAATGTAAGCCTGCCCATGGAAGCTGGAACTGTAAAGGCACAGGTGCCACCAGTGTAGTCAATATAAATTGTGACATCTTTACGGGAGTGGGGACTGTTCAGTGTATGCTGTAACCATTAGATAAGACAGATTTCTCTTGCTTGTGCTGTCTATGGTTTAGAGAGTAGTATTCTATGCAAAATGGATCAGCTTCAAAAAGGACTATACACCCCTTGCCTAGCATAGAATAGTTTTTGACTCGCGGTTTGGGGCATTTTCCTACTAGAGGTGGGCTCAGATCACCTCAGAAGAGGAGGAAGTTGATATCTGGTTTACTACATGCTACATAGATGCTGTATCCCCTAAGACCTTGCATAAAAAAGATGCATCCTCTTCCTGTGATTTGAAAGAAAAGACTGCCACTCCTTCCTTCCCTCTTTCAGTTTATGGAGAAGGGCGGGATTTACAAGATACCCTCTTCCTAGGTCATTTCCTATCAGGTTCCCACTGAACTTGTTGGCTTGCACAGATTACATTCAGAGAAGGGATCTGAGAGTGTTACTGAATCTTACTGTAACGGCTTAAGATGCTGCTTTCCCCAAAGTCTGCCCAGTCCTTTTGCCAAAGGTCTTAAAAGAGTGGTAGATGATAATGTTTGTGATCTTAGCTTGTCCATTTAACAGTTATAATTCATTTAGGACACAAGACACTTATGTCATGTAAGAGACAGGCACATCGCTGGGCACAGGCAATGTAAATGGAAGATCCAAAATGTTTAACGAGTTGTCTTTTCTTGACACATGTTTTAAACCAACAAGTTATTTCCGTGCAAATTTAGAAAAGATCTTTATATAGAGAAAGGCTGAGGTATAATTATAGTCTTGTGGCAGCTGCCACTTCCTTCCAAGAAAGGGCAGTCCTTCATGCTCTTTGGAAAGCAAAAATGCTATGGACTTGGCCATTGAGGCTGAAGATATCCATTATGTCAAATGCAAAATGCGACAGTCTTGTCACGTCCATGCTGGATTCAGCTTGATGTAGTTCTGCCTTTTCAGTTTCTTTTCCCAGAGCCTAAGCAATGTGGCCACCTGCTGAATCTCTCTTTTGATTAGTGTGTAAAGAATCCTTTGTTTGGATCAGCTGGGCTGCTTTGACTTCTCAGCGCTGAAGGCTCAGTAACAGTTTCCTTCTGGCTTTTCTTAAACCTGTCCAAGGGTTTTCTGGGGATAATTTGGGAAACTTCCAATTCGGGAAAAGATGGTAAAACTCAGTTCCTTTTCCACTTAGCTGATTTGTACTTCCTTACTTTGTTCTATCATATTAAGGGAGGTATGTCTAAGCTGCCATTTCTAAATACAGTCTGAATCATGGCAGAAAGAGTTGCAACACTACTCTGCCTGTAGAGCTCAAATTTCCTTAAACATCGGAGCCCATCTTTAATAATTGGCTAAAAATGAGCTCATCTTTACAATTCTTACTATAATTCCTTGCCCAGAGAGAGCTGTGATTCTTACAAACATTTTCAGTACACTAAGCCATCACTAGCTTTTCTGTTATTAAGGTTCTATGTATCTTCATGGAAGTTCTGTTTCTTAGTTCTTATCATGCAAACAGTGCAGTTAAAAAGTTGAAGCAGGTAGAGGGTGCAGCATGAAAGAAATTAAAAACATCTGATGGGGCACTATTTTGAAAATAGAAGTAAAAGGTTCACCTGGGACTCTTACCTGTATTAGAATAATTGATTATCTGCATTAAAAGATAGGAATCATTGTAATATGATACCAGAGGGCCTTAAGAGACCTCAGCTACGTGAGTTTATTCTAGTTAACAGAAAATGAGATTTATTCAACAGCTGTAGGAAACATACTGTCTCCTCCCCAGAATTTTCCAACTTGGTTTAAAGCTGTCCTCATGGGCAGACCTGACACACAAGTTCATTCTGCCTTGTAGTTTAACACTTGGGTTTTGACATAGCTGTTGCATGACACAGGTGAACTACCTGATAATTACCAGGTCTTGCTTCTCAGAAATAGGAATAAATCAAAAGTAATCTTTCCTGTCAGTTCCCAAAAGCCGCAAGTGTAAAAACAAGTAGGTGCAATTGCCATGCTTTGTCCTTGGTTGCTGCACCTACAGCATCAATTTCACCAGCAACTTTCATCTCCTTCCTTTTAAAAGCTTATAATAAAAGGGCTGCTTCCCTTACCGCATTAGTTGTAATAAATCTGCAGCTGTCGTAAAGGAGGATATGGCAAGATTTTATAGATCTCAAGGTCACAAATCAGCAACGAAAAAGGCTGTGGAATTTATTTATCAAAAAAGATGGTTTCCATATCCCTGAAGCTATGTTCCTTCTGGCTATGGAAGAAATAAGGCTTTTTATGCTTCTCTGCCAGCTAATGGAGGACCACACTCACCTGTCCCTGTTAGAGACTTCATTCAGTAGAGAGCCATAATGAACACGAAGAGTGCTGGAGAGCAGCTCTGTGGAGAGGGACCTGGGTGTCCTGGTGGACAACAGGTTGACCATGAGCCAGCAGTGTGCCCTGGCTGCCAAGAAAGCTAATGGGATCCTGGGATGCTTTAGGAGGAGTGTGGCCAGCAGGTCGAGGGAGGTTCTCCTCCCCCTCTGCTCTACCCTCGTGAGGCCCCATCTGGAGTACTGTGTCCAGATCTGGGCTCCCCACTTCAAGAATGATGAGGAGTTACTGGAGAGAGTCCAGCGGAGGGCTACGAGGATGATGAGGGGACTGGAACATCTCTCCTACGAGGAAAGGCTGAGGGAGCTGGGCTTGTTCAGCCTGAAGAAGAGAAGTCTGCAAGGGGACCTAATAAATGCTTATAAATATCTGAAGGGTGGGTGTCAGGAGGATGGGGCCAGGCTCTTTTCAGTGGTGCCCAGCGACAGGACAAGAGGCAGTGGGCACAAACTGAGGCACAGGAAGTTCCGTCTGAACATGAGGAAGAACTTCTTGACTCTGAAGGTGACGGAGCACTGGAACAGGCTGCCCAGGGAGGTTGTGGAGTCTCCCTCTCTGGAGATATTCAAGACCCGCCTGGACAAGGTCCTGTGCAGCCTGCTGTAGG
>Ga0065711_1048393_pt1 | contig 11831 bp, 10 predicted proteins | sample Hoacrofraction12_FD_59098 | JGI IMG/M metagenome (GOLD analysis project Ga0065711, IMG submission 59098) | Hoatzin crop microbial communities from Cojedes, Venezuela - Epithelial fraction 12 v2 (version 2) | ecosystem: Host-associated > Birds > Digestive system > Esophagus > Crop | place... | reverse complement strand
GGCAGCCAGGGCACACTGCTGGCTCATGGTTAACCTGTCGTCCACCAGGACACCCAGGTCCCTCTCCACAGAGCTGCTCTCCAGCAGGTCCACCCCAAGCCTGTACTGATGCATGAGGTTGTTCCTCCCCTGGTGCAGGACCCTGCGTTTGCCTTTGTTGAACCTCATCAGGTTCCTCTCTGCCCAACTTTCCAGCCTATCCAGGTCACGCTGAATGGAAGCACAGTTCTGCTGCTGACAGCCCATTCTTGGCCACCTTTTCGCTGCTCCCCTCTGACAGAACGACGCCTGGCCCCCTTCCCGCAGCCACGGAAGGCTGCAGCCAGGGGCAGGCTGGCTCTGCCGCAGTGACTCCTCCGCCCGGCTACCAGCAGGGCTCTGCAGCAAAGGGGCAGCTGGGAGCAGAGGCTGACATTTTCTTTGCGGGCAGGAGCCTCCCTTCAGCCATTCTTTTCTTCCTCCTTGCAGCCCCTCAAACAGGACAACGCGCAGGGAGGGCTTCACAGACGGCAAACTGAGCGCAGGGCACGCTCGCAGCAGCCTAGAGCCAGCCTCGTGGCCCAGCGCAGGAGGTGGAGCGCGCACTGCCGCCGCGCAGCCCCGTCCAGCGCGACCCGCGCCAGTCTGCCCATCTCTGGCAGGGGAGGCACCTCGAGGTTTAACCAGGCTCGAGGTATCTCTTGGAAATGATGTCAGTTTACATATTGAGAATTTCTTTGCTGTTGTTAGCCCATCTTTCAAAAACATCAAAAGAGTCTGCCCTTGTCCATTGAATCATCTCTTTAGAGAAGCTTCAAAATGGTACAAAATGTATGAAATTATTATACCATAAGCATTCTTGGCTGCTTCTCTAACCATTTTCTCCCTCATACTAATATTCCCCAAGTAGTATAATATTTTTTCCATTATATTTGATATGCAGACTGATGAAGAACTTTAAAATAGGGCAAGAAATTTTCATAATGGTTACTGAGCAAAAGATTCTTCCAAAGATTCAGACTGAGACATTTGGATAGGATTAAATTTATCCAGAGAATTAAATTTGCATCAAATGAACATAAAGAAATACATAGCATAATCTAGGACTACTCTCTGTGCTTTTGCATGACTGGCATATTTACTGAGATGTCCTTCAGTAATTCTTATTTTCTCATTATTATTCAACATCAGGAAAAGTCTTGCAGTCTTGCAAGCTGAAGTTCTAAGCTGACTTTATGGGACCCTAAAACTATAAGAAAATGAGTTCAGATTTCAGCTGCAATTTAGATAATGCAGGATCACGCTTTACAAATTTAAAATAAAACTGGTGGATGATCCAGAGGTGTTTTTTCCTACAGTCTCCTATTGCAAACAGTTTCTAAGGTCCCCTGTTTTTAAAACCCATGACCACACGTAGCCTGTAAAACTCAGAGCCAAAACTGGCTGAGGGGGGACTTTGAGAGAAAAAATGCTCACGATAAACTTTTTCTTTTATTACTTGCATATATGACTAACCGTGACATTCAGACACAGAGGATTTTTCAAAGCACCTAGCAGAACCTGGTCTCAGTAAATTCCTTTTCAATAGGGAAGATCTAGAGGATCAGCACCAAGTTATGTTTAGATTCCAGGTCACTGCACTCTGTCTCTTTATTGCATATCTAAGAAAATAACATTATTTACACCTCACAGTAACTTCTCCTTGTAGTCTGTACAGAGGTTTGTGGAGATTAGTTGCCTACCAGAAGAACACAAGTTGAGACTCTGAATTTTTCAGGCAAATGTTATAGGGATTATCCTTCAATTCAACAGGAATGTCACAGTTGGAAGAAATTAAAAAAGCATACTTTTACCCCAAAATCTGTCAAAGACGACTATAAAAACAAGCAAACAAAAGGACTGGTGTTAAGACAGACAAATCCATCCAGATTTAGGTAGTTCAGGCCCAAGTTTCAGGAGGTTTTTCAGTCATCCACTTTATTTTACTAAGTTGTAAGAAGAAACGCGAGGTGTTTCTCACAATCTTCCGAAATCCACGCGGCACCTCTTCCCTGCTATGTGGCTTTCCCTGTTCAAACCCCCCAGACCTGCTCGGAATGAGGTCAGACTACCTCTTCGGAGCTGCCACACCAAACCTGCGCCAGCAGCGCGTCCCATCACTGGTGTTCCCAGGGTGGACCAGTCACTAAGGGGACTCCACGAGCCCCCGGCCCCGGGGCGATGCTCACCTTCTCCCAGGCCCGGTCGTTGTTCAGCACTATCACCACCAGCCGGGGGTGCGCCTGGTAACCGTCTGCCGTGAAGGACAGGTCTCTGCCTTCCCAAGTCACGTTCATCATAAACCTGGAAGGCAAGGCAAAAAAGTGCATTGAAAACATTAATGAGCTGTCCAGCAGTTAATGAGCAAGCTCGTTCAGCCACCAGAACTGCTGATGAGATACAGGCACCAACCCCTGCTGCTGCTGCGGAAAGCCGGCGCCTGCAGCACGCGGGGTCCGAGCGTACAAAGCAGGCGACAAAGCCAAATATTCTTTACAAGTGATTTTTACCACAGATGTCATTTTTAAAGCATCTTCCACACTACGTATGACCTGTACACTCCATGAACAACCTTTCTGGCGCTTTGCACAACCCCATCGGTTTACCAGGACCCTTTCAAACACGTCCACCTCAGCTCTGCATGTAACTTTACACTACCGTCTCACGAGAGTAATACTCCGAGGCAAGCGCATCTGCTCTGGCTTCGCCTGGTTAGGCGTCCGAGAGTCCTGTCAGCCCTTCCCGACACCGTAGCTACACACTGCACTTGGAGTGATTCCATCACAGCTTCTGATTTCTAACTGTTGCTTTCCATTCAGTGTTGAACCACGTACCCTCTTTGCCAAAGCACTGTCCTTCTGCTGATTCAGAAATGCCGGCATTTTGGCCACCTATGGCTTTCCTCAAAAATAATTCTCTCTCCGAACTTTCCACAGATTTATAACAAATCCATATTTACATTTGCCCCAGTTCCACATAGCTTCAGTGTTTCTCGGTGAGAACAGATTGTTTCCACTGCTCCCGGGTCAGGAGGAGTGATGAGAAATTGCAGTTTTTATTTAAAGCGCAAATACAGGGAACTTATTGCCAGGAGTCTGCACTACCACAGCACACGGGTCAAGCTCCCCAGCCCGTGAGCTTGCAAAAACCTATCATTCTATACATTGTCTGAAATTCCCTCACCTAAGAAATCAGGCGCGAAAGGGAAGAGAGTACAAAGCTCGTGGTGGCCCTGGTGTTCTTTGGTTTGTTGAAAAAAAACAAAACTCCAGACTGTCAAGGCAAGCCTGACAGGGCTATCCCGCCGGCGAGAGCTACAACTGCAATTCAAAATCTCGGAGATCCCACGGCACCTCCCGAAGATCATGTGCTCTCCCCCCCACACGCATGGCCTGACGCTCATTGCATCGAACTGCACTCAATTCTCAGTGTTTTCCACTGAACAAAATTCAGTCCCAGCTTCCACCTTGGTGCTCTCCTCCCAGAACTCAACACCGACATCATTCCATCCCTCAGACAGGTGTGTTCTGAAGGGCATTAAAGTTACTCTAGCTGTTCTTCATACATTGCTCTGTAATGTTGTATCCACAAGCAACCGATACTGGTTTACGTGCCTCTTTTTTTAGCAGTACTAGCACGGTCTCCTGGTGAATCTGACAGACAACACTCTTCAGTTCCACGTTCAAAGGAGAAGGCTTTGTGCTGACATAGCTGCCCGAAAATCCCAATAGCAGAAGCACAGTAAATAAAAGTATATGGACCCAGAACAAATAATGGCATTTTATCATAACAGATAATAATTAAATGTGCATTGCCCTAAACAGCCATATTAACATCACTCAGCACCGGTTCGACAGCAATTTGCTAATTCACCCATCGTAATAACTCACATTTTGTGACAGACTTTCGGCGTGAAAATTTTCCCCTTGGCAGAAGTTTGCTTTTCAGTTGAGCTAACTTCCCGTATATTACATTTTTCATCCAGCACTGAAAGAGCTCGCTTGGGAATGAAAAGCTCGTTTGCCACCTTGAGAGCGAGTGGCAGACCACCAGACAGCATTTCCTTGTGCACATATGTAAGAAGCCAGCATCACATTTGCTCGCTGCTGAGCATCAAACGCGCTGTGACCCAAGGAATGAAATGCCCAGGAAGGCAGCGCCAGGGAAAGCTGAGGATGTCTGGGGAAAACACCCCCTGCTTGTGGTTGTACTTATAGAATCATAGAATGCGTTGGGTTGGAAGGGACCTCAAAGACCATCTGGTTCCAACCCCCCTGCCATGAGCAGGGACATCTCCCGCGAGCCCAGGGTGCTCAGAGCTCCATCCAGCCTGGCCTTGAGCACTGCCAGGGAGGGGGCAGCCACAGTGTTTCACCACTCTCATGGTGAAGAATTTCTTCCTAATATCTAATCTAAACCTTCCCTCTTTTAGTTTAGAGCCGTTCCCCCTTGTCCTATCACTGCACACCCGTGTGAAAAGCCCCTCTCCACCCTTCCTGTTGGCCCCTTCAGGCACTGGCAGCTGCTCTAAGGTCACTCCGGAGCCTTCTCTTCTCCAGGCTGAACAGCCCCAGCCCCCTCAGCCTGTCCTCGGAGTCGAGGTGCTCCTGCCCTCGGATCATCTTCGTGGCCTCCTCTGGACCCGCTCCAACACATCCATGTCCTTCTTATGCTGGGGGCTGCAGAGCTGGACACAGGACTCCAGGTGGGGTCTGACGAGAGCGGAGTAAATGGGCAGAATCCCCTCCCTTGGCCTGCTGGCCACGCTTCTCTTGATGCAGCCCAGGATACGGTTGGCTTTCTGGGCTGCAAGCACTCTCCTTCGCAGGCTCCCTCCCCGTTCATGCAGGTGAAGTAACCCCCCCAACGAACACACCGGCTCACAGGGCCAGGCAGCAACCACCTCACCTCCTCCCAGCAGGACTGAAAGCCGAGGGCAGTCTCCTCCCAAGGGCCGGACCGCAAACCCACCCACCGTACTACACCAGGCTTTGGCATCCAGCTGGGTTTTCCATTACGTAGCCGTTGGTGAGTGGACTTGTGCTGACTCCTTCGTTCATGTAGCTTGGTAGGACCACTACCCCAGGTCTCAGAGACCACCCCTCAGGGCTTGGGATCAATACGCCAGTGCCCTGGCCTACAAGCTAGTCACGGACCACCACAAAATGCAGTGCTGCAGCTGCAGTGATGCTCCAGTGCTCCGAAAAGAAAGCTGAACCTCAACTCTGAAATGAAACACTGAACTCGGCGTGTATTTTTAAACTGTGTGACTTTAGCAGCCATTTAGTAGTGAAACACATTTTGCAAGTTAAAAAAAAAAGTCCCTAATCTACAAAAGCCTCTTAAAATTGTATCGTGAGTCATACACGAAGGTATCAGTGAGTGATGCAGACTGAGCTGCCCCAGTCTTTCCAATTGCAGCAGTGAGAAAGAACTTCAGAGAGATTCTTCTTTTCCCAAGCACGTTCTTCTGTACAGAACTAATCAACTGCCAGTGTTCTTCAGAAACCAATGCCTGCCATCTGCATTCTCTTTTGAATTGCCATTTTTCCTCCACGAGGACAGAAGTCCTGCTCTGCTTTTACTGGCCCAGACCCTAAACTGCTTGTCTCCATGAGACACAACCGTGTGCTCTTCTGTTCCTGGTTAGGAAGAGTGAGGGAAAGAAAAGATTTATATTCAATGTTCTTCTTACAGAGTCAAGCCCAAGATTAATCCTGTGCAATACATCGCTGCTTTCTGAATTGGTCAAAATATATTTCTGAAGTAGACTTGGAATTGCATATTCCTGCTCTTAACTAAACGAGGTCCTTGATTATCTGGGCTTGTGACTTTAAGGGGGCAATTCAGCACACACCTGGGATCAGTAGTTAATCTGCTTTCATACCTCATTAATGCTAAAACCTTTGCAAAGACATGACAGCAGAAGGCCTTGTGATGATATTATGACACTGAAATCTTCATTAACTTTTGCAAACTGGGGTTTGTGAGTACGATTCCCCAGGTGACACATGTATGACAAATGGGATTTTGGGGCAGAAGTTCATCTGTTCTCACACTGAATCCAAAGCAGGTTTTTATCATGCAATGAACCAAGCCTGCACTACATATTTCCATAATTTTTAAACGTTTAGACAATTCTTTTCTGCTTTTCACCTTCCCCCCAAAAACTGAAGTGTCGAAACACCAAAGCAGAACACTGCTCCCCTTGTATTTACAGCAAGCCTTTGAAGCACCAAGGTTACAAACTGCTCTCAAGGTTTCCAACTTCCATTTTTCTAGTCTCAGAAAGATCAAATAATTCAGATAAAGCTTCAGATTAACATCAAAACTGTGCAATATTTATCCAAGTCAAAATTCTGACTCTATCAAGAAAGAGAGAATGCGTTTGAATTCGGCGGGTTTTCCTGCCCTGTGGATATTACAGCACAACTTCATTGACTCCAATTCCCATTAACAAAGTGGGGAGAGGCTTTGCCAAAAGGATCGGCTCTCAGTTTGTCGCAGACCATTTGCTAGGGTACAGCGTTGCCGAAGCAGAAGCCCGTTCCTGGCCAGCCCGCTTCGCCCGTCAGGTGTTTGCTCAGGATTTCCTGCGCCGCGTGGGAAGGGCTGAGACCCCAGCCAGGGTGCAACCGCTCCCGGAGCAGGAGCTTGGAGACATTCTGCTGCTATGCCATGTTACAGCAAAAATGTTTGCGAGGTATGGGGTCTCTTTTGATGTTTACCACATATATTTATATATGTATATGCAAGATACACAAGCATTCCCCTAATAGATGCAAGGATTTGAGAGCAAAAGCAAAAAGCCTTAGTGGATTCTGTGGCGGGCATTTCTTTAAGAAAAACAACCCAACCTGTGTAAATTATAATCACTTTGCCTCAAAGGTCAATCCCTATCCCCCGGCTGCACAAACTTCTGCGGGGGATGTGGGAAAAAGCAGTGATGGATCAACAGCACAGAGCTGCCCAGGAGAGCAACCCTGTGAACCCAGAGCAGGGCAATGGTGCCGGGCAGTGCACACCCGGCCACCCCCACTGTGTGCTCCGTCCCCAGGGTGCCAGGCAGAGAGCATCCCCCAGGTACCCGTGTCCTGGGGACATGCTCTGTCATGCCCACCCACCCTGTCCCAGGAGACCCTGTGGCACCCTTTACAATTTATTTCTGGCGTATCACCATTTAAGAGCAGTGAACCAAGACACTTAGTCCCTGGTTTCTCCTTTTCAGTGCAGCTTTTGCCACAGGCAACAAACAGCATGTGAACCAGTCCCTGGATCAACCGGCTTCTCCGGGGGAAAGCCCCAGCCAGAAGGCAAGGGAAGTGGAGATTTTTGAGAGTGATGGGGCCAGAAATAAGTCGAAAATACAGAATACAACCTGGAACCCTCCCTCAAAAGCATCGTAAAGCCAAGAGGAAGGGCAGCTGAAGAGTCTAGCCTACACACTGAAGCAGCGGCACTCACTGAGGCCAGACAGGTCTCCTGCTCAAAATAAAACCGAAATGCTCTTCTAGAAAGATGCAGAGATCACAGTACTAACAAGATGTCATTGTGTGCAAACACACTTTTACAAATGTGTAAAAATTTCGGGCATTTAGAAAAGACCTGGATTTTAAAAGCTAACAATTGAGTGCCTGTACATACAGAGACCCAGCAAGCCCTTGGAGCAATGCAATAAATCAATTCTTTTTTAATTACTTGATCCCTTAAAAATGAATGCATACAATGTAGTTGTGATAATTATTATACATATGAGAAACAATGTTCTCAACAAAACTAATACAGTAAAAAAAATTCCCTCTTCTCCCCTCCAACCTCTTTGTTTTGATGTTTTCTCTGTTTTTCTCTGCTTCATCTTTATTTTCTGTCCATCTACTGAAAGACAAATGTGAAACTGTCTGTGCTAGGATCAAGTGGTGTGACTGAGCACGATTAATGACAAGAGCTGCTTTTCCTACAGACAGGATCCTCCGGTTCCTGCCCTGCCGAGGTTTCAGCCGCCTTCTCTCCAACGTACCATGGCAGCACCTAGGAACAAACACAGTGCTGTTTGGGGAGAGCAGGGTGGTGGAACATGCCCAATTCCTAGGGTTACCTTTAAAACCTTTGCTCTGGCAAGTGAGATCCCGGGAGAACCTGCCATGAGCTCTGGCCTGGCAAGACACCAGGGGCACCCTACTTTGAAAAGTAGAAGTTCAGAACTTGTCCGGCTCAGGACCAGAGCGGGCTCTGTGAGAACAGGCTGGTTTGTAATCAGCGTGAATCCGCCTGGCACCCAGCTCCCAAACCAATCGCTGGCTGGGAAAAATAGAATGGGTAAGGCATTAATGAAAGCATGTCACTCCTAAGCTACCTCCAAAGAAGAGAGCTTCGTTACCAGACCCATGAAATAACGCCTGTGGCCTGACAGCCCCTGGGATGCTCGCTGCCCCGAGTCCAGCCCCACATTTCCTGCCCTCAACCCTGCAGCCCAGATCCGGTCATCAGACTTGGTCCACTCCTCAGGTGCCATCACTGGGGACTTCCTGGTTTATTTAGTGCCTTCTTCACCACAGGGCTGCGTCTCAAACCTGTGACAGCCACAGGCAATGAAGAAAAACTGCAGAGACATAGGGAAACACAGGTTTCACAAAAGAAACTCTCCCCTCTCTTTCCCAAAGAAGGAATTCCCAAATTTAAAGCAGATGAAATGCCTCACGAACGTGTCGTCTGGTGCTATTTCTCCTTCCTCCACACAGCATGAACCAACTATTTTAATAACCTAGACAGCCATCCTGCCCGGACTTGGCATTCACCCAGCATCACACCTAAAAAAGGAGTCAATCCAAATATTGCCTTGTCTTCTTTCTCTTGTTGAGGGTCTGAACTGCTGAACTTCCTTACTATGATCCTACTGCGAAATCTGAAAGATACGTACCAATAGAAACCTCAAGGCAAATCACTTATTATTAAGAAACAGATTTCCTAAAAACATCTATAAAGTTAAATGAAGCAATGCTGAATGCAGAACATATAATGTGTGGTCTGAAGTACATATAGAAACGGGTCTGAAATAGATTGCTATTAAACAAGGTAGCGATGCATTTTTCAAACTGTGAAGCTGGTTTTGAAGACAGCTTTATCTCTTAGGCTATGTAGGATTTTATTTTCTCAATTCAAATCCTTCACAGTGATGTAAAGAGCCTCTTCTTCTTCTTCATGCCTCTTCCTCCTCCTCCACTTTCACCAGCCCTCGCTCTCCCGAATATAACTCTGTGACGGTACCCTGCTTTGGAGCTGCATCTCCCCAGGCCTTGAGCCAGCACGCGGAATAAAATTTTGGGAACAATATGCTCAGTGCCTGTGAAAAAGGAAGGACATGCCAGCTCCCTGCACCTTCCGCCAGCTGCTCCTCCAGGCACTAGCTGCCACCAGGTCTGGAAAAGGCGATTTGCCCCAGTTCTGCGCGACGAGTGACAAAACGCTGGGGGAGCCCTTCCGAGTGGGGGCAAGGGGAGGGAGCAAGCAGAGGGCCCAGCCGCCGGGGAGGGGGCCGCACCTAGCAGAACTCATAAAACACCGGAAGGTTTACTGAGTTAATGCTGTTATTAGCAATAACTTTTCATAAAAAGCACTAACGTGGTTACATTTCGCCACGCCGCCTCAGAAACACCCCAGACTCTTCCCCTCGAAGCCTGCCTGCCTTCCTGCCAGGGGACAATGTCTGTGGTGGCTCCGTCCTCAAGAACCTTCACTTACATTTCGAATTTCAAGGCCTGCTCTCAGCCCGGAAGGCTGGCTCTGCTCAACTCCAGAACAGAGGCTATGCTTGTTCACCTCTTAATTTTTTTTTAATTAGCACAAAAAGGGGAAAATGTTCTAACAGCCCCTAATCTGGTAACCATGTGCTACCTTCTGCTTCCTAAACTGACCCAACCTGGGAGAAAACGCTGATACTGATTTCCTATCATTTCTTAGAGTCACTTTGTCAGTAGGCCAGCACCACGTCAGTGTCTCTTGGGTGGAGGGTTTTCCTCCACAAACCCTCTTTTGTTGCTGATGAAATTCAGTTTTGCTTTCAGAGGAACGCGACAACAGTTTCAGCAACTCAGTTCCTGCTCTTTAGTGCAACTATATGGAAAATGCCCTCATGCTACAAAAGAGGGCAACTACAGCACATGAATTAGAAGAAGTGCAAATATGTAACTGTTACTGTGCAAACTCTGCTGCTCAGCAGTAAATTGGATGTTGTGTATCTCCCTGTACCAATCCAGTTGCTGCAATATTCTCCTGGGCCTGCTAATAGGAAAGCATGCCCACACAAATTAACGAGGCCAGGTTGGACCCTGCCACTGACGTTTTTTCTTGAGTGTCTTTTCTCATTCATTTTCTCACATGGACAATAATAATTTCTTGTACTCCAGGACATCTGAAATTAGTCATTAACATCAAATCTAGGACTAGGGGCTCGGTCCTCGTTTGGTGATGCTTGCCTGAACACACCGTCCTCCCCAGAAACCTGCCGCGCCCCACGTCCCCGTGGCCCGAAGACTGGCAAGTTGCTTCATGCCTTCGGCTGCTCAGGTGCACCATCCGCCTTTGCATTTGTTTCCGTCAAGCAGCATTCACAGTAGCTAAGGAGAAGCACAAGCAAACCTACCAGCACGCAAAACCTAAAGCTGCTCTTCAGGCTTTAAAGCTACCAAGAGTGAAGTACCGAATTTAAAACATACTCTAACTAGCTGCTTCTCTCCGCAACACGCAAGCAATGTGACTACTGAAACCTGGGTTACAGGCCGAGACCGTCCCCCCGCGCGCAACGCACCCCTGTGACCCCCAGTCACTCCAGTACAGCCGCAGTGGGATCACAACCAGGGAAAGCCAAGCACAATGTCCTGCAGAGCCTTGGGTGAATAACACTTGTTTTTCTGCACAGCAAGTATGCTACCAGTGAAAAAGCATTTTGCTTCATGTATAATTAGTTAAATAATGATACATCTTCAATCATACAATAAAGCAGACGAAACTTCTTTTTCCCAAGTCTTTTGACAGACTTAATGAACAAATCCTCTATCAATTGGCTGTTGATCTGTATGCAGGAAAAGATCAAACAGATTGGCTGGATTATTCATCAAACCACGCTGTCCATTTAATACTTGATTTTACTAAAGAGAAGGAGAGGAAAATTTACCTGTCATTGCTAAAAGCTGGAGTTAAGATACTGATGAGTGAGCACGAGGACTAGCGAGACGGCATACCCTTGCCCTCGGAGGACGCCGCAGTCTCACTGCTAACCACAGCACAGCAGCAAGGACCAGAACGCAAACTGGGGGGTAGGCTGTGGAGGGACAGCAACACGAGCCAGTGCATCTCAAAACACTGCTCACACCAAGTCCCCAGGGCTTTAAAGCTGGGTGGTGCAGCGCAGGATCAACCACAGCGCCTGTGTCTGGCCCTTGGACCTCACACTGCACCTGCTCACTGGCTGGGGATGATGAATAACGGGAACCACACTCGGGAAGGGCTGGAAGTGACCGCCTGCCCCGAGCAGTGTGGACAGCTTCCTAGCTCGACACCTTCACAGCCAGAAGCAAGACAAGTCTCCAAATCCTGCATGTTATTTGGTTGTATTTGGAACCTGAACGTAGCAGTGTGCCCTGGCTGCCAAGAAGGCCAATGGGATCCCAGGATGCATTAGGAGGAGTGTGGCCAGCAGGTCGAGGGAGGTTCTCCTTCCCCTCTACTCTGCCCTAGTGAGGCCCCATCTGGAGTACTGTGTCCAGTTCTGGGCTCCCCAGTTCAAGAAAGATGAGGAGCTACTGGAGAGAGTCCAG
>Ga0065711_1048392_pt1 | contig 11831 bp, 7 predicted proteins | sample Hoacrofraction12_FD_59098 | JGI IMG/M metagenome (GOLD analysis project Ga0065711, IMG submission 59098) | Hoatzin crop microbial communities from Cojedes, Venezuela - Epithelial fraction 12 v2 (version 2) | ecosystem: Host-associated > Birds > Digestive system > Esophagus > Crop | place... | reverse complement strand
TGTATGAGGGCGGGGGTGTAAAAAAAAAAAAAAAAAAAAGAAACCACAAAACACTTCTTAGCACAGAATATGTAGTTCATGTTAAAATATCAGGGAAGACAAGGACTGATTTCAACTTGGTTTAAACAGCTGAAATGCAAGCCTGTGGGTGGAACTGGATGTGTCCATTTCAATTGCAATTGCAGATTAGCATGTTATAAAATGCTTAATTATCTGCTAATCTGAAATAATACACTTGAAATGTAACTGAAATGGTATGCAAGTTCAAAAAGCTTCTAATCTGGTAAAATAGTAATTTCTGCCCTGTTATTTTTTGTCCTTTCAGCACAATTTAAACTGATGTGGATAAAACATTTTTACACCATACTGAATGTCTTTGTAGATGACTGTATTTTATTGTAGAGCAGTTGAGGTACTTGATACAGGTTTTGATGTTTCAAGATGACAGCTGTGGCCATGTTGGCCAGCTAATCAATTGAACTATTTTACCCAGAAAAGATTATATTTTCCCTAAGGAGTTTTCATGCATCGCTGTTTGTATAGCCTGTATTTGTTTAAGAGGAGAAATCTTAATTGGATGTTACCTGATTGTTTGGAAATTGTCAGATGAAACTTTTTAAAACCTTACTCAAAGTAACTGCTGGTATCATCAAAGGCTGCCCTTTCTCAGAAGTCTGTTAATAAGCTATTGCTTCGTGAATCATGTAAGAAAGGAGATTTTTGCCCTGTTGGTAAGTGGAAAACAACAAAGTTGTTACAGAATGTGAGGAGAAAGACATGGTACATACACTTAATTTAACCACCTCTAAGTTGTGGCTCTTGTTCTTAAAAATCTTAAAAATTCCATGTGGTTTGTAATGTTTTTAGGAATGGGGTTTTCTTGGAATACAGCATGTCTTGCTTTCTGCATTGGGAATTAAGAGGAAAACAGTGATATTGGAGGATGTTGTCTGTAAAGCCAAGAAGACAGCATGGTGCTAGAAGATGTTTGGCCTGGCAGAGTACCAGAGCTGCCTCAGGTAAAAGGGACTTTGTCCATTAGGAATGAGAAGGAACTGAGCTGTCTTTTCTGTGTCAGAACATGCAGGAAGCAGCAGTTTGCGGGCCCTAATACTGATACTTTTTAAGGGTATGAAGTAGGTGCACAGCATAGCAGAACTAACATTGTCCACCTTTACAGACTTCTGTAAACCTGACTCCATCCTTGGCCACAGCCATAAAAACCTGTTAACTCTAAGTTTTGGGTCAGGTATGATGTGATGGGTAAAATCAGAATTTTCTGTGGCCAATGTTGCTGTCTAAATCTCTTTATGCCTACAAATGATCTCCATGTGATGGATTCCTTTGCAGGCCTTAAAGTCATTCCTAAGAAGCAGCAGAAGAAACAGGTCTTAGCTTTGCTTCCTTCTACCATGCCTCCATCTCAAAAGATGTGAAGTCAGTAAGATGCTTATTCCTCAGTACACAGCACCTTAATCATACCCTCTTAGATTCAGGAGTAGGTTGTGTGAGGAATATGACTATGGAAGAATAAATTACAGAGCAGTAACCCCCTGCAGTGGGGCCTTTCAGACTTTTTTTAAGAAGGGGATAGATCCCATGACGAAAGGAGCATACCCTGCATTCTTCAGAAAAAGCAAAACCTGTATATTTTGTGAACTGACACTCAAGGCATGCGAAGCAATCCGTATTTCTCCTTTACATATGAAGTTAGTTCTCCAGGTGCCTCATATCGAGCAGACAGTGAAGCAAGTCTGAGCTCAAGAGTTTGCTACATATCTAATGTATCTCACCACAGTGATCAGAAGTATTAAGTGTGCTCAGCGCTGTTACGCATGCCATTCTGGTCAGATGTGTTGTCTCTGTGCCCTTAGTGTTCTAAGATTTCTGCTGGAATTCAGGACATCTACCAAAAAGTTCTGGTTTTTTTCCCATTTCCCCTTTCTGCTGGCAGCCCTGCTTCTCAAGAGTGGTTCTGCATCACAGAGGAAGGACTGGTAAATGCAGCAGTCCTCACAGTGCTTCAGTGTTAAGCAGGCCCAGATTAGGATGTCTAAAACCATCCAACCATCCAGAATAAAGGTGGCAGTTGGACATGGAGAATACGCGGGTATTGCTGCTTACCCTTTACTGCACTGAACACGCAGTGCATTGCTGTTCACAGACTGGCTGTTAGCAGTGATCGCATACTTCTTGCCACCTTCAGATGACCAGGCGTAGCAATAGGACTGGGCTGGGTCAACTCATAATGAGTCAGGAGGTGTGGTGAGAATGGCAAGTCGGTGCAGTGATGGAGCCCATGCAGAAGTTTTTCTTGCTTCTGATTGTTACCTGTCGGTGTTTTAAGTTCATCGTAGTAGTGGCCAATGAACACAGTCCTGCTACCCATGTATATAGGAGACAGAGAGGTTGTGTATTCAGAAGTGCATATGAGGGCTAGAAATAACATTCCAGCACCTTGCGCATACATGTATGATGGGTTCGCATCGCATCCAAGCAGGCAGTATCATCTAGACATGAATACCCTTGCTGTTACCTAGTGGTTTAGGTGGACAGGGTCACCGATGTCTGGTTTGACAAGTATTTTCATTCCAAAGTTACCCTGCATTTGGCAGCAACTCTTACTCAACAAAAAAGAGCCCAAAGACCAAACAGGATGCATCTAAGTAGCGCTGCCCTCTCTTTTGTACTCTGTTTTGGGGCTGAAGTACGTAGGGATTGCTCCTGCATACGTATAAATGTGTCTTCTGATTTTAAACTGACCTAGCATTTTAAGCACAACTAAAAATCATCACTGGACAGCAAAAACTTCCTTTAATTTTTTTTTTTTTCAGAATATGTGCTGAATTTACAGTGTCTTACATGGTACCTGATTGAGTTTTTCCATGTGGTGTTGTCTGTAGAGTACTCTTTCCTTGCTAAAAACAAAGCAAAGATGACATTCTGTGTATATAACCTGTTATATTGCCAATTTTTAATGCCATTTCTGTAGTTCTCAGAAGGGCAATCAGAAAATGAATTGAGGAGTCTGATCACTATAATTAAGATCAGCAAATTGAATGATGCCTTAGGAGACCTCATCATTTTGGATGCTGCTCATGGAAAAACCCACCAATTAAAGTTTTCAGGCACCATATGCTAAAGCACTTCAGTGCACAGCCACCCCTTAGCAAAACACAGCCTCCCCACCTTAAATTTCAGGTTGGACTTTGCATGCCATACACAAGCCTTAAAGCAAGAGATGTTTTAAATAAATAATGTCTTGTTGTTTGTGTATACAATGTTCCTTTGCTGAGATCTGTTTTAGTACTTACTGCGCAGATTATAAAACAAGAAACAAAAATAGCCCCGTAACAATAAACAGTATCTGGTAAAAAAACTCACCTTATTTGTCCCCAAACTTGCAAGACCGTGTAACCACATACCTTTATGTCTAGAGGTTAGTCAAGGGCAGTGGATGTGGGGAATATTCAGTGCTCCATGAGGCAAAATACCAGAATTAAATATGACCTGGGAAGTTTATCCTGATTTAAAAAAATAAGCTATACTGTACTTAAAGTTTTACCTATATATTGTTTGCAACAAAGATCAGTCAAAACACAAGACTGTAAAGAGAAGAAAGAAAAGAAATACTTTTTTGTTGTAGTGTTTCATTTCAGTTTGAGTAATAACATCTTTCCTGCGTGTTCTGTCTAGTACTTTCCATACAAGGAACTCAAAGCCTCTGTGTGTTAAGTGAAGCATCTTGCCAATGCTTGGAGGGAAAAGAGACAGGCAAATTTGTCGCTTCCACAGTGCTTTTGCATGGAAGTCCACAAGATTTGTTTCTGCTTTCCTTCTCTTCACCATCAGCAACAGTGGTCGCAGTGGGATATGATGATTTGTAGTGGCAGATTTTGTGGCCACACTCTCTCAAGTTTGAAATAATTTGCATACCATGAGAGGCAGCCATAACACAGGTTTTGAACTTTTGCCTTTTGTAAGAAGCAGGTACTTAGAAACAGAGGTCAGAATAGCCTTCATCATTTCACCTTCCTCTGCTAATGAACACCCTGTCTCCTCGAGGCAGTAGCTTTTTTGCATATAACCAATGACTTGGTTATTTTTAGTCTGGAGAAGCATAACACTTGAAAAATCAAATTAAGGTCAGAGACTGAATGGGCACATGTGCTATGATGCCGACTTGTGTGGTTGGTAGAGTCAAGGCTTTGTCAGCCGCTGGGCAAGCTAATGATGGAGAGGACTGAAATGAGAGAACTGAAGGACCTAGGCCTAGCAGTGCTCTACTCACTATCCATGCTCAAAACATACAGTAGCCTAATCTGCAGCTGTTTGCCTGGGCTGCCCCAGGGTGGCTGTTTTCAACAACAGCAAGCTGTATTGACATAAGAACAAATGTAAAACTTCTGCTATGTTGTATTTGTGTTATTTAAAAATATCCAAAGTAATTCCAAAACGGCTAGTAAAAAAGTCTGCTGTGCTAAAGATGAAAAATAGGGAGTGCAGGCTTTTAGTATACATATGTAGATGTACCGGTGTGTGTATATGTATAAAAAATAGGCTACTGTTTCGTCTGGGAACCTCAGTTAGTTTTGCTCACAAGTTCTTTCCTGGACTTCACAAAAAAAGACTAATCAAAACTGCAGTGTTCCCACCTGCATTTTGAGAAACCAGCATCTTGTCAAAAGCAACAGGCTAATTTTGGAGGGAGAAAAGCGCCTGAGAATTTAAAGCCACGTGAGCTCTGTGGGATACGCATAGAGGTGTGAGCCGTTCTGTGCTAGGGGCTGAAAGCTCTTCAGATTAAGGGGAGTCTGTGGCTTTACTCTTTCCACTTAAAAGAAATACAAGTCAGAGAACAACTGCCTGCACTCTATTTGGGAAGCTCCTGTCAGCCCCAAGGGAAGACTGTGAAAGTGGTTTGAGGGTTTTGTAGTCCTTTTCTTGAGAATAATCAATGCAAAGGGAAAGGGGGTTTCTGAATACAATGCGCTGTACGCATTTGACACCTTTGCCTAAATCTAGAGCTGGAGACAGAGTGATTTTATTTTACAGCTTGCCAGCAGATGGAGCAAACTGGATAGCAGGATACAGACTCTCTTTTCTACAGTCACTGAAATAAAATTAATTATTAAAAAAATGCAGCGGTCATCTGGGACTTATGCAGCCCTTTACATCTGCCAGGAGGGTGCTGATTAAGAGTATGCAGTTACACATAAACGTGTAAATGGAAAAAAACAACCTTGAAAAGACTCCTCCAGCTCTGATGCTTGCTGGAGCAAAGATCAGTTTGTGTACACGAGCAGGTCCGTGCTGTGACAGCCCTCCTTGAGGTACCTGGGTGCCTCTTGGAAGAGAGTAATCCCTTAGGATCACTAAGCCAGCAGTCCCAGTTCTTCTCTGCTTTCCTGGACAGCGTCACATGCGGGTGTTTCTTTCTCCTCCCATGTTTACTGTTCCTTTTCTATTATTATTCTGGCCTTTGCCTTTTGTTTGTGGTGTTTGACAATCATTAAGGATGGTAAGCTAAAGAACTGCCTCATGCTATCAAAAAAACCCAACCAACGTTTGTTTTTTTTTTTTTTACTACTGTCTATTACTATTACTCAAATAAGCAAGGATGCCTTTTTGTTTTCCTGAACCTTGCTCTTTGATATTCTCATTTTCATAGCCTGAGTGTTGTCACAATATTGCAATACCTTTTAAACTATATTTTTATAGAATGAACTGCAAGGAACAAGCAATATATGCTTGTGTACGGGTGGTATTTAAAAACAAAAACAACCACAACAACAAAAAACTCCCACCTCCAAACCCCAGCGAACTGCTGCTAATTGTCAGTAGTCCTTCCTATTTCAAGCGGAATGGGTGCCCTCTGCAGGTAACCACTTTCAGAAGAGGTTTTTGGATGCGTGCCCCCTTTTATTTCCAAGTGTCAAGGTCTTAGCAGGATCGACCGGTACTGTTTTGTGTGTTTTAAAGTAGGTATTACAATTCTGGCTGCAAACCCAGGCACGCGAATGGCACTGAGACCCAACTGCAACTTTCATCTGAATGTGTGTGTTTGTTTTCTCTTTCCTCTCTCCTGTCACTGCAGTGACCATCTCTTGGCTGAACACAACGCTTCGTCTCATCCCAAAATGCTTTTCTGGCACAGCCAGCCTGAACATTATCACCATCACCAGTATCCCACCAGTAACAGCAGCTACCTGCGGTAAGAAAAGAATGGGGGTAATTGTAAATAATAATTGTAATGCTGTTACATGCAAGAATGCAGACTGCAGAGCCTTTGCTAATTCACGAGTTCAAGCTTTCAAACGGAGCTGGTGATTGTAGACCCTTTGAGAACAGTTTGAGCAGTACAGTCAACATGGTGGAGATTTACTTTACTGTAGCTCCACGATTTTCAGAAACCGTGCCACCGTACGTGTGTGTTAGTGATAGGAATGTTTTACTGCTTATTATGATATTCACGGAGGTGTTATTTTTTTGTTTCTTTTTCAAATTACATTTGCAGTCTGTAGATAAAACTGTTTATATGAAGTAATACAGACTTATAAATACGGTGATGTTTCACAGCGTCTTTGCTTATCTGCTGAAGTTCAGCTGATCTGCAGGATCAGGGCTATGGGCTGCTTCTCATATCAGTACAGGCGCACTGGCTAAACGCTTGCATTGAAATTCTGATGCAATATATAGCTTATTGCATCAGCACATTCCAGTGAGCTGTGAACTTACTTTACCTCTTCATGACTAAGATATTGTGTACAGTATTCAGATTTTTCTCATAATTAAAAATGATCGTTTTGATACCAGCTAAGATCACAGATTCCAGATAAACTTGATTTTAATTGAGCTTCAATTTATAATGTGGTTCACTCTCTGTGTTAAACTTTAGCTTACTACTTTTTGGCTAAACTCAGTGTACTACGTAAACATGATAGTGTTTAACCATCTACCTTGATATGGCTTTTTGTATGTTGGTAGTCTCATACCTGGTACTGTATCACATTACTTCTGTCTTTAGAATTCTTGAGTGGCATGTTTTTATTAGAAACGTGTTAAGTTTTAGGTTTAAAAAAGCAAAGGAATTGAGGGTGCATTTGGGTTCCAAAGCATGAAAACAATGAAACTGCAATGGAGTCCCATAAAATTAATCCACTTCAATACAAAGGTTGGGTGATTTAGCTTGGCTAACACAGGTATGCAGCACAAACAGCGCTGTTTCTATTGACTGGAGCAGTAAACCAGAAATGAAGACTGAGTGCCAGAGTTTCCTGAGGCAATCCTGTTTATACGTGACGTGCGCAGTTCCCAGTGCGAGAGGAACCAAACAGCAAGGGGAAGTGAGCACGTCCACTCACGCCTCCAGTCCCCCCCTTCTTCTGCCTCTGCTCAGCCTAGAGGAGGTGCAACCCCTCCTAGCTCTTCTCAGGGCCCGTTGTCACCATGCTCTCGTCTTTCCTCATTGCTTCCCTTTATTTGCCTCTGTTTCCCCACCCTTACCTAAAAACCTGCCCTCAGAGTCCCTCTAGAAGTTACTCTTCCCGCACACTTCTGAGCACCTGCCTTTAGGTCTGGATGGCAGCACACATCTGGGTTTTGGTACTGAAATACAACGTAGGGGGGACACTTCTGTAAATAAAGGGTTGTGTACAGGAGCTAACGAGACTAGCCCCTGAGGCCAACTGCTGTAAGCAGAAAGGATACAAACTCGGTTCAGGCACTAGGCTTCAGTCTGGTTACGACCATCAAGTTGCTTGGCTTTGTCCTTAGTGCTTCACCCTCAGCGAAGCAGCACGCTTCAGTCCTGCTTCGGGACATAAGTAATGCTTACGTAGAAACAGCAGTCGCCTTCAGGGCAGGACACCAGCCTGCGTCAGTCAAGAACAGATGGAGAAGGGAGTGTCCTGGGATCCTTTCTCCCACATCCTGGTAAAACTGTACTTAGAACACATTTATGCAGCCATGTTTGCAAAATCAGGCTCCCACTGCGTGCACTCGCTCTCTGTTACGCCAAGTCTCCAGCCCAGTTGGTGGGCCTGGTGACAGGGCTATGCAGAACTGGAATGGCAGGGTCACAGGGACTGTCATCTCCGACAGGTTAGGCTTGTGGATTTGACATGCTCAGAGGGTTAGGGAAGCCATTTGAGATCTCAAAATGCTTAACTCCTGTTTTAGACAATTCCACCAGGCAGGCAGAAAGTTTTGGATGCTTTTCATGTAGGCAAAGCCTGGGAAGAAGCCAGGAAGAACGAACCATTCTATAAAGTGTCCAGGGTCTTTGTCCCGTAGCCTCTGCTCTCAGCCTTAATTATAAGCAAATAGTTACAATTTAGGCACAAATTCTGCAATCTCATCCTCTTAACAGGCTCATGTGCCTAACTTGTGGGACTCTGCACAGAGCTTAATTGTCGGTGTTGCAGAAAAGGAATTTCATTAGGAAAAAGGCATAAAAAAATGCTATATGTGCATAGTATGTGGATTTTCAATGGTTCCTATTTGGTTAAACCCACTTGAGTTTTCTGTGGAATACAGACAGCATCAAAAGTGTGACAACTTTTGCAGTCAAGACTGTTTGTTGCTTATAAAGAGTAAGAACAACTTTACTTTTGCAATAGAAATGTGTATTCTTTATTTGCTTAGTCTTTAAAACAGCTTGAACTTGAGTCTACTCACCCCAAGTATAAGGGTAATATGTAAGTTTAGCAACAAATCATCCTGAAAGTTAAATTATGGGAAGACTAACAGAAAGATTAGGATTAAAAACTGTATTAAAAAAAGCTATCGGAGCAGCTACTATTCATACTACAGTATGTAGAACGTCAGCTGTGTAGGCATTAAAAAAATCACAAGGCTAGTTAAAAAATGAAAAACAGAATAGAAAACTTTTTGTTTTCAAGGTTTCTGTTTGTAATCACTACCTGCCTAAAGACATTTTTAAACTTGTTTGGCGGAAGTTGAGAACACTGCATCATAATCACAAAAGTGAGACACCTAAGTCAAGTACTTGAGCTGATCTGCAGTGGAGTTACAAATCCACACATGGGAGTTGGCAAGATCTGGCTGGAAAGCGGTGCTTGTGTGCACTGCTGATCCTCAGCAGACGATCTGAGAAGGAGACTGACCAAGGAACCTGCCTCAAAGAAAGCAAACCCACTGCAGGCCTGTACTTTAAAAGCAAACAACGAAAACCAAACAAACACCACCTTTACAGGAAACTTCTTGTAAATTAGACAGGGATACAAATCATACTAAAGAAAAAGATCTGCACTATCATATTTGTAATATAACAGCAGAGTACATTTTGTGTCCTGAAATAGCTAAAGGTAACATCTTCAGAAATGCTAACAGTTGGTTTGCTTATCATGGACAAGCTTTAAAGACGGAGCTGCAGGAGGATGGGTCTTGCTGTGTCCACCCAAGATACCCTCAGCAGAGGCTGGAATTTATGTCAGAAGAAAACAATTCCCAGTATAAAAATCATCAATTTATGATCTTGTAAGTGCTATGTAGCTATGTTAATGTAAGTACAGTAAGCAGATAAACCAGTTTTGCTATGCATAAATCAAACTGTATCTGGCTTCTCTGGTCTTGGAACCCGTCTTATCCGTCTGGCTGTCAGAAGTAGAAAATGCACTACTTTTAGTTTTCCACAAGCCACCACTTTCTTTTGCATCACTTCCAAAAGTGTTTTTTACTGTTATTTATGCTACTTCACTTCTATGAAGTCCACTTTAGGTCCACAAATGTCTGCTTACAGTAAGGTTTGAGTTCTCCGTTAAAACTCTGTAATTGTACAGTGTCAGGAGTTTAAGCTAAGTTTGTAGCCACTACTGTGGTATGCTGAATAATGCCCACTAATTTATTAACTGGACCATAAACATCCCATAACAGTCACTGAAATTAATTAATGCTATCATTTGGGTTGTTACCGTCCTTGGAAGTGCTAACACGTATTTCCATCATAATAATAAATTAATGAATTCAGGGTATTGTTGTCATCTTGTCAGGCTTAAAGAGGCATTTTGCCTGTGGTAATTTCAGTTCTCTCACTAAGAGCTGTAACTTGGTAGCTAGAGCCTGTGCCAGCGACTGGTCCACGAGCCCATGCCCTTTTTCTGAATTTCCCTTTGTTAAGCTTCCTCTTACATGCAGACGAATTGTTCATCTGTCCACAGACAGGCAGAAAACTCTTACATCAATTACTGCAGCAAAAATACCAGTATCATTTTCTGGAGAAGCTGGCAGTTGAATATTAACTTAAAAATTGTCTTTAAAACCCATAAATCACGGTCTACGTGCTTCTCTTCAGCTATGAGGAAGTTGTATGTACATTTTGAACAACAGCTAGTATTTTGTTAATCGTTAACGAAGTTAGGGCCTTCCTGACTTGTATCTTTTGAAAAACTTGTGCAACTGTACTTAAAGCACGTTAACTATATGATCAAAATATATTTTACAGTCTCAATACTTTTCTGTAGTTTGCTCACTAGGTGTATCATTTTAATGAAACTTCTCACAAAATTATTTAACAATCCTCTGAACGATTAACATTTGAGTTTGACAGTCCTTCTTTACATGAAGTTGGGGGTTACTTGGCCTACAAGCACCCCCTCACTGACTGAGTATTTAAGGGGGACAGGATTAAAATCTAAAGCAGTGGCAGTTCCAGTTCTTCCTTGCATGCCTCCTAGGGTCCTCCAACTACTAGGCCATTATAATCAGTTGGATTTCTTTATTAAAAGCTTAGCTGCCTCTTGGATCCTTTCCTTGGAGAATACAGAATAATCAATTTCAATAACAGCATAAAATCAAGCTACTGTAATTACTACAAAATATAAATTCATATTCCAGAAAGACAAGTTTAATGCTACTTGAATGCACCTGGATTTAATTTGGTTTGGCCTTTTAAAGGAGAGAAAGGTAGTCTTAATGCATCTGAAAACCTATATAAAATGGTATTAAGGTTCTGTGAAACAGGGCAAGAAACAAGTCAAAGGCCGGACAGAAGCACAGGAAACGAACACTAAGCAAAGAAGATTCTTTATCTGTACCACGCTTTTCACCGTGCCACAGGTGGATGCAGTTTAACGTGGAAGTGACATCTGCTGTATCTGTTTGCTGTACGTCCGTACGCAGCAGCCCTGAGGTGACGGAAGGGCTCTGATCCGGGAGCGCGTTCCTCTCGGCTCCAGCCCATTCTGAGTTGGTGCTGCCTCCGGCTGCCCTGCGAGCCTCCGCGGCTGCCAAAGCCTTCAGCAAGCTGGAGGCCTGGAATCCAGTGTGGTGCTGGGAATTTGTTCCTCGCATCGAGATGCGTGTCGATACACCGTGTACGTCCGGTAGTATGCTGGACATGAAACGGTGAGCGTCCTCCTGCCTCGCGTGCTTGCAGGTGCTGCTCTGGCTTTTTGCTTCATGGGTCTTCCTGTCGTTAGCCGGTCTGTCAGCGTGCGACGGGCCGGGGTTCTTTCGGGCAGGCTCCTCGGTCTTCCCTGGCACAGGCGATGGGCCAAGGCGAGGTCCAGTGACCCCCCCCTTCCCCCCCCCCCGTTACTTTTCTTCTCTTCCCGGAGTAAGAACCCGGCTCACGGGGATGTAAAAGATCTGCCCTGGGAGATCCGTCCTGACCGACCGCTGCCACCTCGGCCTCCCCCGCGCCCGGAGGGCTCCTGGGGCTAGCCTGCTGCCCGCGGCGGGGCCTCCGCGCTCCTCACGGGAGTCCTGGGACCAGCGTGGCCCGGCCCAGGCCCGCCGGTAACGGCAACAACCACCTCCCCCCCCCAACGGCCCCCTGGCGGGCCTCACGCCACTTCCGGCCCGCCTCC
>Ga0065711_1012738_pt1 | contig 11831 bp, 10 predicted proteins | sample Hoacrofraction12_FD_59098 | JGI IMG/M metagenome (GOLD analysis project Ga0065711, IMG submission 59098) | Hoatzin crop microbial communities from Cojedes, Venezuela - Epithelial fraction 12 v2 (version 2) | ecosystem: Host-associated > Birds > Digestive system > Esophagus > Crop | place... | reverse complement strand
CTCTTTGCATCTCACCTATCTGATAAAATCCAGGTGCATTTGACATACTTGAGAAGAGAACCAATATTTCAGCGATGCTCCACCAGTGACAGCAAACTTAATAGACAGTAAACAGTCACCAGTGGTGGTCTGCACAGCTACAGGGGACTAAGTTACCAAAGAGCAGCAGCACTTGGTACATTTTCTATTATTCATTTCCTTTTGCTTGTCTTTATGCACTTTTTGTGAAATCAGACATTGTGAAATGAATGCTTCAGGGCAGCAAAGAATGAGATCGCCCAAGAAATTACTGCATATAGCACACGGTGCAGGAACACCCCAAGGGCAGCAGCCCAGGCCTTCGCCTGCCCCTCGTTGTGGCTACGCCAAAGAGGAAAGAATAAGGTCAGAAAATGAGTTAGTCAGAAATTTAGCCAGATACGGATTTCTTTCTCGTGAGGTGTTTCAAAGCAATTATCACTCAGATGAACCGCTCCAAGAAAGGCATCAGAGATGACAGGCTGATGGGAGTCAATCAGCTGGAACAGCTGTCCAGGGACCACAGTGTTCCTGCAGGGAAATCCAGCTTTTTGAAGCATCTTTTGGTGAGAAGAGAAAACAAAAAACTTAAAATGTGACACAAAGATCTTCTTTTGCAAATGCTGCACAGCTGTCATCGGCATCGCCACGAGTTTTTCCCTGCACATGGCCTGCTGTGGAGCAGTGTGGAGGTGATGTTGGTGTCAGGGTGGCCATGCCCTGCAGTACAACTGCTGATGGAAGCCTCTGTGTGGATAGTCATCCAGTTCTGTGGTACTGATTCCTTCCCTCCAATAGTTCCTCAGATGCAGAACCTTGCGCATCCCTTTCCCACCAGGAAAACACAGGGATTTGGGAGGGAGGGTGACGGAGCACTGGAACAGGCTGCCCAGGGAGGTTGTGGAGTCTCCCTCTCTGGAGATATTCCAGACCCGCCTGGACAAGGTCCTCTACAGCCTACTGTAGGTGACCCTGCTTTGGCAGGGGGTTGGGCTGGGTGACCCACAGAGGTCCCTTCCAGCCCCTACCATTCTGTGATTCTGTGAGATTTTCTGTTGTTACAGAAAATGCACTTGGGGGTTGTGAGCAGGGTTTGATCTCTGCAAAGGAGCCCCCAGGGCATGGGGAAGCTTCAAACTCATGAAACCATCTACATTAATGGATGCAGAGAGCTTTAACCTTACTGGCAGAGCTAGCAGTGCCCATTCTTGTTGATGGCTATACGTGCAACCTCCATACGCATTGTTGCCTTGACCTGCTCGGGTCATTAGTGCCCTTGTCCCTGCGTCTTGTCATTAACTGACAGCGTGTAAGGACTGCTTCACTTCCAGTAGCTCTGTAAGGTCTGTGAGGAGCTGTGCCGGGGGAGCCATCTCTCTTGTAAGCTGCTGTTCCTGATTGCTGTCTCTGGGGGCTACTGCAGTGCAAATAAACAGTAGCAATGACAGGGACATGCCTGGCATTGATTTGCAGTGAGATTAACTCACAGCAGCCAGCCAGTGGCTCGTCGCATATTTACATTGTAAATGCTGCTTCTGTGTTCCCCCCAGACGTGGGCTCGCAGTGTTGGGCAGTGGGAGACGCAGGACGCAGGGGTCCATAGCAGCCAAGGGCTTATGGACCTGCTCAGCTCAGAGCACCGGAGCTTTGCCCAGCTGTTCCCCCCAGAAGTTTTCTCTCTGGCTCATGCTGCAGCACGATTATTTGGTTGCTCTCTTGCTTTCCCTGCAGAAAGCAGTGGGGTCACCTTCAAAATTAACATAATCACTCCAAATTACTCTTGCAAAGTGGGAAGAGGTCACAGGAGAAAGAAGGAGGGAGTCAGGGATCAGTCAGAAAAAAAGGCCTAAAAATATCAGCCTCAAGTTTGAAAGCTTAAAAAAAAACCTGCTGGGAGCCACCCAGGTGAGGGATGGCAAGAGTGTGTGTGAAACCCGAGTGAGCTGCCTGATCTTGGCATTGTCTCGGGGAAGTAAAATAAAATTTGAGTCGTGGCTTTTGAGCCCAATGTGTCATTTGGGCATCGCTGTGAAAGGAGTACCCCGTCTCTGCTTTAGCTCAGGTCTTGCAGGTCTGCACATCTGGTGCCGAAGGATGAATGTGATGGTGCCGGTTCTCCAGATGAGCTCAGCTGTCTAGACCATCAGTTGAGCTTGTTGGGCAGAGGACAATTCAACAAAAAACCCACAGATTTGATTCTGGTCCAGTGACGGTGGTGAGAGAAATGTTTGCTCCTAAAATTTAATCAACGTGAAAGTGCTTTGCTGACCTTTGTGTGGTGTTACTTGGTGTTGGTGCTACATGGGGAAGACTAAGTGCGTGTTTGACCTGAATCGGAACCAGAGGAAACCTGCAGGTAAAGACTTCGTATATCTCCAAGGGTAACTGCAGCCTGAATGTGCTGAAAGAACAGGTGCTGGGAGACCGCCCGCAGATATTTTTGGTATTGATTGGACTCTAGCTGTTAAGAGCCTGATGCAGTTATACTGATGCAAGTCACAGAGCAGGACCGGTACGGTGGTATAAAAGGTCTGACTTCCATAGAGCTTATTTTGGCTTTCAGAGCGATGCAACCGCATTTGTGGGAGGGAATGTCATTCGATTATTTGGACTTTTAAAGGGAGGCAGTTAACTGAGTGTGAACACCATGCCTAGAGATGAAGATCCTCATCCAACAGGCAGCTTTTAACCTGGAGATGTGTTTGTCTAAAAATAAACCCATCCCTAACTCAGCAAGTGTCTGAATGGAAGTACTGGAGTAGCTGCATCTTGCACGTTGCAATGGAGTGTAGCACACTGATAAGTGAAAGACTTCTCTCCTTTTTTCATCCCCCCTTCCGCCGAGTGGGGTCAGATGGGAGTGGGGTTCAGTTATATTCGCTCGTGCGTTTAGATGTTGTACCCAGGGGCACTGTGAAACCTGAGCACGCTGCCAGACTGCACAAGACTGCTCCCAATATTGATTGAAAGTCCAAGCTGACTATGGCTACACCAGCTCTGGGTAACAGAAAAAAGTTTTGTTTGGCATGAAGCGACAGATGGACTTCTGCAGGCTCCCAGAGGCAGCTGGCACACGACCCTCAGCCACAAAATCTGCATTTCACCCCCTCTGTGCAGGGAGCTCTCCTGCAAAGGGGCTCCCATGCACCTCCTTGAGCAGGCGTCAACTCTCTCCCCACCCAAAAATCCCTTTCTACAGTTAAGGGTCTCCACTGGACATCATTTTTCACAGCTGCCAGTATTTGGGCAGCTCCTGCTAATGGGCTGTCCTGGGGCAGAACGGGGGAAAGGGCTTTCTGGAGCTGATGGCGAAGCCTTGACCCCAGGCAAGGAAGGGAGTGGGACCTGCGTGGCCTTTTCCAAAAGCCATTCTACAGTCAAACGGAGAGGGTGTCTCATCCCTAAGAGCTGTGAGGCTTTCATTAAGGCTGACCAAATAACCCCAAAGGGTTATTGTGCCAGGGCACGTAATGCAGCAAGATTTGTATCCATTAAGACAAACGAACAAAGTTCAAGATAAATCCTAGGACAAGTTCAACCACTCCCCTCATGCAGAAAGATGTACGTTTGTAGCATGCGTGTGTTATGATTCCGAATACCCCAGGAGGCATCAGCAATCCCATTTGACCAGTGGACTTGATTACAAATTTTGTCCTATGCAAATTGAGCTGTTCACAGGTCAGAACTGAATGAAAGGCAAAGGGCATCCTTGCTTCACAAGCCACAGCCTAGTCCCTCCTGCCACTGAGAGTTACAATATTGATTTCAGTCTCTCTATTCTATTATCCTTTTTCTTTTGCAAAAGTCTATTATCTTTTTCTTTTGAAAAAAAAGGCACTTCTCTAGCAGACGGGATGGGATGATAATGCTGCTGTTGAGCCACGACTCTTGGGCAAATAATAAATATGAAGTAACATTTGCAAGGAAACTGGAGTCAAGGACTAATGAAACCAAGATCCCTTCTAGGCAAAAGGCCACCCCAAAGCTTGCGGGGTTGCTGGTGTCCCTCACAACAGACCCTTTCTTCCAGGGATTGAATCAGTCAAATAAGCAGATGCCATTTTTCATGCTCCCTGCGCAGGGTGAGACTCTGCTGTCAGCCCGTGAGTCAGCCTGCCATCCAACGATGCAAAGAGCAGCTGTATCTTTCCCTCTCACTGCTAGGCCTCCAATTAAGGAAGTTTTAATGAAATCAGGGTTTAGAAAGGAGACAGACTTTTCATGGATCAGTGGCGTTTTCTATAAGAAAAAAGCCTTGATCAAGCTGTTGAAGATGCATGCCCTTCTTCAGAGCCGAAACAGAAGCTGATGACTCCAAGGTTGGAAAAAGCTGGATTGTATTAATACATTTCATAGTTTGGTGAGAAAACGGAGATTGGCACCTGTAGAGGCGGAGGCTTCAGCGAGGCTACAGGTGAGCTCCTTGGTCCAGTGGGATGGAGAGAAATGGGGAATTATTGCCAGTGGAAGACTGGTGTCAGGAGAAAGCAATGAGTGAGGAAAATTTGAATGTGTTGTAGAGCTTATTTTCCATATCCAGGAGAGTTATGAATTTTAATTCATAAGCCGATATCTCTCAGAAATTAAGTATCTTGGGGATGGAGGTGCGTAGGGAGCAGCCAGGGGCTTTTTTCCCAGGAATTCAGCAGTTGTGGATGGGGAGTTGGGTGAATTTTCCACATTTTCCTGTTGTTCCCGGTCAGCCTCTGGGTGAGATGCATCAGTCAGGGGGAACTTCACTTCAGAGAGAAACTTTGCTGAGATTGATCAGTGCTTGAAAGCTGCATGGCAAAAAGCCCTGAGAACATCTTTTTTTTTGCAAGACAGCATCTTCTTTCAGTGTTGGTTGTATCTGTTCAACAGTTTTCTCTGTGGTTCCAGGTGTAAGGTAACGTCTGACAGTCAGGGATATGCAGGCAATGGGCTCAGGGCTGGTTTTTCCATACGCAGCAAGTTTGCACATCTTCTCATGTGGCTTGCTCCAAGGCACAAGGATTTTCCCAAAAGGAAAGTCCTTACGGTGTGGAGATGAGCCATTCATGGGTGAGATGCATATTATCCTGACAGAAAATGTCTTGGGGCTGGATGGTGTATCACAGCCCTTTGGTGTGGTGCACAGGGTGGCTGCTTTTCTGGCACTGTTTTCTCATGGGTCTTCGCTGTGAATTGCCATGTTTTAGGTGGTTTATGGTACACCTCGTAAATCCTGTTGTCACCTTTGCTATATAGGAAATGTTCTTTTTTTAGTGAGTTGCCTAATCCTGTCAGAGATAGCTTTGAACCAAAACAAATTATCCAGATATTTTTGTGTAACTGTCAACACGGTGGAACAGGATTGTGTTTTCCTTCTGCTGTATCATCAAAATTATCAGCTGCTTTTTGATTGCTGTGCGTTTCTCACCACTGATAAAAGTCAGCTTCACGTTGTGGCCTGAGGGGGAGAGTGAGCACTTAAGAAAACTGCCTTGGTTTAGTGCACGCAGACAAAAAAGGTGAGGCATGAGATATCAGACCTAGGGCTGCAGGTCACCAGGAGCGTGTGGTCTTGTTCTACCCCCGTAGACTAACATACGTACCAGGGTTGCATCCAGTCATATGCCGTATTCCTGGGCTACCTGTGAAGGTGAACTTAAATGCAGCAGCAAAGCTTCGCTATCTTCTTGAACAGCCTTGTTCCTCCGTGCCTGGAGAACCACTGGAAGAGTAGCCCATCATGGCCATGACTTTCCAGCTGCTGACAAAGACTTTTGGGCATAGGGCTTGGGGTCTGGTCACTGACAATCTCATGGTGGGCTTGGATTTGAAACACAGCCATGGTTTGCCACCCAGGCCCTGTCCCTAGTCTTGCTGAGTCACAAGGTGCATCGAGCACAGCTCCAGCAGCCGCGCCAGCAAAGTGCCGTTTGCAGGATCGGGGAGTTGAGCTATCATGTGACAGTTTATTTTAGTGTGAGAAGAGTCCTTAAGCGTCACTGAGCTAAATATTTCACTAATTCATGCATAACTTAAGTACAATTAGCAGCCCGATCTCACAGACCTAGGTCAGATCTCTCTCCCGTGACGTGACTGTGCCATGATTATTCGTTGCGAAATTGGGAGCTCAGGGCTGGGATTTGGCTGAACTTGCTGGACCATTAGTGGCAGTCCTCAAATCCCCATCAGCACTCGCTGCTGGTACTGGGCAGCCCCGTTTTTGCTTTACATTGCCATACAGCATGGGGCAGGCACAAAGCAAATACCCCAGAGGGTTCACAGAGGCTAGAGCAAGCCCAGGTTTTGGAGAATTTCTTCATTAGCTCTTCAACCATCTTGCTCAACTCTCTTTTGCTTCACTGTCTGCTGAGAGACTCATGGTCAGATCTGCCATAAAAGATGCCCTGAAGCATCCAAAGGTATTTATGTATTGTGATATAACACAGAAAAATCTAACGATTAAGCAGTTCAGACAAGCTAATCAAGGAATATATGCTGAACCAGCTACATGCAACATGTCATCTGTTTCNAGGAATANGTCCTCTGTACCNCTCTAGCAAAGACCCATCCCAGGGACCTGANGTAGTGCTTATGAGGTGAAGGGTTTGGCTCCTGGGATGGTTTCCATTGCGTTCCCAGTGGGCTCCAAACAAGCAGGGCATCTGATACGGAGCTCTTCAAGCTGTCGCCAAAATTCATCATCCCTTCTTGTCCCAAACCTGAGTTCATCACCAGATGGGCTGCTCTTACTCCATTTCACCTACACACTGATGTGTGTCAGCCTGTGGCAGGCTGTGTTTCGTGGGCACTAGAGCCCAGAACTGAGCTAGTCACCTGCTGATGTTTTCTGTGGCCTCCTGAACTTTTCTGGCAGCAGGTACCAGCAAAGATGCTCATTTTTCCCAGTTTTGAGGTGCGAGCGCTCCATGCCTCCCTCCTTGTTGCAGACCCGCTGCTCTGAGTCATGTATTAAAATTACTTTCCTGAATTTTATTTTTTTGCAGTGACAGCTGATTTGTATTTTCTTCCTTCTCTGCTCTGGCGTATTGGTAGCTGGCAGGAGCTAGCAAATGCCAAGTGAATTGCTGGAGGGGACTTCAGAATTGATCACCTTGTTTTTACCATGGCAAGGAAAAAATCATGTACTCCTAGCAACAGGGTAACTTAGCAGTTACTCCAGGCTTTAATTGAACTTTCTACCTTGTGGTTTTCAGTTGAATTAATCTTGTTTTCAAACAATGGTCATTATGTGGAGAGCAAAATGTTATATAAAAATAATTACAAAACGCAAGTAAAATAAAAGACAGATCTACATCCAAGCACAATGTGACAGACAGAAACAAATCAGAAAGTATGAAAATCACTTACGTCCTTTCTTCATATCTTCTGAGCCTCGGTGCACAAACACCGATTTTTCATAGGCTTTGCTCTAGAATTGCTAAACTGAAGTGCAAAAGTGGAGGATTTTTTGCTATGTGTTTCTGTCTCTAGCTGAATTAAATATTCACCGACTTTCTTCAGGGCTTTAGACTTGTCAGGAAAGATCCATGACAGCCACAAGCCGAGTGGGGAGCTTGATCATCATCGACGCTCTTAGCTAATGTGTGATAATGTGAGCCATGGGCTTCAGGGGGCGGATGTGCTTGGACTATAGAGGAACTCCAGTTTCTACAAGTTGTGGAGGAGATTGTAAAAATAGCAAAAAACAGGTTCTTCGTGCGCCTTGACTGGGCAGCTGCAGGGGGCCCCCAGGTCCCTGGGCAGTCCCCACTGGAGCAGACTGGTGCAGGCAGTTCCATCTTCAGATGTGGCCAGTCTGACTGTCCGCTCCTGGGCCCTATTAATAGTGTCAATGACTGCTGGCGTTTTAAATTTTTTATTTTTTACTCTTCCTTAGAAAGTGCCAGTTTGACAAATCATAACTTTCCTCTGCACAGATGAATTTCTCATGCCTTATGTGAATTTCTCACTGTGAAAAAGAATTGCTTTTTTAATATTACATGTCTTCCAAATGAGAAGGTCCTAGTCCTGAGGTCACAACAACTTTCAGTTTCTAAATACTGGCTAAAAGGTAGCAACAAACCCAAACAAACTAATAGAGGTCAAAATCAAAGCCCAAGGATTCTACCAAAATTACCAAAATGAGACATTTTTACTGATTACATTTGGCTTTTTGTTTTTCCCCCTTTATGTTCTCAGATCATCTTCTGCCTTTGCAGACATTGTCATTTTGGCTCAAGTCATACAGGGAAGCACACTGCAGGCTGGGAAAGATCCTCCCTGCTCTGGTTTCATTCTGCACCAAGGGAAGAGAGGTCCCCAACAGTACCATTATGTTCCCAAACAGGGTGTGTATTTTGTTATGTATACTCTGCAATAACTCTGCTTGATCTAAATCCACGGTGTAGCTCCAGGACAAAGGTAACATAAGCACAGAGGAGGAACTGACCAAACCATACCAAAGCAATTAACACCAACCAAGCAGATAGTCATGATGAAGCCATGCGTGCCTCTGAGCGTGATGTCAGTTTTTGGCAGCGGTGTGGACATCGGTGCCTGTGAAATGCCTGTGATGGGTGCCGAGAGGTGCTGGGTGCTGAGCACCGCCGGGCAGAGCCCTGGCAGAGCCCCAAGCCCTGCACGAGCACCGTGCCAGCACTGGCCGTCCTGCCCCATCCACCCTCCTAATCATGGTCTCGTGCATTTATCCTGTGACCTGTTTAGGATAAAGTTGCCCTTTTCCAAGCTGTTTTGTTTTATGCTGCTGGTCTTCATCCTAGAAGCTACAGTGGTTCACTGCTGGGCTAAGATTTGGTTTTCTTCTTTCTCCTGTGCACTATGCAAGCTGTTCATTTCTCTTTAGAAGAACTCTTCGCAGGACATGTTATAGATTTAAGAGGGCAGCAATTATAGTCAACCTGACATAAATAATCCCATTTCAGCCCCAGAAGAGAACTGTGTCAATTCTGTCAGTGTAGTATGCCTTCTCAGGTTTGTAACTGAAGTCAGGCATTTGAGCCTTGGCTAAATATTACCAAAGACAGTGGAGACCAGGGTACCGTCCCCAGCACACTGCTCCGTGGCCTGGCTTCTCCAGCTGCAGCCACAGTGCACAGCTCCCCGCCAGAATCTCTGTTTGTGTCCGGACTCCTCTCCAGAGCGGCAAACGCAGCAAGGAGAGCCCTGAGAGCTGAGGGACCTCTACCAGGACACAGCCTGCCCCTCCTCAGCCAGCACGCAGGGGTTAGGTGCTGGCAGAAAAGCAATGTTTGCATGCCCGTCCATGTTCGCATCTGCCCTGGCACCCCTCTGCTTCCCCAGCCTGCAGAGCCCCGCGTCTGCTGGGCTTTCCAGTGCTGGCCATGACAGAAACAGTCTTGCTCGTGAGCGATGGTCCAGTGGGGACACCTCACCGCTGCAAGGGCAGGGAAGGGGAAGGAAGACACGGCTGCACCCGTGCCGTGCCCTGCCACTCCTGTTCTGTGCTGCTGGTCACAAACAGCAGAGGTTTTACAAGCCGTCTGTAGAAGAAATACTGAAGGATCAAATAATGGTGATGTTCCTTTGCTTTCTGGGCCAGGCTGGCAGCGCTGTTCATTTTCTCAGCAACACTATTTTGGCTTTATAGCACAGTCCAGCTGGCTTAGGAGGTGTCTCTAGGGGGCCAACCCAACCAAATGCTGAAGCACAGCTTGTGAAAGGCTCCTAGGGATCTGTATACTGATGGGGAACCCTTGCCTGCAGGCCTAATGATGTGAGCACATCGAGAACAGCGGAAGAGCTGAGGTTTGAGCCAGCCGAGCTCGTACCGGAGGGAGCGTGAACACATCATGCTTCCTACAAGTCGGGTTCCCTTCGGGGCTGCGTAACCCCACTAACCTGAATAAATGGCCTTCTCTGCTCTCTCCATCTTGCCCGCTCATCAGTGAAACACACTGTAATGGGACCTGGGGTACAGGGGCTGCGTACCCTACCAGACCTGCTGGTGCATTTCACAGCCATTTTCCAGTTGTCCAGACCGTTACCTTGGAGCATACCCAACCTATAAAGCACCATGTACTCTGCACCCACTGCAGCACAGAGCATCGTAGCCCACACTTGTATTTGGGGCTGAACAGACCATCATGAGCTATGGAACAGGAAGACCAACCTAAAAAGCAAAAGTATTTTGGCTAAATACAGCAGCCTGAGAAGTTGCTCTCCATCTATCTTAGCTTCGCCTGGTGCTAGATAGCAGTGTTAAAAGTCTGCTTGCAGCCTCGTTATTATTATTTTTTGTTAAGCATCATCTGCAGTGTCAAGGATGCCTCAAGTTTCCCACAGTAGCTCTCAGCTTCCCTGGTAAAGCTTTTATTAATTTTTAGTGTCCTTCACGCATTTTAGGAACATGTCTCTACGTTCTAATCCACTTCTGGCATTCTCAAAACATTTGTAACTGTTAAGTAAAAAATTGGTTTCCTTTGGCTAAAGGCTTCCAGGAGATATTCGGCAGCAGGGCTGCACGGCTCGTTCATTTACTTCCTCAGGTTTCTGCTGCCTGATCTAATTCAGAAGCAGCTTAAAGATCACTTCTCCAGGCAGTGATGCTGCCCGTGGCTGTGTGCGAAAAATGGGGAGAGGAGCAACGGGTCGACTTCAATCTGTTTTGTGACGCAGACGGGACAGGTTGTTTTTGCTAGACGTTAGCTTTCCCTCACTCCATAATCTTTCTGCACCTGCTGGGTGTCAGGTTTTTATCGTTACTGTCAGAAAGCAATAGCCCATGCTCCAGGTCCGTGAAGCTGCTCTGCTGGCACCTCGCATGGCAGGAGCTTTAGCTCTGGAGCAGCTAACGCAGATCAAAGGCCCCTCACATCCTTGCTCTGTGCGTGTCTGGACCAAGACATAAATACGTCCTACCCGGTACAGCCAGAGGCAGGAGCCACTGTTTCCCGAGGGTCCCAGCACGTCTCTCCGGGGTGCAGACCCCTCTGCCTGCCTGATGGAGGAGCATCTTGTGGGGCAAAGAATGAAGGTGCTTTTTTTTCTAGCAAAACATGGGGTTTTGGCACACCGCACATAGCAACCTGCCACGAAGCCCCCTTGTCCTGCTCTTGTCAATTGAACAGGGTGAGAACAGGGCTGCCAAAAATCTTCTGCCCGCAGTGGGACACACAAGCATCATCAGCCAAGACCATGTTTCACCTCATCCTGCTGATGGATTTACGCTGGGGAGATGAATCTATCAGAAACTCCCTATCTGCAGGGTAGGCTGAAGGCTCTCGCTCCCAAACGGGAATTCCCAGCCTTAGCCCTAATTAAATCTTGTGAGTTCGCTCCTCTGAGATGCTCCCGCGGGCCTCGCATCGAAGGTCAAGACGCTGCAGACCTATTTATGTATGCACTTTGATTGGGAGCAGAACGGGAGCCTGTTGTCGAGTCCTGGGAGCTTTAAAACTAGGCAAAAGAAATTGTTAGAGCCTGTTAATTTGTACTTCAGCCCGAGAGCATTCTCTAATCATAAAAAAAACACAACACTTCTCCATGTTTTAGTTAAACTATTTAAAGTTAATTGAATGGGCCCAGGATTAATATTCCTACTGTGTTTTCTGCAGAGGTGTTAACTGCGATTTACCTATCAGGGGGCCTATTTCTCTTAACCCAGTTTAATAAGCATTAATAACCAGCTGTGAAGGAAGGAGATCAGTGCACAGGCAAAGCCGATGACCCACTCAGAATCACAGAATCCCAGCATGGCAGGGGTTGGCAGGGCCCTCTGTGGGTCACCCAGCCCAACCCCCTGCCCAAGCAGGGTCACCCAGAGCAGGCTGCACAGCACCGCGGCCAGGCGGGGCTGGAAT